>Ga0302288_1000048_pt1 | contig 109104 bp, 92 predicted proteins | sample III_Fen_N1_1_FD_194549 | JGI IMG/M metagenome (GOLD analysis project Ga0302288, IMG submission 194549) | Peat permafrost microbial communities from Stordalen Mire near Abisko, Sweden - III_Fen_N1_1 | ecosystem: Environmental > Terrestrial > Soil > Wetlands > Permafrost | place: Sweden: Abisko... | reverse complement strand
ACTGTATAGGAATCGGTAAAGGTCGTCGCTGTGGTGGTTGGTGTGGTCGTGTAAAGCGTGCTCCTTATTGCTGTCCCTGCTGTCCCTGTACTCCCCTGATACCATAAAAAATCAAAACGCCCTCCCGGTGTTGAGGGATGAATAGTTTTAGCAAGAATAGTAGCTGTTCCTGCTGGACAAATTGATGCTGAAGACGGTGTGGTCGAAATTGTAGTAGGAAGATCGCTTGCCAAAATTGCTGTACACGAAACACATGGTTGTACTGTAATATTTTTCGTCATTACTTCTGTAACTGGTTTTAGATTTACTTCATCAATCCCCCATGCTAAATTTTGTGTAGATGAATAATCTGCAAATTTATCCATGCGTAATTCGATTGTTGCATTTCCGGCTGTTGCTTGCGTCCAAGAATAATCGAATTTTTGCCACAAATTATTCTTAGCTAAGTCGTAAGATCCAACAAGAACTCCATTTACATATAATTTTACAGGATATAATTTACCTGTATTAGAACTAGCTGCTAAAACAGAATTTAAAACAGTAAGAGGACTTACATAAGCAATAGAAAACGAGGCATCGTATACAACGCCTGCTTGAACAGATATTGTATTAGATTTGTATATTGTTATATCAGTTCCTGTATTTGTATTATACACTAAATATTTTCCACCATTTCCGGTTGCATCGGTTAAACTTACAAATCCATTACCAGAAATTGTACTCGCATTTTTAACAAATTGATAATTATTACCAGGATATAATTGATAGTTATTTGTTAGTTGTGTACCTGTTAGAGTATGACCAGTTGCATCAGCATCAAAATTTCCGTTGACATTTAATGCCGCAGTTGCAACCCCCATTTTGGCTGTAACAGTTTGTGCTGATGTTATTCCTGAAAGAACCAATGTATCGTTTGTTGACAATATAGTTCCTGAAGAATTATACCATCCCATAAATGTGCCATCAGTAACAGCATACACTTCTCGTTGCTTACTTGTAGGATTACAGGCAGTGGTTAAAGTAACTGTATTACAAACATTTACCGTAACATTTACATCGTCAGTTTTTTCTTTACCTAATTGTGCAAGTACTATATCATCGATTGCCATACCTGTTTCCCAGTGATTTGTAGTAAATTTTAATTGAACAGCCACATTTGCATTTGCGGTAGCATTCCAATTATAGGTAAAATTTGTCCACGAAGCCCCACAAGGTAATGTCCATGATTTAACAACCGTTCCACCTACTAACAAATCAAATGTAAAATCTACACAGTTTGCATCCGCAATATGTAAATGATCCATCCAAATCGAAAAGCCATAATCTTCACCGGCTTTAACAGCTATTGTTTTATTTACGATAAACTGATTTTGATTGGGTCGCATAAACATTCGTTGCCCTGCAACAGTTCCTTTTGTATGATCGACTTGCCCTGTCAGCATTGATGAGGCATAATATGTTGAATTACCATCACCAATCCAATACTCGCCACCATTCAATGTTGATCCTCCTGGAGATGCTAGATCTGTTGAAAAATCGAGATTTGTACTTGTTTCAAAATTGCCATTTTTTATAAAATTAATTACTGGGAATTTCACTCGTGCAGTATATGTTTCATTGGCTGCAGGATAGGCATTAGCAGACGCTGTTGTTGCAACAACCGTTCCCGATTTATTTTTCCAATCCATAAAAAAGCCATTATTAGAAATCATACTTAAAGGAAATGCACTTCCTATACAACTTGTTCCATCGGCACGAGCTTGCATTACATTGCAATCGTTTACTGTTATTACAACATCATCGGTTTGTTTTCCTCTACCTGTACTAAAAGTAATATCATCCATTGCAAATTCATGCCCATTAAGAATATTTGAAACTTCGGCAACTGTAATTGTGGCTGAAGTGGTGGTGGTTGGTGCAGTCCAAGTACCTGAAATTGTCTCCCATTGACAAAATTTATGTTTAGCCATTGTGTAATATTTCGATCCATCGGGACCAGTTGACACAACCCCCGTAGCACCAGTACCTGGAGTAATACTTAAAGCGACACCATTAACTAGCAACATAATTTCTGGAGGATCTTCGTCATGGAAATTTGAAATATCCATGGTAAACGTATATGTTTTCCCTGGTTCAACAGTTTGTCCCGATAATTGCCACAGTGGATTTGCACTAGCAAATGCTGCAGTATAAGGTGTTCCTGCCCGACCAGAGATTGGATCGGCAGAAAATATTTTTCCACGAGAAACTGTTGATCCAGAAACGGTATCTGTTTTTGTCCAATACGTTGGATATGTTGCAATTGGACATTCATAACAGGTTGAGCACCAAGCTCGAATATTTTCGGCAACACGAAATTGACCGGTCGACGTAATCCATTCGCCTTGAGTTGCAGGAGCTGTAGCACCAACAGCTGGACCGAGCCCTGTTTCAAATGTATAAGGGTACGTAATAGGATCTAAATTAGATTTAGGATTAAAAAATTCGAATTTACCATCACTCGCAATATTTCCTAATAAAACATCTCCAGAAACGGTATAGGTATATACTCCACTATTAAGTATATATAAATCTGTCTGTTGTACATTATGATTAACAATATACGAATTTGCTACAAGATCGGCACTTGTCCAATCGTAAGCTCCTTCAGCACCTTCACCTCGCAACGAAACTGGATCTCCAAGACAAATTGTAAAATCATTTGGAGCAAAAATACTTTTTATACCAAGAATAATAGATTTACTTCCATAACAAGCATAACTTCCCTGATTACCAGCTTCTCGAACAACTCTAACAGAATATTGACCTTGTGTTGTAGCGATGTAAGACATATTTGCTGTACCAGTACCACTTTTTACAACATTTAAGTTAGCATCATACCAATAAAAATACATACTAGAATTAATATCTGCTCCCGAAGCGGTTAAGGTGTATGGATAATTAGATCCCGTTTTTGTAATTGAAAAATTTTCCCCAACATCGACACAACAAACCGAAGCTAATGCTGTTGTAACAGATTTAATACCACACAAATAGGTTATATCCCAATCCATTAAAAGTGGTACTTGAGAAGTTCCATCTACTGTAACGGCAGGATTTGCTACCGTAATATTATTAGTAACATAACTTGCTCCGATATAAGCTGTTGGTGCCCACCAAAATGCACCATCAATTTTATCATGTCCAACATTATCGGAAACAAGTTCAAAACTTCGCCCGGTTCCAGATAAAATGGTTAAGTTAACTGGAATATCAATTTTATAATAATTCGAACCTAAATCGACAAACGTACTTCTTGTCCCAACGATCCAAGGAGAAAATACCGATGTTGCACCATCATTATATTTTATGGCGACACCATAGCTTTTTGTAGGACTATCGAGTCGGACGACAACTGTAATTTTATTTATTATAAAATCTAAAGTATTAGTAAAACTATTTTTATAAGGAACAACTCCATCAAAAGTCAAATCTTTTCCAATTCCAGGCGTTCTATACGTGGGGCCTATTATTGTTGCTGTATTTTTTCTATAATAAAATGTTGTTGGTCCAGATTGGGTACCCGATGATGTAAAACTTCTACCAGTCCCATCTGTTCCAAATACTGGTGCATCGCTTGCATTACTTAATGTATACCAACCATATTTTACGTTTGAAGTATTATCTACAACATTGATATAAGCTGGCTGACTTGGACAGTAATCTTTTCTGGTTATTGTCGGATCTGCACATTGAGCAAATGATCTCAATGTACCACCTATTAAAAGCAATACTAACAAGATACTATAGAGATATAAACGGTATAACTCTTTCACCATTTTTGATGAAATTTTATTTTCCATATATAAATATTTAATCATAATTTATCATTTAATAAAACCAATGCTTTTTAACCCCATCAATTGTGTAAATATTACACAAAGACTCACAAAACTACAAAAAAGTTGCAAGAGGATCTCGTTAAATTTAGTGGATTTAGGATTAAAATTATTATCAATTTATCGTTTCGGAAGACAGATAGAAATCATATCTTTGCAAGAAGAAAAATCGGTTTACTAAAAATTTAATATATCACTATGAAAGCTAAAATAGCTGTGTTGTCGGGCGACGGTATAGGTCCAGAAATAATAAGAGAAGCTTTAAAAGCTGTTAAAGAAATTGAAAAGAAATTTGGTCATGAATTTTCATTCGAAGAAGGCCTAGTTGGAGCAATCGCAATTGATACAGTTGGTGAGCCCTACCCTGACAGTACTCACGAACTTTGTATGAAAAGCGATGCAGTCCTTTTTGGAGCAATTGGTGCACCCAAATATGACAATGATCCAAAAGCAACCGTTCGTCCAGAACAAGGTTTATTAAAAATGCGTAAATCGCTTGGTTTGTATGCTAATATTCGACCTATCAGCACTTTCAAATCTTTAATTCATAAATCGCCTCTCAAAACAGAATTAGTTGATGGAGCTGATTTTGTATTCTTACGCGAATTAACCGGCGGTATTTATTTTGGAGAACCTCGCGGACGTAGCGAAGATGGTAACAAAGCTTTCGACACCTGTGTTTATTCAAAAGAAGAAATCCAACGTATATGCAAATTAGCTTTTGAATTTGCAGGCAAACGTCGCAAAAAATTAACCGTTGTAGACAAGGCTAACATCCTGGCAACATCACGTTTATGGAGAGAAACAGCTCAGGAAATGGCAAAAGATTATCCTGATATTGAGGTTGAATATATGTTTGTTGATAATGTTGCAATGCAGCTCATTCAATGGCCCAAACGTTTTGATGTGATTGTTACAGAAAATCTATTTGGTGATATTTTGACAGATGAAGCTAGCGTTATCAATGGTTCTTTGGGATTACTTCCTTCAGCATCAGTTGGAGTTCACACATCATTGTTCGAGCCAATCCATGGTTCATATCCACAAGCTGCAGGAAAAAATATTGCAAATCCATTAGCAACAATTCTTTCTACAGCAATGATGTTCGAATTTGCTTTCAACCTCAAAGAAGAAGCAAAATTGATAAAGGAAGCTGTTGAAAAATCAATAGAAGCGAACTTTGTTACCGAAGATTTAAGTAAAGAAAATCCAAAATCTACCAGCCAAGTTGGTGATTGGATTGCTGATTATATTGCAAAAAAATAATTTTAAATTGAAGCGATGCACTGAATTGCATCGCTTCATTACCCAAAAAGACAATGAAACCCACAATATTAGTTACCGGAGGTACTGGTTATATTGGTTCGCATACCGCAGTCGAACTTCTAAATGAAGGCTATGAAGTTATAATAATAGACAACTTATCGAATTCCGAAAAGTGGATTGCCGAACGAATTGAGAAAATTACCGGTAAAAAAGTTTCATTACACATTTTCGATATTTGCGATAATACTCAACTTCGCGAATTACTTTCAAAAACAACAAATATACAAGCGGTCATAAACTTTGCAGCATATAAAGCTGTGGGTGAAAGTGTTGAAAAGCCACTCGAATATTACCGCAACAATATTCTTTCATTGCTTAATTTGCTAGAAGCTATGAGAGATTTTAACATTCCAAACATAGTTTTCTCATCATCATGTACCGTTTACGGGCAACCGGAAAAATTGCCGGTAACGGAGCAATCACCAATTTTAAAAGCGACTTCGCCCTATGGAAACACGAAACAAATGAGCGAAGACATAATAACCGATACCATTGCTGTAAATCCTGTACTGAAATCAATACTCCTCAGATATTTTAATCCAATAGGAGCACACACATCAGCATTGATTGGAGAACTTCCTCGAGGTGTTCCAAACAACTTGGTTCCATTTATCACACAAACAGCTATTGGCAAACGCAAAGAATTGAAGGTCTTCGGAAACGATTACAATACACCTGATGGATCGTGTATTAGAGATTATATTGACGTGGTTGATTTAGCCAAAGCACATGTTATAGCGGTAAAACGTTTATTGGAAAATAAAACAGAAAGCAATGTCGAAATTTTCAATTTAGGAACAGGAAAAGGCGTTTCAGTATTAGAAATGATTGAAGCTTTTGAAAAAGCGAGTGGAATAAAATTACCGCATCAAATTGTTGGACGACGAGCTGGCGATGTTGAGCAAGTTTGGGCAGATACCACGAAAGCAAACACGATGTTAGGGTGGAAAGCGTCTGTTCCATTGATTGAAACATTACGTTCTGCATGGAATTGGGAGAAAAAATCGATATAATAGTTTATACAAATCAAACCTCAATATAAACGACTTTTCTACTGTATAATTTTTTCAAAAACACCATCAATATCTGATTAGGGTTGTTTATTCTATCCAGCGAAATAAATCAAATCTATCTTTGGGACGCACATTACTTTGCCATCTAAAATCTTGCAGTTTCGTTTCCTTTTCAGTTACTTTACGAGGCGGATACATTGTTCCTGTTGGCTTTTTACGAAAAATAACTTCATCGACTTCCTCGTTTTTAAACAAGACAGTAAGATTTTCGCAACTTGCCTTATTTACACCGGTTAAGGACGTTCCATCACGCATAAAATAGACCGTTTCACCATTTTTAAAGACATCAAGCTTCGAGAACTTTCGATTTTTAAAATATGCAATCATCTTGGCTCCTTTAACCTGATTAAAATTAACAGAATCGGATTCTTGAGAAACAATAAAAGCCATATCATCAATAGTAGCTCGATCTACTTCATTGTTCTTTAAATAGATACTAATAAGTTTTGCTGTAATTTGACTTTTATCAGACCATAATACGGGCACTTTGTTCATGATTATTACCGAATCTTTTGTTTTATAAACCAAAGAATCACATTTCCCCTGAATATCGGTTTTAAAGAACCGCACTTTATGATAGGCTTTTATTATTCTATTGTTTTTCACAGTATCTATTGTAAAACCAATAAGTGTATCAGCATGCAAAAAGAGCGTGTCACCTTCAAATTCTTTTTCCATCTTCACGCTATCTTTCACCATATAGTATTCGGGTTTTTCTTTAAAATAAGCATATTGTCCTTTTACCTTTATATGTTGGGTCGTATCAAGAATAACCACATTCCGAAATGCACGACCAAAGCCTTTTTTCCTATCATAATATATACTATCACCGGTCACCCGTTTTTCTTTATCTTCAACCTTTGAATCGCGTTCCAGTTGAGCAACATCAGTCTTGGTATTGTACCAACCTCTTTTGGTAAACACATGACTATTGTCTTTGGTCAACATATGTGTCGGTCCTAGAAAGTAAGCAATATGAGTGTTGGTGGTGTAACGAAGGGTGTCTGTTACAATGTCATATTCTTTATTGTGTAAGGTAACATGATCTTTGAAAAACAGTTCTTTCTTGTTAGAATAATATACACCTATTTTACTTGTTAAAATATTCCCGTCATCGACAATCTTACCACCCCCGAAATATTTGCCTAAGCTTGCATTCATATCATAATCAAAAGAATGTGTTGTAAGAATCATTTTACGATCTCTCATTTTAACCGTTCCTCGTAGTTGAGCAAGTTTTGTCTCTCCATTATAATATAAGGTGTCACCCCACACATCAATGGTATCGCCTTGCACCATGTGAATATTGCTAAATGCATCAAAGAGGTTTGATACAGAATAAAATCGTGCACTATCACAATACATCAACACATTATCTTGTTTAAAGATAACATGTCCATATAGTAATTTTAAATCGGCACCTCTCGATTTATCGAAAGTGAGTGAGTCTGAATTTATTATTTCTATTTTTTTTTTGCTTTGTGCATTTACACCTCCTAGTAAAGCAAGAAAGACACAAAAGCAAAAGGCAAAAAGCAAATTTTTATAAATCATACGAAAAATTTTATTAAAAAAGATTATTAAAACAATGCTTCAATAATTTTTTCTATTGTCATACCTTCGGCTTCGGCTTTATAATTTCGAATCAAACGATGACGCAAAATTGGTAAAGCCACAGCCTTTATATCTTCAATATCTGGTGAATATTTCCCGGCAAGTACAGCATGAGTTTTTGCTCCAATTATAAGATATTGTGAAGCTCGTGGTCCTGCTCCCCAACTTAAATATTTGTTTGCTATTTCACTTGCAAACTCTGAATTCTGACGAGTTTTGGCAACCATTTTCACCGCATATTCATACACGCTATCGTTAACCGGAATCTTCTTTATTACATTTTGAAATTCCACTATCTGTTCAGCCGAAAGCACATGTTTTAATGATGATATTTTATTGGATGTTGTATTTTTTACAATTGTAATCTCATCTTGAAATGAGGGATAATTAACCCAGATATTAAACATAAAACGGTCTAATTGTGCTTCGGGTAATGGATACGTTCCTTCTTGTTCAATGGGGTTTTGAGTTGCTAATACAAAAAACGGACTATCAAGCGGATATCGAACTCCGGCAATTGTTACTGCATTTTCTTGCATTGCTTCGAGAAGTGCTGCTTGAGTTTTTGGTGGCGTACGATTAATTTCATCTGCCAATATAAAATTGGCAAAAATTGGTCCCTTTATGAATTTGAATTTCTTTGCTTCATCAAGAATTTCGGAACCAACAATATCTGATGGCATCAAATCGGGTGTAAATTGAATTCGGTTATATTCTAATCCCAAAACTTGAGAAATAGTATTCACTAACAATGTTTTTGCGAGTCCGGGGACACCAACCAACAAACAATGCCCTTTGCTAAAGATAGAAATAAGGACTTCTTTAACAACAGCATCTTGACCAATTATAACTTTACTAACTTCGTGGTGAAGTTGTTTATATGCGTCTCTTAAAGCATCTACAGCTTCTACATCATCTTTAAATTTTTCCATTATTTACTTCTTAAAAAATGTCATATATTTTAATCCATGCGACACATAACTAGGATCGTAGGTTAATGGTTCGCCGGTCAACGGATATTCTTTTCCTGTATTATGAAAATGGAAAGCATCTTTATAACGTCCTTGACGCAACAAATATCCATAATCATCTGAAATCCATTTCATTCCCCAATATAAAGCATCATCACCTCTTAAGTTATGTAATTTAATTTTCAGTTGTATACATTTATATCCCATAATCTGGAATGGGCCCCAAGATGTTGCCATATTCCGCAATGATTCATCGGAAGTGTGTTTCAACATAACTGTTGTAATATTTTCGTATTGTGGCTTTTTCCCTTGTTTTACTAGTTTTAATTTAGCATAGACATGGTCTTCGAATCTTGATGTTACAGGAACTCTCCCACTGGTTTCCAGCATTATTAATGCTTTTATGTAAGCCTTTGGTAAATTCATTTTTTCGCACAGACTATCGACTTCTCTACCATAATTCTTTTCTGTATTTTCGAGTGCATATTTGGAACGATTTATTATGTAATCGTTTGCATAGAAGAAGATGACATATACAGCACTTAAGATAAATAAGAGTAAAATCCATTTAAATTTATTTGATTTTACTGGTCGTTTTTTATAAGTATACAGATTTCTTCGTTGAGACATGCCCGTTATTAATCTATTTTTTTCTTTGCGTCAGCTTCTAGCATTTCGCAATCTTTTGCAATTTTTGTTTTCATATCATTCCAAACAGCATTGCACCATTTTGTATCTTCGAAACATTTTCCCAAAGGAGCCTTATCGTTGGTCAAAATCGTTCCAAAAGAAATTTGGCCATATCTATTATACGCAGCTTCATGTGTAAAATTGGTAAATTCAATCCTGACTTTCCCTTCTAAAACAAAAACTTTGATTAGGTAAGTCATTTTACCTTTGGTTCGTAAAGCAGCATTCGGGCTTAATACTATATTTTCCAACACAAGACTATTTTCATAAGACATCGTTCTGGTAGCTTCCATTTTATAGTCATCGTCATTCCACCTATCGAGTTTTACATCATCCTCTCCATTGAGCCAACTTTTTGCTCTTCTATACAATTTCTCTTTGCTCACGCCAGGGGCATTAATTTCTTTTACGCGAGTCATTGGCATTCCTCGCTGAGCCTCAACTTTCGAAATAGTCAAAACAAAAAAACAAAGAATTATGATCGATTTAAACATTCTCATCACTTATCAATATTCATTTTTTAACAATCAATTTGCTCCTTTACAAACCTAGCTTTTTTTTCTAACGTGAACAAATTTCGTGCAAAAAAACATTAACGAACTATAATAAAACTAATGAATAGATCGTGGATGAAATCTATTGACAGCATCTTGCAAATACTGTCGATCAAGATGTGTATATATTTCGGTCGTAGTGATTGATTCATGACCGAGCATTTCTTGAACGGCTCGTAAATCGGCACCGCCATCAACCAAATGCGTCGCGAAAGAATGTCGAAAAGTATGAGGACTTACGATCTTTTTTAAACCTATTTTTATCGCCAACGATTTAACAATAAGAAAAATCATTACTCTTGTCAACGAACGACCATAATGATTTAAAAATAGAATATCGGTATCCTGTTTTGCAATATCCAAATAAACTCTATAACCCTTAATATAAAGATTTATTTCTTTTATTGCTTTATTACTAATGGGCACTAACCGTTCTTTGTTGCCTTTCCCGAGGACTTTGATATAACCATCATTGAAATGAAGATTTGAAATTTTTAATCCTACAAGTTCGGAAACTCGAAGTCCACAACTATACAAAGTTTCGATTATGGCTTTGTTACGTTGACCTTCGGGAACACTTAAATCAATGGTCTCTTCCATTAAGTCAATTTCTTCAATTGACAAGACTTCAGGTAATTTCCGGGCTAATTGTGGCGTTTCAAGAAGTTCTGTGGGGTTTTCAACAATCTCATCATCAACTAACAAATATTTATAGAATGCTTTTAATCCGGAAATCATTCTAGCCTGCGATCGTGCACCAATGCCTAGTTCGCCAAGCCAAGTAAAATAATTTATAAAATGTGTTAGTGTTATTTCTGACGGATGAACTGGACTTCCAAGAATACTTAAATATTCAACAAAACGATGCATATCACGACCATAGGCTTCTATTGTATTTTCGGAAAGCGATTTTTCTAGTTTCAAATAGATTTCAAAATCGGCAATAAGCCCATTCCATTCCATATTATTGTTTGAATATCAAAACAATGGCATAAGCATCAACGCCTTCTTTACGACCAACATGTCCAAGTTTTTCAGTGGTTGTTGCTTTTATAGAAACATCATCTTTATCAATACCGATGACATTTGCCAAGGTCTGAATCATTTGCGGGATCAATTCTTTCAATTTTGGTTTTTGCATTGCTATTGTTGAATCGATATTTGAAATTGAATATCCTTTCTCTATAATTAAATCAACCGTTTTTCTGAGTAATATTTTGCTATCAATCTTCTCGTATTGTTTCGAGGTATCAGGGAAATGATAACCGATATCACGAAGATTCGCAGCTCCTAACAATGCATCACAAATAGCATGAATAAGGACATCTCCATCCGAATGAGCTATGCACCCTCGGTGATAATCAATTGGAACACCTCCAAGAACTAACGATTCGCCATCAGCCAGTTGATGCACATCATACCCAAAGCCAACTTTTATCTTCATCTTATTATAAATTAAAAAAGTGCTTAATAATAAGCACTTCTCTGTTTTTTTATATTTTATTTTGTTGCGGTTGGGCTTGTGGCTGAGGTTTCGCTTTATCAAAAGCAAAAGTCAAAGAAATCCTCCAAGTATTTGCCAACGGAGAATTGCTTCCGGCAACAGGTATGATATAGGCGGCATCAAATCCGATGACACTCAGTCGTAGACCAACTCCTGCTGTAAACAGTTTTCTATTTCCTTTTGTTTTATCTTCATAAAAATAGCCACCTCTTAAGGCAAATTGTTTAACATACCAATACTCCAAACCAACGCCCCACATTATTTCGTGTAATTCTTCTCTAATGCCTCCTGGTGCATCTGTAAAAGAATTTATTATTGAAACAGGAACCGATGCATTTGGATCAGCACTTCCATAATAATGAATAACACCGGAAGTATCTGTATACGATTTCCTAGGTGTTGGAACTAATAATTTCGATGCTTCGATGTTGATTCCTAAATCATTAAATTCATCTAATTTCATCGTTGTTCCTCCCCCAATTCTTAATGTTGCGGGTAAATAATCTTTGGCTCCTGCATCATTATAACTTATTTGACTTCCTACATTTGATATATCAAATCCGAAACGAATTTCGGCAGGTATTCCTCCAAAGTTTTTCTGTTTTTGATAATATCCAGAAATATCAGAAGCTACAGCCTGAGCTGCATGAACAAGTTCTCCAGGTGTTGTCGAAACACCTCCTGTCAAATTCGAATTTATATATCTTAAGGCAACACTAAATGCAAAATCTTTTGACAAAAGTCGTGAATATGCAACATCTATTGCAAATTCCCTTGGTGATATTGTTTGCCCTGTTTGCAATCCGTCCTGATTTGTAACATCAATATTTCCTAAATTAAAATATTGCACTGAAGCTGCAACTGTTTGTTGCTTATCTATTCGTTTGTATCCTGATAAATATGTTTCACTTACATCTTTTATTTGAAGATTTCTCAACCATGGGATATAAGAAATTCCTACACCAAAATCTTTTTTAGCAAAGCTATATTTCGAAGGATTCCAATGCATTGACCAAACATCAGGTTCTGTGGCCGATCCAATATCTCCCATTGCTCCAGCACGTGAATCTGGCGAAATAACTAAAAATGGGACGGCTGTCGAAATAACATTATACAAGCCTGCCAAATCGGCTTTGGTCATTTTTGGACCAACTTGAGAATATCCTGACTGACTAAATAATACGACATACGTTAGTACCGAAAAAGAAACTATTTTACTACACTTCATACCATAAATTTTACAAATATCTATAAAACGTTTTACTCTCGCAAATATTACCCAGAACTTAAATTTATTTTAATATTACCAGTTTTTCCATCTTTTCAGCTATTTGCTGCTGTTCATTTTTAACTCTAACCTTATAAATATATACACCGCGTCCTATCTTATCTCCATAATCATCATTCCCATCCCACGAGATTGGGATACTCCGATTTCCATCGGTGTAATAATTCGTTGATATGGTTTTTACCAACTTTCCGGTAATCGTATATATTTGAATTAACACATCAAAAACTTGATTCGTCTGATTATGTTCAAAATAAAAATTTGTACTTGTTGTAAAAGGATTAGGATAATTCAACACGTGCGATAAAGCTAAAGATGCGGAGTTTTCAACATAAAATTCCAAAGATTCCTGAGTAAGCTCATTATTAATATTCCATACTTTTACGTTTACCGAATGTTTACCTTCGTCCAATGTAGAAACCGGATATTTAAAAGTTCCCGTTTTATAAGTATTTTTATCTGATTCATAAAATTGATTCAGAATAACCTGATCTGATTTGCTTCCGTCAAAAATAGCCGTTGCATCGTGACCGACAGAAGAGCCTGAAACATTGATTCCATAAGAATCTTTGGCTTTTACAAGTAACGTTGGCGATGCATTCGTAACTCCTCCATAAACAAAATTTGTATCATTCATAAAGAGATTTAGCATTGGTCCTCCATTTTTTTCTAATGTTTTATTTGATGATCCTCCAATAATAAATTGTTTGAAACTTCCGGCAGCATCAAGAATGCCATTATCAGCATAATAAGATATTCTGCCATTCCCATAATTATAGTAAATATCTTTGGGTACAATAAATGAAATCAAGAAATCCCCATTCGATACAGTAGCTTTACCTTTAAATAAGATATTGTTCTGACTTTTAAAAGTTAAAGCTGGAGCTCCATCATTTGATAATGTGGTTACTGTTTGCGGTTTATCGAAAACGACAGCATGAATTGTACCGTTATAACTTGAAAGTTTACTTTTTCCTAAATCTTCTATATGACCAGAAATTGTTACAGAAGCCAATGCTTTCAACGTATCAATGGTTGAGTTTATTGAAACACCATTAACCTTATCTGTAACAACATTGTATATCGGCAATGCAAGTCTTATGGCAGGATCACCAAGGAACTCAAAATTATGTTTATTAAAAACATCAGAAACAGCTTTATTCTTTGCTAATTTTAAGACTTGACCTAAATATTGAGGTTTTCCATCTTTTGACAAATTGAACATATAATCATAAATATACATATTCAAATCCATATTGTAACTAGAATAGACGCTTCTAGTTGCTGCTATTATAGCAATTCCACCACCATGATTTGAAAGTATTATATCTTCACCAAGACAATTTCGTTCTTCATCATCAAAACGACCAACCTGACAGGATGCTGCAATAAACAGAGGCAAAGCATCTGGATTTTGCCATTTTTCTACTTCCGATTTATCTACAACAATTTCAGAAGCCATCCGAAGTGGATTTCCATGACCTGTATAGTTAAAAATTAAACACCCATTTTTAATCTTCGATTCTATTGTTTTATTAACCGTTGGATATCTTTGTCCTCCGGCGATTGATTCTTGAGGATATGCATCGAGAAACACCTTATCTGTTATGAGATTTGAATTAATTAAAATACAACTATCTGCCAATTCATTTGATTGAGTCATATGTACAGTTTCTGTTACATCACCACCATCAGCATCATCAGCTAAAAAAAGAAGTCTATTCCTCCAATCTCCACGTGTTTTTGTTCCAGAACAATAATTTGTGGCCTTTTTAACGACAACATTTGCATCCTCAACAGTCGAAACAGGAATACGCCCTATTGCTAAATCAAGTGCCCCACTTATATTATCCGATTCATCGATTCCTTCACCTTCATCAAGTAATCCAAAGAAATCGTCTGTGACAATACTTCGATCACCAAGTAATGATGACTTTGTTTCAAAGGTTATAATGAAATTATTGGTTTTTACATTAAAATTATCATAAGAGCCGTCGCCAAATAATATTATAAAAGATAATCGATTTCCTCCTTTTGTATAAATATACCTTGCAAAATCTCTAATTGCTTCCGGACATGATCGTCCTCCTGAGAACTCATTAAATATCTGATTTTGGGTAACAACAACCGATTGAATCCCATCTAAATTGTAATGTAAATCTTTTAATTGATTAGCTTGGGACACAAAATCATCGGCAGCAACAATTATCATATCTACATTTTTAAAACTATGAAGGTTTTGATTTTTTACAATTCCTTTATACGTAGGTATATAACATTCATTTTCATTAAAAGCAACAAAACGTTCCAGTGTATCAGAAGGATAAACAAAACTTTTACCTGTTGATTCTTCGGTCAATTGAACCTGTTTTGGATTATTAATATCGAAAATATTCCATACCTGAATAGCTCCCGTTGTCGAAATATTATATTTAGGTGCTGAATATTTTTTATATGTATTGATACCATAAAAAAGAACCTGTTTATTCGTGTGATTCAACTTACTTCGATAATTAATAACAATATCATCCAAATATGATTTTGATGTTGATCCTGAAGTTTCTGACAAACTTAACTTTAATGTCGATTCAGAAACTGTTTGTGTAAAATAATTAACTTTTGAAACTAAACTACTCTCCGATCCTCCACCACTCATTGAAATCGTATGAAAAGCATTTCCATTATTATAAAATGAATAATTAAGTGCTGATGACGATTCTGTAACCGTTCTTGTTTTAAACGATACATCAGCACCATCAGGGTCAATCAAAGAAAACTTTATACCATCAACAGGAATCGGTTCAAACCATTCTTGTCCACTTTGAAGAATATTTGTTTCATCATTTTCATGATAATCACAATTCACAAATGTATTTGCCGTGTAATCAGAATTTAGGGATGATGATGTTGTTGTGATTTTAAGTGGCTCACCATCATCAATTAAGATATAATAATAATTCGACAACGAATATGGACTGTTAGAATGATCAAGAAAATCATTTTTAGAATCATACCACCACTTATCAGCCGATTCTCCATAAAATAATAAATAATCACTTCCATTAAAAACGCCATCACCACCATCTGAATAATATACAGGAATTTCATACAAATCATCAAACATCGAAGCTTTATTATACCGTGAATTCGAATCTTTAGGAAAGGTAAAAACCCTTACAGATTTCGAAACTGATATTCCAAGATTTGATAATTCTTTTTTTGAAATTTTGTAAACTCCATTTTTAATGACTTCAAATTTATACCATTTACCCGATGCTAATTTTGAATTTTCAACAGAAGACAGATCTACGGATGAAGCTTTTATGCGATTTCTAGGTTCTACAGAAACAGTATATGAAATTTTATCTATTCGACGAACGTCTCCGGTAATACTTTTTTGAATGGCAGGATACCAATATTTCAAAAGAAAAGAGCTACCCGATTTTTCAACAACAAAATTAAATTGGACATTGTTTGTTTTTAAAAATGTAATTACATTTGTAGCTGTATTTAGGCTAAGTGTCGAATTTTGAATACTATTGATTGTAAAGGTTGGATTTGGATAAAATGGAAATTCTATCATGTTATAAATATACGGAATTTTTCCAGTTTCTTGAAAATAAATTGCATCATGAAACGTTGGAACAGTATTGATAGAATCTTTCCACACAATGCTTTTATCAATTCGATAATCTGTTCCTAAAACTTTTATTGAAAATAATAGTATTACTATTAAATATAGATAACGAGTATTCATTAAATAAAATATATTTGCCAAAAATAAGTATATAATCTTTACTAAGAAACGAATCAAACACATTTTTATTTTAACAATACAAATACAAAATATAAAAGAACAATTTGAAAAACCTTTTATCCATACCATTTTTTTTGCTAATTATTACATACTGTAAAGCACAATCACCTGATTATACTCAGATAACAAACAATTTACTTTTTACCAATCCAGCATTTGCTGGCACAAAAATTTGTCCACGATTGATAACAGGATACAGAAATAAGATATTATCATTAGGAAGTGCCTATCAAACTTTTTATGCGTCTTTTGACCAATACATTGATGAAGTCAAAGGTGATATCGGTATTACATTTGTTAATGATATCCAATCAAAAGGTGTTGTTAAAAACATTACAGCAGGGATAATTTACGCAAAAGATATCAACATAACATCAAAATTGACATTAAAACTAGCCTTACAAGGTGAATATTTAAACCATTCAGTAAATACAGAACAACTATCATATCCCGACATGATAGACCCTATTTATGGATTTATATACAAATCAGAAGAACCCGTAATTTCTAGCCAATTTCACAAAGCAAACCTAAGTGCCGGAGTGCTGGCATACAGCGAAAAACAATACTTTGGAATTTCCCTATTCAATATAAACGAGCCAACCAGCACAATTGCCTCCAAAAACTATTTACTTCAAAGAAAAATTTCTTTACATTATGCCTATAATTTTAAATATAGACCAGGAAACATATCCGAAAAAAATGCCATAAACATATTACCTAATATATTATTATTCAATCAAGGTAAATCGACACAATTACTCTACGGCGTAAATTTCACTAAAAATTTTATAATGAGTGGAATTAGTATAAAACAAAATATTGGAACAAATTTTGATTCTTTCAACCTTATGATTGGTTTTGTTCAAAAAAAGTTTAAATTTGCATATAATTGTGACTTATCATTGACAAGAGTAAGTAGCTCTATATTTGACATTCACGAAGCTTCATTAACATATTTTTTCAATTGTGTTGAAAAAAAGAAGATAAATAAAGCGATTAATTGTCCAGGTATTTAGTAAAATATTATTTTATTTGTTGAATATTTAAACCTAAAACTAATAATTTGATCTATGAAAATTAAAAATGGTTTATTCTTATTGACTCTAGTGTTTGGTCTTTCCATTTTAAACTCTTGTAAAGATGAAGTATCTTCAACAACGGGATGGAAGTACAATGATGAAGAGAATGGCGGATTTGAATACTACTCCGACTATTTAGAACAAGAGACAGGTCCTGGATTAGTATTAGTTCAAGGAGGTACATTTAGTATGGGACAAGTTCAAGAAGATGTTCTATATGAATGGAATAACCCCCACAGAAGAGTTTCTATTTCTTCATTTTACATGGACGAAACAGAAGTCAGAAACGTAGATTATCGTGAATACCTTTATTGGCTGAAACGTGTATTCGTTGAAACACCTGAGGTAATGAAAAAAGCATTACCTGATACACTTGTTTGGAGAAGTAGACTTGGATTTAACGAGCCTTACGTTGAATATTATTTCCGTCATCCAGCATATCAGAATTATCCAGTAGTTGGTGTTAACTGGCTACAAGCTAATGATTACTGTTCTTGGAGAACAGACCGCGTAAATGAGAACATTTTAATCCGTGAGGGTATATTAAACCCTAATCCAAAACAAACAGGTGCAGACAATTTCAATTCCGATGCTTACTTAGCACGCCAATATGAAGGTGACGTAAAACAAGATCTTACGGACTTAGATCCAAATGCTGATACTCGTAAAGTACGAATTGAAGACGGTATTCTTTTACCAAAATATAGACTCCCAACTGAAGCTGAATGGGAATATGCCGCATACGCTTTAATTGGTAATTCTGTTGATGAACGTATTTACGAAAGACGTATTTTTCCTTGGAATGGACACTTTACTCGTAATCCTGACGGAGACAATCGTGGTAAAATGATGGCAAACTTTGTAAGAGGTCGTGGTGATTACATGGGTGTTGCTGGTTCATTAAATGATAAAGCTGATATTTGTGCTCCTGTATTATCATACTGGCCAAATGATTACGGACTTTATTGTATGGCAGGAAATGTAAATGAATGGGTACAAGACGTATATCGTGCACAAACATTCGAAGACGATGATGAATTCAGACCATTTAGAGGTAATGTATTCCAAACATACGAAACAGATGAAGAAGGAAATATTGCTGAAAAGGACTCTCTTGGAAGAATCAAAATGAGAGATGTAACTGAAGAAGAAAGTTTCAATAGAAGAAACTATCGGAAATCAGACAATATCAACTACAAAGATGGTGACTTTGAATCAAGTATAGATTATTCAAATGAAGATGGAGATAAAGGACCTGGTTCTAATAGAATGTACCAAGCAGGGAAAGACAAGGAAAGTGTTGGAATGATGTCTCTTGTTAATGACCACGCTCGCGTATATAAAGGCGGAAGTTGGAAAGATAGAGCATATTGGTTAGCTCCAGGATCTCGTCGATTCTTGCAAGAAAATCAAGCACAGGATGACCTTGGATTCCGTTGTTCTATGATTAGAGTTGGTAGTCCAGAAGGATTTTAGAATAATATAAGAACATTAAAAACCCATTCATTGTAATGATTTTTTTTATTCCCTAAAATGAATTATTATGGATATAAAAAGCCTTTATTCGTTATTCGTAAAAGAACCTATCATATCAACAGATAGTAGAATAAAAACAATTGGAGGATTATTTTTTGCTCTAAAAGGAGAATCGTTTAATGGTAATAAATTTGCAAAATTAGCTTTAGAAAACGGAGCGTCTTTTGCAATAATTGATGAAATTGAATATCAAACAGATGAAAGATTTCTTTTAGTTGACAATGTACTTTCGACATTACAACAATTAGCTCATTTTCATAGAGAAACATTAACGATACCAGTAATTGGAATTACTGGTACTAATGGAAAGACGACAACGAAGGAATTGGTTAATGCGGTATTAAGTAAAAAATTTAAAACTATTAGCACAAAAGGAAACCTTAATAATCACATCGGAGTTCCATTAACACTATTAACAATAACCAATGATACAGAAATAGCAATTATAGAAATGGGGGCAAACCATCCTCATGAAATTGCAGAATTATGTAAAATTGCAAATCCTAATTTTGGGGTTATTTCCTGCATAGGAAAAGCTCATTTAGAAGGATTTGGATCTTTAGAGAACATAATTAAAACAAAAAAAGAGCTATTTGATCATATCTTGAAAAAAAACGGCGAAGTATTTGTTAACTATAATGATGATCTGCTCAGAGCTATTTCATCAAATTTAAAATGTAATTACTACGGGAACAATGATTTTGTTTTTTGTAAAGGTGAATATATTTCATCAACACCATTTGTTACTTTTGCTCTTTATGAAAATGACAAAAAAATATTAATAAATTCACAATTGATTGGTTCTTATAATACAAGTAATATGATGGCTGCAGCATGTGTTGGTAGAAAGTTTGAATTACCAATTGCAGACATCAAAGAAGCGATTGAACAGTACACTCCAGAGAACAACCGTTCTCAGTTAAAAAAGACAGAGCGAAACACTCTCCTACTCGATGCTTACAATGCAAATCCCAGTAGTATGGAAGCTTCGATTACAAACTTTAAGGGTCTAAATGCTGATCATAAAGTTGTGATTCTTGGTGAAATGCTAGAACTTGGCGATGTTTCCGATTCTGAACATGAAAAAATATACAATCAAGTAAAATTATATAATTTCGAAAATGTATATTTTGTTGGAAAATGGAATATTACAAACGATAAAAAGACACTCATTTTCAAAGACACACAATCACTGATTTCCTTTTTGAAAACAAATAAATTAAAAGGAAAGACGATTCTTATAAAGGGATCTAGGGGCAACAAATTAGAAATGATTGTTGATTATCTTTAAAAAACCAAATCATCGAATATACGCTTCTTTCTTAAAAAATAAGAAAAGACAATACTTCGCCTATATATTTCAGTATGTCTTATTTGTTTAAACAACACTTTATTCTGTTTACGTTTTCGAATGATTGTTTTGAAATTCTTATATAAATAGACATGAGCTCTAAAGACAGCCCCAAAATTTCCAAATTCGTTTACTGATAGAAATCGAAAGGCTGCAATACCATCGAAGATCATTCGTTGAAGAAGTAAAATGCCTATATTACCTTCAAAGGAATTTTTGGCTAATAACACGATATTATTTCGAAAATTTAAATAAGTCTTAAAGGGATTATCTTGTGGTAACGTACCACCACCGACATGATTTACTATAGAATATGGATTATAAACAATTCTATATCCCAATCCTTTAAGACGCCAACATAAATCTATTTCCTCCATATGAGCAAAAAAATCACCATCAAGACCTCCTGATTGCCTATAATACTCTGCCCTCACAAACAGACAAGCACCTGTTGCCCAAAAAACATCTGAAATCGTATCATATTGTCCATTATCTTTTTCAAGAGTAGAAAAAATACGACCTCGACAAAATGGGAATCCATATTTATCAACAAATCCTCCCGCAGCTCCTGCATATTCAAAATATTGTTTGTCATCATACCAATGAAGTTTTGGCATACAAGCAGCTATTTGCTTATCTTCATCCATCATTTTGATAATGGGCTGAATCCAACCGGCTGTAACCTCGACATCAGAATTAAGCAAAACAAAATATTCGGAATTTAATTGTTCTAAAGCTCTATTATATCCTTCGGCAAAACCATAGTTTTTATCAAGAATAATGATTCTCAACAATGGATATTGTGATTCAAGAAAGGTAAGAGAATTATCGGTCGATGCATTATCGGCAATCAATATTTCGACATCTGGTAATTGACTATGTTCGACCACCGATGGCAAAAACTTTTCAAGGAAATGTTTTCCATTCCAATTGAGTATTACAACACAAACTTTCAATGATTAATTATTTTTTTGCACCATTCTTGAACCAATAATTTCTTTCATTTCTTCAAAGATATGCAAATTGCTTGCAAGAATTTCTCCACCATTTAAATAATTATCACCACCTATGAAATCACAAACATTTCCGCCAGCTTCTTTAACAATAAGAACTCCAGCTGCAACATCCCATGGTTTCAAATCATTTTCGTAAAAGGCATCAAATCTGCCACAAGCAACATACGACAAATCTGTTGCTGCAGACCCTAACCGTCGTAAACCATGACTATTAACAAAGAAATACTTCATTGTATCAATAATACCATCCATTAATGCAAAATTGTTATAAGGAAACCCTGTTGCTATTAAACTCTCTTTCACTGTAGTGTGTTGTGAAACTTGAATTGATTTACCATTCAGAAAAGCACCACCATTTTTCCAAGCATAAAAAGTTTCATTCAATCCGATTTCATGAACAACACCAACAACCAATTCTTCATTACAAAGTAACGCTATACTTATAGCATGGGGTGTAAGTCCGTGAATAAAATTTGTTGTTCCATCTATGGGATCGATAATCCAATTATAGACTTTTCCTTTTAAGGTCGATGTTTTTTCTTCGGCTATGAAACCTGACTCTGGTAGTATATTCAGAAGACCATCAACAATCCGTTCTTCCGAAATTTTATCGACATAGGTTACAAAATCATTTTTACCTTTAGTTTCAATTCTTGTAAAATCAAATTGTTGACGTTCGTTTTTTACAAAATTCCCGACATTTCTTGATAATTCAACAACTCGCTGACAAATTTTACTGTAATCCATTACTTTTAAAATAATCTTACTCGTTTGCTTTTAATCCGTTTTTCAAACGTTCTTTTTGTTCTGGAGTAAGGAAATAAAGATATTTATCGACTTCTATATTATGTTTAATAACATCTATATTATGTGCAAGGAATTCTTGTTCATGCAAATATGCATTACAATATTTACATCTTGACATATGACGATGTAATCGACTTCGTTCACTAGAAGTCAGTTTCGCACATTCTTCTTTAGCCATCAAATAGGTAGCTTCACCACAGGTTCTATAAGTTGCCTTGAGAAAGATAATCCATATTTTTTTAAACACATTCATACACCAAATCATTAAGAGTAACGTTTTTCATCAGGTTTAAACCAATTCTTTTCAATGCAATCACGAAGATGAACTTTGGTTCTGTGAATCATAACCCAGAGGTTAGACGGAGTAATTTTCAGTTCATTACAGATTTCTTCTGTCGATAAATCTTCTAATTCTTTTAGCGTAAACGTTGCTGCCATTCGAGCCGGGATTTTAGCTAAGCAATTCTTCAACACTTTGAACAATTCTGTATTTTCTACTGCCGAAGCATTCATCGATTCTCCCCAATCTAATGGTAATGAATTATCATCCCAATGCCCTTTTAATATGCCTTCTGTTTGAAAATGTTCAGGATTATCAAGTACATTATCTTCTTTGCTACGAGCATTTTTTCGATAATGATCAATGATTTTCCGTTTCAAAATAGAAGTGAGCCATGTTTTTTCCGAACTATTTCCCAAGAATGATGCCTTAGCTTTATATGCAGAATAGAACGTATCCTGCACCAAATCTTCAGCAGTATCTGAGTTATAAACCCTCATCATTGCAAAGTTATAGAGGTAATTACCATATGTGTCAACCCATGTTTCAGGGTTTAATATAATATCACTCATAAATTTTATTTTTCGGCAATTTAGTTAATTTTAAGAAATTGGCAATCTAACAGCCTCTTTTTATTGGCTTTTATAGGTATCTTTGTACCAAAAATATAGTTACAAATAATGACAAAATCTATCAATGTTATAACCATGGGATGTTCCAAGAATCTTGTTGATTCTGAACGTTTATTGAAACAACTTGATGCAAACCATTTTACAGTTGAACATGATTCAGAAAATCATGCTGATATTGTGATAATCAATACTTGTGGTTTTATTAACGATGCAAAAGAAGAGTCAATAGAAATGATTCTTCGCTATTGCAAGCTGAAAAAGAAAAAACAAATTGAAAAACTTTTTGTCATAGGATGTCTTTCTCAACGTTGGGCGAACGAACTACGAAAAGAAATTCCGGATGTTGATCAATTCTTTGGCACCAACGACCTTGATCTGATTTTGAAAGCTCTTAATGCCGAAATTATTCGTGACATATTAAGCGAACGCATTATTACAACACCTAAACATCTGGCTTATTTAAAGATAGCCGAAGGTTGTAATCGAAGTTGTGCATTTTGTTCAATTCCAATCATTCGAGGTGCATATACATCAAAAACGGTCTCTGAACTAGTAACTGAAGCAAAAATATTGGTAGATAAAGGCGTGAAAGAAATAATGATTATAGCACAAGACCTTTCTTTCTATGGCGTTGATCTTAATGGAAAACAACAATTACCTGATTTGCTTGACAAACTCTCGATGACAGAAGGCTTGGAATGGATTCGTCTCCACTACCTCTATCCCAATGATTTACCTTCAGAAATTTTACAGTTAATGGCAGATCGTGAAAATATTTGCAAATATATTGACATTCCATTCCAACATATTAGCGATTCAATGTTGTTGAAAATGAAACGAAATTTCACTAAAGACAAAACATACAAACTAATTGATAAAATCAGGAACACGGTTCCAAACATTGCATTACGAACAACCTTGCTTGTTGGTCATCCTGGCGAAACAGAACAAGATTTTGAAGAAATGAAACAATTTGTTACAGACATCAAATTCGACAGACTTGGTGTTTTCCAATATTCGCACGAAGAAGGAACATATAGTTATCTGAATCAGCAAGACACGATTCAAGATTATATAAAAGCTTCGAGAGCCGAAGAAATAATGATGGTTCAACAAGATATCTCATTAGAAAAAAATCAATCAAAAATAGGGAAAACACTAAAAACAATCATAGACCGCAAAGAAGGAGACTTTTTCGTAGGACGTACAGAATTTGACTCCTATGAAGTAGATAATGAAGTACTTATTTCTGACAACAATCTAAATATCGGCACATTTTATGAAGTTGAGATTACTGATGCCAGCGATTATGATTTATTTGGAACAACGGTTTTAAATCAAAAATAGAAATTCGTTGCTGTCAAATAAAAAAATATGTACATTTACCCTTGTGGTATCTGGCATTCTTAAAATACCCTTTTGTATTTACATTTAGCTATTTATGGATATAAAATCAACGTTATCGAAGGTATGGAGTTTTACCAAACCAAAACTTCAATCAGCATGGAATTTTTATAGAGCAAAAGGAAAACCTTGGTATCGAAAACTTTTAAGCTGGACATTACTCTTTTTTACAATGATAATAATGTATATTACCTTTGTAGAAATCAATTTTTTATGGTTATTTGGATATTCCCCTAGCGTTTTCGATATAAATAATCCATCACAAAATGTGGCATCAGAAGTTTACGCCTCAAACGGAAAACTTATTGGCAAATTTTTTATCGAAAATCGTACACCTGTTGAATATAAAGATATATCACCTATACTGGTAAAGACTTTAATAGCAACCGAAGATACCCGTTTCTACAATCATCATGGAATTGATTTTGAAGCATTGCCATCAGTTGTCGCTGACGCGTTACGAGGTCGTCCCCGTGGCGGAAGTACATTAACACAACAGTTAGTAAAGAACTTATTTAAGACACGACATTCAAACCATGGATTGCTCGGGAAGATACCTTTCGTGAAATTATTTATTATCAAATCGAAAGAATGGATTAACGCCGTTAAAATTGAACTTTTTTTCAGTAAAGAGAAAATTTTGACTTCATATCTTAATACGGTCGATTTTGGAAGCAATTCCTTCGGTATAAAAACGGCAGCAAAAACATATTTTAACACAACGCCAAAAGCTTTAAAACCAGAACAATGTGCATTACTTGTAGGAATGTTGAAAGCACCATCAGGCTATAGTCCTATTTATAAAGTAAAACGAGCTATGGCTCGCCGAAATGTGGTTTTGGGTATAATGTTACGCGATAAAATCATAACACAATCGCAACACGACAATCTCATTAAATTACCCATAAAATTGGATTATAATGTAGAGAACGTTTTTGACGGAATCGCAAATTATTTCCGCAGAGCTGTTTACGATTATCTTAAACCATGGCTCAAAGAAAATGATTTAGATATATATTCATCAGGATTGAAAATCTATACGACACTTGATTATCAAATGCAACAATATGCCGAAGATGCTGTTACACAAAACATGAAACGAGTACAACATCAATTCGATGGTCACTGGCGAAATCAAAACCCATGGGTTGACGCTAACAATGTAGAAATTCCAAACTTTATAGAAACTGTCGTAAAAAACTCTTGGTTCTACCATAAATTAAAAGTAAATTTTAATGGAAATCTTGATTCTATCAACTATTACCTAAATAAAAAAGAAAAGATAAAATTATTCTCTTGGAAAGGTCCTATTGATACAAACATTAGTTTTATAGATGCAACTAAATATTTAAAACGCTTATTACACGCTGGATTTGTAGCTATGGATCCAGAGTCTGGAGCTATTAAAGCATATGTAGGAGGATTGGATTTTAACTACTTTAAATTCGACAATGTGCGATCTATGCGTCAACCAGGATCAACCTTTAAAGGATTTGTTTATACAGCAGCAATGGATAATGGATATGCTCCTTGTGACAGTATCCCCGATGTTCCAATTACAATAAACTATGTTGAAAAAGGCATTCAAAAATCATGGTCTCCACATAACTCAGACTGTAAAAACAAAGGTGGAAATGTTTCGCTAAAATATGCATTTGCCCATTCATTAAACACTATTAGTGTTCAATTAACTCAAAAATTAGGTGCCGAAAAAATTATCACTTACGCACATAAACTAGGAATAAAATCGCCTCTTGACACAGTACCATCAATATGCTTAGGTTCAAGCGATGTAACATTATTAGAACTCGTTACAGCGTATTGTCCAATGATAAATGGAGGGTATAGAGTTGATCCAATGTTTGTTACAAAAATAACAGATAGTGAAGGAAATGTTTTGAAAGAATTTTCAGTAAAAAAAGAAAAAGTGATTTCTGACGAAACCGTTTTCCTTATGCAACAGTTACTTTTAGGCTCGTTATCTGAACCTTATGGCACAACACAAGCTCTTTTTTCGTATGATTTATTTAAATACAATACCGACTTTGGAGGAAAAACAGGAACGTCATCAAATCATTCAGATGGCTGGTTTATTGGAGTAACACCAAAACTTATCGGCGGTTCATGGGTTGGAGCAGAAGAACGTTGTGTCCATTTCCGTACATCAGCATTGGGCGAAGGTTGTAAAACAGCTCTTCCTATCTTTGGTCTGTTTATGGAAAAGGTTTTAAAAGATCATAATTATGATTCGTTGCACGCTCTTTTCCCTCGTCATTTTAAAGGTATGAAGCGATCATATACTTGCCATACAAAATATGTCCCTCGTGACAGAGTTGATACATCTATGGCACCAGTTGACACATCAATCATCAATAGAATTGTTCTTCCAGATGGCGAGGGTGCAGGGGTACCTACAGAATAATTTTTCACACTATAAAAGAAGGGTTGATACCACCACCAACCCTTCTTCTTTCTATTTCATCAATTGTGCAGGGATTGTACCTCTAAAGGTTTCTTTACTAACAACACATCCAGAAACAACGTTTGATTTTGTAGTAATAGATCTGATATACGAAAGTTGCATCTTATCAACAAGAATTGTCGTTTGCGAAGATGTTTGAAACCCGAACATATCTCCAAAGAATCCATCATAATCGGTTTGATATACAAAAAAATCATTGATATACAAATAAAAAGTGCCATTCACATAATTCACTGCCAATTTATTATTATCAGTATTATTTATCTTTGAACAAGGAATATCAATATACCATCCATAATTTGTATAATTTCCGATTCTAAAATTTTTAGCTTTAGTGATACTAAAATAATATAAATCGGTTCCAGAATTTCCACAAAAGACCAATCCACAATTGTCATTTGAAGACTTTGCTACGAATTTAAATTCTATTTCAAAATGGAAATTCTTTGTTTTATCGATAGATATATTTTTGGTGATATAAAAGCTACTATTTTTACTGCTATTTTGAAATGTATAAATGCCATTTTTCATAGAAACAGATACACTATCACCAGTCCCTATTAGCCAACTATTGTTGTTATTTTCAAAATTTTCGGTATAAATAGAATTCTGATTGGTATCGAGTGCTATAACAGGTTTTTCTGTAGCCCAAGTTGGTTTGGACGTCGATGGATTAAATAATTCATTAATATAATAAGTGCGTCGATAGCCCCTATAATTTATATTCCAACTTTCTCGACCATCTGGAGGATTTTCACCATCACCACCATGCATCATGGAACACCAATCACCATCGTCAAATATATCATTCAAATGTTTTCGTTTTAAAAATCCATGACCCAACTCATGAAAAATGACCTTCTCTTTTAATAAATCGCCATTAGCATATTTGCCATACTTTGTCCAATAACCTTTATCAATTTCAATTCTTATAGGGTTTTCATAATAACAACGACCATCAAAAGCCCCTAGGTTACTGACAAATTCTATAATTAACCCTGATTTTTTAAAATCGAATTTTTGTCCATGATTATCTGCTTCATCAATAAAACGCTGAACATATTCTTCAAATTCAGGAGCTATTCGATATTCTTTATCATCTTTTTTACAAGAAACAATTAAAAGACTTAATAGAAACGTATTTACGAATAACCGAAAAACAATTTTATGTTTTAAGCCAAAATAACAATTGTTTCCCATTGGAATAATAAAAAAATCGCAGATTTATTGCAATTCAAAGATATAGGTAAGTAAGCCTTTCTGACGTTCTGCCGAATTTGGACTTATATTAAATTTTGTATTCATTGCGGCCTTTTGAGCGGCATCATAAAGTCGTTGATCTGCGGTTGTAGAACCTCGAACACCTGGACGTGCATCTATAACATTTCCATCACGATCGACTAAAATTTCGACAACAACCTTACCAGCAGCTTGAATTCCCTTTGCCGGACTTGGTAAATCAACAGATTTGCGACCCGCCAGACTATATAGAACGCCCTTACCATTGCCTCCTTGTCCTATATAATTTGGAGAATTAGCAACTCCATTCGGATTCCCTTGATTACCGATTCCTCCTGCAATGCCTTGACTTCCGCTACCAGTGCCATGTCCAAAAGCTTTGCCTGCTCTTGCATTTATTTCGTCTATTTTCCTTTGTTGTTCAGTAGCTACACGTTTCTGTTCGTCCTCTACTCGTTTCTGCTCTGTTTGGGCTTTAATTGCATCATTTTTTTTCTTCTCTGCAATTGCGATATCGGCACCATTATCTGTTTGCGAAGTTAAAATATTTTTATCCTGAATATCTGAAGAGGCATTTGAAGCAGAATTTGTTTTCGTAATATTAGGATGTTGTTGCGTTTCTTGGGTAACAGGGGTTTCTCCAATCAATTCATTAGGACCGGGCTCAACATCCCCCAATCCTGTTTCATCGGTACCAAAATTAACTTCTACACCTTCTGGTTCAGGGAATAATGGAGGATTTGTAGCTAAAGTAATCATCATTAATGCACCAATAGCAATAGAATGAAAAACTACGGTTACAACAATTCCCTTAAGATGATTTGATATTTCACTATTAACTGCCATCATTACTTAGAATAAGTATTACGTACCCTATTTGCAATGCAATTTAATAAATATATAACTCTGCTTTTAAAAAGTTATTATATATTTATTGACAAGAAAATAAAAAAATGCTACACCAATCTGGTCAGTGTAGCATTTCATATAGAGAGACTAAAATCTAGCAAGAAATCCTACTAGAAAGAACCCAAGGACTAATTTGTCGAATATTTTTGATGATCAATTTAGAACCTGTTTCATTTTCAATTTGAGCAACGGCTGCTGAAATAACAGCTATAATTTCAGAATTTGAATTCGCAATTGATTTTGAAGCTGATGCAACCGTAGGAGCTACCACCTTTGATTCATCTGGTTGATTTAATTTTCCTTCTTTTCTTAATTTGAAGAATTTTTCAGCAACTTGTGGCAATAATGCATAAGTCAACACATCTTCGGGCTGAGTGATTTCTGGAATTTGAGCTTTAATTTTTTCTAATTCTGGTTCTATTAAATCGGCAGGACGACATGTTATAGGTTTTTCATCACCAAGAATTTGTTTCCTGAATTCAGGAGAAATTGGTGCTGGAGTTTTGCCATATTCTCCTTTAACAATTCCTTTTGATTCTTTAGTAACCATTTTGTATCGTTCACCCAACAAGACATTGAAGACAGCTTGTGTTCCAACAATTTGACTTGTTGGTGTTACAAGAGGTACATAGCCAAAATCTTTTCTTACACGGGGAACTTCCTGCAATACTTCCTCAAATTTATCGAGAGCATTTTGGTCTTTTAATTGCGATACCAAGTTAGAAAGCATTCCTCCTGGAACTTGATATTTTAATGCATTTACATCAACACCCAGAACTTTGGTATTGAGTAATCCAGATGCAATCCATTTTTCTCGGAATGGTCGGAAATAATCGGAAATTTCGCTCAATTTTACCAAATCAAGACCTGTATCGTATTGTGTTCCTTGCAAGGTTGCTACCATTGGTTCGGTTGCTGGTTGTGATGTACCAAGAGCTAATGAAGATATTGCACAATCAATAACATCAACACCGGCTTCTATAGCTTTTAAATAAGTCATTGAAGCAACACCACTTGTATAATGAGTATGTAATTGTACTGGTATTTTAACAGTCGATTTTATTGCTTTTACTAGATCATAAGCATCGTATGGTTTTAATAATCCTGCCATATCTTTTATGCAAATAGAATGTGCACCCATATTTTCGAGTGTCTTTGCATCTTGACGAAATAATTCAAGACTATGAACCGGACTTGTTGTATAGCAGATACAAGCTTGAGCGTGTCCTCCTTCTTTAATACATGCTTTAATCGCAGTTTCAATATTGCGAGGATCATTTACTGCATCAAAAATACGAATGATATCCATACCGTTTGCAACAGCTTTCTGCACAAAATATTCTACAACATCATCAGCATAATGTTTGTATCCTAAAAGGTTTTGACCTCTTAGCAACATTTGTAATGGAGTATTTTTTGCTATTGCTTTTATTTTACGAAGACGATCCCAAGGATCTTCATTTAGGAATCGAATACATGCATCGAATGTTGCTCCACCCCACGCTTCTAAAGAATGATAACCTATATTGTCGAGTTTTTCAACAATCGGCAACATATCTTCAGTTCTCATACGTGTTGCTATCAATGACTGGTGAGCATCGCGGAGAACGGTTTCTGTAATTTTAACCTTAGCCATAATTTTGTTTCTATTATTCAATAACCACAAGAAGATCTCCAGCAGCAATTACACTACCGACACCTATTTTTATTTCTGCTATTGTTCCATCTGCCGGTGAGGTTAAATCATTTTCCATTTTCATAGCTTCAAAAACAAGAAGACCTTGTCCTTTTTTTACTACATCACCAACTTTTACTGAAACTTTAATAATATTTCCGGGCATTGGAGCTAAAACTTTTTGTCCACCAACAGAAGGTTTACTAACCTTTGTTGCTGCAGTAACAGGAGCTGCTTTTGCTGTAGAAACAGGCTTTGTACCAACTGATCCAGTTTCTTCTACTTCTACTTCATATTTGTTTCCATTTACTGTTATAACGTATTTTTTCATAATATTTTTATTTAACATTTAGTAAGATTGAACGGTAGTAAAATTACATCATTTCGGGTTTGCTTCGTCAAAAAAACTTATTTTTTATTTGAAAAAATTAAACGAGAAAACCTGCGTTTTGTATAACCATATTTAATTCGTATTTTCGTAAATAAATTTTCAATTAGACATCTTTTTTTCATATTATTCATCGTTTTTGTACCTTTTTGGGGTAGAGCTCAATCGGCAACTAATTCCCGAACAAAGCATATTACCATAATTTCAGACACTACTAATATTGATAGTTTGAGTATAATTGCAAATTCGTTTTCTATAATAAACGAATCTGGAAATTCTGTTGCTCAAAGTGAATATATTATTGATTATGGAAAAGCTTTAATTATCAGTAAGACTTTACGTGGAAACTTTATATTCCATTACAAAGTTTTTTCCACTCTTTTTTCAAAGCCATTTGCTCATAGGACAGCGTTTCGATGTATTTCAAAAATGGCTGATACAATAAAAGCCTCAACGTTTTTCGACAAATCGGACAAAAATGATGCTAACGAAGGATCTTTGGAAACCAGTGGTAGCATATCCCGAGGCATAACGGTTGGAAATAATCAAGATATAATTTTAAATTCGAACTTAAACCTACAAATTGTTGGAGAATTAACCGATAATATAAAACTAGAAGGCTCTATTTCTGACAATAATATTCCTATTCAACCGGATGGAAATTCACAACAAATCCAAGATTTCGACAAAGTCTTTGTTCGAGTTTTTAACAAACAGAATCAGGCTGTTTTTGGCGATTACGAAATTTCAGACCGTAATGGTTCTCTATTAAAGTATCACAAAAAAGGTCAGGGCTTAATGGCAGAAACAACATTTAAAACCCAAAAATATTCAGTAATAAGTCAAGCGGCAATTGCTATTTCTAAGGGGAAAACTTGCCGAAAATTATTTCAGGGAATAGAAGGTAACCAAGGACCTTACAAACTGACAGGATGCGACAATGAATTATACATTGTTGTTCTTTCTGGGACAGAAAAAGTATTCGTAGATGGTCAATTAAAGAAACGTGGTGAAGATCATGATTATACCATTGATTACAATACTGGAGAAATAACATTTACACCATACATGCCTATTACAAAAGATTCTAGAATTGCTGTCGATTTCGAATATTCAGATAAAAATTATGCTCGATTTATGCTATCGTCGAACAATACATTCGAGACTCGTAAAAGTAAAACGTGGATAAATTTTTTATCAGAGACTGACAATAAAAACCAACCTCTTCAACAAAACTTAAATGATGCACGGAAACAAATTCTAGCTAATGCTGGAGATAATCTTGCATACACAGAAAGTGCTGTTTTAGATACAACAAAAAGTTCGAGCAAAATCTATTACAACAAAAAAGATACAATTTATAAAGGTCAAAAGGTTACAAGCATTTACATACGATCAACGGATACTAGTTCGATTGAATATAGTGTAACATTTACAAATGTTGGAGACAATAACGGAGACTATGAATTGTCTCAAAGTAATGCAAACGGGAAAGCATATAAATGGATAGCTCCTACCGATGGAAAACACAGTGGCAACTATATGCCGGTGGTCGTTCTTGTTGCTCCGAAAAAGAAACAAGTCATAACAATCGGTAATGAATATACTATTTCAAGAAACACGAGCTCTTTTGTTGAAATAGCCGTTTCCAATAATGATGAAAATACATTCTCAAATAAAGATGACAATAATAATAATGGCATTGCGATAAGATGTGGTTTAAATCACACATTTTTACTTGACACAAACAAACATGTCATTGAAACACAAATTAGCCAAAGCTATATAGCAAAACAGTTTAATCCTTTCGATACATATAAACCAGTAGAATTCGACCGAGACTGGAATTTAACCAACCTTGGTAGTGGAAATGAATATCTCTCGAAAATGAATATTAGAAGTATCTTGGCGATTGGTGAATTAGTTTACAGCTTTGAACTGTTAAATAGAACTGGAATAGCAAATGGAAACAAACATACAATCAGTGGTCACCTTTCTCGCAAAACATACAATCTTATTTACACTGGAAGTATTATGCATTCAGAAGACTCAACAAACAACACCTCTTTTGATAAATATTCTATTACAGCTTCAAAATCGTTCAAAGCTATCATTGTAGGAGCTACGACTCTACAAGAATATAATAAATGGAACACATCTAAAGGAACTATTTCACAGGCATCCTCTAGATTTGTATCGCAAAAAGCGTTTATCGCAAAAACAGATAGCACAAACTGGTCATGCAATTTATCGGTAGGAATTCGAAACGATTACACTCCCGATACTTTGAAAAATGTATTCTCGACAGCAATGAAAAGTTACGATTACAAAGCCATATTAGGCTTCACAAAAAATCAAAAGAACTCTCTTAAAATTTTGTTTAATTATAGAATTGTTAATCCCATAACAGCAAGTAAAACGAAGCAAGAAAAAAACATGACAGGAAGAATTGAGCATCAACTATCATTATTTAAGCGGTTTATAAGTGCAAATACCTTTTTCCAATTAGGCTCCGGACTTGAAGCGAAAAAGACATATTCGTATATCGAAGTGACTCCAGGACAAGGCGTATATATGTGGAATGAAACAACCGATTATAACAAAAATGGAAAAGCAGATCTCAATGAATTTGAAATTGCAAAATATTCATATCAAGCAAATTATATCAAAGTTTTTACACCAACCAGTGATTATATTAGTACATTCTCAAATCAATATAGTGAAACCGTAGTTATTGACCCTAGAAATATTTTAAAGAACACCAACAATACAAATAAATTTCTTTCTAAATTTTATAACATCACAAATTATAAATGCACTTTCAAAACGACAGATAACACAATATTTAAAAACATAAATCCCTTTAAAAACACAAAGAACGACACATCGCTTGTTACCTTATTTTCATTGCTTTCAAATACAATATATTTTAATCGAACGAGTTCGAAATTCTCCTGCAATTATACATTTTCAAACGAAAGAAACCAGACATTAACCTCTAATGGTTGGGAACTCTTAAGCCAAATGAAACATAGTATAAATAATAGAATAGACATTTTTTCGGGATTAAGCCTAAATACGAAAGCCGAAACTGGATTAAAGAGTTCAAATATAGAAGCCAGATTTATGGATAACAAAAATTATTCTATTAAAATAAACGATATTGAGCCTAAAATTACTTGGCAACCAAATCCCTATAGAGCTTTCGATTTTTTATTAGAACTGTCAGATTTACACAACAAAACATCTGAACATGCTATAAAAGAAAGTTTTGGAGCAGAATCTCGCATTAGTGGGCAAAAATCTTGGAAATTAACACTGAATTCAAAATATATCAAAATTAAATACAACGCAGAAACAAAGACATCTTTGGCATATACCATGCTAGAAGGATTATTACCAGGAAATAATATAACATGGGAAGCTAATTTACAAAATAATTTGGGTAAAAATTTACGGTTGGGAATCCAATATCAAGGCCAAAAATCAGAAAAGACAAAAGTATTACACACAGGAAATATTCAACTTAGTGCATTTTTCTAATCAAAAACAGTCTCGTTTCGCTTTGCTTCATTTCTATCTCGATGACTCAGATACATAACTAAAAGAGCTACAACATAAAATGGCACCAATGGTATTTTATAACGGACTAAAGCTCCAAAATTTGCAGTAATCAATCCAATAGAAAAGGCAAAAAAGAGAGCGAATACTATGCTTAACATCATTATGTAAGGTTTCGAGACAAATGATTTAAAAAAGTAACTAGGACCGACAGAAATTAATGTAAAAATGGTTAGACCAAATAAAAAGACATTTTCTGCTGCAGATATAAACATCAATATATTATGAGCCTCCCACGGATAGGGTCTGAACAGCCCAGCCTCTATAGCCGCAGGTATTTTACTGGAAATACCTGCCAAGGTTGGATCAAAAGCTCCAATATTAAAAGAATTTTCACCATATTCCTCACGAGATAAATCTTGTTGTACAGTAACAGCTTGATTTAACATACTATCTACAGAAGAATAATATCCACCAGCGACTGAACCTAAAAGCATAAAAATATACATCCCTATTCCACAGACAATAATCAGAATTAAAGGATAAAGAACTATTTTAATTACAGCATTAGAAATTCGTCCAATATATTCAAAAGCATACCACAAACCTACACATATTAACATTGCATAAAAATTGAAGGGTTTAATAGACATCATTATATATATAGCAATTGCCATATATATAATATATTTAACATTCGACATTGTAATTTTCTCTTTTACAAAGTTATAAAAGCCATATACGAACCACCCTAAAGCAGCTAGCATAAAAGAATCCTTAGTAATTCCACTACCCCAAAATGCAACAGAAGGCATAAATAATATTGCAAAAGCACAAGCTCCTACATATCTTGGATATTCTCTAATAAAAACTTGAAACAGCTTCCAAACACCAGAATATGTAATCGTAGCAACTAATATTGAAGAAATATAATAACTTTGAAAACCAAAAAAAACAAAAGGAACAGAAAAACGAACAACAGCATATGAATTAGGTTTTTGTGAATACAGTGGCCAACCCGTCCACTGATTGAAATAAGTAAAATTTTCTACTCTTAAATCTCCAAGCATTAGATTCAAGAAAATTTTAAAATGTGAATACATCAAATTTACCATACAATTAGCTGATTGGAAATAATTTGTTGTATCACCTCCATAGTAGTGAAACGTATATATATATGTAAAATATAATACTCCAAAAATTTTAAACATTAACCCATACATGAAGTATTTATATTCAGGTTTATTCTTTATGTACTTATTCTGAATTACATATCCAAAGCCAATAATGGCAATAATATACAGGGGAAATAAATAAAAATCCCATTCACGATGAAGAGTCCAAAATTTTGTATCGACTATCTGGAGAAACATATTAATTGATATTCATATTATTGCAAATTAAACCAAAAAGAATGAACATTACAAAACTTAAAATTGTGTTGAGTAATGTTTCATCTCACAAGCCAGATCGCGAGCATCACTAGAAAGTTGCTCCAAATAATCCCAAAAATATTTACTATGATTTTTATGAACCGTATGTGCTAGTTCATGCAACAGAACGTAATCGATAAGATGTAGAGGCAACTTCATCAAGTGAAGTGATAGATTTATATTATTATCAACAGAGCAACTTCCCCATCTTGTTTTGGTATCACGAATCGAGACTCTATTATATTGTAAGCCCTTTTCTTCAGCTAATTCTTTTAATCGTATTGGAAGATATTTTTTCGCTTCACTTTTCATCGCAAATAGAATTCCCTTTTTTATAACGTCTTGCACCATTTGATCTTTGACATCGAGTGTTGAAGGATGTTTTACTGAAATAATATTTCCCGCAACTTTTAAAATAATTTGAGACGAATTATGTGTTGTGATTTCAAGACTATGAAACATTGTGATATTAGCTCGGCTTTGTTCAAAAATAATTTTCATGCTTTTTGATAGTTGAGCCATTTTTTCGACTGCTGATTTTATCCAATCTTGTTTTTTTACAAGAAAAGTTTCAGCTTCCGAAAACGAAGTTCTCCACGGCACAGAAACTCTGATTTTTCCATCAATTTTAACTTTTATTGATATGCCTCGTGAAAATTTATTCTTGGATAGTAAAACATCGCCAATACCAGGCATAAAGACTGTTTTACTTGTTGTCATCGAATTATTTATTTGAAATAAACGATTCTATATGTCTAGATTTTTTTTCGGGGAAAATATCAGCAATTGTTACTAAAATACCGGTTTCTTCTACACCTCCAAAACCTTCATTTATAGCAGTTCCAAAAGTTTTTGTTGTTGGCGAAAGGTTGATATAGGAATTAATTAGCGGAGGTATGTTAGACCCCATTTGACGAATAATTTTCGATAGCCTTTTATAATCTTCTTTAAAATCTGTACCTATAAAATATTTTGCTATTTCAGCCTTATCATTGTATAACAAAACAGAAACCTTTGGTGTTATCAATCCTTCTCTATCTCCAAAATACAAATCTAAAAGATACAGAATACAATCACGTCCAAATTGATTATAGCTTGTATACATGGTTACTTTTCCATAAAAATATTTCAAAAATGGAGATTTTATGGCAATAGCTCCTAAACCATCCCACAAATTATCTAAAGCATACAGACCTTTCCGACCAGACTTACTTGATTGATAATCGGGCTGGACAAAAGACCTACCTAATTCGAGAATACTTGGAAGATATTGGTTCTTAAATTTTTCTGAGAAATCGAATAATTCAGTTGTTGCCAGATGATATTCACCCTTTTCATCTCGTGATTCTATACACTCAATATATCGATACCCACCAAGAATTTCCTCCGCATCAGGATCCCACACTATCAATTGTTTATATGGAACGGCTCCTGTATCAAATTCATCTATATCGACATCTTTACCGGTTCCTCCACCGGCTGCCCTAAATGTTATTTCTCTCAATCGACCGATTTCGAGCATTACGTTTGGTGCATTTAAATGGTTTACAACATATATTTTATTAGAACTGAAATTTGTTTCGCGAAGAAATACTTCGGGAGTTAATTCAGCTTTTATCTTGTCTCTTGATATTGGAGAAATTATTTCTTTCATATTATCAAACCTCCATAGAATAAACGATTTCTTTTACGTACTGAGCCCACTGATCTGGTGTCTTTGATTCATCAAATGCACTATATGGTATTGGTTTCCCAAATCGCAAAACAAACGTCTTCCCTTTGTTTTTATATAATTCATCAACTAGGAATACCATTTCAAGATTAACCTTGATTCCTAGTTTCTTTCTTAATGTTGCAAAGTTATAAAAGAATTTCGAATTTCTTCCATTTATGTATACTGGGACAACATCTCTTTCGTATTTCTTGGATTGAGAAATAAGCGTTTTCTTCCAAACAAGATCCTTTATTTTTCCATTATTTTTTCGAGAGACTAATCCTGCAGGGAAAAGAAGTATTTGGTTTGCATCACAGGAATAGGCATCGTCTATTTTTTGTTTATATTCTTTTGTGTTTACGCCCAGTTTATTTACTGGCAAAAAGACATCTTCAACATTTGGTAGATACATTAATAAGTCATTTACCATAAATTTTAAATGCAAATAATATTTTGACATTGCAGCTATAAAAAGGATTCCATCAGGTCCTCCAAGCGGATGATTTGATGCAAATATATATTTACCATCTTTAGGGATATTTTCTTCTCCTTCTATTTTTATTGTCCACCCTATCATAGATGCAAATTTTTTAAAAAACTCAACTCCATGATAGTTTTGTAATACATTTAAATCGCGATTTAAATCATCTTGATGAACTATTTTCTTTAAATATCGAAGTATAAATCCTGATAAGAATCTATATAGCCGAGGACTCTTCTTTTTTATAACAGCATCTAAATCTATGAATTTTTTTATTTGTTCAGACATGTGTTATTTTATCCTCCGCATACTGTTTTATATGTTTCATCATAATATTCTCCCAATCGTTCCCAGTCAAATAATGCAGACATTTCCTCTGCTCGGTTTCTTAATGCAATTCGTTCACGAAGCGATAATGTAGCAAAGTTGAATAGTTGATCTGTTAGTTCATTAGCCGAGTCATTAAAGTCTCGATTACGCCTATGGTTAACAAATATTCCATTATGATCGTAATCTTCAACATTATGGATAACATAATCACCAAATCCTGACAAATCGCTGGTAACAGCGGGCAATCCGCTTGCTAAACATTCTAACGGAGTATATCCCCAAGGTTCATAATAGCTAGGAAATACACCTAAATTACAACCTCTTACAAATTGACCATAATCCATGCGGAATAAAGGATTTGTTTGTGAAAGGAAATCGGGATGATATACGATCTTGACCTTATCTTCCGGTTTATTAATAAGGTTTGCCATTCTCACATATTTCAATATTTCATCTTTATCGTCATTCACCATGTTATGAGTAACAACTGGTGGTAGATTTTGAGATTTCCACGATTGCATTAATCGACGAAGTTTGAATTCCAAATGTTCATCAACTAAACTGTTGAGATTTGGCATTCTTAATTTCGATTCTGATGCTATTGAGGTAAATGTGCGTTTACTTAATTGTGTTAAAATTTCGTCACACGTATCTCGAACCTCTTCCATTAAGAAACGTGAATTCAATACATTAGCATTGATTGAATTATGAGGTTGCGGGGTTATAAAGAAGCACACAATGGTAAGATCGGCATTTGCTTGTTTTAGTTTCCAGTTAAGCCGAGCCAATGCTTCGAGTGTAAGATTGAATCCTTTATTATGGAACTCAAAGCGACCTGATGTAAAGAAATACAATGTTTTCTGCAAATCGAACGAATAACTGGGGAAAAAATGCCCCATAACAAATTCGTGGATTTGTTCCTTGTATTTTAAATGCAGATTTTGAAACTCATGCATAGCTTCAAATCGTTTGATATTAATACCATTGGGCAATATTTTTTCAGGTTTTCGTCCTATAAGGTGAATACATTCCAAGGCTGTAACTTCACTAACCGTTGTAAAAATATGTGCTCCATGAGCAGCTGCTCTTTCAATATTTACTGATGGTTCTATATTGAAATATTTTGCTTCCTTCGCCCAATCATAATAAGGTAAACTATTATAAAAGTTTTGATCGTTCATTGCCAAGTAACGACCAAGAAGTGTTGCGTGTGTTGTAAATACAATTTTTATTGGTAATCGCAGTCTTTTTATTTCCGGAATGGGCACTCCGGCCATCCATTCATGGAAATGAGCAATGAGAGGTGTTGATCCATTAAAATCGGGAGAACAATAAATTGCAAAGAATTCTTTCACTTGAAAGCCGAACGATACAACTTTATTAATTAAATCATCATCACTTAATGATATTTTATGATGTTCCCAAAACTCATATTTCATGTGTCCCAACTTATAATACACATGATACGGATTAAAAAGTACAACTTTGGGATGACCGGTGACAAGCCAATAGCCATAATAAACATCATAGCCATTATTGCGCATACATTGAACAACCCGTCCTATTGGATCAGAAAGATCGTTGATTGGTTCCAACTCTGCTCCTACTTGATTGGGAATATAAGGACCTATTAAACAATAATTATCTCGTCTCTTTTTGACAACAGATGGAACTTTTGATCTTATGACCGTATATATGCCCCCAACTTGATTACAGACTTCCCATGCTATTTCAAATAACATCGCAGATTGAGAATCAAACGTTTCCATTATTTCAGGTTCATTAACCTCTGCTTGTTTTTGCTTCTTTGCCATGCATTTTTTATTTTTTGCACGTATACTAATCTAAAAAGACGTGCCGACCAACCGATTTTAACTGCAAAGTAAGTATTATTTTATTGAAAAAAAACATAAATAATACATTTTAGAATAAATTGAGTATTTCAGCTTACCAACTATTAAAATTCTATCATAATTCCAATAGTTGGCAAAACAGTCCCCGTCGTTGATGTATAACTTTTAAGAACATATTGTTGTGCATTTTGACTAAGTAGATAATTACCTTGTTCATCTTTTTCTCTTACAACAATATCGTCTGATTCTCCTTTATTATTATACAGATTTTGAATATCTACATACATCATCAACGACCATTTGTCAAAGAAGTATTGCTTATCGACGCGAACATCTAACTGATGGAATGGTTTAAATCGTTGTGAGTTAATGTGTGAATAATCTTTTATTGGTCCGCCATTAACATTCCACACACTGGTGTATGCCGATTGTTGTAAATTAAATGGAGTATATGGCAATCCTCCGACAAGTCGCCATTTTAGCCCAATATTCCAGTTTCGTTTCAGTTTTTTCGTTGCGGTTGCTATTAAAATGTATTTACTATCCCATGTTGTTGGAATATAGTGCCCTTTGTTTAAGAATTCGCTTCGAACAATGGTATACGAAATGGTTGAATTGAAGCTTTTTGTTCGGGTTCGATTCATAAATTCAATTCCATAAGCCCTACCCTGCCCGGTAGATCTGACTTCTTCATCACCAACAACACCGTAATCGGTACCCTTTGTTGCCAACGAAACCGAATCTTTTACTGATGTCGGATAACGGTTATATCCTTTATAAAAACTTTCGACTGTAATTTTAGAATACTCACTTGCCCGATATTCAACTCCGGCTATAAACTGGTTTACCGAGATGTATGATATATTATTATTTCGGTTTACAAGCTCACCCGCGTTTCTAAAACCAAGAGTTGTGTATGCAGGTAACTGAAAATAGCGACCTGCATTTGCATTTATGCTGAATTTCTCGGAAAGTTGATAGGACACTGAAAAACGTGGTGAAAATTGGTTCAACATATTTTGCATACTTTTACTATAGGTATTTCCATCGACTCTGGCTCCGAGTGATAGAGTGAATCTTTCGTCGAGATATTTGGCACTTGTTTGAAAGAATGCACCATATTTAAATACATCAATGCTCGAATTGTATGAAACCGGGACATCACTGCCCGAAATTGGTAAAATCCTTGTTGTTGAATTTGTATATCTAGCCAATTCCGAACTAATCCCATACATCAACTTATAATTCATAATCCGGGTCGAAACTTCGTATCTCATTTTATTTTCCATTTCCTGCGAGATATAATCAATATTCTTTGGTTTCGATTGATCATTATCGGGATATTTATAAATGGAGTTGTTTAACATGTTGCGACTCACAACCAACGTTTGATTAGTCCGTTCTCCGAAATGTTTGTATACGCCTCCAATGGTATAACTCCATTGTTCATAGACCGGAAGCGATGCAAGATAATATTGTTGTTCGACAGTGGGATTTTTAATGCCTGTATTTAATTTAAACTGATCGAGAGCTCCGATACTAATGAGTGTAAACTCATCTTTTTTACCTAATTTGAAACGATATTTCAACTGGTAATCGTTATATGTCGGTAAAAAGGGCAAAGCCAAGGCACTGAACAGGAATTGTAAGTAGGAACGACGAACAGAAAAGATAAAATCGCTTTTTTCACCAAGAGGTCCATCAAAAGTCAACGACATATCGGATGCTCCGACACTACCTCTGAACTTTAATTTGTCACGATTTCCATTTTTTTGTGTAAAATCGAAAACGCCACTCAAGGCATTACCTCTATTTGCGGGAAATGCTCCCGAATAAAAGGCAACACCTGAAATAAAATCGGCATTAATTATTCCATTAGATCCACCGGAAGCTCCTTGTGTTGAAAAGTGATTCAAATAAGGGATCTCAACACCATCAAGGAAGAAACGACTTTCGCTAGGTCCGCCACCTCGAATGATAATATCGTTACGAGATATGGTTGAAGCCCCCACTCCCGGAAATGATTGAATAACTTTCGAAATATCACGGTTACTTCCGGGATTGGTTTCTATTTCGGCAAGTCCTATTGACTTCATCGACAACGGACTTTCTTCGGTTTTTCTGAAAAGTTGCGTTTTCACAACCACTTCGTCTATTTGTTTGGTTGATTGGGGTAATGCAATTTCGAGATATGCGGTCTTGGCATTACTTATTAAGACATCGGGTGAGACTGTGGTTTCGAATCCAATAAAAGATGCTGTAATGGAAACATATCCGGGCTTCAATCCCGAAATGGTAAAGCTGCCCTGATTATCGGAAACCACACCAATGGTTGTTCCTGTGACAACCACATTGACAAAAGGAAGAGGTTCGTTGCTAGTGGCATCAAAGACTTTGCCTTTCAAAACACCATTCTGCGAAAATGACATGATTGGAAATAATACAAATAATATATAGGTGTAATATTTTATCATACTCTTTTTTGAATGCATATTCATTTATGTTTTGACTTCTCTTAATTTGTAAACTTACATAATTTGTATTTCAAAAAAAAGGATAAAGAATAATAAGTAAAGTATTTTTACTTATACATTTGCAATAGCATTTAAAAAGGTAAAAACATATTTATGATTATTTCAGAAAAGACTATTACTAATTTCAAAGATATAATAGAATCGAACCAGCGGTTTGTCATTGTGGTTCATGTAAACCCCGACGGCGATACTATTGGTTCGGGATTCGGCTGGCACAACTTATTTAAAAACATGGGCAAAGAATCGAGAGTTATTACGCCGAACGACTGTCCCGATTTTTTTAAATGGATGAACGATGCCGATACGATGCTTTGCTACGACTCGAACGAAACAGAGGCTGCCGAAGTATTTACGCGGGCTCAGGTTTTATTATGTGTGGATTTTAACAACATGGACCGTGCCGATAGAATGAAACCGTTGCTAGAAGCGTTCCAGGGCATTACGTTGATGGTAGATCACCATCCGTTTCCGCAAGATTTTGCAAAAGAACTCATTTCCATACCCGAAGCGAGTTCAACTTCGGAGATTTCGTACTGGACTATGTGTCAGTTGGGATATCGCAGCTTTATGACCAAAACGGTTGCCGAAGCTCTTTACACCGGAATATTAACCGATACAGGAGGAATGAGTCATAATTCATCGAATCCAGATACATATCTGGCAGTTGCCGATTTGTTAACCTGCGGAATAGACAAGACCGAGATACACGATCGGGTTCTGAACAATTATCCCGAGGGGCGGATTCGTTTATTGGGTGATATTTTAAGCAAAAACCTGATGGTCCTGTATCAATACAACACGGCTTACATGTTTATAACCGAAGGTCAGCAAAAGTACTTTGGTTACAAACCGGGCGATTCGGAGGGTTTTGTAAATATACCTCTTTCGATAAAAGGAATCAGGTTTTGTGCCTTTTTCACAGAGACCCCCGACCAGATAAAGGTATCGCTTCGATCGAAAGGAACCTTCCCGGCGAATAAATTTGCCGAAGAATATTTCAATGGTGGCGGACATCATAATGCAGCAGGTGGCAAAATAAAAGGAAAGCTATTCGATGCCCTGCATCTGTTTGAAGAGGGTGTCAAAGCTTATCAAAATCTTTTATGTGACTAATATGATTGAAAATCAAGAGGAGTTTGAGGTTGTAAAAGATATTTTTGTAAAATATCTTGAAGAGTTTAAGTATCGGAAGACACCCGAACGCTTTGCAATTCTGGAAGAAATTTACACACGCCCGGGTCATTTTGATATCGAAGATCTGTATATTGCAATGAAAGAGAAGAAATACAGAGTAAGCAGGGCGACGTTGTATAACACCATAGAGCTTTTACGAAAAGCCGATCTCGTGATCAGACATAGTTTCAACGAGTCGTCGTCGATATTCGAAAAGGCGTATCATAACTCGCAGCACGGACACCTGATCTGCGTGAAGTGCAATGCAGTAATGGAATTTTGCGATCCAAGAATCCATTTGATAAAATCTTGTATAGAAAATTCACAAAATTTTACAATTATTAAACATTCTTTGTACTTTTACGGTCTTTGCGAAAAATGCAAAGCTAATAATTAAAATATTAACTAGATGAAAGTTGACGTTCTTTTGGGTCTCCAATGGGGAGATGAAGGTAAGGGTAAGATTGTAGACGTGTTAACCCCCGACTATAAAGTAATAGCCCGATTTCAGGGTGGACCAAATGCAGGCCACACATTGAAATTCAATAATAAGCAACATGTTTTGCATACCATTCCATCGGGCATTTTCAGAGAGAATGCGATAAATATCATCGGGAATGGTGTTGTTATCGATCCGAAGATATTTAAAACCGAAGTGGAAGAGATAGAAGCATTGGGAATCGATATACGCAAGAAGTTGCAGATATCGAACAGGGCTCATCTTATTACGCCAACGCATATAGCACTGGATCATGCGTATGAGACGGCAAAAGGTGACAACAAGATTGGATCGACCAAAAAGGGTATCGGTCCAACATATACCGACAAAACGGCTCGTTTAGGTTTGCGTATCGGCGATATAAAACACGATTTCGAAAAGAAATACCAGGAATTAAAAAAGACTCATTTAGAAATCTTAAAGAACTATACGTTCGATTTCGATATAGAGGCATACGAGAAACTTTGGATGGAGGGTATTGAATTAATCAAAACCTTTACCACTATTGACTCGGAGATTGTGATGAATGATTGTATCAACGGAGGCAAATCGGTTCTTGCCGAGGGAGCTCAGGGTACATTGCTTGATGTTGAATTCGGATCATATCCGTTTGTAACATCATCGAACACCGTAACAGCCGGTGCTTGCACGGGTCTGGGTGTGGCTCCCAATAAAATAGGCAAGGTTTTGGGAATTTTCAAGGCTTACTGCACCAGGGTTGGTAGCGGACCGTTCCCAACGGAACTGTTTGACGAAGATGGTAAGAACATGCGTGACATAGGACGCGAATTTGGTTCTACAACGGGTCGTCCGCGTCGTTGCGGATGGTTGGATATGCCTGCTCTTAAGTATGCAATTATGATTGACGGTGTTTCCGATTTGATAATGATGAAGGCAGATGTGTTGAGCGACTTCGACACCATAAAGGTTTGTACAAACTACAAACAGGACGGTAAGATTATTGATTATATACCATTCGAAGACAAAAATCTGGAACCGGTGTACAAAGAATTTAAAGGCTGGAAAACAGATATCTGCAATGCCAAGACATATAACGAACTTCCCGCTGAATTTAAGGCTTATATTGAATATATTGAAAAAGAAACCGGTGTAAAAATCAGCATTGTTTCTGTCGGACCTGATAGGGATAAGACTATTGTTCGATGATTTGATTATATTTTCGTTTAGAGAGAGACAGGGTTTAAAGCCTGTCTCTCTTTTTTTTGTGATTCGTGAATAATATCGCCTAATAACTCATAATTGGGCATTCTGTTTTTATGAATCACTGATTTGTTGTATGTTAGGACGAATCATACACAAATAAAAATCGATCGTACGTGAATAAAAATGAATCATACGCGAGTAAAAATCGATCGTACACGAGTAGAAATCGATCGTACGGGAGTAGAAACGAATCGTACGAGAGTAGAAATGAATCATACGCGAGTAAAAATCGATCGTACACGAGTAGAAATCAATCGTGCGGGAGTAGAAATCGATCGTACACGAGTAGAAATCAATCGTGCGGGAGTAAAAATCGATCGTGCGGGAGTAGAAACGAATCGTACGAGAGTAGAAATCGATCGTACGTGAATAAAAATCGATCGTACGAGAGTAGAAATCGATCGTACGCGTGTAGAAATGAATAGTACACGAGTAAAAATCAATAAGTCGAGAGTCAGAATCAATATTACGGGAATAAAAAGGGAGTCTATGCAATAAAGTGTGGGATCTGTTCGATAAACTGTGTTGGTGAAAAAATAATAACTGTTGCATTGTTGAGCAGGAGGAACAAAGGTTGTGCCGAGGAGCAACCAACGAAGTGAATAGATGAACCATCGGCGATTGATTGCCGGGGTTACGGGGAAAAAGTACACGGGACTTTGAGCATGTAGCGATGACCGGTATATATTTCGGGTTACCTCAACGGCTACCGGGGCGACGTTATCTTTTTTGTAATGAAGGTCTAGGGCAATGTTAATCAGTTAAGCCCAAAGGGCTTGAAATTGATTAGCCATGGATGGAATCCATGGTATACATAGTTCATTGAATATTGAACCCCATTCGGGGTTCAACTCGCTTTTGTCTTATTGAGCCATCGGTTTTACCGATGGCTATTCACATATAATCCCGAAAGGGATTTATAAAAAACAGCCGTAACTAAATGACATTGGAATTTACGGCAGGATCAAAAAATTCAATTTTCAAGCTTTGCCATTTTTGTAAAACCGTAGTTTATTGAAGTACCAGAAGATTTTAGACAACCGGCGTACTTTAGAAAATGAGATTATAAAATCATCACTATAGTATAAAACACACTCCCACCCCGTTTAGCCAAGGTGGAGAAACAGCAGACCACGGGGGTGCATGAAAATAAGACCAAAGGTTGCTTCTACAGAAGTTGTTTAAGCCTTAATGTATAGAGTGATTCGGCATAAACTCACCTCGTTTGCTGGTCTATGACCAGAGGTTTATTCCTTTTTTGATTAACATGACTAGACTTTTTAAGCTTTAAACAACACTATGCTTCATCTGTTTCGCATTATGCAGTATGATGTTTTTATGAATTTAGAGTCTGCGTAGAATGTTTCGAAAACAGTAGATTCGATCTGCCATTGATGCGTCTGATGTGAAGGCAAAAGTTGTATTCCATAGATTGTGATTAAAAATAGTGCAAAAATATGACGTAATTTTTTGCAGATTAAAAATATTCTTTTAATTTTGATCTGCGTTTTAGAGAACGAAATACACGGATAATTAAAAAAAAGGAAAAAGAGTAATTAACTATTAAATTTTTATTATGGCTATGACTTCAAAGCAAGAAGGTAAATTGAGAATGTATCTCTCGTTAAGGATCTTTTTAAAGATGAATGACGTGATAGTGGCAAAATTGCCAAACAGTAGCGAATTTTTAACGAAATTGGATCAGGCGATTGTTGATATTCAATCGTATAGTGAACAACGTCAAGCGGGTACGAACGATGTGACGAACGACAAAAACAAGTTGCGAAACGCGTTAGGGGTGACCACGGTTGATGCTTCGAACAAAATACAGGCGTATGCCAAATATGTGGATAATACGGCGTTGCTGAGCAAGACGAAGATTACAAACAGCATATTTAAGGCTGCAAGCGATCTGGAGGCTGCTGAATTGGCAACGGTTTTGTATAAATCGATTAATGAGAATTTGCAATTTCTGTCGGGCTATAATCTGAACGCAGAGAGTCAGAAAGAATTTCTTGCCGACATCACCGATTTCAAGGAGGCTATTCCAAAAGTAAAACAGGCTCAGATAGAACAAAAGGGTTCGACAACACACCTAACCGTGTCGTTTGACAAAGCTGATGCTGCGGTTGAAAATATTGATATGCTGGTGGAAATTGTGAGACTTAGCGAGCCCGATTTTTACAACGATTATCAATTGAGCCGTGTGGTGAGCGACTCATCGGGTTCGCTCGCGGTGAAAGGTCTGGTGACTGATTCGGAAAGTGGAAGTCCTATTGAAGATGCAACAGTGTCTTTCTATCTTGGCGAGGTTGGCGATAAGCCATTGTTGAAAAAACAGACCGCCGAAAAAGGTGGCTACTCAATAAAATCGCTCGACGAGGGTATTTATTCGGTGGTGGTTCAGAAGGTTGGCTACCAGACTCTGACGATAAAGATTACCGTCAGTTCCGAAAAATGCTGCGTGGTGAAGATTAAACTGGTGAAGATCTAAAATTATAAAGAGAGCGATGTCGGATGATATCGCTCTCTTTTTTAAAGCGAGGAAGGTAGAACCTTCGCCGAACGGTTGGAATCAAGTGCCATTTGTTAATTTTATTTACATTTGAAGTGATTATGAAAATATTGAAAAAACATTTTTGTAATTTTACTTTATGGACAAATTGACAAAAGAACAAAGAAGAAAAAATATGCAAGCGGTCAAGAGTAAAAACTCTAAAATTGAACTCGCATTCGGAAAAGCATTATGGAATAGTGGATTTAGATACAGGAAAAACGACAAATCTGTTTTTGGAAAGCCTGATTTTACATTAAAAAAATATAAAATAGCCGTATTTATTGATAGTGAGTTTTGGCATGGTAAAGATTGGGAAACACGAAAAAAAGACCATAAAACGAATCAAGAATTTTGGATTAAAAAGATAGAACGCAATATTCAAAGAGATATTGAAGTGAATGATTATCTGTTAAAAGAAGGTTGGAAAGTAATTCGATTTTGGGGTAAGGATATCGAAAAAAATATAGAATTTTGTATTCTAGAATTTGAACGAATAATAGATGAAATTAAAAGAGCAAATATCAATTGATGACTTTAACTGCAAACGTTTTAAAGTTAATGTAATCAAGCCGACAGAGCAAAAAGCGGCAGTAATTACGCATTATTTGCATAATATAAAAAATGGTGTATCTAAGCATTATAAAAAAGACGCTGAAATTTATATCAATGAACATGCTCAATATCGTTTTCCAGATATTGAGACTAGTATTGTAGCTGAACCTATTTTACAACAATTACTTTTTGAGGTTGAAAATGTTCCATTTACAACGCCGGAAAATTATTCATTTAAATTTATTGATTTGTTTGCCGGTATTGGTGGGTTTAGATTAGCAATGCAAAATCTTGGAGGTAAATGTGTTTTTACAAGTGAATGGGATAAAGAAGCACAACGCACATATAGAGCTAATTTTGGAGAAGTTCCTTTCGGTGATGTAACTAGCGAAGAAACAAAGAAATACATTCCAGATGATTTTGATGTTTTGTGTGCAGGTTTCCCATGTCAAGCATTTTCAATTGCAGGGAAACGAGGTGGATTTGAAGATACTAGAGGTACTTTATTTTTTGATGTCGCAGAAATAATTAAAAGAAAACAACCTAAGGCTATTTTCTTGGAGAATGTAAAAGGTTTAACAAATCATAATGGAGGAAAGACATTAGCAACGATATTAAATGTTCTTAGAAATGACTTGAATTATTTTGTTCCTACCCCTCTAATAATTAATGCAAAAGATTTTGGAGTTCCTCAGAATCGAGAACGAATTTATATTGTCGGATTTAGAAAAGATCTAAATATTACAAATTTTACCTATCCACCCCCTATTGATAAAAAAGTTTGTTTCGCTGATGTCAAAGAAAAATCAGTAGTTCCAACTAAATATTATTTATCAACTCAATATATCGATACTTTAAGAAAGCATAAAGCAAGACATGAAAGTAAAGGAAATGGATTTGGTTATAAAATAATTTCTGACGATAGTATTGCAAATGCAATTGTTGTAGGAGGTATGGGGCGTGAAGGCAATTTAGTAATAGATAATAGAATTACAGATTTCACACCTACTACTAAAATTAAAGGGAGGGTAAATCGAGAGGGTATTCGGAAGATGACTCCCAGAGAATGGGCACGCTTACAAGGTTTCCCCGATAATTATAAAATCCCTGTAGCTGATGCTTCTGCATATAAACAATTTGGCAACTCCGTTGCAGTTCCAGCAATTCAGGCTACTGGCAATCAAATTATAAACATTTTAAAAGAGATTCATGCCATTATCGGGAAATAAAGGAGAGTGGAGCGAAGTATACGTTTTCCTCAAACTATTAGCAGACGGTCGTTTAAATGCAGCAGATGCTAACCTAAATGCAATTCCAGATGTTTATTATCCAATAATTAAGATACTTAGACAAGAAAATGGGTATAAACGTGAATATAAAATAGATGGTAATATTCAAATAATTGAGGGCAACAATAGTAATGTACTTTTTAATCGGCCAATCATTGAATTTGTTACTAAATCAAAAGAACTATTCTCTGAATTGAAAGAAGTAAAAGGAAGCAGTTTTTCTTTTCCAATAATAGAAAACTTTTTAGATTCTGTTGATGTTCATTCATTGTCTGCTATTTCCTCTGATAAATCTGACATTAAAGTTGTTGTTCATGACTTAAATACCGGCATGACACCTACTCTTGGTTTTAGCATAAAATCGATGCTAGGCAAAGATTCTACCTTATTTAATCCGGGGGCAGGCACCAATTTTATTTTTAAAATTATTACGCCATCAAATTCATCTATTGATTTTAAAAGACTCAATACAGAAACCTTAATTCATTCAAAAAATTCAAAAAGTTCAAAAATATCTTTGCGTTTAATGGAACTCGAATCCTTAAACTTGAAAGTTGTATTTGATTCTATCCAATCAAAAAACTTGCATCTTAATTTAAAACTTATTGATTCTCAATTACCTGAAATTCTTGCTCATTTAGTTTATACCAAATACAAAACGAGCAAATCAAATTTAACAGACCTGTTAGAAGAAATAAATATTAAAAATCCACTAGACTTTGATTTGTCTAAAGGACACCCATTTTACGAATATAAAATCAAAAACTTCCTTACCGAGAATGCGTTAGGTATGACACCGGAAACAGTCTGGAATGGTAAGTATGATGCAACAGGAGGAATTATTATAGTAAAAACGAATGGAGACTTAGTCTGCTATCATATTTATAATAAAAATGAATTTCAGGACTATTTAATTAAAAACACGAAACTTGAACAAGCTGCCACTAGTGAGGATGATAATAATCCTGGATTTGCAAAAAATAAAAAAAATGCTAAAATTAAACCATATAAATTTGGTTGGATTTATGAAGAAAATGGAGAGTTATTCATAAAATTAAACCTACAAATTCGTTTTAAATAAAAATTGACTGTACCCCAAGTTAGTTTGAGGCTATCATTGGAGTAAGTTGGACGTCGGCTTCTCTGTTATCAGGCTGTAGCCTGAAATGATAAAAGGCGACGAAGGTAGAACCTTCGCCGAACGAAGGAATCAAGTCGCCATTTGATGATTTTATAATTAAAAGATTATTACGTTTACATATAAAATGATGCGTTTATATGATTTTACTAGAAAAAATAAATATACTAAAGGTAAACTTATAAGTAGTTAGTGGTAATTAATCAATACCCAAAATAGAATGATTAAGTAAACAAAAAAATAACTAAATTTAACTTTTCCTAAATTATTAAAAACAATTACTATGAAAAGAGTATTTTATTTTTTGATTATCGTCTTCTTTGCTAGTTGTTCAAAAAAAGAAGGTGGAAATTTAGTTTGTACGATGAAATACAACCTATCAATCGAAAAGAATGTAAATGTTACCAAAGCCTATTCATCAAGCGACAGATATACTCAATTTGGAGATTACATAACAAGTATTACACCAAGCAAGTTCCTTATCAAGTTTCTCTGTTTAAAACTTTGTAGTACATGGAAAAATCAAAATAATAATTTAGAAATCATTGATAATAATAAACTGGACTGGACATCCACCGATCGTATAGCCGATTTTAATAATAACAGTACTGTGAATGTTGATATAGATGGAAAAATAGCTAAAGATGTTGAAATGATTTATATGGTTTCTGTACCTATGTTTTATTATCAGGAGTTTGAGTTACCTCAACAATATTACAGTTTTAATATTGACAGTGGTATAAACAATTTAATCTATTTGAATTGTGGTGGACCAAATATTGATTATCCAACTGCTAATGCAGGAATAGGAGGTGTAAAAGAAGGACTTATAGTAAAGTGTAGTAATAATGCATTAACGGCACCCATATTTGATACTACTTGGATTAATAATAAGGGTTTTCAAGGACACTTTCCAGAAATACCTCAAACAACTGTTTTTGGAAATACAGATTCAACTTTTATTTTTTCTAGCACAGGTACGTCTAAAGATGATCCATTGGGAGCTGGAGGAGATATTATAAGAAGTAATAAATTTAATTCCATAACGCTTCATGCAATTGCAGAGGGTGAAACAAAAACAATAAGCGGAATAATGACTTTTAATTCAACTAATTTAATTCAGATATACGCCGGAAAAGATAATATACCTTATACTTCTGATGATATTTTTGTTTACGCTCCTAGATTCTGGGAAAGACTATCAGTAAGTTTAACCTCAAATTAAGATTGATGAAATAATAACTACCCCCTAATTGAGTAGCCCTCCCCGCCAGCAAAATATAGCAGGGAGAACGGTTTATAATAGGGGAAATTGCATGTGGTTCGACTCGACGTTCCTACCTCAGTCGTTATTATCGGAACAGGCTGTAGCCTGAAATGATAAACGCGACAAAGGTAGAACCTTCGCCGAACCAAGGGACGTAAAGCTATTCCAGTTGATAAGTGTGAAAAAGGATTAGTTGGAGAAATTTGGGAACTTGATAAACGACATTATTTTGAATATTATACAAATAAGATTAAATAAAAAGCAAACCATTACAAGAAGAAAAACAAATAAACTTTTATAACTATGGAAAATACAGACAAATTATTAGAAAAACCAATGATATGGTATCATTACATTGCAGGATTTTTTGCAGGAGTATTTTTAACGAATGCTATTCCACATCTTGTTAATGGAATTTCAGGAAACGCTTTTCCAACACCATTTGCCCATCCATCAGGACAAGGACTTTCATCTCCTTTGACTAATGTTTTATGGGCATTATTTAATATGCTTGTAGGATATTTACTTTTCAGGGTTAGTAAGATAAATTCAAAAAATAAATTAGGATTGGTCATCTTTTTTGTAGGAATTATACTTATTAGTATTTTGAGCAGTATTGTATTTATGGATAAAGCAAAATAAGAGCTTTAAAATCGAATTAAATAAAACCAGCCTATAATACTTAGGATTTCATGTGGGATGTAATGACCCAGTTAGCTTGAAACTATCATCGGAGCAAGTTTGGCGATCGGCTCTGCCGTCGTTGCTCTCTGTTATCAGGCTGTAGCCTCAAATGATAAAAGCGACGAAGGTAAAACCTTCGCTAAACAGTGGGATTAATATATACCTAGGGAAGCAACAATAGTTTAATAGATATCAAGTCGACATTTGATGATTTTATTTACATTTGTAGTGATTATGAAAATATTGAAAAACTTTACTTACACAACCTCATTGGTGTTATAAATAAAGTTTTATTTTATAATATATAAACGAATTGGAGGTTATGCTAAAATCTCAACACGAAAGGATAAACATTAAAGATTAAAATAAAGTATGGATAATAGACCCATTTTACTTGACGGGAAAACATTGTCGAAAGAGATTGAAAACGATTTAAGAGTACGAGTTGAAAAGATAATTAATAGAACAGCTAGGATTCCTGTATTAGCGACAATATTAGTTGGTAATGACCCCTCGTCGGAGATATATGTAAAAATGAAAGGTAATGCTTGTGAAAGAGTTGGCATGACTTCATTGAAAGTCAACTTACCCGAAGAAACTACAACAGAGAAACTACTAATAGAGATTGAAAAATTAAATAACAATGATAGCATTTGTGGTATTTTATTACAGCATCCTGTTCCAAAACAAATTGATGAGCGAGTTTGCTTTGATAAGATAGCGATTGATAAAGATGTTGATGGGGTAACATGTTTAGGATTTGGACGAATGTCAATGGGCGAGATAGCATACGGCAGTGCAACACCTTCGGGCATAATGGAATTGATTAAACACTATAAACTGTCCATTGATGGGAAACATGCAGTTGTTGTTGGACGCAGCCCTATTTTAGGCAAACCAATCGCAATGATGCTTTTAAACGAAAATGCAACAGTTACTATTTGCCATTCAAAAACTAAAAATCTTCCTGATTTGATAAAGCAAGCAGATATAGTTGTTGGAGCCGTTGGAAAACCAGAATTTATAAAAGCAGATTGGATTAAGGATAATTCAATTGTGATTGATGCTGGTTACCATAAAGGAGGAATCGGTGATATAGAAATTAATAAATTAAAAGATAGAGTATTGGCTTATACACCAGTTCCCGGAGGTGTTGGTCCGATGACTATTGCAATGCTTATTAAACAAACAGTAGAATCAGCAGAAATGAAATGAAGCACAAACGCCCAATCGAGTAGCCCGCCCCGCCAGCAAACTCTAGCAGGGAGAGGCTTCCTTGTTCGCCGTAGCGTGTAAGCAAAAGGAACAAGGATGATTAAAAGTTATAATAAAGAAACAATCAACTTGATTGAAAATGGTAAGAGAATTCCCACGTTTTGTATAAAAGGGTATTTTTCATTTTACCAAGTAATGGAAGTAGCTGCATTAACCTTCAAATAATAGCCTTTGCCGGGATCAAAGTTGGTAAGACTGTTTGATGTACCGCCTTTAACATAGAATCCTTCAAAGTTTTTGGTTGAGACAAACTGCGAGGTAATGCCTGTTGTAGCTGTTGCGATGGCAACCGAAGCTTGTTTTGGGAAACCAATCATATTCCACCCCGATTTGAGTGAATAAGACAATGATGTAAGCATTGTTCCTGTAACCGAAAGTGTTTGTGCCGAAGTTACTTTTACCAGATAAGCAGCACCGCGTTGGAGTTTTAGAAGACTATTGTAATAACTTGTCTGCGACGGATCGTAAAAGGCATCGGCAGTCTTTACGGTCAACAGATTTGTGCCCAAGCTACTAAATACGGATGCTATAGCAGAATCAGCAGGCTGTACATTGAACGAAATAAGATTCCATCCGGCGGTAAGTGATAGTGTTTGAGTTTTCTGAACGGTAATAATAACGGCATTAGAGGTTGTTGTAGCTCCCTTGTTGTCGGTGGCTATAGCTTTTAAGGTATCGGTTCCTGCAACTACATTGGTCCACGAATAGGTATAAGGCGACGTTGTTGAGGATCCCAATAATGTGGTTCCATTATAAAAGTCAACCCTGGCAATTGTTCCGTCGGCATCGGCAGCAGTAACATTAATGGTAACGGTTGCCGGTGCAGCGTAGACAGCTTTGTTTGCAGGCAGTGTTATTGATACGGTAGGAGCTGTATTGGTGGCACAATAGGTTGCCCATCCAGGCATTTCGTCTAATGAAAGGGCATAACTACTCGACATCATTTCCTTCCAAAGTGCAGCAGTATTGTAGGTGGCACTAGTGGTATAACTTCCATACCAAGGCATAAACCACGACCAAGCAGCACCATCGTTGGTTAGGTTAGTTACACTCGGAAACGATCCACATTCGGAAAGGGTAACTATTTTCTTATTGTTTATTGAATTTATGTTATTGAATTCAATAATCTGAGAGGTATGATCACCGTCTTTATAAATATCGCGACCAACAATATCGACATAGGAATCGCCCGGATACCATGTTCCGTCTTCCTTCGGTTCGTAAGTCCAGATCCAAATGAGGTTTTTCAGCCCATGATAATTAACGAACCGATCGAACTCCAATTTATAGAGAGCTTTACAAGCTGTTGATCCACTTGCCCCCCACCAAAACCATGCACCAGCAGCTTCGTGTAAGGGTCTCCAAAGGACAGTAACTCCATTTGTCTGAAGTTGTTTTAAATAACCAGCAACAGTATCAAGATCGGCAATAATACCCTTGTATGCAGAAGATGAAGTGTTCCATGTTGTACAGGTATTATCGGTAAATGCCGATGTTAATTTAAAACTGGTAACATTTGATCCGGTGGCATAAAAATTTGCATCGGTTTTGGTAGGATCTCTCCAATGCCAGGTGAACTCGGGAATGCCTCCTTTGTTCCATAATTCGGTAGCCATGGAAACGGCAGCCGCAGTATAACTTTTGAACCATGTAGCATCTGTTCCTAATCCGGTGGCATGCATAAAATCGAAACCAACTAAAGCAGGATATTTACCGGTCTGAGTATAAATGTACGAAACTTCGGACTGACTGGCAAGTGGCAATGCAGTATTCCCATTTAGAAGATCCAATGTCATGACTCCCGAAATGATATGATTTCCATAATTGCTTTTTAAAAATTCATAAACACAGCCAGTACCAGTTGTTGGCGATGGAGTGACCAAACTAGCAGCCGTATTGAACCGGGTTGATGCATCAACGCTTACCATTTCGAAATAATCGACACTAATCCACCCCCAGTTGTTGGTGATTTTGACCGTGTGTGTACCTTTTACCAATTTAACAAACGATGCGACTTTCAATCGGATATAGGATGTAGAATTTGTGAGCGAAAATGTTGTGGAATTTGCATCAATCACGAAATTTTGTGTTTTATCGCCATTAGGAGCAGCAACGTACACATAGAAATCGAAATACGTATCGGCTGTAACGGGAATCGAAAAGGAAATATCACCTGCATTTGTGGCAACATAGGCACCGCCCGAACGTGAAGCATCTGTAACAATTGCCGCTCCACTGGTAAGTGTTCCCGATTCAGCTTCTATTCTGGTTGTTGTTTGAGCTGTCATCAACAGATTTGAAAAGACAAAGAGAACAATGAAATATACTTTTTGCATAATATTAAGGCATTTATACATTTTAAAAAATCGTCTAAATATAGTAAATTATTGTACAATGAGACAAGTTATTTTACGTTTACCCCACGCATATAAATGATTTTTAAAGTTTTACACCTTTTTTATAAAAATATGTTACTGAAACCAAAGCATTGTGTATTTTTGGGCAACTTTTTAGAAAAGAATTATACTTGAATAAATATATTTTAAATGAAGACAAACTATAAACTAATCAATAATATAACAGGTTGGGCAATGTTTGCAATTGCTGCTGTGGTATATTTAATGACCATTGAACCAAGTGCCAGTCTGTGGGATTGCGGCGAATTTATAGCATGTGCCAACGGTCTTGAAGTAGGTCACCCACCAGGAGCTCCTTTATTTCTGATGATTTCACGAATATTTGCAACGCTTGCGGGTTCACATAAAGAAATGATACCGATCATGATAAATTCCATGTCGGCATTGGCAAGTGCATTTACCATTCTATTTCTATTCTGGACAATAACACATTTTGCCCGCAAATGTTTTGTAAAAGGCGAGTTAACAAACATGTCGGTTATTCTGATTCAATTCAGTGGAATTATAGGTGCAATGGTTTATACCTTCTCCGACACCTTCTGGTTCTCGGCTGTCGAAGGTGAAGTTTATGCAATGTCATCGTTGTTTACAGCAGCCGTATTCTGGGCAATTCTTAAGTGGGAAGATGTAGCCGACGAACCACATTCGAATCGATGGATTATACTTATCGGGATTCTTATGGGAATGTCGATCGGTGTCCATCTACTTAATTTATTGGCTATTCCCGCAATAGTGTTTGTTATCTACTTCAGAAAATATAAACCAAACAGAAAAGGTGTTATAATCTCAGGAATAGCATCGATTGCAATATTGGCTTTTGCAATGTATGGAATTATTCAGGGGTCGGTGAAAGTTGCATCGAAATTCGAGTTGTTTTTTATCAATTCCGTTGGACTTCCGTACAATTCGGGAATGCTTATATATCTTGGAATATTGCTTATAACATTGATTTTAAGTATTTACTTTTCAATGAAAGAAAATAAAACTGTTTTAAATACCATTTTTTTAACACTGGCAGCAACATTAACAGGGTTTCCGTTTATATCCGATTCGTCGTTATTAAGTCTGGTGCTCATAGCAGGAATAACAGTAGGTGTATACTTTCTGGCAAAATACCGAATTCAAATGGTGAATGTGGCAGCTTTGTTAATTACTGTTTTTGTAATCGGTTATAGTTCGTATGCAATGATTGTTGTCCGTTCATTGGCAAATACTCCGCTGGACGAGAATAATCCTGAAAATCCGTTCGGACTTCTCTCATATCTGAACCGAGAACAATATGGCGATCGTCCATTATTCTACGGTCAATATTACAACTCACCACAGGATATTCAAAAGCCATATTCCGAAGGTCATAAAAACTATGGAGCAATGAATGGCAAATATGTTGAAACAGATGAATCGATTGAATATAATTACGACAGCAGGTTTACAACCTTTTTCCCGCGCATGTATAGCCCAAGCCCAAGCCATATTGAAGCATATAAAGAATGGGGCGGTATAAAAGGAACCGATATTCCCTATACCGATGCACGCGGAAATACACGATTAATTACAAAACCAACATTTGTGGAAAATATTACATTTTTCATCACCTATCAGGTCGGACAGATGTATCTTAGATATTTCATGTGGAATTTTGTCGGTCGTCAAAACGATTCGCAAGGGCATGGAGGTATTACCAACGGAAACTGGATCAGTGGTATCAAACCATTGGATGCAATCTTTTTGGGGAATCAGGATAAACTAACGGAATGGGAAAAACATACACCATCGCGAAACGCCTATTATTTCCTTCCTTTGATACTGGGAATAATCGGGGTGGTATTTATGGCAATGTATAAAAAACAGGATTTCTGGGTGGTGATGCTGTTATTCATCTTTACAGGTTTGGCTATTGTTGTTTATCTCAATCAAACACCTTATCAGCCACGAGAACGTGACTATGCTTATGCAGGTTCTTTTTACGCTTTTGCAATCTGGGTTGGAATGGGTGTTTTGGGTTTATTTGGATTACTTCAAAAGCTTAAAAATGAAAAAGTACGATTGTTTTTAGTCGTAGCATTTAGCACAATTTCTCCAGTACTAATGGCTGTCGAGAACTGGGATGATCACGATCGTTCAGGAAGATATTTGGCCCACGATTTTGCAAGAAATTATCTCGAAAGTTGTGATAAAAATGCCTTACTATTTACGAGTGGAGACAACGATACCTTTCCGCTCTGGTATGCTCAAGAAGTAGAAGGCATAAGAACAGATGTAAGAGTGGTTTGTCTGCCATTGTTTAATACAGACTGGTATATAGATGAGGTTAAACACCGGACTTATGGTTCCGCTCCGTTACCAATTTCAATGACCCGCGATAAATATATTCAAGGAACCAGAGATTATTTGGAAATAACTGATGGTATAAAAGATGTTATGCCATTAAGTCAGGTGATGGAATTTGCATTGAGCGAAGACCCTGCCTGTAAAGCGGAATATGGAGATGGAAAATATTACAATTACATACCCGGTAAAAATATAAGTTTGCCGATTAACAAAAAACTCGTTTTGTCACACGGAGTTGTTTGTAAAAAAGATTCGGCACGAATAGAATCGGAAATTACATTTACCTTACCCGGAGGTTATGTTATGAAAAATGGTCTAGCCATTTTATCAATTTTAAACAATAACAACTGGACACGCCCACTCTATTATACGACATACGATGCCGAAGAAACTATGGGACTGAAAGCCTATATGCGTAACGATGGATTTGCCTCACGTTTTGTTCCGGTGAGAAACAATAATCCAAACCTTAATCAATATGTAGACACGAAAGTGATGTACAATAATTTGATGAATAAATATTCATGGCGAGGTTTACCCGATAAAGGTGTTTATCTGGATGAGTTCAGCATACGAACCATACGAATTGCCGGAGTCCGCGAGATGTTCAACCAATTGGCAATGGCATTAATCCTTGAAAATAAAAAAGATTCGGCAATCAAAGTACTTGATAAATGTCAATACATACTGCCGCATGCTAAAGTACCTTACGATTATTCAGCATTTGAAGCAGGACAGTTATATTATTTAGCAAAAGATTTCCAAAAAGGAAATACACTTTTGAAACAATATGCTGACGATTGTATTGATGAGCTGGAATATTATACTTCGGTAGAACAACATCTTCGCAGTCTGAATGCCGATAACGAAGCACGTAGTTCTAAAATTTTGGAAATGATTTTAGAATTGGCAACAAAGAATAAGCAACAACCACTGGTAGATGCAATTAAAACAAAAAAGAACCTTTTAAATTTGCAATAAAATTAAAATTCAACCGTTTAAAATTGAAGTTAGATATAATTAAGTACCTTTGAATATAAAATAAAAATTGAAACTATGAAAAACAAATGGATTATCCCGGTTAGTATAATAGGTGGCATTATTCTTATAGTAGTAATCTTCTTTTCCTGGACAAATGGAGTATACAACAAAGCAATTACACTTCAAGAAGGTGTAAATAAAAGTTGGGGAGATGTTTTAACAACCTACCAACGTCGTGCCGATTTAGTACCACAATTAGTTGCTACAGTAAAAGGTGCAGCAGCAAACGAACGTGGCATATTAACAGAAGTAACACAAGCTCGAACCGGCATTGTAAACGCAAAAACGCCAAACGATGTAGAATTAATGGGCAAAAAAATCAACACAGCAATAAATCTTGCATTTGAAGCCTATCCACAAATTCGTTCGACAGAAAACTTTCAGGAATTACAAGCACAATTGGAAGGTACCGAAAATCGAATTGCTGTAGCTCGTAAAGACTATAATGAAGTTGTAATGGCTTACAATACACACATTCGCGGATTCTTTCGTAAAATGGCTATTGGATTGATGGGTTCAGATGGCGAATTTCCTCGAAAAGAATCGTTCCAGGCTGCAGCAGGAACAGAAAAAGCTCCTGAAGTTAAATTCTAGTTATGGGAAAAGCAGCAAATTTCTTCAGTGAACCAGAAAAGGCACAAATAGTTGATGCTATAAAAACAGCAGAACTCAATACTTCAGGCGAAATAAGAGTTCATATAGAAACTGTTTGTAAAGGCAATGTCCTTGACAGAGCTTCGCAAGTGTTTGCAAAACTTGAAATGCATAAAACGGAACTTCGAAATGGAGTTCTTATTTATCTTGCCATCGAAACAAAAACGTTTGCAATCATTGGTGATAGTGGAATTAATCAGGTAGTGCCCACCGGTTTTTGGGACAGCACAAAAGATTTAATGATTTCACACTTCAAAACAGGCGATTATGCTACCGGTCTGATTCAAGGTATATTAAAAGCCGGAGAACAATTAAAACAACATTTCGCATACCAAGAAGATGATATAAACGAATTACCTGACGATATTTCATTCGGTAAATAAGATACTAATTTGTAGAAAGACGTTTTGTATATCTACAAAAACCACATAAAACATTACAATGAAAAAGCTATCAATACTCTTTTTGTTTTCAATCCTTTGTCATGGGATGTTTGCACAAACAACAGGAATTCCCGAATGCCCCAATCCAATGCGTTTGGTCGTCGATCAAGTTGGTCTATTGAGTGAAGAGTATAGAAATGCTCTGGAACAAAAACTCGACAGATTCAATGATTCGACATCGAATCAAATTTTAGTACTTGTGGTTGCCGATCTTAATGGAATGGAACCTGCTGATTATGCTCTGGAAGTTGGTCGTAAATGGGGTGTTGGTCAAAAGAAATTCAACAATGGAATAGTATTTCTTATAAAACCCACAGGGAATAAAGGTGAACGCAAAACATATATAGCTGTTGGATATGGTTTGGAAGGTATTATTCCCGATGCTACAGCAAAACATATAATTGACAATGAAGTAATACCTGAATTTAGACAGCAACAATATGATGCAGGCGTTGATAAAGCTATTACAGTTCTAATGGCTTTGGCTAAAAAAGAATATTCGTATAAAACCTATGAAAAGAAAGCACAAGATGGCAGTTATCTTGCATTATTCATTGTTTTGGGTATAATCATATTATTTGTAGTTGTGGGATCGAGACGATCAAAAGCAGCAACAACAATTGGATCTACCGGATCAAATCTCCCATTCTTTGCTGCAATGATGATGATGGGAAGCATGGGCGGACGAGGGCGTTCGGGTGGAGACTGGGATGATTTTTCTTCAGGTGCCGGAGGTTTTGGTGGCTTTGGTGGCGGAAGCTTTGGTGGCGGTGGTGCCGGAGGAAGCTGGTAAAATACATTACATCCCTACTCTCTTTTAGACCGACATTTGATTAGTTTTTCAAATAGTTTTCAATCTTTGCATCAAGTCTTTTCATCGCAACCTCAAAGTTAAACGGAAAAGAATCGAACACATATTCATTGTGAATATTCCTGTAACATTCAATATTACATTCAATAGCATGCATCAACTCTTTTAAAACAGTTGTATGATCATTCGTTTTGTTTTGCTGATATAACGTAATTAAATCTAACAATAATTCTTTATCCTTAATCCTTGACGTGATTTCAAAATAAGAGTTTGCCTTTATTTCCGAGCTTTTCTCTGAAAACGTACGATGGACGTATGCGATAACTTCCGGTTTTGCTTCCGGCACACCTTCTATAGCAAGATATTTCGCCACCTTCTCGCGAGTATCACGGTTTTTACTTTTTAATGTTTTAATCAACACATTCTTTGTATACGTATCATTATTTTCGCAGATAAGAGCATCAACAATCATCTCGCTTTTTATCGGTTTATCAATATTCTTATCAAGCAACTTACCAAGCGATTCCTGAACATTTATGGTCAAAAATTTGCAAAGAGCTTTCAAGATGCCATGCTTGATATTCCAATCATCTGTTTTGTTCAGACTAAGTAACAAAGTTTGTTCGTCTTTGAATGGTATACATGAAATAATTTCCGACAAATAATCATTGCTTTGTGTCGTATCGAAATCCTTGATTAGATAATCTAAGAATGAAATCTTTGACTTTGTTACATTATGCCCAATAGCATACGCCTGCATCCAAGCAACACAGGTTTTAAAGGGAACAGAATCGGTAAAGGGTGTTGTAAACAAAAGCTTTTGAGTCTTTTTATCCATCGTTATTGAAAGTGTACTACCTGATATCGTTTTATCAGTTATAATACTTGAATGATAATCCTTATCGAGCTTGAATGATATTAGTTTTTTTATAAACCGTTCAGCACTATCAGGTTTTAGCTTTGTCTGCCAGAATATGGTGTCAGCGGTATTGATATAGCGAACAACAAAACTATCGTTTTTAAGTTGAAAATTAATGAATTGAAATTCTTTTCTGAAACCATACACATCATAATTTCCCTTTATAAGAGTAACATTACATGTTTTAACCTTTTCACCGTCTTGTGCATCAACAAGAAGATAACAACAGGCTAAAATAATGGTTGATAGAATTGTTTTCATACGTTTCAACATTTACGATAACACCTAAAGATTTAGTATCCTTGTGCTTATTTTATTGCTTTTTCAATCCATTTCTTGGCATTCACAAATGCTTCAATCCAAGGTGTTACTTCATCTTTTTTGCGTGATTCTGGATAATGAGCCCAGTTCCAAGGATAAATTGCTCGTTCCAAATGAGGCATCATTGCCAGATGACGTCCATCCTCACTGCAAATTCCTGCGACATTATAATCAGAGCCGTTTGGATTGGCAGGATATTGAGCATACGTATATTTTATTGCAATATTATATTTGTTCTCAGCTTCGGGTAATGAGAACTTACCTTCACCATGAGCAATCCAGATTCCAAGTTTGCTACCAGAAAGAGAATCAAGCATGATGCAGTTACTTTTTTGAACTTCAACACCAACAAATCCAGATTCAAATTTGTGACTTTCATTATGGAGCATTTTGGGCGATGTTTCATGCTTCAATCCCATGATGTTCAACACACTGTTCAATTCAATAACCAACTGACATCCGTTACAAACGCCAAGACTCATTGTATCTTTGCGTGCATAGAAATTAACAAGAGCCTGTTTGGCTTTTTCGTTATATAGAAATGCTCCAGCCCAGCCTTTTGCAGAACCAAGAACATCGGAGTTTGAAAAGCCACCGACAAAAACAATAAGATTTATATCTTCCAATATTTCACGTTCTGTGATAAGATCTGTCATGTGGACATCTTTTACATCGAAACCGGCAAGATACATGCTCCAGGCCATTTCTCGATCGCCATTGACACCTTTTTCGCGAATGATTGCAGCACGAATACCTGATTTGGCTCGACGATTAAGACCAAGACCAACTGTCGAATGTTTACCGTCGAAAGTCTTTGGGAATTGGAATGAAAGTGCCTGCTTCTTATAGTTTGAAAAACGTTCTGAAGCTTTCGTTTCACCACTTTGACATCGATCAAGTAAATATGATGTTTTGTACCAGATATCACGAAGTTTATCGATATCAAGCGAAAGTCCTTTTCCTGCTTTATTTATTATTATTTTTCGATCAAGACTGGTAGTCCCGAGTTCGATGAATGCAATACCTCGTTTTGTCAGTTCGATTTTCGCATCAGTTCCTACTTGCAGTACTATTGCTGGATTTTCACTAAATAGAACTTTTACTAAATCGGTTTCTGTAAAGCCATCAAGCGAAATATTTAATCCACCTTTAGTATTAGCGAAGTTCATTTCAAGTAATGTTGTAATTAATCCACCTGCTGAAATATCATGACCTGCAAACACTAATCCTTTTTCGATAATCGATTGAATGGAATTAAATCCCTTTACAAAATATGAAGGATCGGCAATCGTTGGAGTTTCAGTTCCCAATTTGTTGATGATTTGGCCAAAAGTGCTTCCTCCAAGACTCAATGCTGTCTTTGAAAGATCAATATAAATAATCGAACTTTCTGCAACAGGTCTCAAAACAGGTTCAACAACTTTACGAATATCGGTTACTTCACCAGAAGCAGAAATGATAACAGTTCCCGGAGCATAAACCACATCGCCGTTTTTATATTTCTGAGTCATTGAAAGCGAATCTTTTCCTGTCGGAATGTTTATTCCTAAAGCAATAGCAAATTCGCTAGCTGCTTCAACAGCTTTATATAGACGAGCATCTTCTCCTTTATTTTTGCAAGGCCACATCCAGTTTGCACTAAGTGAAATACCTTTCAAACCATCTTCTATCGGTGCAAATACAATATTTGTTAAAGCTTCGGCAATAGCCAATACAGAGCCATTCGATGGGTTAACCAATGCACTTACCGGAGCATGTCCGATAGAAGTCGCAATTCCTCGATTTCCCTTATAGTCGAACGAAACAACACCACAATCGTTCAATGGTAACTGAATCTCTCCACAACATTGTTGCTTTGCAATTTTTCCGGTTACCGAACGATCAACTTTATTGGTTAAATAATCTTTACATGCAACCGATTCTATTTGCAGAACCGATTCAAGATATTGTTCTATATTATCTTGCGAATATGAAAGTTCTGAATAACAATTTTCGGTTGTTTCATCACACATAATGGTTTTCGGAGGATTCCCGAACATATCATCAAGGGTAAGATCTATAGGTGTTTCTCCATTTTTGTGATTAACAAACGTGAATTTATGATCGCCCGTGGTTTCGCCAACTTCATACATTGGAGCACGTTCGCGGTCGGCAATTCGTTTCAATAAATCGGTATCGTTTGCATGGAGTACAAGTCCCATACGTTCCTGACTTTCATTGCCAACAATTTCTTTAGCCGAAAGAGTTGGATCTCCAATCGGAAGTTTATCAATAGATATAAGCCCACCGGTTGCTTCAACCAATTCACTTAAACAATTAAGATGTCCGCCAGCTCCATGATCGTGGATTGAGATAACGGGATTATGATCCATTTCGCCCATTGCTCTGATGGCGTTATATGCACGTTTTTGCATTTCAGGATTTGAACGTTGCACGGCATTAAGTTCAATATTATTGGCATATTCTCCGGTTGCCACGCTTGACACGGCACCTCCGCCCATTCCTATGCGATAATTGTCGCCACCAAGTAAGACCACTTTGTCGCCAACTCCAGGTTCTTGTTTTATACTGTCGACTTTCCAGCCATAACCAACACCGCCGGCTTGCATTATCACTTTATCATAGCCTTGCGTTTTATTGTTTTCCTGATGTTCGAAAGTCAATACACTTCCGCAAATAATTGGTTGACCAAATTTATTTCCAAAATCGCTGGCTCCGTTCGATGCTTTGATAAGAATTTCTTCAGGTGTTTGGTATAACCATGAACGTTCGGGAGTTAAGCCTTCCCAAGCACGTCCACCATCTAATCGTGGATATGAAGTCATATATACCGCTGTTCCGGCAATGGGGAACGATGCTCGTCCACCAGCCATACGGTCGCGGATTTCGCCACCGGTTCCGGTAGCAGCTCCGTTGAATGGTTCTACGGTTGTGGGAAAATTGTGGGTTTCTGCTTTTAGGGAGAACACCGATTCTCGATCTTTAACTTCGAAAAAGTCAGGTTTATCTTGCGTAGCAGGAGCAAACTGTTCAATCGTCGGTCCTTGCATAAATGCACAATTATCTTTATAAGCCGATATCACACGATTGTTGTGTATTTTGGTGGTTTTCTTGATTAATTGGAACAAAGACTCCGGCTTTTCTTTGCCATCGATGATAAATGTTCCATTGAATATTTTATGTCGACAATGTTCAGAGTTTACTTGCGAAAAGCCAAATATTTCGCTGTCGGTCAGCTTACGTCCAAGTTTTTTACTCAATCCTTCAAGATATCCAATTTCGTCGGCATTCAATGCCAGACCTTCTTGTTTATTGTAAGCGGTTACATTGTCAATATACAGAATTGCATCGGGCTGTTTGTTGATGGTAAACACCGATTGATCGATGTTTTTGTACATTTTGCGAAGCATTGGATCGAACTTGACTTTATCGTGGGCAACTTGTTCAAATTCTTCAATACGAACAATACCTGTCAGACCCATATTTTGAGTTATTTCCACAGCATTGGTACTCCATGGAGTAATCATTTCGCGACGTGGTCCAACAAACCAACCTTCAACCGATTGCCCTTTGTAAAGGGCTGCTCCGTTGAATAACCATGTTACTTTATCTATATCCGTTTGATTAAACTGTTCCTTTGTATCGACTGCGTACCAAAGGGTTCCCGAAGTTTTGAAGAATAGAATCATTGTGTGCTTTTACTTATTTTCTGCAAATATACACAAGTTCATAGATATGAGCTAGGAAAAGTTTTTGTGGATTATTAACAGTATTACTTTGTTTTTATATTTCAAATCCGATCACCAATATATCATCTGTTTGAACGGTATTTCCTTGTTTCATCCAAAGATGTAATTCATTTAAGAGTATGCGTTTTTGCTCATACATTTCTTTATTTTGGTTTTTTTCTATTAAGTCGATGAATTTCTTTTGCATAAATTTTTTGTTGTTTGGGCCTCCAAATTGAGATGCATATCCATCAGAAAACATATAGAATTTATCACCGGGAAGGATGTCTACTGTTTGCAAAGTAAAAGGGGTCTGATCGTGCACATGATCACCTATTGGCATTCGATCTCCTTTTATTTGTGTTAAGGTATTGTTTCTTATAAAGAGCATTGAATTGTATGCTCCGGCAAATTCCAGTTTCGTTTTATCTTTGCTAATTCTACAGATAGTCATATCCATTCCATCATAAATGAATTGATTTTCGCCATGTTCATGCAAAATTTCTTTTATATTTGATCGAAGCCTATTAAGAACTTCAGCAGAATCAAAGACATCGTTATGTTTTCCTATTTCATTAAGAATTGAGATTCCAAGAATACTCATCAAGGCGGCAGGAACTCCATGTCCGGTACAGTCGGCTGCCACAATCCAAGTCCAATTTTCATCACTATGATGCCAATAAAAATCACCACTGACTGTTCTTAATGGTTTGTATATTATAAAGATATCAGAAAACGATTCCTTTATAATGGCTTTTGAACTCATTATGGCTCGTTGAATTTCGCCTGCATATTGAATACTATTATTGATATCTGTGGTTTTTTCCTGAATAATTCTTTTGGCTTCCATTATCTCCGAGATATCGGAATCAATTGTTGTTATATTCCTTATTTCTCCAGCTTCATTAAGAATGGGGGTGAGGGTGGTTTGAGTCCAAATTGCAGTGCCGTCTAATCTTATATTGCGAGCTTGATATCCACATGGTTTTTTTGTCTCAATACATTTGGTTAGGATTGCATCAATATCGGGAGCAAAGCTCGTCGATCGGATATTGCTGCCACGAGTGGCCATAAATTCGGATAATGTATAACCATATAATCGTGTAAAACAATCGTTTAACCAAAGTATATTACCACTTGCATCCATTAACATAATTGCATTGTTGGTTTCTTTTGCAACAATAGACAACCTTTCGAGTTCTTGATTCTTTTTCTCTATTTCAGCCGTTCGCAAATTGACAATTTCCGAAATATTACTAATGGTTGCCTCAAGTTGATTTGTTTTTTCCTTTATTTCTGCATTTTGCTGTTTAATTTTATTAAAAGCATTTGCATTTTCAACAGCAAATGCTATATAGTTCGATAAACTTTTAAGCAACTTTATCTGCCGGGGATCATAAGCATTCTCCTGAAAGCTTTGTACCGTAATAATTCCTATACATTTGTGTTTTGAAACAAGCGGTAAATAAACAAACGACAATCGTGTCTTATCTTCGGCATCAAACAACAGTTTAGAAAAATGTTTCGATGAATTATTGGGCTGACTATTGAATATCAATTCCTTTTGTTCTACAAAACAGTAAACTGACCATGAATCAGTGAGGTCTATGTTTAATTTTCCTGTTCGCAAGGGTTCTTCACTACTTTGAATACCCCAAAAATCGAGACATTGTTCCGACTCATTATATTGAGCAAGGGCGAAAAATGGTGCATCCACCAGTTTATTGATACTTTCGTATAAGGCATGTGTAATCTTTTTAAGATCGTAACATGACAATATCTGACCGCTTATTTCATGTAGTATATCAATATTTTCACAACTATTTGTAACCTCACAAAGTCTTAATTTATTTTTTTCACGATCCATACTATTGTAAACTTTTTATCGCGTAATAATTTTAATGATATTACTTCAAAAGTACAATACATTAATATATAAAGTATGATTTATGCTATTTTTATTAAGATGATATATATCATCTACTGATTTTTTGTTATAACTTGAAACAAAAGAAAAATTGTCATGTGACAAGAAAAAATTTCCAACACGAATATCAGATATGTTCTCAATCGAAAATTTGCGATACTCTATTGAATAAAAAGAAAGAGAGGCTGTTCATTATGAGCAACCTCTCTTTAGCATTTCACGATTTTTGAAATTGGTTATTGTTCTGCTTTTGGCATTATTATCAGACAAATGATATAGGCAATCAATCCTAATCCGCCAAAAAATAATGAAACAGCCCAAATAATCCGAACAATGGTGGGGTCGATATCAAAATATTCGGCAACACCTGCTGCAACGCCACTAATCATCGCATCTGTCGAACGTCTTAGTTTGTTCTCATTCATAATGGTTTATTGGTGTTAAATTATAACTAAACATTGTTCTTGCAAAGATAGAAAGAAAAATTATTTAAACCCATTATTATATAAAGCTATGAAATCTTCTGGTTTTTCAATCTTGACTGGCAATTCAGTCAAATTAAAAGTATATCGTGTTGTCCCTTTTGGTATTGAATCAAATTGTTCAGATGTAAAAACGGCAACCTTAAAATCGACTGTAACTGCCCAAAGTATTTTCTTCGATTCAGTATTTATATGTAATTTTTGATTCTGTGCAATTTTGATTACAGCATTTAATGATTCATCAACGAAAAAGATTTTTTTATCCGTTTTGTTGTTATTTATTGTGAATTTAGGATAAACTTGAAAACAATTTGTGTTAAAAAGAATAACTCTATCGCAATTCCAGATTCCAAAATTTTGAATTGTAAAGCTTCTCATAACAGCATCAGTTCTAATCTCTTTTAGAGCTGATTTTCTATATTCGTCTAAAGCTTTTTTTCGTTCAACTTCATATTCTTCTTTTTGTTTAGCTTCTTTATCCAAACGATTCTTTAAAGCCATTTTATACTGAGCAAAGGCTGAATTATATTTTTGCATAGCTACTGTATACGATTTCCCGAAAAAAACAGGTTTAACAAAATAGTTAACCTGTAGAGTTCCCTTTGAAAATCGTAGTGAATATAAACCTTTTGTTTCTGTTTTATCTAAAACAACATTTTCCCAATCTGTTTTACCAAACACATTATCAGTTTTTTGAAGTTGTTTATCAACTTCAAAAAGGACATCTTTATATGACGAAAACTCAGGAAATTCATTTTGCAAAACATCAACCTTAATATTCCATTTCAACGGATTTGCTTTTTGTGGTAAAACAGGTGCAACCAATGGTACATCGGAGTTATATTTTTGTTTTGATGTCTCTTTAAGCTGTTTACTTGATTTTAAATCTCGTTTTTTTGAAAAACTCGGCTTTTCCTTAAATAGCCATTGCTTTTTGACTGTATCAAGAAAATAGACATTAAATTCCGGACTATCATTCTGAGAAACAACATTTAAAGTTATTGGCTTTTAAGGATTTATAATAAGTCTTTCATGGTTTTGAAAAGCTTCGATATCAATCATGCCTGCTGTCTCAAAAGTATATTTAGTTTCTGCACTGTCATATTGCATTGGGATTCCCGAAAGGAAAACGGTTGCCGGATTATTGAATTCCCGTATTCTGATTTCGATTTGACCATTAATTGGTTTTCCCGATTTGCTGATAATAGATCCAATAGGTATTTTTATTGTTGAACCCGATTGTAACAGAATTGAGGTATCGGCATTTGCATTGATTTTAAGAATACGATAAGGAATCGTTGCTTTCGGAATCGGTGGATTAATGAATGCTGTCTCTATTTTTAAAGTATCCGGCTTTCTATTTGCATATTGATTGACGATCACCAATATAATTATTATCGTAGCAATGACAACTCCTGCTGATGATGCTATAAACCACGTATTTCTATAAAAAGGTTTCGTTGCTTTTACTTGTGCAATGATTGCATCAAAATTTTTGAATGAATTGATTTCAGAGGAATCAATCCTTGGACGGTCTATATTAATTTTTTTTGAACTCATGGCTACAGATTTATGAATGTTTTACAATCATTTGTTTTATTTTATCGAGAATTCTATAGGTTTTAACTTTTGCATTATTCTCGGTAATATCAAGAATTTCAGCGATTTATTTGAAAGAATTATTTTCAAAAAATCGAAGTTCAATAATCATCAAATCATCATCAGAAAGCTGTGTTAATGATTTTATCAGTTGTTCTTTTTTGTCATTCTCAATTTCAATTTCCGATTCGATCAACAGACTTTCAATTTGAATACTTTCTATATTAATTGTTCTTTGTTTTGATTGTTTTATAAAATAGTTATTCATTTCATTAATAGCTATTCGAAACAACCAAGCTGAAAAGGGAACTCCACGAGTATTAAATTTCTGGATGTTTTCCATAGCCTTAAGAAATACTTGCGAGCTGATATCGGAAGCATCCGATTTTGAGTCTAATCGCTGGTATACAAACCTGAAAACTCTTTCAAAATAGACATTGTATAAAATCTTAAACTGTTTAACATCTTTTTGAGCAGCATGTATCAAATAGGCTTCCGATTCTATCTGCTCTTTCGATTTATGATTTGAAGCTGTAATCATTATTGTTGCAATTTAAAAGTAATGGGTATGGTAAATTGTTGTTTAACCGGACTCCCACTTTGACGTGCTGGATTCCATTTTGGTGCTGTTTTTATTACTCTTACAGCTTCTGCATCTAGTAACAAATCTCCTGTTGAACGCAAGATTTTACATCACAAACTTCGCCCTTAGAATTGACTGCAAATTGAATAAAGACTCGACCTTCTCTTCTTAGTTTTGCAGCTTCCTGCGGATAGACTAACTTACGTTGAACCCAGTTTCGGAATTCACCTAAATCACCACCATTGAACGTAGCATTCTCTTCGACAACTATAAATGCTGGTTCATCTACACTCCTTACATCTCGAACATTTTCTGTTTTATATTCTTTTCTGACTTTAAAAACAATTGTTTGTGGTTGCTGTGCTAAAATATGCAATGAGCCAACACATAAGATTATCAATATTATTTTTGCTTGTTTCATTTTGTTTTGTTTTGTTTTGTTTTAAAATTTCATTCATAACCGGAAAGTGGCAAAAAAGATACAGAAAAAGGATTCTTTTCTTAGTACCTAAAATCTTTTTTTATAACCAGAATCAATAAGGAGTCTATCAAAGAGTACTTCACCAAAATACCAACGGGGGAAAAAGGATAGAACGGCATAGAAAGGACAAAAGTGAAGTTTAGTTCTTTATTCAAAATCAAGAACTAAACTTTTTAAAAATTAGTTCTTCAACACCAACACCGACACTACGTTATTATCGGTAAGCAACCGACAAATATACATGCCATTGGGAATATATGCTGTTTGCCAATTAATGGAATAGAAACCAGCCGTCTGCTGTGAATGAATTAATGAAGTTATCTTTTGCCCTATGGTGTTGTAAATTGACAGATCAACAAAAGTTTCTTTCGAAAGGTGGTATGAAATTGTGGTTTGCGGCTTCGCCGGATTAGGATTTACGGTTAACGATGTTTGAATATTGTTCGATATTACAGAATATGTTTGGGGCGATTGAACTAATGCCGTGGTGTCATAAACCTGAGCAGTGTCGATATCTGTTATAATAATATTGTCAAACCAAAACTTTGTATTTGAGGGTAATGATTTTTGTTCGTTTCTTATTTGTAAATAGCCGATTGATGTCCAGTCGAATTGCCCGCGAGGCGTGGACCACGCATTATCCCACGCACCTGTTTCTTTCATCTGACTAAATGGAATATGAATGTGATGCCAATGGCTGTCGAATGCTACAACCGAAGGTGTTACCTCATAACTCATTCGCCATGAATGCGTGGCTGTATCAGCGGTTTTGGTATCAACAAAACGTATTTCAAATTGAGCTTTGGGATTATTGCATCTGAACATAAAATCTATTGCATAGTTCTTTGATTTTAACAACGACAAATCTTTGACCGGTAGGAAACTAAAGGAGATACCTCTATATTGAACCGTATCTTGAAACAGGATGCAACTATTGCCATTATTTGGTTGTTGGCTGTTATAAAAATCTAATTTTGCAGTATCAGCCCACGAATCATCCATGACATTTTTTGCAATATAATCCGTATAAACGGGAAACCCCACACTATCGGGCAATTTGGTATATACAAACTGGGGCGGTTCAACAAATCCCAAAGCCTTAACCAATGGCATATTCAAATCATACTTAAATTGTTCGTTCGATCCTTTGACGAATAAGCCAAATCTGCCCTGATAATCCCAAGTTGTCCAAGGAATTTTATTCAATTCCAAATAATTTCTTACAACACTATACCAATATACTCGGTCATCATTATTACTGTTAAGATTATATACACCATATTCACCACAATAAATGGGCACCTTTCGTTGATCTCGAAAAGCAATGGCAATATCAATCAAACTTTTTACACTCGAATCGGTTCCTGTTATTGAATATTTTTTCAATTCTGTTTCAACCCACGTACCTTTTGACGATGGAGGACATGTCGGCATGGTTGTTACATTATAGGGATATGGCACGCCTGATAATGAGTCCATTCCTGAAGTCCACGATGCTCCTTGATGAGTAAACATAAAAGGATCATAAAAATGAAATGTGTAAATAAGATTTGTATCCGAATAAACGGGAATATTTTTCATTTCGGTATAAGAATTAAAATTAGATGCTCCAACAACAATCGTATGTCTGGTATCAACAGTTCTGATCGTATCAATTACTGTTTTTTGCATTTTTCCCCAAAGAGCAGTTGTCAGTTTCGTTCCATGAGGTTCATTCAATATTTCATACAGAATATATTTTGAGCGACTTTTATAATGATTTGCCATTTGAATCCATTCTTTCCGCAAAGGAATATCAAAGTTCAACGGAGTATCCAAATTTGGATCGAAAGTGTGATTATCCAGAATTAAATGTATTTGAAGTTCTTCAGCCCACGTAACAACCGAATCGAGAAACTGAAAAAACAGAGGCGAAATGGTATAATCGGGAGCTCCATTGGTCATATAATGGAGATTTAACGGCAAACGAACAACATCACAACCAAGACTTTTTATGTTCTGCAAATCCTGTTTCGAAAATTTTGTAAACTGGAGTTGTTTTATACTACCAGGTTGAAACCAACTTGTGAGGTTTACTCCCTTAGTAAATGTATTTTGTGCTGAAACTGATCCGGAAATTGACAGCATTATCATAAACAAAGCTGTTAGTAGATTAATCTTCATGACTATCGATTATTCGTTTTATCAAGATATGTATGAAAGGGGTTAGAGCACCCCACAGAAACGTTATTTCACATGTGCACTATCGACAACGGCTTTAACCTGTTCAACAGGTTTTCCTGCCATTGTATTATAATCCTTTGCTATTTGCTCAACATCTTTAACATTCAAAACTTTTGTCTCAACCTTCTTTGCTAATTCGGGGACATCGGATAAATAGAGGGCTACTTCTTTATTGAAGGTAAATATCTTTGGTCGAAACATTTTCCCATCTTTTTTCAAAAATATATATTTATCATTCGAAGTGGAACTTCCTACGGTTGCACTATTATAGACTGAGCTACTGTTTCCGGGAGCTGTTGACACTACATAAAACTGATATAATTGTAAATACGGCCCATCAACTAAAACTCTGAGATAGAGAAGTGTCGTTCCATTGTTTTTGGAACCGGTAAGCAACAAATTATTGCGTCGAACAAGCATCCTGTATGATTTATCTTTAAAAGAGAATCCTACTTCAGAGGTCCATTCAGGATTTAAGGTTTGCTTTTTACCTTTATTATCTAAATATTGGATTTCCCATTGTATTTTTTCAAAATCAGGCTCTCCTGTTATTATCCAAGGAATATCGAATTTTGTTTTTACGGTATCGTGCTTGCCCCCTGTAATGTAATAGCCATCGACATTTTTAGCCACCGAACCAAAACCAATTAATAATGTTCCGATTAAAACAACAATATTCCTTTTCATATTGATCTAAATTAAATTATATGATTTAAAATTAAATATTCTTACTTTTCCCTTTATGAGTAATAGAAATTCCTTCGTCTTCAATAGTAATCAATCGATCTTTATATAATGAACCTAAAGCTTTTTTAAATGTCTTTTTACTCATTGCAAAAAGATTATAAATTTCATCGGCTGACGATTTATCATTTACTTTAAGTACCCCACCCGCTTCTCGTAATTTCATCAAAATATCATCAGTGACATCAAGCACACGCTCATAGCCGGCTTTTTGCAAACAGAGATCAATTCGTCCATCTTCACGCATTTTTTTAATAAAACCGGGGACTATTTGACCAACTTCCAGAGGTTGAAAAACTTCATTAGCATACAGTAATCCGAAATGTGTATTATTTATAATTGCCATATAGCCTAACGGCGTGCGATACGCAATCTGCAATTCCACATCATCACCATCGATAAATGTTGGCGGTTCAATATTTAAAAATCGGTCGATCTTTGAAGTGCCTATTATTCTATCAGAATCAGCATCATACATCACATATACGACATAGGTTTTGCCTTCTTCCATTTTATATTTTTGCTCACGAAAAGGGACAAATAGATCTTTCAACAACCCCCAATTCATAAAAGCCCCAAATGTGTTTACCGACACAACATCCATTGCAGCAAATTCGCCAACAATAGCCTTTGGGGTTTCGGTTGTAGCCACAACACGGTCTTCGGAATCAAAATACACAAAAACCAAGACCTGATCACCTTCTTTGCAACCTTCCGGCACATAGCGTTTTGGCATTAAGATTTCGTCATATTTATCTCCATCCAAATAAACGCCGAAATCGACTAGTTTTGTTACTGTCAAATTATTATATGTGCCTGGTCTTACCATGAAACGTGCTTTTAGTATAATACAAATATAACGAAATATTATTGTTAACCATCTTTTTCGAAGGTTGAATCATTACGTTAGACAAATAATCGGTTTATAATTTATCAACATTCATTCAATATCTCATTATTCCTAAATTGTATTAAAAAAAATTTATGTACGTTTGTACTTAAATAAATAACACAATACGGTTTCAAGTAACAAATTGACCATGAGCGAATTTATAGTTTCAGCACGAAAATACCGCCCCGCCACTTTCGATTCGGTTGTTGGTCAAATGAACATTACGGCTACACTTAAAAACTCAATAAAAAATAAACACTTAGGTCAGGCATACCTTTTTTGCGGACCACGAGGTGTAGGCAAAACAACATGTGCACGTATTTTCGCCAAAACAATTAACTGCCAGAATCTTTCACCAGAAATAGAAGCTTGCGATCAATGCGAATCGTGTCGTTCATTCAATGAATCAGCATCGTTCAATATTCATGAACTTGATGCTGCATCGAACAACTCGGTTGAAGATATCAGAACACTAATAGAACAAGTACGAATTCCTCCCCAAATCGGGAAATATAGTGTCTATATAATTGATGAAGTTCACATGCTTTCGGCAAGTGCATTCAATGCCTTTCTTAAAACACTGGAAGAACCACCTCGTCATGCAATATTTATATTAGCAACGACAGAAAAACACAAGATTTTACCAACAATTCTTTCACGTTGTCAGATATTCGATTTCAATCGGATTAAAGTGGAAGATACCGTAAATTATCTTGTTTATGTAGCAAAAAAAGAAGAAGTAAACGTTGAAGTTGAAGCATTAAGTGTTATAGCTCTTAAAGCAGACGGTGCAATGCGCGACGCCCTTTCGATATTCGATCAGATTGTTAGTTTCTGCGGAAATTCGATAACATATAAAGGAACGATTGAAAATCTGAACGTTCTGGACTATGATTATTATTTTAAGCTTGTCGATGCATTTCTGGAAGGCAACTATGTTGAATGTTTAATGATTTTCGATGAAATTTTGGACAATGGTTTCGACGGACATAACTTTCTTGTAGGTCTGAGTGAACATTTTAGAGATCTCCTTGTCTGTAAAGACCCCATTACAATTCAACTTCTGGAAGTTGGAGCATCAATTCGCGAGAAATATAAAGTACAAGCTCAAAAAACCCCTGTCGACTTCTTGTATTCGGCATTGGAAATTGGTTCACGAAGTGATATAAACTATAAAGCAAGCAAAAATAAACGCTTGCATGTTGAACTTGCTTTGTTACAATTCAGTAACATCATTAAAAAAAAAATGACCAACTAGAAGCAGAAAAAACTGCGACGGTTAGACCAACAACATTATCGGGACGAAACATCCAAACACCACAACCGCCAACACCAACCGAAGTACCAACACCAAAAGCAACAAATATTTCGTTTAAAAGCATCATTTCAGGAAAGGCCACAAACCTTGCACAAGAACCAGCTAAACCTATTCAAAGACAAGAACCTAGGGTTGAAAATGCTATAGAAACACAAAAATCAGAAACAACAACACAAACTATTGGTTCATTAGCCTCTGCAAACGCTGAAACCGCAATTGCAGAAGTATGGGAATCGTATTATAACGAGATACAATCAACACATCCGCGAAACGCTGTTGCAATTGCCTCTGCAAAATATGCAGTAAAAAACAATATTTTAGAAATCACATTATCATCGATAACTCAAGAAGATTTGTTTAAGTCTGAAATTCAAAAAGATTTAAAACAACGTATTTGCCAAAAACTTTCAATAACCAACTTCACAATGAATGTGAGCGTTGCCGATATGGGCGAAAAAACAACAAAGCCTTATAACACAAACGAAAAATACAATTATCTTTTAGAGAAAAATAAGAATCTAGCCAAGTTGAAAGACCGCTTCAACCTCAACTTAAAAAGCTAATTGAAAATGATCTGTTTCCCAAATGCAAAAATTAATATCGGACTCAACATTATAGGAAAAAGATCCGATGGTTATCATAATCTCGAAACAGTATTTTTCCCAATAAAATTAAATGATGCTTTGGAATTTATTGAAAGTAAAACCTTGCATTTCGAAAACACGGGCTTAACGATTGATGGAGATCCACTAAACAATCTTTGTGTAAAAGCATGGAGATTATTAAACCAAGATTTTACTATTCCACCGGTGCACATCCACCTGCACAAAGCGATTCCCTTTGGAGCCGGACTCGGCGGAGGTTCTGCTGATGCTACGTTTATGCTGAAACAATTAAACAACTATTTCAAGCTCAATATTTCGCAAGAAAAACTGATTGAATATGCTTTAGCTCTAGGAAGCGATTGTCCTATTTTCATTATAAATAAACCATGCTATGGAACCGGACGCGGTGAAATACTGGAATCAATTTCTATTAATATCAGCGGGTTGTATCTCGGATTGATTAATCCCGGGATACATGTTCCAACCAAAGAAGCTTTTGCCAATATTAGCCCAAAACATTCAGCATTCGATCTACGCCAAAGCATCCAACAACCTATTTCGGAATGGAAATATAGCATTGGTAACGATTTCGAAAATAGCATTTTTCCAAAATATTCGGCAATTGCCGATATAAAGAAACAACTGTATAACCATGGAGCATTGTACGCATCAATGAGTGGAAGCGGTTCAAGCGTATTTGGTATATGGTCAGAAGAACTTGATTTGAAAAAACTATTTCCTCACTATTATTGTTGGATGAGTAAAATATTACAATAAAAAAACCGCTTCATTACCTTTCAGCAACAAAGCGGTTCAAACCAAACTATGAAAAGAGCAACACTAATACTTATTCTTTTGATGCAAGATATGATGCAACACCTTCTTGCGTTGCTTTCATAGCTTTTTCACCTTTTTTCCAATTAGCAGGACACACTTCTCCATGTATTTCCACAAATTGAAGGGCATCTAAGGTACGCAAGGTTTCATCAATATTACGTCCCAAAGGTAAATCGTTGACCAACTGATGTCTTACCACCCCTTTTTTATCAATCAAGAAGGTTCCTCGATATGCTAAAGGAGCTCCTATAAATTGAGAATTGCCATCGTCATCAATATTATACTCTCCGGCTAAAACATCGAAATTTTGAGCAATTGTTTTTGAAGAATCAGCTATAAGCGGATATTTTACACCTTTAATTCCTCCATCGTTCAGGGCTGTTTGCAACCATTTCCAATGTGAAAATTCAGAATCGACAGAAACGCCAATAACAACAGTATCACGTTTTGCAAATTCTTCTGCTTTATCCTGAAATGCTAATAATTCTGTTGGACAAACAAACGTAAAATCTGCCGGATAAAAGAATAGTACTACATATTTTTTATCGATAAATTGATCAAGACTGTAGCCTTCTACAATTTCGCCACCGTTTATTACTGCGTTAGCTTTAAACATCGGAGCTTTTTTCCCTACTAATACTGCCATAATTTTTATTTTTATGAATTAAACTTACTTTAAATTTTATTTACCTCACTTTTGACAAGGTTCAAATCATTTTCTTACAATATAAAACATTTATTTTAAAAAATTTTTCATTTGCGGGGCAATGTGCGATATTTGCAAAATAAGAATGGCGTTTCCCTTTTTCAATTAATAAAACCATGTCAGAATTTCAGCTTTTTGCAGTTACCGGAAATCCAGTACTTCACAGTAAGAGCCCTGGAATGTTCAATAATGTATTTGAATCAACAAATTATCCTGCAGCCTATACCCGCTTAGCCGCAAATACAGCAGAAGAAGCAATAAAAATATTTCGTTCGTTGGAATTTAAAGGATTGAATATTACAGCACCATTCAAAGAAGAAATCATGCCGTTGCTCGATGAGATTGATCCTATTGCAGAATTAATTGGCGGTGTAAATACGATTACTACTAATAATGGAACAATAAAAGGATATAACACCGATTATTTTGGTGTTCTAACTTCCATAAACAATCATTTAGATAAAATTGGCAAAAAGGAAGGAAATTATAATTGTGTTGTAATAGGTGCTAGCGGAGCAGGAAAAGCAGCAGCCTATGCCTTGATGTCGAAAGGAGCAAACGTAACAATAGTCAATAGGACAATTGAAAAAGCAGAAAAAGCGGCAATCAAATTAAACTGCCACTTTGCCGGATTAGAAAAACTTCCGATATTACTTCCCACAACAGACATCATTATTTTAGCTATAACACAAAATGTAAATCCAATAAATTCGTCTTGGCTTTCAGAAAAGCATATTGTTTTTGATGCAAACTATAAATCGTCGGAATTTATCGCAATGGCAAAAACAAAAGGTTGTTCAATTATTGATGCATCAGATTGGTTACTTCACCAAGGAATTGAAGCATATCGTCATTTCTTTAATCAATATCCCGATAATACTGCAATGCGTAACGGATTATCGACCTACGATGTGCAAAAACGTTCCGACAAAATTGCATTAGTTGGATTTATGGGTTCAGGCAAAACAACTGTAGGTAAAAAAATGGCAAAAATAATGGACATCCCATTTGTCGATACCGATGATTTGATTGTGGAACGCGAAAAAAAATCTATTCCCGAGATATTCGAACAACAAGGCGAAACATATTTCAGAAAATGTGAAAAAGAAATTATACAAACCATCATAGATACACCTAGTCGACAAATTATTTCATGCGGAGGAGGCCTCGCAATCAATAACGAAAATCGATCATTATTGAAGCAACACTGCCTTGTTATTTGGTTATATGCAACACCCGAAGCAACCGTCAAACGTATTAATTTAGAATCTCGCCCATTACTGAACGTCGAAAATCCTTTGGAAAAAGCAAAAGCCTTACTTTCTCAACGCAAACAATTTTACGCCCAAGCTAGTGATATAATTATAAATACCGAAAAGTTTGATGCCTCAATTACAAAAAAAATATATGATGAAATAAACCGGATTCGGTAACTGAAATCAGTTTAAAAAATATGATTAAAACAATTAACCACTCCATAATCAAAGGAACTATCGCCGCTCCAGCTTCAAAAAGTATGATGCAACGAGCCATTGCCATAGCAACATTGGCAAAAGGCAAATCAACATTATATAATTACACACCTTGCAATGATAGTGATACAGCCTTGAAAATATCAAAAAGTCTTGGAGCAACTGTTTCGATAAAAAAGACAACTGTAACCATAGATGGAGGAATGAATCCACAAGTTGATGAATTTTCTTGTGGAGAAGCAGGATTAGGAATCAGAATGTTTACACCAATAGCTTCACTTTGGAATAAAAGCATAACACTTCACGGCGAAGGATCACTCAAAAAACGACCTATTTCAATGCTTGAGAAACCAATGACACAATTGGGCGTTGACATAACAACAAATAATGGATTTGTTCCAATTACAGTTCACGGTCCATTGCTAGGGAAACATGCTGATGTTGATGGTTCGATCAGTTCACAAATGCTGACAGGAATGCTTATAGCTCTTCCTTTGGCAGTCAATGATACGATTCTCAATGTTAAAGACTTAACAAGTAAACCATATATTGATATGACCTTGGATATTATCAAAGACTTTGGCATCACAATTTTACACGACAACTATAAAACATTTACAATACACGGAAACCAGAACTACAAAGCTCGCGAATATAATGTAGAAGGAGACTGGAGCGGAGCTTCTTTTCTGCTTGTTGCCGGAGCATTAGGTGGCGAAGTGATCGTAAGTAATATCCGATCAAACTCTTTGCAAGCAGATCTTAAAATTCTAGAAGCAATAAAAAGTGCCGGAGCCATTGTTGAATGTCATGAGACAACAATTCTGGTAAAGGGAAAAAGTCTCGATGCTTTTGAATTTGATGCAACGGAATGTCCCGATTTATTTCCTCCATTAGTTGCACTAGCATGCCATTGCAAAGGCATTAGTACATTCAAAGGCGTATGTCGACTAAAACATAAAGAAAGCGATCGAGCAACCGTTTTGAAAACTGAATTTGCTAAAATTGGAACAAAAATAGAAATCGATGGTGACACAATGTTCGTGTATGGAAAGACTGTAACTGGAGGGAAAATTCATGCAAATAACGACCATCGCATAGCAATGGCAGCAGCAGTAACTGGCATTTTGACAAAAAAACCAATAGAAATCGAAAATGCTGAATGTATTGCTAAATCATATCCAGGATTCTATGACGATTTTGCAAAAATAGGTGGCATTATTTCATAAAAAGAAAATTTATGTATTGTTCTTCAAACATTTATGCACAAATACATCATTTCATCAAAGCACAGAGAAACGGTGAAGCAGCAGACCAAATGTCAAAATTAGGATTACGATACAACATGAACTATGGTGTATCACTCGTTCATATTCGTGAATGTGCAAAAGAAATTGGTCGTAATCATCAAGTTGCAAAGCAATTATGGATGGAAAATATACGAGAGACAAAACTATTTGCATTCTATTTATTTGAACCACAACAATTGTCAATTAATGATATAGAAGCAATTGTCATCCAATTAGACAATACAGAATTAGCAGAACAAGCAGCATTCACCATACTTGCAGAAGCTGACATTCCACAAAATATATTAATGAAATGGTGTCAAAATGTATCGCAGACAGTCAAATTGACAGCATACAACACAATAATCCGCAAACAAAAAACAGGAAATATGCAAGGATTTGATTTTGGCGTATTTTTTGAGATTCTCCATCAAGAAATTGCACAAGACAATATTATTCCACAGAAAAGTATTAGCTTTGCATTGATAGAAATAGCTCGAAAAGGTCAAAAAAACCAAATTGAAAAATTTCTAAAAAAAATTGAGACGATAGACACAAAACAAAGTAATTTTATCGTTGATAATGTTAAGAAAGAATTAGAATATATTTAACTAAAATCAAATACTATGTTTGAAAAATCATCAAATCCAATCTTCAGCAGAACAAAATTTAATGCATCTGCTTACACAACCGACCAATCACAAGTAATGACAATGAATGGTACGGTGAACAAAACATTTATAATGCTACTAATGGTAATAGTCTCGGCTTCATTAACATGGAAAGCTGCATTACCTTACACACAAACAGCAACCGGTATTTCATTATATAATCCGGGATTAGTTTCAATACTGATGATTGGTGGATTAATCGGAGGATTAATTGCCGCATTAGTAACTGTTTTCAAAAAAGAATGGGCTGGCATAACAGCTCCTATTTACGCTATTTGCGAAGGTTTATTTCTAGGTGGACTTTCGGCTTGGATTGAAGCAATGTTCCCTGGTTTAGTAATCAAAGCGGTGATGTTAACATTTGGCGTTTTCTTCCTTATGTTAATGGCTTACAAAATGCAAATCATTAAACCAACTCAGAAATTAATGATGGGTATTTTAATTGCAACGGGTGCAATTGCTTTATTTTATTTTATTCAAATGATTCTCAACATATTTGGCGTTATACTTCCAACACAAGGAAACGGAATGATTGGAATCGGATTTAGCGTTGTTGTTGTTGCAATTGCAGCTTTAAACCTGATATTAGATTTCAAAATGGTTGAAGATGGTGTTGCTCAAGGTGCTCCAAAATTCATGGAATGGTATGCATCATTCGGATTACTTGTAACTCTTGTATGGCTTTACATTGAGATTCTAAATCTTTTAATGAAATTACAAAGCAGAAATTAACAAAATAATACTCATATAAAAAAAAGAGGCTGTTTATATTTATAGACAGTCTCTTTTTTTATTATTGATATTTTGCAACCAAAGGCATTCTCCGACCCAATCCAAAAGCTTTAGACGAAATACGAAGAATTGGAGGTGATTGAAAGCGTTTGAATTCGTTGTTGTTTACCATTTTAATTGTCCGTTCCACAGTTTGTCGATCAAAGTCCATAGCAACAATCTCTTCAACGGTAAGCTTTTGTTCTATATAAGCAAATAGAATTTTATCGAGAATATCATATTCGGGAAGTGAATCAGAATCCTTTTGATCCGGACGAAGCTCTGCCGATGGAGCTTTTGTTATTGTATTAACCGGGATAATTTCTTCATTTCGATTAATGTACTTAGCAAGAGAAAAAACATCTGTTTTATAGACATCTCCAAGAACCGAAAGAGCTCCATTCATATCTCCGTAAAGGGTTCCATATCCAACAGCAGCCTCACTCTTATTTGAAGTATTGAGTAATATATTCCCAAATTTATTAGAAACAGCCATTAATAAACTACCTCGAATACGTGCTTGCATATTTTCTTCAGCAAGACCGAATGGAAGATCATAAAACAGCGGATTAAGAACCTTTTTAAAAGCATCAAATGGTTCTTGAATTTTCACAATATCATATTTCACGCCAAGATTTTCGGCTAATGCTATAGCATCAATTATTGAATGTTGAGATGAAAATTCTGATGGCAACAATAAAACTCGAATATTTTGCGAGCCAATTGCCTCTGATGCCAATGCCAACACAACGGCAGAGTCAATACCTCCAGAAAGACCTAAGGTTGCAGTTTTAAATCCATTTTTTCTAAAGAAATCGCGTAATCCAAGAATCAATGCATCGTGAATTTTTTCGATTTTTGAGTTTATTGAATAGTTTACAGGGTTTTCTGAATTGTTTTTTTCAATATCAAAAACAATAAAATCCTCAGCAAACGATTTCAAGCTATGCAATATCTGACCTTTACTATTCAAAATTTTCGATGCTCCATCGAAAATAATTTCTGTATTTGCACCAACATGATTAACATATATAATGGGCAATTGCCATCGCATAGCATTTTCTTGCAATACTCGATTTCGCAAATGGTCTTTATCATAAGAAAATGGAGATGCTGCTATATTGATAATCACATCGGGCTGTAATGGGGCTAACTGCTCCATCGGAGCCTGTTTGTATAATTTTCCTTTAGAAAAGGAATTTTCGACCACCACCGTATCCCATAAATCTTCGCAAATGGTAACAGCAATCTTTTTGCCATTAAAATGGAGTAAATGAAATATATTATTTTGCTCAAAATAACGATATTCATCAAAAATATCATACGTAGGTAAAAGCGTTTTATGAAATGTATCAACAACGGTTCCATTGTGTAAAAATAATGCAGAATTTAAAAGCATTTTACCTCGTTCAGCAGCATTCCTCATTGGAGAACCAATAAGAATTCCGATACCAAAAGAATGATTTGCGATTCTATTTACGGCATTCTCACACTTTTCGATAAAATTCTTATGTTCAAGCAAATCGAGTGGCGGATAACCACAAACAGATAATTCCGAAAATACAACAATCTCGGCATTTTGCAATTTTGCCTTTTCTACCGATAAAATAATTTTTTCGATGTTTGCATCAAAATTTCCTACATGGTAATTAAGTTGTGCTAAAGCTATTTTCATCTGTTTCTGTTTATTTAAGTTTTTAAGTGTCAGATGGAATACGCCACAGAATCATCCTCGCCAGATATGCAAGTCTTAGTCATGGCTATTTCATGAATGTTTTTATTATTGATAGAGTTTCTCTACAATTGAGGGTTATCATAAATATTAGAAAAATAGGTATCTAAAAGATTTCCAGCCGCAGTAAAAGAACTTGTTTCACCACGTAAAACTTTTTCTTCAACCGAATCTATTTGTTGTTTTATTTGATTATTTTCATAGAAATGCGATTTTAGTCTTTCCAGAATTGATTCATGCATCCAGTATCTCGCTTGATAATTTCGTCTTGCCTGAAAATACAGATTTTTGTTTACGACAGATAAATAATTAGTAATGGTTTTCCAAATATCTTGAATTCCATCACCATTGAGTGACGAGCATGTCTGCACTATTGGAGACCAGTTTGATTCACCCATTGGGAAAAGATGAAGAGCACTAATATATTGAACTTTAGCCATATCTGCTTTATCTTTATTTTCACCATCAGCTTTAGTGATTGCTATGGAATCGGCCATTTCCATAATTCCTCGTTTGATTCCTTGCAACTCATCTCCAGCACCAGCAAGCATCAACAAAAGAAAAAAATCGACCATTGAATGAACAGCGGTTTCCGATTGTCCTACACCTACAGTCTCTATAAAGATAACATTAAAACCAGCTGCTTCGCAAAGAATGATGGTCTCACGGGTTTTGCGAGCCACACCGCCCAACGTTCCTGCCGATGGCGATGGACGAATATATGCTTTTGGATCTACCGAAAGTTTTTCCATCCGAGTTTTGTCCCCAAGAATACTACCTCTCGACTTTTCGCTACTTGGATCTATTGCCAACACAGCTAATTGATACCCTAAACTTGTTATATAAACGCCAAAGGTTTCAATAAAACTACTTTTTCCAACACCAGGAACTCCAGTAATACCAATACGTACTGATTTTCCGGAAAATGGCAGACATTTTTCTATAATTTGTTGTGCTATTTCTTGATTTGCTGGTAGTGAACTTTCAACAAGAGTTATTGCCTGACTAAGAATTGTTCTATTGCCTTGTTTTATTCCTTCAACAAATTTGTCGACACTCAGTCGTGGTTTGCGTGCTGCTTTAAGTCGCTGAATTGCTTGATCGCTTACAACCGAAGGCTGTTCTACACCAGGTACTTCTTTCAGCATGCTTTTAAATGTGCCATCTTGATGTTCCATTATTATAAATGTTTTTGCTAAATTACGGTAATTTTATATGCAATGATGAATGAGTTTTCGAAAAGTTTTTAAAGAAATATAATTATCTGAAAATTTGAAAGTTTTATGCTTTTGCATACTTTTGAGGCTACAAACCATTCAAGAATAGAGTTACGAAATAAATGCGTTTACGTTTAACTTATTTAAAGATAATTAAATCAACAAAATGAATACTTTTTGGTTCCTTTCTAAAATATTAATTCCGCTTTCTGGTATATGGTTCTGGGGTTTATTATTACTATTTATCACTTTATTAATCAAAAATACAAAACGAAAAAAGAAATTTCTGCTTGCAACCTTTTTCTTTTTCTTATTTATTCTTAATAGTGGCATTATTGGTTCAATTATTCATATATGGGAAGTTAAACCTATTAGAATTGGGTCTATTAAACATCTTTACAAATATGGAATTATTCTCGGCGGTTTTGCTGGTTATGACAAGGAAAGCAATACCATTGAATTCAACAACAGCAGCGACCGATTATTTGCAGCAATCGCACTTTATAAGCAAGGTAAAATTCAAAAAATAGTAATCAGCGGAGGAGAAGGGAATCTTTTAAAAACAGGTAAATCAGAAGCTGATATTACTGCCGAATACTTGCTGTCGATAGGCATTCCCGACAGTGTAATCATAAGAGAATCGTACTCAAAAAACACAACAGAGAATGTTTCTCAAATCAAGAAAAAAATTAATGGTGATGGAAAAGACTGTTTACTTATAACGTCAGGATATCACATGCGTCGTTCTTTAGCAATTTTTCACAAACAAGCTTTATTTCCTGTAGCATTTTCGTGCGATTTAAGAGGTTCCTCAATTACTATTTCCGATTTTATAACATTCAAATCAAACGCACTGGTTGATTGGGATGTACTCATTCACGAAACAGTTGGATATGTGGTATATAAATGTATGGGATATATTTAATTTTAGCTTACAAAAAACCTCAAGCGTTTTAGTTTAGATTCTATTTAGATTATTTTCAAGACCTCTAATTTATTTTAACGACTGAGCTTCAGCTATTGAAATTCTTGTAGCATTTTTATATGCGACGATAAATACATCGGTTTTCCCTTTATTAATTAACGATTCTTTAAGTTTTTTAGCTTCATCGAGTGTTGCAAAACTTCCAACAGTATATTTATACCAACCTTCTAGTTTCTCTTCCACAATTGGTTCTGAAATAGCATATTGCTTTTTCATTTTTGTTACTTTTTTATAACCATTTTCATGTAAAGCCATTACCTGAACTCTATATTCAACAACAAATTTTCCCGAAGTTGACTTCGCGATTGTCGATTGTGATTGCTGCGCAACAGACTCCTGTTTTTGTATATTCTTCTCAGATACTACAGACTTTGTCTTAACAGTTTGTTGGGGTTGTTGTTCTTTAACCGAATCATTTTTTGATTTAGTAATTGTAACCTGATTTGAATCTAGCTCCTTTTTAACATCGACAGAAGCTCCTCTTTCAATCTTGTTCACATCTGATTTAAGACTATCGCTTGTCTTTGAAACTGCTTCTGTAGCCATTGAAGAAACTTTTTCTGACACTAAAGAATCTGTTATAATTGAGTCTACCGCAACTTTTACAGAATCTTCAACTTTCGATTCAGGAATGGTTTCTTTTATTGATTGTTCCACGACTTTTTGATCTTCTTTTTTCTTTTTCTTTCCAAAAGTATATGTCAACCCTATCGAAGTATAGCCATACATATCGTCAATACCTGTTTTATGATTAACATAAGCATCAAGTTTATCGGTATTTACAAATCGAATAGACGCATCAATATTTAATTTAAGATTTTTGACTAATAAAAAATCAAAACCAACACCAACAGGTAAAACGGTTTCGGTTGTCGCTTTTATTTTATCGTTGCCACTATATCCAAATGACATGACAATAATATCTGATCCTAACATTTTCCTTTGACTACGAAAATTTACCATACCGACACCTGCATAGGTATATACAGAGAAAAAACGGTCATCGTTTGCACCAAACAATAAACTAGCAAAATCTAATTTAAACGTTGTGCTATATTCAAATATTTTTGCATCAAAATATTGATTAAATGGAAGACCTTCTTTTATTCGTTTGGTACCGGACAGATTTCCCAAGAGTAGATTTCCTTGGAACTCTAAAAAGGGGGTTAACTCTTTCCCTAAATGAAAACTACCGGCATATTTGCGTTCATTATTATTTTTAATAACCGGCCAATATTTGTAAACACGTAGATCGCCATAAAACAAATTTGATCCAACATTTACTCCAACGTTCCAACCTTTTGTTATCCAACGATCTTGATTATTTGTAACATCTTGTGCCTTACTGAATAAAGAAATTAGAAGAAATATCGAACTCAACAATACGACATTTCGAATTTGTACCTTTTTCATAGAATTTATGAACATTAAATATTTCGAAATATACTTAATTTATTTAAAATAGATAGTTTAAATTAAGATAAAAACCAGAATTTCCATCTTGAATCGCTAATGCTCTACCATATTCAAAAGCGACAATAAAATTTTCGTTCATTATTACACGTAATCCAAGACCAACACTTTGATGTAATACATCTGATTTATAATTGGAAATATAAGTATCAACATCTGATTTTGGAATTGTTGAGATTTCGATTGGTATAAATCTAGTTATAATTCCAGCATCATAAAACGTGTTCACCCCCAAATGAAAATTCTGGTTCATTATTCGTTTATATCCAAACATATATCTGAATTCAAAATTACCAAACGCAAAATCATTGCCAATCAATCTGTATCTTAAAATGCCTCTTACAGTTTTCCCACCACCAACTCCCTCACTGTAAGCTCCTAATGGATACGATTTCAACATCAGTTGTTTTGCATACCAAGGCATAGCACCTTCGTTCCCTTGCCACATTAAGCGATAACAAAAACTTAATTTATGCTTTATTATGGTCAAATATTGTTTATGGATAACACTTATTTTCAAACTATTATTTCTATTTCCAAGGAAAGTTGGTGCAATTCCTAAAAGGACTTCATCACGCACACCATGCATTGGATTTGCTTCATTATCGCGAGTATCGTAAGCAATTCCCAGAATTGCATGATTATACCATCCTCCACGTTGCTCTTTTACTGGAATTATTCCCCATTTTTTGTATTTTTCAAATAAGCCATCAACATTTGGTAAAATGTCTTCATTAGACTTGCCTTCATTCAATTTATTAATATTGACATTTGCAATATCATAGTTATAAATACCAACGCCCAAAATACATTTCAATTTTCGATATATCGGACATTGAATTATAGGCTCAACTCGAAAAAGGCTACGATTATATGCATAAAACATTCTTGTTTTATAGTCATCTTGCTCTGAATCAATAAAATTCTTATTATAATTAGACTGAATGCCATTAAATCCATAGAAAGAAAATGCCTGATCTATTAGATAGCTTAAATCTACCGAAAAACGACAATGTTTGATAAATTTATCGGAATCATAAAAGAATCGACTGATACCACTACCTTTTGTACATTTACTTTCCTCAAAATAAAGGGAATGATTGTATTTTGGATAACAACTACCATCACCATAATTAAAGGCGTTTACAATTCCACCGTATTGAAACCCGAGATCGGAATCAAACGAGATTGCTGGTAAAACTCCAAAATTCCAACCTTTTTTTACAGATTCTCTAACTTTTACAGAATCATTACTCGCAACGAGGATGGAACTATAATTAATAAAAAATGCGATTGATACTATTATTCGTTTAGTAATTAGTTTCAACCGCATTTTATCTTTATTAATTTAGAAGATTAATCTGAGAATGAATCATTCTTCGATGTATAATCCAATTCTGATATTTTTGTTTGCTCCGACTCAAAATAGAAGACTAATAAATCGGCAACATCTCTCAAAAAATCAATTTTTACAAGCTCTACTCTACTAATTTTGATACCAAGTCGTAACTCTAAATCTGCTATTAATTCTTGATTTTTTTCAGGTGTAATTAAATTTATTTTTTCGTATAGGACTCTTTTAAAAGATTCATTTCTTAATAACCAAACCCTTTCAAGCAACACTAAAACGCCAACAATTACAACATTAGCAAGCAACAATTCGGCATAACTTATTTTCTTAGAAACCAATGAATTGATTACCGAAACGGCTATGATTACAAACAAATATGTCATTTCTTTTATTGGAATTCCATCTGTTCTATATCGCATAATTCCAAATATAGCAAACAATCCAAATGCAAATCCCATTTGTAATTTTACATTATTCAAGGTAAAACATAGAAGGAATATGATAGTTCCCATCATGATAAAGCTGAACAAAAAATCTTTTCGTTTTGTTTTTGAATAGTATAATCCTTTTGCTATCAAAATTAGCATAAATAGATTAAAAGAAAAGCGACCAAGTAATTCCCAAAAATCTTTGACGTTGATTAATTTCATTGTTTTTACGGTTTCTTCGGCATCTTTCCCCGCATCAACTAAATCATTCACATTGGAATGCACCTGTAATAATAAATGGCTAATTTCTGAAAGTATCATTTTCTATTTTTTTTAAATTTAATATATTTATTTTGAATCTATTATACTTAATTTGAGAATTTAAAAGGACTGTACCAACGCAATACTTACTCATTCCTGATTGTCGAATAGACATATTTCGCATTAAATTCATGAATGTAGATTTAAGCGGATCGCCTTCCCGTTTCACTTCTGCTATTACTAAATATGGCAACGTACATTCTTTACTTTCAGAAGAAAATGTTAAATTTAAATCAATCGTTAAACGCTCTAATTCGGTTTTGTGTACAAGTGTGTATCTTATAAAGTAATTTTCTAATTGTGGCGATAATTCGGTACTTTCAAAAGGGCATTGGCTTTCTATAAATGATGCTGTTTTTTCTGTAAAATTTAATTCACCTTTATGCTTCATAATTCGCACTTTATGTGTTTTTCCTTGACTACTTTTTTGTTTTATTTCCATAAAATTTAGTCCAGAATCAACATACTCGCGTCGTCTGATCTTGTAACGGACAGGTTTTCCATTATGATGATCATAATACATCGATAAATCGTCGGTATCAAAATATGTTGATTTATAATGCGATCCTCTAATGCCATCGATTTCTAGCACCTTGTAATTTTCGGACAAAACAGATAATATCGATGGCAATCGTCTGATATTAAAGGCATATTTAAAATCCAATCGATTCATAAGAGTCACTGCATCCATTTCCTGTAAGGATATTGGTTGAAACTCTGAAATTACATTTTTAATATCACTAACTATATTTTTCATGTGCTAATAATATTCAAATCCAACAATCTTTTTACTTTTTACTTTACCATTAGGATTATATGAAATTTTTTCCTTCAGGAGTCTATTGACATATGTATATTCATTGATTTTTGTAACTTTTCCTGCGGCATCATATTGGGTTTCTTTTGATTTATCGCCATCTGAATTATATTCGTATTTTTCATATTTAACAAACTTTCCCTTTTCATTAAATTCTTTATATTCAACCAACTGTGCTTTTTCGTTATATCGTGCAATCCTTAATAATTGCTTTACTTCTTTACCTGATTCATAATCATATTTATTTTCAACAATTGTTTTAACTTTATTCTTCTCAATTTTCGATTCTTTCGGCAAATCATCTTGAGCAAATAAACAACGAACAGTCAATGTGAAGAAAATTACTAAACTAACTATTTTACTCATTTGAATCAATATTAAATTTTAGTTATATTATTTACAACATCTTACAATAACAAATTACTTAATAATTACTAAATCTTTAAGGATTTTTTGTTGTCCAATAGAATCTATTATGCAAGTAATTACTGATGGTACAGGTACTGATGAAAAATCATTTCCATTGCCTCCGGCCAAAGAAACTGTATCCTTAGAATATGCATATATTTTATATGTTCCTCTAGATAATCGATTAAAAACATACGTTCCATCATAACTTGTTTTTTCTTTCTTCAAGACATTAGAACTTCCATCTTTTTGAAGATATACATCTTCACCACCACTATAATAATTATCGACCGGCGTTTTTGGAACCATAGATGTATTATAATCTTTTACAAATAAACGGCCTGTAATTGTTGCATAACCTGTTTTAGCTTTATATAGATATATATTTTCGACTTGGACAGTAGCTTTTTTATCTGTAATTTTAATTCTCTTAACTATTGAAGTATCGACATCACTTTCTGGTATTTTTGAATAAGCAATTATAGAATAATTACCTTTTCTAAGGTAATCAAATCCATATTCACCGGTTTCATTTGTAGTGCTTTTATCACTAATTATTTCATTTGATCCATAAACAATATAAATATCCTCTTCCGATGCTATCATTGTGTCAGGCTTTGTAGCGAAATCGTCTTTAAAATCAATCACAAAGACATGACCTCTTACCGAAGCAACTCCTCCATCGCCTTCTGTCTTTTTACACCCAAAAAAAGAAATCACCACAATAACAAACAATAATAACCGTTTCATAAACATTTTTTTACAACAGAAAGACACCTACCAAAATAAAATTACTTAGAGAATTAAAGTATTTTGCAAAAGAAAAAAATCTACATTCCCCGATACAAATATATTATTTTTAAATAATTGTGGCTTGCAAAAAATCATTTATTTGTTGATGCAACCGTTTTTTAATACTTTCGTACATAAATTAAAATCTATGTTCAAACAGATTACTCTCATTATTATCTTATTTAGTTCCATATTTGGATATTCTCAATCAAGTTCAAACATTGAATTAGCTTCAGATTATTTTCAAAAAAAAGAATATGACAAGGCTGCTGTTCTATATGAACAATTATTGGAGAAAACGAATGCTAAAATTTATTTTACTTTTCTTTTTGAATGTTATACTTCGTTACAAAGATATAACGATGCAGAAAAACTTGTAAAAAGACAAATAAAACGAAGCAATAACGACCTTTGTTATCAAGTTACGTTATCAAAGTTATACACTTTACAAGAAAACAAAGACAAAGCGAAACAAATAATTTCAAAAGCAATAGACAAACTTACTGCCGATCAACAGCAAATAACAACCTTTGCGATTGAATTGGAGAATGAGCATGATTTTGAATCGGCAATTGCCGTATATCATAAAGGACAAAAATTATTGGGTAAACAATATGGATTTCACATGGAAATGGCAAACATTTACCAAATCACAAAAAACTACCAAATGATGACTGATGAGTATATCACATTACTTGAAGAATCTCCAGAATATCTTATTCCCATACAAAATAGATTACAAACATTGATACAAAATGATATTGAAAATACACTTGGAAGCATTGTCAAAAATATTCTAATAACAAAAATTCAATCGAACAGCAAAGCCATTGAATTATCGGAATTACTTGTTTGGTTATATATACAAGAAAAAGATTTTGCTCAAGCATTTATCCAGACAAAAGCAATTGATAGACGAACAGACACAGGACACGACTTAATCATGGAAATCGGAACTATAGCTCTTTCGAATAATGAATATGATGCTGCAATTTCATCATTTCAATATCTTAAAGACAAAGGTTCTGAGACAAATTATTATTATCAAGCCGTTTGTAATTACTTATTATCTTTAAATCGGAAAATCATACAAAATCCAGCACATACAAAATCAGAAGAACTTGAACTAGAAACGCAAATAAATCAAGCTATTCAATTATATGGCATAAATCATCAAACAGTTCCTTTAATTATTGATTTAGCTCATTTGCAGACTCATTTTCTAAACAAAAGTACCGACGCAATTGCTCGACTTGATCAAACGATTCAAAACAATAATTTGAACCTTGATGATAAATCAGATTTACGCATGGAACTTGGTGATACATATCTATATACAGACAATGTTTGGGATGCAAATCTCGTATATGCAAAGATTGAAAATGATAAACAAGGCTCTCCTATTTCAAATGAAGCAAAATTTAAAAGAGCTCAAATAGCCTATTATATTGGTGATTTTAAATGGGCATCAGCATTACTTGATATATTAAAAGCTGCAACATCAAAAGAAACATCAAACGACGCATTTGAATTATCACTGCTGATTAGCGACAATACTCAAGATGACAGCTTGTATGATGCAATGAAATTATTCTCAAATGCAGACTATCTTTTAATTAAAGATAAAGATTCATTAGCAATATTAACCTTCGATTCAATCGCAAAAAAATATCCGGGAAATCAACTAGAAGATGATATTCTCTTTCGTAAAGCAAAGATATATGAAACTAAAAATTATATGGATTCAGCTATTTCATATTATCAACAAATAGCAAATCGGTTTTCTTATGAAATATATGCCGATGATGCAATATTTAAATTAGGCTTTTTATACGAGACAAAGAAAAAAGATTTTGTAAAGGCTCTTGATTTCTATAAACAGATTATCAGCAATTATAGCAACAGTATATACGTTTTCGAAGCACGAACTCGTTATCGGAAACTAAAGGGTGAAATTGCTCAATAATTATTTTGACAACAAGTATTATAAAGGAAATACTTCTTTTTCAAACCGTTTCTTTTGATTCTTTTAAACATTTGATTCAAAATGTTTTATTAATGGACATAAAAAAAAGCAAGATGCTTAGCATCTTGCTTTATTTTTAATGACCTTAACAGGTAATTATTTTTTTACTGTTGTATCAACAGCAGCTGTGTCTGCTTTAACAGCAGTATCAACAGCAGCAGGAGCAGCAACTACAGTATCTTGAGCTGTTGTATCTGCACCTTCAGCCCCTTTGTTTCCACCACCACATGATGTAAAACCTACAACTAATAAACCCGCTAATAATAAATTTAAACTTTTCATTTTGTTAAATTTGTAAGATTAATAATTAAATTTCATAACGGAAACAAAAGTACACATAAATTTAATTCAACAAAACGTTTTCACTGTTTTTTTTCAAAAAATGATTAAGAAACCTTCTCTCATTTTAATTTGGATTACGAAGTAAAGATTTTGCCAAAAAGTAAATTGCTAAATATAAATATTGATTAATTTTGCAACTAAATTAATCAAAACATGTAAAATGAAAAAATCGATTGTAATTACTGGAGGTGCAGGTTTTATTGGTTCTCATGTAGTAAGATTGTTTGTAAACAAATATCCAGAATACAATATATTTAATTTAGACGCACTAACCTATGCAGGTAATTTAGAAAACCTTAAAGATATTGAAGGAAAGCCAAATTACACATTTATTAAAGCAAACATAACTGATGCTACAACAATTAATGCGTTATTTGAGAAATATCAATTCGAAGGAATAATACATCTTGCAGCCGAAAGTCATGTTGATCGGTCAATTACCAATCCAATGGAATTTATACATACCAATATAAATGGTACAGCCGTACTACTAAATGCTGCAAAAGCCATTTGGAAAGAAGACTATAACGGTAAACGTTTTTATCACATATCGACAGATGAAGTTTATGGTTCATTAGAACATGGAGGTTTCTTTACTGAAAAAACGCCATACGATCCCAAGAGTCCTTATTCGGCATCGAAAGCAGCATCAGACCATTTGGTAAGAGCGTACTACAACACATACAAATTACCGGTTGTTATATCAAATTGCTCAAACAACTATGGTTCAAATCATTTCCCCGAAAAGCTCATTCCGTTAACAATTAACAACATAAAAACCATGAAGCCAATTCCTGTCTATGGAAAAGGGGAAAATGTTCGCGATTGGTTATTTGTTGAAGATCATGCAAAAGCCATTGATATTATCTTCCATAAAGCAAAATCAGGAGAAACATATAATATAGGAGGGAACAATGAATGTAAAAACATTGATCTGGTACATAAACTTTGTGAAATAATGGATAGAGAACTCGGACGAAAACCTGGAACATCCTCATCATTGATAACCTATGTGAAAGACCGTGCGGGTCACGATTTACGATATGCAATTGACTCATCGAAACTACAACGAGAATTAGGATGGTCGCCATCTGTAACATTTGAACAAGGAATTGAACTTACCGTAAAATGGTATTTATCTAATATTGAGTGGTTAGAAAATATTATATCTGGCGATTACGAAAAATACTACGAACAACAATACAAGCAACGTTAAATACCTTATTTTCTTTAATACAATGGAACAAAGTTTAAAAATAGTTTTTGAAGTTGAAGAAGAGCAATTAGTAACTGTAGACAAGAAAATAAACAGAACAACACTTGATCTTATAGCCATGATTTTGACTAATTTCATGAATAGTCAAAAACAGGTTATCCTAGTATCTGCCGGAGCTATTGCTGCCGGAGTAGAAAAACTTGGATTAAGAGAGTATCCACAAACGTTATTTGAAAAGCAAGCAATTGCAGCAATTGGACAAGTAGAATTAATTCGTCGTTACCAAAATATCTTTGACATGTACAATCAGATGATTGGACAAGTTTTGATTGACCGAAGTATTTTAATGAATCCAAAAAGGCAAATAAATGCAAAAAATACATTCGAAAAACTTCTAAAACTAAACGTCATTCCAATTATAAATGAAAATGATGTAACATCAATCGATGATATAGAAGAAGAAGACAATTACCCATTAACAGCAATCGTCGCAAACATTGCAAAAGCTCATATTTTAGTTCAATTGAACGATGATTTTACTTTCAATGTAATAGAGCAATCGAAAAAACAAATTAAGATCATAAATGACAAAAATGACCTTTTTACATACATCGAAAATTTCGATTTCGAAACTTTGAAAGAAGATAACCACCTGCTATTTCCAATGACCATGGATGATTACCAAATGGTATAATTCTAAAACAAGAAACGATAATTATTTGATTTATAACAGAATCATGTGTTCTTGATCTGTTATCTTTTCACAATATTTACATTTAAGCTCTATCTCACCGTTAGCTGTGAGAACATTGAATCGTGTTGTAATATCTTCATGATTTGAAATGCAATGAGGATTAAAACATTTTGCTAATCCAACAACCTCCTCTGGCACTTTAACAACTTTCTTCTCAACCACATTATAATCCTTAATAATACTAAGTTTAACATGAGGAGCTATAAGTGCAATTTTATTGATATCAGAATCTTCAAAAAACACATCAGATATTTTAATGATTGCTTTGCTTCCTAATTTTCGGCTGTCAAGATTTGAGCCAAAAGTTATTGGAAATTCTACTTTATCCAGTCCAAGTAATGATATAACTTTAAACAAACAATTACTAGGAATATGATCTATTACCGTTCCATTTTTTATAGCACTAACCTTTAGTGTTTTCTCGTCTTTAAATCCCATGATTGTTTTTTATTTTAACCCTAATAAATTTGAAATAATTGCTTGACGTACAAAAACCCCGTTTTTTGTCTGTTCAAAATAGTATGCTTTTTCACTACTATCAACACAACGACTAATTTCATTGACTCTTGGCAATGGATGCATAATTTTCATTGTGGCTTTTGTACTCGAAAGCATCGAAAGTTTTAGAATATATGCATTTTTTGTTCGTTCATATTCTATTGGATCAGCAAAACGTTCACGTTGAACTCTTGTCATATACACAATATCAGCTTCTCTAATGGCCATACCCAAATCAGTTGTTTCGATATATGGAATATTACGATTATCTAGATACAATTTATATTCATCGGGAAGTTTCAATTCTACAGGCGAAACAAAGAAAAAACGTGGTGAAAAATGCGACATTGCCATAACCAATGAATGTACTGTTCTACCATATTTCATATCACCAACAAAAACAATAGCTAGATTATCGAGTGTTCCTTGCGTTTTAAGAATTGAATACATATCAAGGAGTGTCTGCGACGGATGCTGGTTTGCACCATCACCAGCATTGATGATGGGAACTGATGAAATTTCACTTGCAAATTTAGCAGCACCTTCAAGCGGATGACGCATAACAATTAAATCACAATAATTGGAAACGGTAAGAATTGTATCATTTAAGGTTTCGCCTTTAGTGCTACTTGATGTACTTGAATCTGAAAAGCCCAAGATTTCACCACCTGCACGCAAAACTGCACTTTCAAAACTTAATCGAGTACGAGTTGACGGTTCAAAAAAGAGTGTTGCTACAACTTTTCCTTTAAGCACTTCTTGCACTGGTTGCAATTCAAATCCTTTTGCTATTTCTATTATATTCAAATATTCGTCTTTTGAATAATCGGTAATTGAAACTAAACTCCTACTCATTTTCTTTTTATAAAATTCCCTAATTATTGATTATAAAAAAGCTGATTAAATAATTTATCAACTTTACAAAAGTAGTATTTTTCTAATTCTAGGAACTGTTTTATTGACGAAACTTATTGAATGATTTTATCATTTTGAATATCTTAACGATAAGAAGAGTTCACGGTTAACTATTATTTGGGAGCGAAATCTACACACAATACCAAGAGCTGGAAATAATTAGATATTTTGTACGTTTCACCATTTTTCCGAATACAATTAATAAATTTCGGTTCTGCATTTTATTTTTTTATAATAAGTAAGAAATTAATACCTTTGCATTCAATATTTTTAATAAAAACGTACTCTATTCTATATAATGTTAAATCGACGTCTTCTCCGCATTAAGGTACTTCAAATTGTTTATGCTCATACTTTTTCGAAAGAGAAACCTGTTTTCGAATCAGAAAAAGAATTATTGTTTAGTGTAGGAAAATCACACGAACTTTATTTGCTCATACTGGAACTTCTTACAGATATAGCTCATCAAGCAAAATTAAAAGCAGAATTAATCGAAAACCGTGAGGTTACAGACAGGAGCGATGCGATCAAATACAATAAACTGGCAAACAATGCAGTAATTACATTAATAAATTCGAATAGAGAATTCAAAAGTAAGATCAAAAATTCAGGACAAACCTGGAATGATAATCTTACATTGGTAAAAGATTATCTAGCACAAGTTTTTGAAAGTACTTTTTTTAGTAATTACATTGAAAGTGATGACAATTCATTTGCAGCCGAAAAGAAATTAGTTCTTTCTATCATTTCTGATATTATTCCGCTCAACGAATCGCTATTCAATTACATTGAAGATAAAAGCATATACTGGAACGATGACGTTGATTTTATTCTCGAAATGGTTTATAAAACCGTTAAAAATATTAAAGAGAACGAATCCAATAGCTTTGAAGTCTTAGCCCCTTTCAGTAATGATGCAGACAAGGAATTTGGATTAACGTTGCTTCGAAAATGCATCGTTGATCTGGATAAATATTCTCCAATAATAGAGAAACAACTTGATAACTGGCAACTTGATCGAGTAGCTGACTTAGATTTATTGCTTATAAAAATAGCAATCATAGAAGCTATTACATTCAATTCGATACCTCTTAAGGTTACCCTTAATGAATACATAGAAATTGCCAAATATTATAGTACAGAAAATAGTGGAATATTCATCAACGGATTGATTGATAGAATATATAAACAATTAGTTGCTGAAAAAGTGATTGTAAAAGCAGGTCGCGGATTAATTGATTAAATTATATAATAATGAAAAAAATAATAGCCATAGGATTAGCATTTGTCTGTTTAAGTTTATTGTCGTGTAAAAACAATTCAAAAGACAAAAAAGAAAGTACAAAGGATCTAAAGAAAACGACAATCGAATTCCCCGAAACAAATCACGATTTCGGAAAAATAACACAAGGTGAAAAAGTATCACATGTGTTTAAATTTAAAAATACAGGAGAAAATCCATTGGAAGTAACTCAAGTACAACCAAGCTGTGGATGCACAATTCCAGAATGGACTGAAGATCCTATAGAACCTGGCAAAGAAGGTACAATTCAAGTAATGTTTAATAGTGAAGGTCGCGAAGGAACACAACACAAAACAGTAACCGTCGTATCGAATACCAAACCGGCAATCCACGAACTTACATTTACCGCTGAAGTTCTAAAAAAAGCTAAATAAATCTCTAAATAGTAACATTAAATTTGAATAAGATGAATCAATTATTAACAATCGTTTTAGGAGCTCAATCAGGAGCAAATGGTCAAAGTGGTTTTATGCAACTTATACCTTTAGTTCTCATTATTGTGGTATTTTACTTCTTCATGATCAGACCACAAATGAAAAGACAGAAAGAAGCAAAAAAATTCCGCGAAAGTTTGCAAAAAGGTAGCAATGTAATTACAACTGGAGGTATTTATGGCAAAATTACAGAAGTCGGAGATACTTGGGTAATGTTAGAAATTGACAAAAACACCATTATTAAAATCGACAAAACCGGATTAATTAATGATCCTTCGGCAATGAATAACTAATTGTTTGGAAAATTATTGAGAGGGCGTTGAATAATCTTCGCCCTTTTTTTATGCCATTTTGAAACCCATAGTTGAGATATTTCTCTACATTTGTGTTATGGTAAAAGTGGGAATAACCGGTGGCATTGGAAGTGGCAAATCAACAGTTTGCAAACTTTTTTCTATTTTAGGAATTCCAACATACTCTTCCGATATCCGTGCACAACAATTAATGATGTTCAATCATAACGTAGTCAATGCTTTAAAAGCGACCTTTGGTCCTGATATTTATAACCTGAATGGCAGCTTAAACAAAGATTATCTTTCGAAATTAGTTTTCGATTCACCCGAAACAAGACAAATAATTAATTCAATTGTGCATCCTGCGGTTCAAAATGATTTTACTCAATGGTGCGAACATCAAAAAGCAGAAATCCCTTATGTAATTCAAGAATCGGCAATACTTTTCGAAACCGAACTTTGGAAAGACTTAGATATACTAATTACAGTTACCTGCCCTATTGATGAACGAATAGAACGCATTGTCAAACGCGATAACATCTCTATAATTGATGCAAGAAAGAAAATAAACAGTCAAATGACCGATGAGGTAAAAATAGAAAAAAGTACATTTGTAATCGAATCAAATGCAAATAGTTTATTGATAAAAAACGTTTTAGATATTCACAAGAAAATTACTCAAAATGAGAATTAACAAATGGCTTGGTCTTGGTGCAGGATGGATTTTTGCAGGACCAATAGGTGGAATAATCGGATTAGCAATCGGAGCGATTATTGATGGAAATGTTCAAGTAAAAACAAACATTAACGGTCGGACAACCATCAATGACTTTGCAGTAAGTTTAATTGTTTTGATTGCTGCTGTAATGAAGGCGGACGGAAAAATAATGAAATCGGAAGTCGATTATGTAAAATCATTTTTAACAAAGACCTTTGGAGAACAGGCTGCCGGAGAATTAACCATAATGCTCCGCGACATTTTAAAACAAGACATAGTCATTGACGATGTCTGCACCCAGATTGCTACACATCTCGACTATTCGTCCAAATTAGAAATGATTCATCTTCTGTATGGCGTTTCGAAAGCCGATGGGATTCTACATCCCGACGAAGTTTCTCTTATTGAACAAATAGCCACAAGATTAGGTGTTACAGCAACCGACTATAAATCAATAAAAGCAATGTTTATTGAAGAAACCGACTCAGCTTATAAAACACTTGGTCTCGACAATACAGCAACAATCGAAGAAATAAAAAAAGCATATAAACGATTGGCTATAGAACATCATCCCGATAAAGTCAGTTATTTAGGCGAAGAGGTACAAAACGCTGCCAAAGAAAAATTCCAACGAATAAACGAAGCTTACGAAAAGATAAAGAAAGATAAAGGTTTTGTATAGCCTTTAGGTTTCAATCACGAAACAAAATATATTTGGATGTAAAAATTCCCTGCCATGAAACTTTATTGTCATAAGCGGGGAATTTTATTTTTTAAGTATCTGATTATAAATACATAAACATCTATTTAGAGAAAGAATGATTTGAAAAAGCACAAATGCAATGATAATAGATTTCAGATATTCTTGTTTTTCAAAAAAAAGAGTAACTTTAGACCCCAATAAACATAGTGTATATGGTACAAGAAGTAACTACAACATTCCGCAATATTTATAAGACAAACCCATTTGTTTTTCGCTCTCCCGCACGTATTAACATTATAGGTGAACATACAGATTACAATGGAGGTTTTGTATTGCCGGCTGCCATAAATAAAGAAATGTATTTTGCTATTGCTCCCAATTCATTGAAGACATTTCGTTTTTTTGCTTTCGATTTAAAAGAATCAGCCGAAATACATTGTTCAAAGATTGAAAAACAAACAATAAAACCTTGGACAAATTATCTATTAGGAGTCGTTGCACAATTAAAGAAACGAGACATCGAAATTGATGGCGTTGACGTTGTCCTTGGAGGAACAATTCCTATCGGTGCAGGTGTTTCGTCTTCAGCAGCTATGGAATGCGGATTCCTATACGCTCTTAATTCACTGTTTTCAATCAATCTTTCGACCATCGAAATGGTAAAGATGGCACAAATGGCAGAACACGAATTTGCAGGAGTGAAATGTGGTATTATGGATCAGTTTGCCGTGATGTTTGGAAAACAGAATCACGTTATTAAACTTGATTGTCGTTCATTAGAATACAGTTACTCTGCCTTACAATTAAACAATTACAGCATTTTGCTTTGCGATACCGGTGTAAAACACAGCTTGGCTTCATCAGAATATAATATTCGTCGTCAGGAATGTGAAGAGGGCACAAGTGTCGTAGCAAAACAATTCCCCAATATTCATCTTTTGCGTGACGTAAATTTAGAACAACTAAAAGCCTGTGCTTCGCAACTCTCTGAAGAAACACTACGCCGTTGTAGCTATGTGATTGAAGAAAATCTCCGATTGGAAAATACATGCAAAGCTTTACAAAATAATGACTACAAAACATTTGGTGAAATGATTTATGCTTCGCACGAAGGTTTGAAGAATAAATATAATGTTAGCTGTAACGAGCTTGATTCGTTAATCGATATTGCCCATGCCACCGAAGGTGTACTTGGAGCTAGAATGATGGGCGGAGGTTTTGGTGGTTGTACTATTAATATTGTACACAATCAAGCCGTTTCTTTATTTAAAGACCGTGTAAAACGCGATTATTATCGAAAAAACAACAAACCAGAAAATATAATTGAAGTCGCAATAACAGAAGGTACAAGCCTATTTACAACTTAGCAAAAGAAAAGAATATATCCCAATTCGTTGGAATTGTAAAATAAAAATACGGGGAAAATGTTTTCAATAAAAGATAATACACACCGTCGTTTCAATCCGCTTTCGGGCGAATGGATACTGGTTTCTCCACATCGGGGAAAACGTCCATGGCAAGGACAACAAGAATCACACACACTAGTAGAACTTCCTGTTTATGACAGATCTTGTTACTTATGTCCTGGAAATGAACGTGCCGGCGGTATCATAAATCCACAATATACCGACCCCTTTGTATTTACTAACGATTTTAGTGCAATCACTCCCGACATTGAAACAGGAGAAACAATACAGTCACTATTTAAAGCAAAGAGTGAACGTGGTATTTGCAGGGTCATCTGTTTTTCTGCAAATCACGATAAAACAGTTCCCGAACTTCCAGTTTCTGAAATTGAAAAAGTTATTAAACTCTGGCAACAAGAATACCGAAACCTTGGTTCTAAGGACTTTATTAATCATATCCAGATTTTTGAAAACAAAGGCAGTATCATGGGATGTAGTAACCCTCATCCACATGGGCAGATTTGGGCACAAGAATCAATACCTGAAATTGTACGGAAAGAAAACGACAACCAACGTGAATATTTTGAAACAAACCACAAAATCCTTTTACAAGACTATGTGGAACAAGAATTACAAACCAAAGAACGTATTATTACCGAGAATGCTCATTTTGTTGCATTAGTACCTTATTGGGCGGTTTGGCCCTTTGAGGTTATGATAATCCCCAAACAAGTAAAACCAAATATTGCAGAACTAACAAATGCAGAAGTAAATGCTTTTGCCGAAATGTATCAATTGGTTACCTGTAAATACGATAATCTGTTTAAGATATCTTTCCCTTATTCCGCGGGCATACATCAGGCACCAACAGATGGAAAAGATAATAGCCACTGGTGCTGGCACATGCATTTTTATCCACCATTATTTCGTTCAGCATCGGTTAAGAAATTTATGGTTGGTTACGAAATGCTTGCAGAACCACAACGAGATATTACAGCCGAACAAAGTGCCGAAATAATACGAAAAGCAGATACTGTTCATTATAAAATAAAGGAATAATGAGCATTGTAAAGACAAAGTTTGGAACCCTAGCCAATGGCAAAGATGTGTTTGAATACACATTAAACAACGCTAATGGAATGATTGTAAAAGTAATCAATTATGGAGGCATCATAACATCAATCGTTACACCCGATAAATATGGCAATATGGGCGATGTGGTAATGGGCTTCGATTCGCTTGATTATTATATACAAGACACTCATTATATTGGCTCTATTGTAGGACGTACAGCAAATCGAATTGCAGGAGCATCATTTAGTCTTGATGGAAAAACATATTCGTTAGCCAGAAACAATCACGATAATAATCACCATGGAGGTTTGATCGGTTTTAATAAAAAGTTCTGGGACATTGAACCAATCCACACAGAAAAAGACGAAGCTCTACAGTTACATTATTTGAGTAATAACGGTGAGGAAGGATTTCCTGGAAATGTAAACATCTTTGTAACCTATACACTAACATCTGACAACACATTGATTATTGAATATCAAGCAACAACAGATAAAAAAACAATAATAAATCTTACACAACATTCGTACTTCAATCTTTCGGCAGGAAAACAAAAAAACATCCTTTTGCACGAATTACAGCTTTTTGCGACTAGATATCTGCCCTGTGATGTTTCTCAAATTCCAACAGGCAGACTTACCGCTGTAGCAAACACACCACTCGATTTTTCCAAATCGAAAGTAATTGGAAAAGACATAAACACAGATAATGAACAATTGAAATGGGGAGCAGGCTTCGACCACACATGGGTAATTGACAAACAATTATCGAATACACTAGCAATTGCAGCAAAACTCACAGAACCACAAAGTGGTCGCTGCTTAGAAATCTACACAACAGAACCGGGAATTCAATTTTATTCTGGGAATTATCTTAATGGTCAGGGAATTGGAAAAGATGGTGAAATCTATAATTATCGCTATGGAATGGGATTGGAAACGCAACACTTTCCTGATTCTCCCAATAAGCCACAATTCCCGAGTATAGTTCTTGATATTGATCAAATATTTTCGTCGAAAACAATATTTGATTTTAAAATTGTTAATTCATAAAGATCCCTATAAGTTATAACCCAGAAATTCTTAACTAAAAACTATAAATATGGAAATATTTCAACTGGAATGGATTGATTATACTGTAATGATAATCTATTTTGCCTTTATTCTTGGCATTGGCTGGGTACTAAAACGTTATATGAAAGATGCAAGTGCCTTTCTCGAAGCCGGACGTTCTATGCCAGCCTGGGTTGCCGGTTTAGCGTTTATCTCAACAAATTTAGGAGCATTGGAAGTAATGGGGATGACGGGTTCTGGTGCCAAGTACGGTATGCTTGTAACACATTTCTATTGGATTGGAGCTATTCCGGCAATGGTATTTCTTGCAATGTTTATGATGCCATTTTATTATGGTTCAAAAGCTCGATCGGTACCCGAATATTTAAAGCTACGTTTCGATGAAAAAACTCGAGGATTAAATGCAATTCTATTTGCCATAATGACAATTCTTGCATCAGGAATCTCAATGTATGCTTTAGCTTTATTAATGGAAAAAGTTTTGGGTTGGGATTTTAATGTTAGTTTAGTAATGTCTGCTGCAATTGTTCTTGGATATACATATTTAGGAGGATTATCATCGGCAATTTATAATGAAGTATTACAGTTCTTTATCATTGTAATAGGCTTGTTGCCAATAGTCTTTCTGGGACTTCATGAAGTTGGTGGATGGCATGGATTGCAAGAAGGACTTGCTCCTATTGTAACAGCAAAAGGTTATGCCGCCGACGCATATACTTCGACATGGAAATACACCGGTTCGGCAACAGCAAATCCATTAGGCGTTGAATGGTACGGTATCTTTGGTGGATTAGGTTTTGTACTTTCGTTCGGTTATTGGTGTACTAATTTTTTAATCGTACAACGTGCCATGTCTGCCGAATCCACAACTGCTGCTCGCAATACCCCTTTGATTGGAGCAATTCCAAAAATGTTTATTCCATTTCTTATCATTGTACCTGGTGTTGTAGCATTAGTTTTAATGAATAATCCAACAACAGGTTTCACCATTCCATCGATGGCTAATGGACAACCAAATTACGATTTAACAATTATCATGCTGTTGAAACATTATTTGCCGGCAGGTGTACTAGGCTTGGGATTAACAGCTCTTTTAGCGTCATTTATGTCGGGGATGGCTGGTAATGTATCGGCGTTCAATACAGTATGGACTTACGATATTTATCAAAGCTATATTCGTCCTGCTACAAACGACAAAGAAGCCGATTCGAAACATTATTTAAAAGTTGGTCGTTTGGCTACAATATTTGGTGTACTCATTAGCATTGCAGCTGCCTATTTAGCGGGATTGTTTGGTAATATTATGGACTTTTTACAGACCATTTTCTCCATGATTAATGCACCATTATTTGCAGTCATTTTTCTTGGAATGTTCTGGAAACGAACAACGGGACATGCTGCATTTATTGGACTTTTAACTGGTTTTGCTGTTGCATTATTACATCATGGGCTGACAGTCCCTGCCGGAGCCACAACTCTTGTAAAAGGTGGTTGGATAACCGTTTTACATATCTATCCGGTAGAAATGGCTCAAACCTTTTGGACTGCAATTTATGCTTGTGCTTCGAGTACAATCGTGACGGTTTTTGTTTCTTTTATTACAAAGCAACAAAAAAACAATAGTGAATTAACAGGACTTGTATATTCTTTGACTCCAAAATTGAAAGAAGGAAATGTCATTTGGTACAAACGTTCATCAACATTAGCAATTTTTGTTTTAGCTTTAGTTACAACGTTAACTATTTTATTTTGGTAATCTTAAAAGTATAATAATATGTTAGATATTAAAATTCCTATTGGTTTAATGTTCACCATTTTAGGTGTATTATTAACAATCTATGGTTTTGCAACAATTTCAAATACTGCAATGTATGCTAAATCATTTGGCATTAACATTAATCTATGGTCTGGTTTTGGCATGCTGATTTTTGGATTAATTATGCTGGCTCTGACCCGTATAAATAAAAGGAAATAACTAAAACAGGAATGGTAGACCATTGAATTAGTCTACCATTCTTTTATAGATATAAAAAATGGTTATTTTAAACACATTAAAGAATCGACAACCATTTTTTTATAATTTCGACCAATTGGTATATCATTTCCACAAACAGTTATTCTATCATCTTCAAGATCAATCTCTGTTATTTTATTACTATTTACCAAAAAGCTTCTATGAACCCTGACTAAATATTCTGTTGAAAGAATATTTAATATTTCTTTTAACGACATTTTTAGCACATAACTATCTGTCGTTGTATACAATATTGTTTTTTTTACATCAAATTGTATATACAAAACATCTGATATTGGAATTTTTATAATACGTTTATCCTTTTTTATAAAAAGGAAATCCGGGTCTGTTCGATAAACTGTGTCAGTGAAAAATAATTAACTTTGTTTTGTTGAGTGAAACGGACATTGGCTCTGCTGAGGAGCAACCAATGAAGGGATAACTCAACCAACTGGAATAGATTCCA
>Ga0302288_1000045_pt1 | contig 113476 bp, 73 predicted proteins | sample III_Fen_N1_1_FD_194549 | JGI IMG/M metagenome (GOLD analysis project Ga0302288, IMG submission 194549) | Peat permafrost microbial communities from Stordalen Mire near Abisko, Sweden - III_Fen_N1_1 | ecosystem: Environmental > Terrestrial > Soil > Wetlands > Permafrost | place: Sweden: Abisko... | reverse complement strand
GTTTCCACTTTGCATTTGCTTTATCATTTCGTTTACTTCTTCTATGCTCATTTGTCGTCCGGTTTCTGTCCAATATTTTGTTGATTGTTCTTCACCTGCTATATATTTCTTTTCACAATATTTTTTACCATTCTCAAAATATTCGATATATGAACCGGCTTCTTGACCATTTACATAAGTACATTCGGACTCTATTTGACCATTTTCAAACCAAGTTTTGTAAACGCCAGTTTTTTGACCATTTACAAATTGTCCTAATTCCTTTGGTTTAGCATTTTCGTGAAATGTTTGAAATGCTCCATGCTTTTTGTCGTTCGAAAACTCTACTTTACGTTCAACAACTCCATTTTCGTACCAAGCCAATACAGTACCTTCTAATTTATTCGCTTTATATAATTTTTGTGATTCTTGTTTACCATTCTCAAACCATGTTTTCACATAGCCTTCTTTCAAACCATCAACAAAATTTTCTTCGCTTTTAACCTTTCCATTTTTATAGTAATCAGTAGCCTTTCCAGTAAAAGGTGTTTGTTTTCCTCTTAAATAAGCTACTCTACTCCTTTTTTCAATCTGATCGGCTTTTACGTCTTGACACCAAACATTAGTTGTATAACACACTGACATAAATACAATTAATGAAAGCCTCTTGATGATAGAATATTTATGTTGATCCATTTATTTAAAATAATTGAAAATATTATTGACAATAATAGAACATGTATACATCTTTTGAAGTAAAAGGTTTTACTTTAGCACAAATGTAATAAAAAAAACCTGTTATGGAAAAGAGGAAAGGAAATAATCAGACAAAGGATGAACTTGCAGAACAGATCTATTCTGTTTTTATGCAGAATCCAACGAAATGTTTTAATTATAAGCAGGTTTGCAAACAAATAGACATTTCGGAAAGCTATGAAAAACAGCTTGTTATCGCTAGATTAGAAGATTTATGCGAGTCGGAAATTATTAGCGAGATGAACGACGGAAAATACAAGCTTAAATTAAAAGCAAATGTAATGAAAGGCATTGTCGATTTAACACAAAAAGGCTATGCATATATTATTTCAAAAGAAACGAAATCCGATATTTTTGTTGCATCTCATAATTTGAATCATGCATTACACGGTGATGAAGTTCTCGTTCAATTATTTGCACAAACACGCAAGAATAAAATCGAAGGAGAAATTATTGAAATAACGAAACCATCAGATAGGATATTAGTTGGTGTTATCGAAATTTCTCAAGGCTTTGCTTTTGTGGTTTCGGAAACTAAAAACATGCCTTACGACATTTATATTCCTACAAATAAATTAAAAGGTGCAAAGTCGGGACAAAAAGTAACAGTTAAGGTTGTAGACTGGCCTGAAAAAGCAAAAAATCCAATTGGAAATATTATTGAAGTTCTTGGAACTCCAGGTGATCATGAAACAGAAATGCATGCTATATTAGCTGAATTTGGACTCCCTTATCGCTATCCAGAAGCTGTCGCAAAAGATGCTGAAAAATTTACTGGCGAAATTACCGAAGAAGAAATAGCAAAACGTAGAGATTTTAGAAAAATAACCACTTTTACTATTGATCCTGTAGATGCAAAAGACTTTGATGATGCGCTTTCAATTCAAAAATTAGGAAATGGACATTGGGAAATAGGTGTTCATATTGCTGATGTTACCCATTATGTTCAACCTGGTGATATTATTGATAAAGAAGGCTATACACGTGCAACTTCTGTATATTTAGTTGACAGATGTGTTCCAATGCTTCCCGAAAGACTTTCGAACTTTGTTTGTTCACTTCGTCCAAATGAGGAAAAACTATGTTATTCAGCAGTTTTCGAATTGAACGACGAAGCAAAAGTGTTGAACCAATGGTTTGGTCGTACAATAATAAACTCTGATAGACGCTTTACTTACGAAGAAGCTCAACAAGTTATTGAGACCAAAGAAGGCGATTTACGAGATGAAATTCTAACAATGGACTTTCTTGCAAAGAAACTTCGTGCACAACGATTTAGTAAAGGTGCTGTTGCTTTCGATAAACGAGAAGTAAAGTTTAATCTCGATGAAAAAGGAAAACCAATAGGAATATTCTTTAAAGATTCGAAAGATTCCAATAAATTAATCGAAGAATTTATGCTTTTGGCAAACCAAAAAGTTGCCGAATTTGTAGCTTTAAAAACAGGTAAACCAGCAAAAACATTTGTTTATAGAATTCACGATAAACCAAATGATGAAAAGCTTAAAACATTTGGAACTTTTGTAAAGAAATTTGGATTCTCGATCGATACAAGCGGTTCGCAAGGAACAGCAAAATCGATTAACGAACTCTTAATCGAAATGAAAGATCATCCAGAAAGAAATATTTTCGAAACGCTTGCTGTTCGATGTATGGCTAAAGCTGTTTATTCAACTTTTAACATTGGACATTATGGTTTAGCATTCAAACATTACACTCACTTTACATCTCCTATTCGTCGCTATCCAGATATGATGGTTCATCGTTTATTGGATAGATATTTACAAGAAAAGAAATCGGCAAGCGAAGACGAATACGAAGAAAACTGCGATCATTCATCACAAATGGAACAATTGGCAGCAAATGCAGAACGAGCATCAATTAAATACAAACAAGTTGAATATCTTGTAGAAAGAGTTGGTGAAGTTTTCGAAGCTGTAATTTCAGGAGTAACCGAATGGGGATTGTATGTCGAATTGACCGAAAACTATTGCGAAGGAATGGTTTCTGTTAGAGATTTAGTTGATGATTTCTATCAATTCGACGAAAAGAATTATAGAATGATTGGTAGTCGAACTAAGAAAGAATATCGATTAGGGAATCAAGTAAAAGTACAATTAGCGAAAGCAAATTTAGCGAAGAAACAACTCGATTTTATAATATTTGACGAAGATGCAAAAACGGGAGTTCAAAATGCGAGATATATTGCTAAAACAGCAGAAAGATCACCTAAAGAACATCGTTCAAAAAAAGATAAAGGAAAGAAAAGAAGAAGATAAAATTTCTGTATACTTTATAATATTTAACCGAAATAGTAAAAGCAATTTACTATTTCGGTTTTTATTTTGTCAAACCCTCTGTATCCTATGTATATACTAGGGAATAACATTGTTATTATGGCTATTTTTCTTGCAATTTTAAGAATCATGACAGCGATTTTGACTTACCTTTGCGACTGAATTTTGAAAATTCAGTCAAAATCAATTATATAAAATCATGTCAAATAAAAATACCAAACTTTTCGAAGCTTTTCCACCAACTTCAACAGAAGATTGGAAAAGTAAAATCGTAGCTGACCTTAAGGGGACTGACTTCGACAAAAAGTTGGTTTGGCGTACCAACGAGGGCATCACTGTACAGCCCTTTTATCGCCTCGAGGATGTTGAAAAACTATCGTACCTTGATGTTACTCCAGGTCAATTTCCATTTACACGCGGTACTTGCGGTTGCGATAATAGCTGGTACATTCGTCAAGATGTGATTGTGACAAGTACAACTGAAGCAAATAAAAAAGCTTTAGAAATTCTTTGCAAAGGTGTTACTTCTTTAGGTTTCACAATCGAAGATAGTTCGAAATGGACAGCTTCCGATCTTGCATCGCTTTTAAAAGACATTCATTTACCATCAATCGAGGTAAACTTTACCATTGGTTGTGGAAAATCAAATCTTTTAAAATTATTTGTTGATTTTGTAAAAGCATCAAGTTTTGATGTTTGCGAAGTTCGCGGATCAATCAATATTGGTTACCTAAATGGTTTAACATTAAAAGGTGCATATTGTCACGATTCAGAATCAACTTGTACAAAATCATTAGCCGAAAATCTTACTGCAGCTAAAGATCTTTGTAAATTTAAAGTTGTATTAGTTAAAGGAGATATTTTCCAAAACTCCGGCTCAAACATTACCCAAGAATTAGGTTTTGCTTTAGCAATGGGTGAAGAATATTTGAATCAAGCAATCGAAAATGGAATAAAACCAGCATGTGCCGCTAAAAAAATTAAGTTCGATTTAGCTGTTGGTGGTAATTATTTCTTCGAAATAGCAAAGATTCGTGCTGCTCGTTTATTGTGGGCTAAAATAGTTGAAGCATACAAACCAGCAGATCAAGCAGATTGTTGTTGTAAAGAAGCTGGAAAAGATCATTTTACCGATGCAGGAAAAATGAATATCCATGCTATAACTTCTACATGGAACAAAACAGTTTACGATCCACATGTAAATTTACTTCGCACACAAACCGAAGCAATGTCGGCAGTTTTAGGTGGAGCAAATTCAATTACCGTTTTACCATTCAATGTAGCTTACGAACAACCAACAGAATTTAGCGAACGTATTGCTCGCAACCAACAAATTCTATTGTCGGAAGAAGCTTATATGGATAAAATAGTTGACCCTGCAGCAGGTTCTTACTATATCGAACAACTTACCGATATGGTTGCTGAAAAAGCTTGGTCGATATTCTTAGAAGTTCAAGATAAAGGTGGATATAGTGCTGCATTTAAAGCAGGATTTATTCAAGATAAAATTAAAGCAACTGTTGCTGAAGCTGAAAAAGCAATTGCAACTCGTCGTACAAATGTTCTTGGAACAAACCAATTTCCTAACTTCAACGAAATGTTAGATGAGAAATTCGACATTTCGACATTTAGCAAACAAAATCAAAAATCGGATAAGGCAATTGCAGAACCATTACAAATATGCCGTGGTGCTCAAGCATTTGAATTATTACGTTTTAAAACCGATAAATTTGCAAAAACGAATGGTCGTCCAAAAGTGTTTATGTTAACAATTGGAAACATCACAATGCAAAAAGCTCGCTCGTTGTTTGCTTGCAATTTCTTTGCTTGTGCAGGTTTCGAAGTTGTAGATAATACAAGCTTTAGTTCAGTTGACGAAGGTTTAGCAGCTGCAAAAGCAAGCGGAGCAAAAATCGTAGTGATTTGTAGTTCTGATGACGAATATGCAGTATTAGCTCCCGAAGCATTCGAAAAATTAGGTTCAACAATCTTCGTTGTTGCCGGTGCTCCTACTTGTTCTGAAGAATTGAAAGCGAAAGGCATTCAAAACTTCATTAGCATTAAGTCGAATGTTTTAGAAACATTGCAACAATATCAAGCTTTGCTTGGAATTAAATAATTTGAAAGGATACTAATTATGAAACCTGATTTTAAATCAATAAATATAAAATCATCTAGCAAAAAAGATGATTCGGCTTGCAAAAGCAAAGAAGGTTGCAACGAAGGATTTATGACTCCGGAGCTTATCACGCTTAAGCCAATGTATACTAAATGCGACCTTGATGGCATGACTCATTTGAATTATGCTTCGGGACTTGCACCATTCTTACGAGGACCATACAGTGCCATGTATCCATTACAATCTTGGACAATTCGTCAATATGCTGGATTCTCAACAGCTGAAGAATCGAATGCATTTTACAAACGTAATCTGGCATCTGGTCAAATGGGACTTTCAGTAGCATTCGACCTTGCAACACATCGCGGATACGATTCAGATCATCCACGTGTTGTTGGTGATGTTGGAAAAGCAGGTGTGGCTATCGATTCAATTCTTGATATGAAAATTTTGTTCGATAATATTCCTTTGAACAAAATGTCGGTATCGATGACAATGAATGGTGCTGTACTTCCAGTTCTTGCATTCTATATTGTTGCAGCTCTTGAACAAGGTGCTAAACTCGAAGAATTACAAGGAACAATTCAAAATGATATCTTAAAAGAATTCATGGTTCGTAACACATACATTTACCCACCAGAATTTTCGATGAAGATTATAGCTGACATTTTTGAATTTACTTCTCAAAAAATGCCAAAATTCAATTCAATTTCAATCTCAGGTTATCACATGCAAGAAGCAGGTGCAACTGCAGATATTGAAATGGCTTACACACTTGCCGATGGATTGGATTATATCCGTACAGGAATAAAAGCAGGAATCGATATCGATGCATTTGCACCACGTTTATCGTTCTTCTGGGCAATTGGAATGAATCACTTTATGGAAATTGCTAAAATGCGTGCAGCTCGCATGATTTGGGCAAAAATCGTAAAAGAATTCAATCCTAAAAACCCAAAATCGCTTGCATTACGTACTCACTCACAAACTTCTGGTTGGAGTTTAACAGAGCAAGATCCATATAACAACGTTGGACGTACAGTAATCGAAGCAATGGCTTCAGCACTTGGACATACACAATCGCTTCATACCAATGCATTGGACGAAGCTATTGCTCTTCCAACAGATGCATCGGCACGTATTGCACGTAACACACAATTATTTATTCAACAAGAAACAGAAATTTGTCGCAGTATCGATCCTTGGGCAGGTTCTTATTACGTTGAATCGTTAACACAAGAATTAGTTGAAAAAGCTTGGGCATTAATCGAAGAAGTTGAAAAACTTGGCGGTATGTCAAAAGCAATTGAAACAGGGATTCCAAAAATGCGTATCGAAGAGGCAGCTGCTCGTAAACAAGCTCGTATTGACTCAAACATTGATACAATTGTTGGTGTTAACAAATATCGTCTCGAAAAAGAAGATCCTATCGAATCGTTAGATATTGATAATACTGCAGTTCGCGAAGCACAAATTAAACGTTTACAAAAACTACGTGCAGAACGCAACGAAGCAGAATGTCAAGCAGCACTTGCAGCAATTACAAAATGTGCTCAAACTGGCGAAGGCAATCTATTAGCATTAGCAATCGATGCAGCTCAAAAACGTGCATCGTTAGGCGAAATTTCAGATGCTTGCGAAAAAGTCGCAGGACGTTATAAAGCAGTAATCAGAAGTATTTCAGGAGTGTATTCGAGTGTAGCAAAAAACGATGCAACCTTCAGCAAGGCTGTTGAGCTCGCAAACAAATTTGCCGCAATGGAAGGACGTCGCCCACGCATCATGATTGCGAAAATGGGACAAGACGGACACGACCGCGGAGCAAAAGTAGTTTCAACCGGTTATGCCGATATAGGATTTGATGTTGACATCGGACCATTATTCCAAACACCAGAAGAAACTGCAAAACAAGCTGTTGAAAATGATGTTCATATTCTTGGAGTTTCATCACTAGCTGCCGGACATAAAACACTTGTTCCACAAGTTATTGCTGAATTGAAAAAGCTAGGACGTGAAGATATTATGGTAATTTGTGGTGGTGTAATCCCTGCAAAAGATTATGATTTCTTATACCAAGCAGGAGCAGCAGCAATCTTTGGACCTGGTTCGCCAGTTACATCTGCAGCAGTTAAAATCCTTGAGATTTTATTAGAAGCAAGAGCGTAAAGTCAAATAATTATTTAAATGTAAAAACCCTCGTTTAGAAATGAACGAGGGTTTTCTTTTTTACAATATGTAAATATTAAGGTAATAGCATTAATACCAATTCTAAAAACATTTCAGACCAATCCCCCAACCCCCTTCGCCAAGGGGCTTTGCGTTAATTGGCTGTTTTAGCCCTATTGGCGAAGAGGTTTGGGAGATTGACTTTAGTCTGAAATGAATAATGATTTTGTATAAGTTATTAAACTATATAGTATAAACAAAAAAGCCACATCGAAAATCAATGTGGCTTATCTATTTTTTTACAATTATTATTGCTCGTAAATAATCTCAGAGTATTGCGATAACGAACCAATAATTCTAAATTCTGTGCGACGGTTTTTATCACGACCAACTTCATTATCAGTACCGTCAGGGTTTTCGTTCGGAGCTATTGGTTGTTCTTCGCCATATCCTTTTGCACGCAATCGGTTAGAAGCTATACCTTTACTAATTAAATAATTTACAACACTTTCCGCACGTTTTTGTGATAGCTTTTTATTGTAAACATCATCACCTTTACTATCGGTATGTGAACTAATTTCTATGACAATCGATGGGAATTGTTTCATTAAAGTAAATACCGTAGTGTCGAGTGTTCGTTTAGCAGGAATCTTCAAATCGGCTTTATCGAAATCGTAATAGATGTTTTTTACAATGAGAGGAATTTTAGGCATTACGTTAACTCCAACTGGACGCATTTTAATCGTATCTGATTTAACTATTCCTTTTGTAGTGACTTTTACCTTTTTGTTAAAGTTTCCATAATTTTCAAATTCCATTACATATTCTTTCGAAGGTTCGAGAGTAAAGAAATATTTACCATTAATATCAGTTGTATCGTTCTTGATATAGATATTTGTTCCACTAGCTTTATCTACTAAATAAAGGGAAACAACAGCACCAGCAATTGGCTTATTTTTGGTTGTATCTTTAGGATTCTTTTTCTCTTTAGATTCAAATCCTTCGCTTAATATTTTATTGACCTCCTCATCGTTTATTGCAAACACTTTACCTGTTGTTGCAACTTTAATAACCTGATTGTATGCAAACGAGAAAATATCATCACAACAAGTACTATTTTCCGATTTATCTTGTGGTCGATTTGAGACTAAAAATCCTTCTTCTTTCTTACTATTTAAAACATAATATAAATCATCGAAAGTCGAATTTATTGGATATCCAACATTTTCGGCAGGTAAAAATTTATTATCCTCACCAATTGCTCTAAATATATCAAGTCCACCAATTCCAGGCAATCCATTCGAACTAAAATATAGTTTTTTGTTTTCATTATCTACAAATGGAGTCATCTCATCTGCTGCGGTATTTATCTCAGCACCACAGTTTTTAGGATCTTTCCAAGTTTTTTTCTTTGGATTGTATAATGCATACCAAATATCCAATCCTCCTTTACCATCTTTCCTGTTCGAAACAAAATATAGAACTTCGTTTTGAGTCTTCGAATCTATACCTATGGCTGGTTGTGTTGAAGTAAATTTAGGATCGTTTATATTTTCAGGTAATAGTTCTGGTGTTTGCCAACCATTTCCATTTTTCTCGCATTTATAAATTTTACAAATAACTTCGTATTTCCAGTTTTTCTCGCAACGTGTAAAATAGAATCGTTTTTTGTCGGGCGACAAAGTACCATTACCTGTATTAACATTAACTAGATTAAATTTACCATCATTAAATTCACCAACATATTTAAATGCAGTTCCTTTTTTAGTCCCTTTATAAAGTTTACGAACAGGAATATTTGGATCTAATTCTGTTGTTGTAACAAAGAGTGTCGAGTCAGAACGAAGCGATCCATAAATAAAGGTATTGTCATCTAAGAAAAAAGGTGAAGACTCGACCGAAGCTTTATTAAAGTTTTTATCTAAAGGAGTTATTCCAACAACAATACTTGAATCAATAATATGTTTTGCTTTTGTACAACTTTCAATTTCGTCTTTCAACATTTTCTTCAATTTACGATTATCAGTTCCCGTAAATTCTTTCTTGAATTTATTAAAATTCGTTAAGGCTTCATCGTATTGTTGCGACGTTTTAAGCATTTGAGCATAATAGAATAATGCTTCAGCCTCTCTTTTGGGATTCAAATCGTATGCCTTTTTGTACCATTCTTCAGCTTCTTTATAATTACGTGCAAGACGGTAACAATCGCCTAACATAAAAGCAATTTCGTCATCTTTAGGACGTTTTGCCATATAAGCTTCAAAATAGTCGATAGCAGAATAGGTATCGCCCATTTCGAGTGAGTTTTTACCAAAACTCTTCAATTTCGATGGTACCATTTTAGGTACATCTTGACCCATTGCTAAGCCAGACAGCATAACAACACACAAGGTAAGCAGTATGTTTCTAAAAGCGATCACAAGGAATCTTTAATTTTGTAGGTTTCGTATTTCTAGAGATATAAATAAGGGATATTTCCCAAGCACCACGCATATTTGTCGCTTTTTTAAGATTAGAGATATTCATATCGTAGCTAAATCCTAAATCGAAATTTTTCCATTTTACACCAACTATTGCCGAAGATGCATCAAATGTTCCAGCTTTTACAACAGAATCTTTAGATGGTTTCCATCCATATCGAAACATAGCCCCAACATAAACGGCTTTAAATACTGGATTTGATATTGCTTGTTCAAGATTTCCACCTGCTAAAAACTCAGAAGCACCTTTCTCATACATATCAAGGATATTGGGCTTAAATTTAGTGCTTTGTCCTAATGCGATAATTGCACCAACTTGAATCACATTACGCATACCGAACTGTGTAGTATCGCTTTTAATTAATTTAAATGAACGATTGGGTCTGGTTATGTGCATTGCGGTGTAACCAATTTGTGTAGAAACGGCATTCGATAAAATGCAATTCCAAAATGCACCAGCATTTAAATCAAAGAAAGCTATCGATTTACTATATCCTGATTCGAAATTTGGAAGATTGTTATTGAACATACTTTCTTTATTTCCAAGATCGAATTGTTCGTTGAACGAATATTTACTTATATCATAGCCTTCGGTTACATAGCCAGGTTGAATCCCAATTGCAAAAGTGTTTCGTTTCGTTTTTTTCGAATACGAAATATTACCATAAAAGCGGTTCGTCGTTAAATTCACAACACCACTTTGATCGTTCAAAACAACTAGGCCAACATTAAATTGTTCAGAATATATTCGAATTGGTCTATCCCAACCAAAACTAAATGTTGTAAAAGGATAACCACCTATAGCACGCCATTGATTTCTGTAATTAGTTGAAATTCGCCAATCGCCATCAAAATAGCCTGTAAGGGAAGGATTGAGTGTCAACGGAGAAGCATAAAACTGCGTGAAATGAATATCTTGAGATTTCACTTCGCCTATCGCAAAAAAGAATGCGATAATTATGCTGTATAATATTTTGTTGTTTATGTTCAAATGTTTACTTTTGTAACGTTCGCCAAAAATAATTTTTTTTTTTGAACAAAGAGAAGTTTCAAGCTATAAATATTTAAAAAAAAACATAATATGTTATCTCGAAGATTAAAATCATTGGTTATAACTCTACTTGTTGGGGTTCCATTCTCAATGTTTTCGCAGATTGTTGCCGATTTTGAAGCTAATATTAAGCAAGGATGTATTCCGCTACAAGTAATTTATACGAATAAATCAACAAATAACGGTGCAACGATAGATAAAAGTAAATACATTTTTAGTTGGAAAATGGATGAATCGCAAAATACTGACAAATTAAAAGATACAGTAAAGGCGATGTATGTTAATGCTGGCAAGAAAACGGTAACGCTTACAATTTTAAATCTTGATGGAACTCCAGTAAGTGGATCGTCATCGAGCAAAACTATTTCTAATCTTATAACAGTTTTCCCTAATCCTTCGGTCGAAGCTATTGCCGATAAAACAACAGTTTGTAGAATAGATTCGACATACAACCCTAGAATACATGATAGCGAAATACATTTCTCGCCCAAAAACCTAACAACAAATGGAGCTCCAATTGTAAGTTATATGTGGGATTTTGGCGATGGTTCAAATTACGACTTTAACGCTAATGCTACACATGCTTATTCTGTGAGAGCTTTATATTATGCTACGGTTTATGCTACAGATACTAACGGATGTAAAAGTACAAAAGCAACATCGAGAAGTGTCGCAATAAATGTAAGTTCAGATAGACCAACAGCTAATTTTAAAGTAGATAACGATAGAACGTGTAACCCATCTTTAACTGCAGCATTTACAAATTCGAGTACCGCACCTACTAATAGAAAATTAGTAGGTTATAAATGGGAAATTATAGAAGGATCAACATCTTCTATAGATACAAATAAAAACATCACTAAAACATTTTTACGAAAAACTGATGTTGATGTAAAAATGATATCACTTATTGCTTATGCTGATAATGGATGTTGGTCGATTCCTAAAGATACGACAGTTATTTTATATAAATTAGATCCTCATATTACTGTTGCTGATAATTGGAAAATATTAAATAAAAATCAAGCCTGTGCTGGGCTTGTTACCTTTTCTACAGCATATCAGGCGTATACAACTTACGATTGGACTGTTGGTACAACAAAAAATTACAGTAATGGCTTTAGTACCACTTTAGCACCTGGATCTTATCCTGTTAAATTAATTGCTACAAATCCGGCTTGCTCGAAAACTATAGATACCGTTATTGTTGTTGAACAACTACCTGCTATTGTTGTTTCTCCAACAGGTAGCTTTAACTGTGGAAAAACCAAAACGGTACCTTTTTCTATAGCAGCTTCGGCAGCTACAATTCAAAGTAGTAGATGGTATATTAATAGCGATACTGCCGCCTTTGGTGTGTCAGTTGGTACTGCTGGACCATCACATACATTTTCTGCAAGTGCAGCATACGATATTACGGTAAAAACAACAACTATAAATGGTTGTAAAGACACAAAAACGTTTGGACAATCTATTCAAGTTTATTATCCTGATGTTAGTTTTACCCTCGATAAAAATAGACAATGTGTACCGTTCGATATTCTCTTTACGAATACATCGACCTATACTTTTCCTGGCATGACAAGTAATCCTGACTTTATAAGTGCTGTAACTTGGAATTTTGGAGATGCTTCTCCAAAATCTTCGAATCCAAATACTGTAACTCATTCATATACTGTAGATGGGAAATATTCAGCTAGCATAAACATTAAAACAGATAAAGGATGTGATATTACTATTGCACATGATGTTTTAGCAGGTAAAAAACCAGTAATTAATATTGATTTTAAACTAAAAGAAGTTTGCGCTGGTTACGATATTTTAAAAGATCCACTAAGATCGGGAGTTTCGTTTATCGACAGTTCTAAAGTTGTTGATTCAACAGAATTTTCGTTTTTACATATAAATGACGGCAAAAGAGGAGCTTCGAATCAAGTAAATAAAGTTATTGTTACTGGCGATAAATCGCATGCATATTTTAATAATAGTAATCAGAACGATACAGGAATGTATTACCTAAAAATAACTGACTTTTACCATGGTTGTAGAACCGATTCTTCGTTAATAGTTCCTAAAGATTTAATCCGTGTTTTAGGTCCAATAGTATATCACGATGGTTCGACTATTAATTGTGCCGATCCGTTTAAAGTCGAGATAAAAGCCGATACAATTAGAAGCGCTACTTCATGGGATTTTAAATTATACAAAGATGCTACACCAAGCATTTATTTAAGCACCATAAATTCTCCGACAAAAAAATCGACAATCGATTTTGAACCCTATGGTTATGGAACGGGTAGTTATACATCAATTATCCATGCTTATAATACAACAACGAATTGCTTAGACAGTTCATGGACAAGTTTTATAATTACGAAACCCAAAGCTGTATTAAGTATACCAGATACAACTCCTTGCCTTAATGCTACTCAACTATTATCGGATGTTGGATTAAATGATATTGGTTATATTACATCTCACGAATGGTCTTTAAAATATCCAGATGGAACAATCGATGCAACCGATGATTATCAGACTGGTGGTCCTCATAGGCATAAAAGTCCAGAATTCGATACATTCTCTCATTTGCTTTTTCACCGATCAGTACCAGACGGAAATATTGTATTCGAAACGCTTTCTTTAAATCAAAAAGGAATAAACCAACTTTATTATAAGATAACCGATTTAAATAATTGTACCGACGATACTACTTTCACCTTTAGAGTTTATCAACCAACTGCTAATTTTACTGTACCACCAATTACAGATTGTTTACCTATAACTGTCCCATTTACCGATGCATCGACAAAGTACTTCAGTACAATTGTAAGTCGCGAATGGACAACAGGTGGAGATACCGCACAATTTCTTACAGGTAATAGACTTAAGGTTTCGGACATTTACCACGACGACAAAATGTATACTGTAAGCCTAAAAGTAACCGATAGTTTAGGATGTACAAATACGTATACGAATCCAAATGGTGTTAAACCATTTGTACCACCTGCTAAAATAATTCCAGTAGGTAAAATATGTTTAATTGACAATAAAGCTTTAGCAACTTTCCATGTCGATTCTTTAATGGGAAACCAATATACTGCTACCGTCGACAGTTTTCGTTGGGATTTTGGCGATGGAGCAACACTAGTAACCAATTGGTTTACAGCAAAGCATACCTATACTAGCGAAATTACAAATCCAAAAGTAAAAGTTACAGCCTACAAAACAGCACCTTCGACAAATGTTTGTAAAAGTTTAGATTCGAATTATACTACAGATATAAAAGATGCAAGAGCGAATTTTAGCTTTGTCGATGCATCAGGAAATCCAGATAGTTGTAGATATGCATTTATAAAGGTAAATACAGCTTACGCCAGTAGATATACGTTTTTACAATGGCAAGAAACATATAAAGAAACAAAGGAAACTAAATATAAAGGTGGCATATCTACTGCAAACTTTACTTTTTACGGATTTGGAGATCACGTAATTCGATTAGTCTCAAATTCGGATTATGAAGGATGTAAAACAGATACAGCAGAAATGATTCATACAATTCCATCTTCAAAATTCGAAATCACAAACGATAAAAGCGATGTTTGTATAAAAGAAGTTATAAATTTTGGATTAAAAGACACTTTAAACTTAGCTCGTTACAAGCATACTTGGACCTTTGGAGGAGAAACAGATACCGTAAATTTCAATGTAAGTCATGCTTTCGACAATGTTTACGATGGTACGGCACAAGTTTCTTTTGTAGTTAATAATGGCTGCAATAGTTACGATGATACTGTAATTACCTTACAAAGAGTAATGGCCGATTTCGATCGTGGTTTAAATGATAAAACAACAATAGGATGTATTCCTTATTCTGTGAGTTTATTAAATAAATCGCAAGGAGCTTTATCGTACGCTTGGGATTTTGGTGATGGAACAACCGATATTACTACATCACCTATCCATTCGTTTACAAATGCAGATACAAAAGTAAATGTAACATTAAGCATTAAAGGTGCGAAATGTAACGATGCTATAACTAAAACGATTACAACCTACAAAACACCCGAAATACCTCCATTCGACACATTAATTTGTGAAGGCGCTATTGTAAATAAAACACTAAAACCAGGAATTGGAACTGTAATTACTAGCTGGAAAACAGACTCATCGATAGTATCACTCAGTTCAGATAATTTAACGGCTGTTTTAAAACCAGATAAAACGACTAAATATATTATTTCGGGTAAATATGTAACTGTAAATACTGGAGATTCTCCTTGTATAGGCGATACGGCAATTACTATTAGAGTACAACAACGCCCAGAATATAAAGGAGCTCCTAACAACTTTTTAATTTATATGCCTTATAATAAGCCAAACCAAATCCTTTTAACTAAACCTAAAAACGAATTATTTACATTCACAACATACGGATTAAACAATACAGATACATTAACGAATGTAACCTATAAATGGACGCCCTCTACTTGGCTTAGTTGCGACAATTGTCCAAACCCAACAATAACTGTAGGCGAAGACAAAGATTTAACGTACATCGTTACAATGTCTGATGCTAACAATTGTTTTGTTATTGATGACACTTTACAATTTAAAGTAATAGTTGAGACTGAAGTTGGACTACCATCAGCATTTACACCAAATAAGGATGGAAGTAACGACTTAGTTATTCCAAGAGGTTGGGGTGTAAAAGAATTTTTAGAAATAAATATTTACAACCGTTGGGGGCAATTAGTTTATAAAACTAATGAAATAACAAAGGGTTGGGATGGCAATTTTAATGGTCGTCCACAAGATCCAGATACTTATGCTTGGACAATTCGTTTTAAAGATTCGAAAGATGTAGTTCAAGAGAAAAAAGGCTATATAACCTTGTTACGATAAGATTAAGAGAAATAATACGAAAGGCTGGTAAAGAAATTTATCAGCCTTTTTTCTTAATAGGGGGGGCAACCACCTACGACCTAACTACAGATAGGCGAGCCAATTAAATGAATAGGCCTACGATCATTTTTACATCGTCGATGAATACTTTTACATCATTAACCATCATTTCCAAATAGTCAACGTAAACTTTTTGATCGTCGACGATGTGTTTTGGAACGTTGAGCTTTGTTGAAGGGCAATACTTAATACATTTTATTTAGCCATAATCTTCCCTGCAAGTTCCTTTGCTTCTTTTTCGCCAATTAAACGTTTTACTAATAACAATGAAAACTCTAAAGCTGCCCCTACTCCATTTGCTGTAATAATCATTCCATCTTCAACAACAGGAGCAGGAACAAAGGTTGCAGAACCTAAATATTTTTCAACTCCTGGGTAACATGTTGCACATTTCCCATCGAGCAAACCCAGACCACCAAGTATTTTAGGTGCGGCACAAATAGCAGCTACCAATTTTCCTTTCTTTACATGTATATCAACAGTATTTTTCAATCCTTGATGAGCATTTAAACTATCAGTACCTGGACCTCCTGGCAACAGTAACAAATCAGCATCATCAAAATTTGCTGCTTCAAATAAAAGATCAGATTTTACTTCAATATTTCTTGCCCCTATAACAAAACTTTTTGGGGTTGTTGAAACCATTATAACATTTAGTCCAGCTCGTCGAAGAATATCAACTGGAGTTAAAGCTTCGATTTCTTCAAAACCATCAGCTAAAAAAACATATACTATCTTTTTCATAGGTTATTTATAAATTATTACTTAGTAAACTTACAAAAAACTATTAATTATACCGTTTTATCTGTTCAAAAAGCGTTAATCATTAATCATTATTTTATAATCAAAGCCAATAGAATTAAGGACTATAAACCAATACTTTGTATGTAGTATTGTATTGTGTTTTTTTACTCAAAAAAACGCAACCTTTGTACTATACTTTCGTATATTTGCATGGGGATAATTATTAAATCACAAATAGATTATATTGAATAAAAATATAATTAAAATGAAATTGGGGAGTCGTACAAAATAAAGAATAACTTATGAAGGTATTGTACAAAGGGGGATGGTTAATCATATTGATTTTATTAACAAATGCTCGTTTATTTAGTCAGGTTTTAGGTGACTACAGATCGATTTCGAACGGAACGTGGACAAACGTTTCGAATTGGGAAGTATATGATGGAGTTGCACCCTGGAGTGCTGCGACAGAGTTTCCAGGTCAAACAATTAATTCTGGTGGCAATGTAACAATAAGCGATAATACCATTATAACTATAGATCAACCAATTCCACAACCAATATCTAGTTTAGTAATTTCTGCTGTTGACAATTCAACAAGTTTAACATTTACAGGTGCATATACTTTAAATATTAATGGTTCTGTATCTTTTTCTATACCAAATGCACTTTCTACATCAAACAATCTAGATATTTCGTCGGGAATATTAAATTGTAGTTCGTTATCGATGATTACAACTTCTGATGGCTCAAAAACTCAAAACATAATAATTTCGACTGGGGAATTAAATATTTCTGGTAGCTTTACGATGTCGGCTGCGACTCAAAACACATTAAAGATAACTAGTAATGGAAAACTAAGGATTGGTGACACATTTAGTCCAGTAACTCCAATAACATTATCTCCAACATCTATAATAGAATATAATGGTACAATATCTCAAACAATTTCGGCACCAGTAAGTGGATATAAAAATTTAATATTATCAGGTTCAGGAAGCAAAACTCTTCAAGCAAATATAATCGTTAACTCAAGCTTATCTATTGGAACTGGCGTTGATTTTAATGATGGTGGTTTTACGATTACGGGTCTTGGTGGAGCACTTACGTTAGCTTCGGGAGCATCTTATACAACTGCAAGAACTGCATCGCCATGGTTTCCAACTTTAAGCCCTGTTTTTGACAACAACTCGTCTGTTATATATTCATCGAATGGCAATTATACTATTCCAGCAATTACTACATCTTATGGTAGTTTAACATTTAATGGTACAGGTACACATACTTTATCAAATGCAGTAACTATAAATAAAGATTTAACAATAAATGCAGGTACAGTAAATGATGGTGGATTTCAAATTACAGGTAATGGATCTGGATTATTAACTCAAGCAAGCGGAACTGGACTTACTTTAGGCTCAGCAATAACAGCTACACTATTTCCAACAAACTATATAAGTTCAAATATCACTTTAAATGCAGGAAGTACTGTAACGTATAATTCTAAAATTGGACAATTTATTTCTGAAAAACCAATTTATTCAAATGTAACACTTACATCTGCATCAGCACCAGCTGTTACAAAAACTGCAATTAATTCATTAACAATAAATGGAACATTTACTGTTAATGCAAATAATATATTTGATGATAATGGAAAAATAATAAATTGTAATGGGTCTATAATAATAAATGGTTCACATGTAGGAGGTGGTAAATTATATATAACAGGTTCATTAAATCCACAATATATAAGTGGAACTGGTTCCGCAAATACAATTGAAGTAGCAAAAACTGCTGGAACATTATATTTAAACAGTAATTTCACAATTAATGGAATCTTAATTATTAGTACAGGAGCATTTTCTTTAAATGCAAGAGTTTTAACAACAAATTCGGATATAACCATCGCAAATGGAGCTACTTTTACCGTTAATGGAAATGCAACTCTTAAAGTAGCTAATGGTAAAATCATAACAAATTTAGGTACCTGTACTTTTGTCGGAACAACATCAACGGTTGCATTAATTACCATTAATGGTTCAAGTACTGATGCTTTTTCATTTATTCAAAATTCTTCATCAGCAACATTATCGGCTCGATATTACGAATTCGATAATTGTCATTTAACCATAAGTAATGGTGCCATTTTAAACAATTTGAGTAATGGTACTTTTTCAAATGGAACAGGAACTGAATATATTAATTTTGACGATTACAATTTAAATGTATCTCCAACATTAGTTATGTTTAATAATGGACCACCAAAAAATGTTCGAAAGACAACTGGAACTGGAATTATAAATTTTGCAGGAGCATCGGGACCTCTTTCTGGTCAGACATTTGAAATTGATAATGGAATTCCAGGTTCGCTTATAACTTGGACAAGTGGAAATACGTTTTATTCACAAAACAGTAGTCCAACTTTTGGGACTCTATCAAATTGGAAAACATTACCTAGTGGAGGCACAGCAGCACAATTTGCAACTGATTTTACAAGTGGAATCAATACGTTTATAATTCAAAGTGGAGATGCTATTACTGTTGATCAAAATATTGATGCATATCATATAACAGTAAATGCAGGTGGTACTTTAACAATAGGTTCGAATTCAACTGCAAGAACAGTTCAGGTCGAAGAAGATATTCAAGTTGATAATGGAGGATATGTTACTGTTGGCAATTATACTGCTACACATATAATAAATCTTTATGGAAACTTAATAGTAAATGGTACTTTTGATTTAAACAATTCAACTGGTCAAGTTGCAAATATTAATTTTTATAATAATGCATCTCAAACAATAGAGGGAACTCCAATATTATGTCAATTTAATTCTATTAACCTAGGAGGAATAACTTCATTAACACCAAACTTTACTTTAGATATACAAGGCAATGTTACTATTGGAGCAAATACTACTTTTAATACAGGATCTTTTACTCATACTGTTGTTGGAAACTGGACAGGAAATTCATTAGGAACACATAATTCATCTGGGACTATAAAACTTACTGGTACAACGCAACTAATAACTAATCAATGTAATTTCAATAATTTAGAAATTTCTGGAAGTACAACAACTATAGGAGGAAGTCCAATAGTAATTACTGGAAATCTACTTCTCTCAAATAGTGCAACATTAACTTTAGGTAATAATACAACTGCAAGAGCATTAACCGTTAATGGAGATATTCAAGTAGATTTAGGTAGTTCATTTACTGTTGGCGCATTTAATACTACACATACTCTTACACTTTTAGGCAATTTAATTGTAAATGGATCTTTTAGTTTATATAATACAGCATTACAAATTTGTAATATTACTTTTAGTGGTACTTCAAATTCAACCATATCAGGTTCAGTACTAAGCTCTACATGTAAATTCAATATAATTACCTTAAATAAAGGTGTGGATAATACTTTAGTATTAGATATTAATAGACCGATTTCACAACAAGCTCCTACTGTAACAGCTACTTCGTATTTAGTTTTAACAAATGGAACACTTAAAATATCGAGTGCAACAGTTTTAACTCCCTATTATGGATCGGTTACAATTTGTTCTGCTACTAGCAAGTTGTGGATAAACGACCCAAGTGCTTCGATTTCTTGTGTTGGTGCAGGAATAACAAAAAGTCCAGGTACACCAACCCTTAATGGAATTTTACAAGTAACAGCTGGAACATTTGAATATGGAAGTGGAAATGACAGACTCGCTCTAACTGCTGCAACGAGTGCCTTAATAGTAGATGGTACTAATGCAACTGTTAAATTGTATGGTGGAATTAATAATAATGGAAGTGGTACATTAACAATGTCTGCTGGAAATATAATAGTGGATTGTCAACGAACAGTTGATGGTGGAGATGATATTAATACAGCAGTTCATGTTGTAGATTTAAGAGGTGTAATTAATTTGTCTGGTGGGAAATTAACGATAGTTGACCCTTCAAATAATCCAACTATTGATGGAAATGCTACCCTTTTATTATGGACATTAAGTGCTGCTGACAACTTTATTGGAAGTACAATTCAATTTGGTGATGGAATTAGTAACTCTCAAGCTAAAACTACCGATGGTTTTGATTTTAGAACAGATAATATTGGTACTTATTATTTAGGAAATATTATTTTAAACACTGGAGCTTATGGCAATGGGACACAAATAACAAACAGACATGTAAAATTCATTGGTGGGAATGCTTATTGGGGAGGTACTATAGACTCAATCTATAGTGGCTCCGAACTTCAACTAAACGGACTTTCGATGTATGTAAAAGGTAATCTAGTAAATAATGGTGTAATTAATTCCGCTGCAACAAATTCTACATTAATACTTAATGGCACAACTCAACAAGTCATCTCAGGTTCTGGTTCTTATACATCAGGAATAGCAGGTTGTCTTTTGAATTTAAATATTGATAATACTTCGGGAGCTTCACCTTCTGTCTACTTACAATCACCTTTAACGATTCAAACAGCTTATAATCTTACAAATGGATCTTTAAATACAAGTGGAATTGGTATATTAACTTTAGGTACAAATACTGGAAGCACATTAAGTATAACAAGAACAAATGGTTCCTTACAAGCAGTGCCTACTTGGAATTTGACTGGAGTAACATGTAACATTAGGTACAATAATGCGAGCGGAACTATTACAACTGGAAATGAATTATTAGGATCTTCGGATGGAACAATTGCTACATTAACAACAAATAATACGGTAGGAAGCGGAGTATTATTAAATAAATCAGCAATAACAGTAGGAACAAGTTTAACATTATTATCTGGCATATTTAATTTACAAAATAATGCTATATATATAAATGGTACTATTGCTAGAAATGGCACAACACAAACGGGAACCCTTTCAACGCTAACAGGGGCATCGATTGTCTTCCAAAATACTACTGCCTTAACAATACCATCTGGATCGCTTACACTAACTCCAACTGAATTAAATAATATTACAGTAAATACAACTTCATCTGTAACAATGTCTGCGGGGCAAAATATTTTATTAAGAGGTTCAATTATTCTTGGAAATGGGGCTTTTGCAATAGGATCAGGAACACTTTCATTCCATTTATCGAATACCCCTATTGTAAAAACTGGAGGAACAATAACGACAACAACAAGTTCTTCTTTAGCGTTTGGATCGACAGGTAATACTTCAGGAGCAGCATTTACTATTCCCCTAGGAACATTTACTACAGCAACAGCTGCTTTACTCAACATAATAATTAATAGAGATAATGCATTACAATTATCACAACCTATTTCACTAAGTGGCACTTTAACGCTAACTAAAGGTATCCTGGATAATAACAATTTGCTATTTACTACTTCTGGAAATATTCCATTTGTTCGACCTATTGGAGGAGGAACACTAACAATTGGGACAACTGGTTCAATTACTTTTAATACAAATGCAACTTCTGCAACAATCCCAAATGGATTATTTACTTCTGCTCCAGTAACTATTTCAGCTCTAACAATGAATAGAGCTGGTGGTGTAATACTAGGAGATCAAGAAATAAATGTAACAGGAATAACACAGTTAACCACAGGTTTACTTACAATTGTAAATTCCGATTTACAAATACAATCAATCGGAGGAACACCATCTGCAACCAAAATGATTACAACAAGTGCTTCTGGTAATCTAAAAAGATGGTTTACAACAGGTGCAAATGCAGCATTTACATTTCCAATTGGAGATAATACTGGAACAGCAGAATATAGTCCAGTAACTATAACTTTTGGGACAAATGCGGTTGCAGGTTATGTCGGTTTAAAAGTTGTAAATGCTAAACACCCTAATAATTCTGAGACCAATGATTATTTGAAAAGATATTGGACCTATACAACATCCGGCTTAACCAGCTATACCTATTCTGCAACTTATACCTATACGCCGGCAGATTATATTGGAAGTTCAGAAAATGCATTATTACAACAAAGATGGGATGGTAGTAATTGGACTAGTATAGAAACTAGCTCAACAAATTCTTCAACACATATATTATCATCAGGTGCGACTTTACTTTCAGAAGCAACAACTTCGGGAACGTTAAATGGCAATTCAATTACAGCTTATGCATCGAATAAATATTATTGGTCGAAAGCTACAGGAGACTGGGGAGCATTAGGAACTTGGGAATATACAACAACACCAACCGATGTTGGTCCATATACAACTGCAACAGCAATTCCTACTTATGCAAACAGCAAAGCAATAACAGTTAGATCCGGACATAATGTTACATTAGTAGTAAATGGATATACTGCTGATGAGTTAGTTATAAAATCGGGTGGTACGTTAACAATGGCAAATAGAAGTTTAACCCTTTATAATGGAATTGGAAATGATTTGTCTATTGAAAATGGAGGATTAGTAACAAGTACTAGTGGGCAGTTAATTGCTAATTCAACAGGAATAGCAATTGATATTAGTGGAACATTTAATACTACAAATGCATTAGGTTTCTCTGGGGGTCCTAGTACTACAGCAATAAGTGCAACAAATACACCTTCAATTACATTAAATCCGGGAAGTACTGTTGAATATAGCGGAGCCGCTCAAACGATTACAACAGCGACAAGTTATCAAAATTTAAAAATATCGGGTACTTTAGCAAAATCAATATCAAATTCTTTAACAATTTATGGTGACTTAACGATAACTGGTGGCTCTTTGGCTTTTTTAGGAGCAACTCCATTAACTCTAACTGTAAATGGTAATTTATCAGCAACAACAACAACAATAGACATAAGTACTGCAGCCCATAGTATATATTTAGGAGGTGCTACAAATACTCTTACTACTTCTACCTTAACAACAGGAACAAATTTAAGTACTATAACATATAATAGATTAGGTGATCAAACAATGTTTGGAAGTGCAAATTACAGAAATGTAACAATTTCTGGTTCTGGCACAAAAACATTACTAGCCACGACCACAGTTAATAATACATTAACAATAAATAACTCAACAATTTTAGCCGATGGTGGTTTTACCTGTAATGTAAAAGGCGACCTTATAAACAATGGAACACATTCCGGAACAGGCAAAATGTCGATTAATGCAGCTGGAACATCCCAAACAATAACATGTGGAACAGCAACATTTGGAAATTTAGAAATAGACAACAATAACGGATCTTTATCGATTTTAGGTACCCAAGCTTTAATTACAGGTAATTTTACAGTTACTTTTGGTACAACTTTAACTCAAAATACTATTTCTTCAGCGTTAACAGTAAATGGATTGACAACAATAAATGGAGTAATTACATTTGCAGATCCAACTGGGACAAAAACATTTAACAATATAATTATCGATGGATCACTAGCAGCATGGGTTGCATCAGTTCCTATTAATTTTACTATTAATGGTAATGTAACAGTTATAAATGGAGGTTTATTTAGTCCTGGTTCTGGTGAATATAGTCTAGGTGGTTCTTCTAACCAATCAATTGATAAAATGTCTGGTTTTAAGTTAGCTTTAAACAAAACTGCAGGAATTGTAAGTTCAACATTACCTTCATTAACTTTAACTGGGCTTAATTTAAAACCAGGAAATTTAGGTACATTCCAAGCACCTGCAACTCTTTCAATAACAGGTGATCTTACAATTAATTCAGGTCTTTTTGATGTTTTACCTTTACCAGTAGTGTCTAATTTATTAGTTTCAGGAAATATAACTGTTACTGGAGGAACAATAAATTGGGAAACAAATGTGACGTTAAAAGGCACTACCAATCAATTGATTGCTGGAACAACTAGTATACCTAGTTTTAATAACTTAATAATTAATAATACCGCAAGTGGTGATGCAATCGTTTTAAATAATCCGATTTCTATTAATAACCAATTAACACTTACTGATGGGATAATTAAAACAGATGCTACAAATATTATTCTAATGAATTCATCTGCTACATTAGGAGGAACACCGTCTGATAATAGTTTTATAAATGGCCCAATGAGATACTCTATAAATACAACGGGTTCATTAACAAAAACATTTCCTGTTGGTAAATTAGGAAAAATGCATAAATCTGAAATCACAGTAAATCAATTAAATAATTCATACACAACCTATACTTGTGAATACTTTAATGGTTCCGCAATTAGTTTACATGCATTACCTACAACAACAGGATTAAAATATGTTTCAAATATCGGTTATTGGCATATTGATAAAAACCCTGAATCTCTTGATATAACTTCGGGAGACGATGCTTCATTAGTTTCCGCTTTAATAAAACTTTATTATTTAAGTAATGACGGTGTAACAGATCCATCTCATCTATTTGTTGCCAAAAGTCATGGCCCATCGGGAGATTGGAAAAATGTTGGAGGTACTGGAGGAGATGCAACATCGATTACTTCAGGAACATTTAAAGCATTTTGTGATTTATGTCTAGCATCTGATAGCCCAGTAAATCCATTACCTATTTCATTAACAAAATTTGATGTTCAAAAAAAGAACGAAGATGTATCAATTACATGGGAAACGGCTTCTGAAACAGATAATGACTTTTTTACATTAGAAAGATCAACAGATGGAAAAACATGGGAATCGATATTTACTTGTGATGGCGCTGGAAACAGTACTACGACAAATGTTTATGGATTTGTTGATCGTGAAGTTTTATCTGGAATATACTATTATCGACTGAAACAAACAGATGTAAACGGCGAATTTACATATAGTGAAGTTAAAAGTATAAGAATTTCAAGTAGTGATTTAGGATTTACCGTTTATCCAAACCCAGCAAATTACTATTGTGTAAATGTTGTTATTAAAGGTAAAAAAGATGAACAAGCAATAGTTCAAGTTACAGATAATATAGGTAGAATAATTTATAGTGGTTCTGTAATCCTTTCTAGTAATGAGAAACTATTTAACTTAAGCGAAGTTTGTCATCTAAATCCGGGTGTCTTTTATACCATTTCCGTTATTTCTGAAGGGAAAACGATAAGTAAAAAGGTTTCCGTACAATAGATAAGAATATAGCATTAATAAAAAAGGGTATCTAATAATTTAGATACCCTTTTTTTATTAATGTTTAAGTAATGTCTGCAGCAGTAAAAAGAACTTTTCTGTATCGTTATTTATATCGAAGGAATTATTTTTTAAAGACCAACGAGTAACAGAAATTCTCATTGTACCAACGATTAATAATGCTAATTCTTGGCTATCTATATCATGTCTAATTTCACCTTTTTCAATAGATTCATCTAAAAGTATTTTAAAATGATTAATTGTATCATCCATTATACTTAACACCTTAAGTTGTATAGTTGGTTCGTTTTTGTATATACCATCGCTTAAATGCACTGTAATTAAAGCAGGATTAGTTGAAAAATAAAGAAAATACTCTTTAATAGTAAGTTTAATTTTTTCAATAGGATTAATTGGAAGTTGATTAATTTCATCAAACTTTACTGTAACTATATCCTCTAAAAAAGTTAAAACACCGAAAAGAATATCAGATTTACTTGAAAAATGACGATATGCTGCAGCTTCAACGAAGCCAATTTTGTTTGCTAAATTTTTAATGGTAAATTCCTGAATACCACCCTCACCTATCAATGCTATTGATGCATGTATAATTTCTAATTGACGTTTTGAAAATTCTTTCATTTTTATATTTTACAATTTTTGAATATCTAAATACAGTAAATATATTCCTATATGATGAATCCGCAATATTACAAATGATAAAAACAAATTCCAAAGAGTTACCTTATTATATAGTAAAATAATACATCAATTAAATCTAGAACAAATGCGAAATAAAAAAACTAAACACTAAATTTGCATAAAATTTACATTTAACCAATAACTATTTTGTTAGAATTACTTTACAAAAAGGCTTTAAATTTAGAATATCTAAGTATTGAAGAAGGTATTTATTTAAGTAAAAACGCCCCCACTGCAGAACTAACATTTATTGCAAATGAAATTCGCAAACATTTTCATAATGACAATAAAGTTACATGGATTATAGATAGAAATGTTAACATTACAAATGTATGTATTGCTCGTTGTAAGTTTTGCAACTTTCATCGATTAGTTAATCAAGAAGGAACTTATATAACAACAATAGAAGAATATAAACAGAAGATTGAGGAAATGCTGTTGTTAGGTGGAAATCAGCTTTTACTCCAAGGAGGTTTGCATCCAAAGTTAGGACTAGAATATTACAGTACATTATTTAGCAATTTAAAATCGTTATACCCAACAGTAAAATTACATGTTCTTGGACCTGCAGAAATACATCATATTGCTAGAATAGAAAAGACAAACTACAAAGATGTATTGGAGCAATTAACAAAGGCTGGTTTAGATACTTTACCAGGTGCGGGTGCCGAAGTTTTAAGTGATAGAGTTCGAAAAGCTCTTTCTCCTGGGAAATGCAATTCAGAAGAGTGGTTAAATGTAATGCGCGAAGCTCATAAATTGAATATTACAACATCAGCAACTATGATGTTTGGACATATTGAAACACTTGAAGAACGATTACAACATTTAATATCAATAAGACAAGTTCAGTCTGAAAAGCCTATAGATTCTCAAGGATTTGCAACATTTGTTCCTTGGCCATTTCAAGAAGAACATACTGTTTTAAAAGATAGTTTAGGAATTACGAATAATGTAAGCAGTGAAGATTATATTCGATTTATTGCTTTAAGCAGATTAATGTTGCCTAATTTCAAAAACATACAAGCATCGTGGCTAACGGTTGGAGTTCCAGTTGGACAAATTTGTTTACACTCTGGTGCAAACGATTTTGGTTCTATTATGATTGAAGAAAATGTTGTTTCAATAGCAGGGGCATCACATCAGATGAATGCTACAGGAATGATTAATGCAATTAAAAGTGCGGGATTTACGCCACAATTAAGAAATCAAAAATATGAATATGTATATTAGAATAGATTAATAACCTACTTTAATAATACAATTTTATATTTACCATTAATTTCTTTAAACCATAATTGATCGTCACCAATCATAACACCTCGTTGATCGCGATATAGTTGACGAATCTTTTGACCAAGAATTGCTTCTCGAATTTTTGGAACAAATATTTTTTGATAATTCTTAACAAAATCCGATTCATCTTTTATCGAACCTAAAGGATAGTTTATGTAATTTGCTATTTGATCTTTATCGTTCAATTTAACCATATTTCGAAATTGCATATAAAAATCTTTAAAAGCTCGAGGATTTTTAATGCCTGCTAAAGCCCAACGTGCAGGACTATTACCATTATAATAAAAGATTTCATCACTATATTCTCCATCATCTGGCACAATTGATTGTGGTACAATTGAAATTGTATCAGATTTTACTATTGTATAATTTCCATCAATTTTGAGTCTATATATTGTTATAATAGAATCGTTTGCATCAACAGTTTCTGCAGGTTCGTCGGTTTGAAGATATTGGTATTTTCGTGTAACGATAGTTGAATCGTCAACAATATTAGAACTTAGATTATATGAATAACCTTCGAGTTGATTGTTTCCTGCAACTTCAATATTGCAAATAGGCGTTTTTCCCTTCACTATTACTAATCGTAAAACTTTATTTTCTCCATTTGAAAGTAATAAAGAAAATGTTCTAAGTTTCCCCATTTTTCTTTTTCCATAGAAATAAATATTCCATTGTGTTATATCTACGATTTCGGGTAATAATTTCGCAAGATTTTCTTCATCGACTTTAATGAAATTAGTATCAATTGCAATACTATCTAACGAAATTGAATTAGCTATTGCAACTTTACATTTAGAGTTCATCATTCTTATAGAAACCTCATTGGGTTGACGACAAGAAAATGCCAACAATAATAAGATTATTATAATGAAATTATTTTTTAGTTTATGTGTATTCATTTTTTAGAAATTAAAATTTTAATAAATATAGTCAAAATGCAATATTTATTATATGTAGGTAAATCTAAAACACTTTTGGAGTTAAAACAAATCTAAATGTAGTAAAAATTGTTGTAATTTTACGATTCGAATTGCGACTTACTTATAATTAAGTCTTTTTTACTTAATTAATTTTAATAGTCAGTTAAATGACGATTGCATTACAAATTATAATACAAGGAAATGAACATAGAAATAATGGATACTACACTTCGAGATGGAGAACAAACATCCGGAGTATCATTCACAGATAAAGAAAAATATACGATTGCAAAACAATTATTAACAGATGTTTGTGTCGATCGTATTGAAATAGCTTCAGCTAGGGTTTCGAAAGGTGAGTTTGAAGCAGTTAGTCGAATTATGAAATGGGCAGATAAAGCAGGATTTATTAATAAAATTGAAGTTTTAGGTTTTGTAGATGGAACAACATCTATTGATTGGATTTCGAATGCAGGTGGCAAATATGTAAATTTACTTTGTAAAGGTTCTTTAAAACATCTAGAAGGACAGCTTAGAAAAACCCCTGAACAACATATCGAAGATATTAAAGCAGTTGTGGAGTATGCATTTTCGAAAGGAATTAGTACAAATATATACTTAGAAGATTGGTCAAATGGAATGCGCTCATCGAAAGAATACGTTCATATACTAATTGATGCTCTTAAGGATACAAAAATAAAACGATTTATGCTTCCCGATACTTTAGGTATTTTAAATCCAACTGAGACGTATTCATTTTGCAAAGAAATTGTTGAGAAATTCCCTCAACTACACTTCGATTATCATGGTCATAATGATTATGATTTAGCAGTAGCAAATACCATGATGGCAATAGATGCCGGTGTTAAAGGTATACACACTTCTGTTAATGGACTTGGTGAAAGAACTGGAAATACACCACTTTCGAGCATCGTTCCAGCTCTAAAAGATCTTACAACTTTTAATTTAAACGTTAAAGAACAAAATCTAACACATATAAGTAAATTAGTTGAAGTAATTTCAGGTATTAGAATACCTGTAAATAAACCAATTATTGGTGAAAATGTTTTTACGCAAACAGCAGGAATACATGCTGATGGGGATAATAAAGGCAATTTATATCATAGTAAATTAATGCCCGAACGATTTGGTAGAATTAGGAAATATGCACTTGGCAAAACTTCTGGCAAGGCAAATATTCAAAAGAATTTAGAGGAATTAGGTTTAGATTTAGATCAAGAAACGTTAATTAAAGTAACAAATAAAGTAATTGAACTGGGTGATAAAAAAGAATCGATTACAACAGAAGATTTACCATTTATAATAAGCGAAATTCTTGGTGAAATGGCAATTGAAGATAAGGTTACCATTTCGAATTATTACATAGCACATGCAAAAGGTTTAAAGCCAGTTGCAACATTAAGTTTAATTCGCGATGGCAAGGTTTTACAAGAAACAGCTGCTGGAGATGGTCAATACGATGCATTTATGAATGCACTGAGAAAAATATACGATCAATTTGATGTTAAACTACCCGTTTTAACCGATTATCTAGTAACAATTCCTCCAGGAGGTAAGACTGATGCACTAGTTGAAACTATAATTGCATGGGATTTTAATGGGAAAATAATTAAAACAAGAGCATTAGATCCAGATCAAACTGCAGCAGCAATTAAAGCTACTATTAAAATGCTTAATATTTTAGAACAACAAGAGGTTCATTAATAATTTAGGGAATAGTACAAGGAAATTTTACTATTCCCTAAAACATTGTAAACTATATTCATCGAGCCAACTATAAGGTCCTCGAATCCATTCTTTTTTACAACCAGAAATTGTAAACCCACATTTTTCGAACAACGAAATACTAGTAGTATTCGAAGTTAATATATTCGCATATAATTGATGTAGTTGTAAAATCTGAAAACAATATAGTTTTAATTGCTCTAAAGCCAAAAATCCAAAACCTTTTCCACGTTCCGATGGATTTATTAAAATGCCAACACCAGCCCTTTTATTCAAAGGATCAAAATCGAATAAATCGATAGCACCAACAATCAGATTATTCCTCATTTTATCAACAATTATTAATCGTAATTGCTTAGCAGTAAAAATATCTTCGTGAGCATTTTTGATATATTGTATCAAAATTTCGCGTGAAAATGGAGTTACGGTAGAACTAATTAGCCAATTCTCTGTATGATTTTCCCATTCAAATAACACATCAATATCGGTAGATTCTATGGCCCTGAGCTTAATAAGATTGTTTTCTAAAACAGAATTTTGCATAATTGAAAGATATTTTACAAAGATTAATTATTAAATATAGTAAACAAAAGAAATCTTATAGAAAGAAAATGAAAATTGTTTACATTTTTTTATGAAAATGCATTGGCTAATGAAATACAAAACCTATTTTTGCCTAAATTTTTCTACAGGCATTTAATTCATAAACCAACCTGTTTATGTCAGACAAACAAAAGACAATAAAAACGCCCTTCAGCTACTCTGGCAAGGGATTACACACTGGAATTGAAATTACCGTAACCGTAAAACCGGCAGAAGTTGATTTCGGTTACAAATTTAAAAGAATCGATTTAACACCGAATGTATCTATTGCAGCAGTTGCAGAAAATGTAACGGAAACAGCTAGAGGAACAGTAATTGGCTCGGCGGGTGCTACAGTAAGCACAATAGAACATTTATTGGCTTCGCTTTATGCAAGTGGAATCGATAATGTTGAAATCGAATTAAATGGACCAGAAGTTCCAATTTTAGATGGAAGTTCAACTCCATGGATGAATGCAATTGCAACATCGGGAATTGAAGAACAATCTGAAGATAAAAGATATTTCATTATCAAGAAAAAAACTGTTTATACTGATGAAGAGTCGGGAGTACAAATAATTGCCTATCCAGATGATACATTAAACTTTGATGTAAAAATTGGATACGATTCTCCTTATTTAAAGAATCAATATGCAAGTTTAGATGATATAGCTGATTTTGGAAAAGAAATTGCTGAATGCAGAACATTCGTATTCTTTAGAGAAATCGAGAAACTTGCAAAAATGAATCTTATAAAAGGTGGCGATCTTTCTAATGCCATTGTAATTGTAGATCATGATGTAACTCAAGCAGAAATAGATACTATTGCAAATCTTTTTGGAAAAGAGAAGATTGAGATTAAATCGCAAGGTGTATTAAATAATATAGAGCTAAAATTCGATAACGAACCAGCTCGACATAAATTATTAGATTTAATTGGAGACCTTTCATTATGTGGTGTTCCAATTAAAGGTAGAATTATTGCAACACATCCAGGACATAAAGCAAATACTGAATTTGCGAAAATTCTTAGAGTTGCGATAAAAAAAGAAAAAGGTAAACCAGTTGCTCCAGTAATTGATATTTACGCAGAACCAGTAATCGATATAGAAGGCATTAAAAACCTTTTACCACACAGATATCCATTCCTTTTAGTTGACAAGATAATGAAACTTACACCTACATCGATTGTGGGTATGAAGAATGTTACTTTCAACGAAAATTTCTTTATGGGACATTTCCCAAAAGAATCGGTATTTCCAGGAGTATTACAAGTTGAAGCTTTAGCTCAATGCGGTGGGGTTTTGGTTTTAAGCCAAGTTCCAGATCCAGAGAACTATTTAACCTATTTTGTTTCTGTTAAAGAAGTAAAATGGAGACGTAAAGTAGTTCCAGGTGATGTATTACTATTTGCTTTAGAATTTCTAAGTCCTTTCCGCAGAGGAATTGCTCACATGAAAGCTACAGCATTTGTTGGAGATCAAGTAGCATGCGAAGGAGAAATGATGGCACAAATTGTTAAGAAACAAGCAGAATAAATGAGTAATCAATTATTACCTTATATCCATCCTAATGCCAAAATTGGCAAAGATGTAGTTATTTCGCCCTTTTCGTACATTTATGGTGATGTAGAAATTGGTGATGGAACATGGATAGGTCCAAATGTTACCATTATGGATGGTGCAAGAATTGGCAAAAACTGTAAAATATTCCCAGGTGCGGTAATATCAGCAGAGCCTCAAGATTTAAAATTCCAAGGCGAAGTAACAACTGTTGAAATTGGAGATAATACTGTAATTAGAGAATGTGTAACGATTCACAAAGGAACTGTTGATCGCATGAAAACAGTTGTTGGAAGCGATTGCTTAATTATGGGATATGTTCATATTGCGCACGATTGCTTTGTAGGAAATGGCTGTATTTTAGCTAACTATTCGGCACTTTCTGGTCATTGTGTTATTGAAGATTATGCAATTCTTGAAGGTAAATGTGGTGCTCAGCAATTCATTAGAATTGGTAAACATGCATTTATTGGTGGTGGAACTTATATTCGTAAGAATGTTCCTCCATATGTAAAAGCTGCTCGTGAGCCAATTAGCTATATGGGTGTAAATGCAATAGGATTACGTCGTAGAGGATATTCTGAAGAAGTTGTAAATAATATTCAAAACATTTACAGAGTACTATTCCAAAGAGGTACAAACATTTCGCAAGCAATTGATATTATTTGTCAAGAATTTGCTGAATCACCAGAATTAACAGAAATTATAGAATTTGTAAAAGCTTCTGATAAAGGAATTATTAACAGAGGTTAATCAATTTAACTTAAATCGAAGAGCGATTTCATTGAAAAATGGAATCGCTCTTTTTGTTTTGTATAAATCTGAATTTACATTAAGTGAGAGAACTAAGTTTGTTTATATTTGTTGCCAAGGAATAATCAATTCAATAACATCGAATGGGAATTATAACAAATAACATTATCTGTTTTCTTTTACCTGCAATCGTTGCATTTTACTATATCCTCGATTCCCTTTTTAAATCAGAAAATACAAATAAGATATTGTTGATTGCTTGTTCCTTGGGGTTTTATTTCTATATAGCAAATTCAAGCATACCATTTCTTTTACTGTCATTATCATTTAATTTTCTTGTAGCGAATATTTTAATACAGAAGAACATAAAGTATTCGAGATGGCTATATTGGGGAGCTATAGCAAGTAATATTCTTTTATTTATAGCACTTAAATATAGATTTGAAGTGATAGAAACATATAGTTTTATGTTTGGTAGCTATAATTCATTAAATAGTTCGATAATTCCTTTCGGCTTTGGAATGATTACGATACAACAAATTTCGTTTTTACGAGAATGTTATAAGGGCGATTTGAAAGGAATTGCATTAATCGATTATCTCCATTTTTCTACCTTTTTCCCAAAATTACTTGCTGGCCCAATTACTAAAATCGAAGTTTTTAAATCGACAAGCAAAAGCTCAAGCACAGGAGAAAACATTTCTCGAGGAATATTTATTTTCTTTATTGGACTTGCACAAAAAGTATTTTTTGCAGACACTTTACTTAAAGTTGCAGATCGAGGATTAAACTGTCATTCTTTAAATTTTGTACAAGCATGGGTCACAACGTTGAGTAATACGTTAGGCATATACTTCAATATAACCGCATACTCGGCAATGGCAATTGGGATTGGATTATGTTTTAATATTACTTTACCTTTTAACTTTAACCATCCATTTCGAGCAATAAATATTAAAGATTTCTGGGAACGTTGGCATATTACATTTACTAATTTCTTTACAGAATCGTTTGCAAACTCAATTCAGAAAAAAAAAGGAATCTATTCTTCTATTGGAATGACTTGCAGCTTCTTATTAATGGCGCTATGGCATAAAATAGGATTTACCATCTTAATATGGGGATTTTTACAAGCTATTGCAATAATAGTGTTTACCTATTTTAACAAAATAAAATTTACATTTCCAAAATGGTTTGCGTGGCTTATAACCTTTGGTTTTATAAATGTAAGTTGGATTTTCTTTAGAACAGAAAACATTTCGCAAGCTTTAATTACAATTAGCGGATTATTAAACATAAAAGGTTTGTTTATGTACTACAACGAATTTTATATTCTTTGGGGAATAGGAGCAAATTTTATGATTGTTTTATTACTAATTGCAAGTATCGTAATTGCAGTAAAATCAAAAGACAGTACAGAGATTTTAGAAACATTTACAATATCGTATAAAACAATTTTACTAACAGTTTTTCTAATAATTATAGGAATAACATTTAACACATACTACCCTATTTTATATTATGGATTTTAAACCAAAATATAGACTATTTGTGTTATTGATGATATCTGTTTTATTATCGGTAAATATTTTTTTGATTGATGATAAGTCCTCAAATATATCAAAGGCAAACATTCGGTATAACCAATATTCTACAAACGAATTATTTGATGATATAAGTAATACGCTATTTAAAACGAATTTAGTAAAGAAGAATTCTGTAATTGACGAACTTGGTGAAAAAATATCAAATGTAAACTTTGGTGGAATAATTAGATATATTAAACAAAAAAGTGATGCTATTTTAGGTGGAACTCAAGAAATTATTAAAAACAGGAAGGTTCAAATTTTCAAAGACAATTATGAAAAAGCACATGCAGAAAACAAAGCTCTATTTGGAATAACGCCTAAGCATTCTGTTTTTAAATTAGACAAAGATTGCAATAATTTACCTCAACCTGTACTTTCTATAAGCGATTACATATGTAGAGGTGAATGGCAATCGATTCAAATAATAGTTGTACCATTTGCCGATTCTATTTCAAATTTAGAAGTAGACTTAAAGAATTTACCTTTCTCGAAACAAAACATACAGTGCTTTATAGGAGAATATGCCTATTGCAAAAAGAACAAGTTTAATGCTGAAAATTCTGGATGGATAGCCGACCCATTAATTCCATTTGAAATAGATAGTTTATCGAAATCGATTCGTTTTACAGCTAAGAATTATAAAATATCGATAGCAAAAGGAGAGACGAAAGCTATTTGGCTTAATTATTTCGTACCTGATAGTGTACAAGCAGTCGATTACACAATAAATATTGCTGTAAAAGCAAGTTGCGCCGAAAGCTCAGCAATAGAAAAAACGGAATTAAAACTCAAAGTTTTAGATTACATATTCCCAAAAACTATGCATTTAAAAAATGCATTTTCGATTAGTATGAATAGTATAAAAAACTATTATAATGTAACAGAAATCTCAAAAAACAAACAAAAAGAATACTTTAGATTTTTGCTTAATTATCGATTAAATCCGATTTCGATATACAATCCGAATGGAGAACCATTTCCCGAAATAGAAGATTGGCAATGGTGTATAGATAGAGGCGCAAATTATTTTAATCTTGGCTACATTAATTATATTCCAACTGATAGTTTACAATTGTTGAGAGAATTTAGAGAGAAACTAACGAAAAATATTGCCTTAATTAAGAAAAATAATTTGATGAAATATACTTTCATCTATGGATTTGATGAAATTCGAGAGAATGATTTTCCAAAGTTAAAACAGATGTATAAACAACTGCGAATGGTTGATAAAGATATACCATTTGCTTGTACAGTAAACCCTTGTAAAGTACTTTCGGGCTATGTAAATATTTGGATTCCCGAAATCGAAGGATTTAAAGAAAACATAAAACTACCAATCAAAAACGATAAACAATGGGAATACGTTTGCTTTACAAGCAAAGATGATTTCTCAAATTTCTACATGGAATATTCAGCGCTTGATCCGCGAATTCTATTTTGGCATTGCAGCAAGAACAATTTGAATGGATTTTTATATTACGGCATAAATAATTGGATAATTTTCGATACACCTACGGAATTAGCTACAGAATATAAAACTTTGCAGATATCAACAAAGGGAACAACACGTTGGCCACAAATACCATGGATTGGACATAGTTACAGAGTTAACGATGGACAACGCTTCATTACCGGTGATGGACAATTGGTTTATCCAGGTAAAAACATGGAATTATATCCTTCAATCCGATTGGTAAATATTCGCGATGGGATTGAAGACAACGAGTGTTTTTATCAATTAAAAAAATGGCAAGAACATTTCGAAAAATATGCAAATACAAATAAAGCTGAAACTATAAAAGCTTTTTTAAATAAGGCTTATACTAGCATGCCCGCAACAAAAAAAGTTAAGAAAAATGCTGATGAATTAATTGAGTTAATGAAAGAAGCAAGGATATTGTTAGTTGAATGTTCGAAAAGCAAATAAACGAAAAAGCAATACATTTTTTTGAGTTGGCGGAAGGCGGTTTGCAATTGTCCAGAGACTATTTGCAATTGTCCGATGACTATTTGCAATTGTCCGAAAGCTATTTGTAAATGTCCGAAGGCTATTTACATTTGTCGGATAGCTATTTGCAATTGTCTGAAGACAGAATGTAAATGTCTGAAGATCGTTTGCAATTGTCCGAAGATAGAATGTTAATGTCCGAAGGCTATTTGAATTTGGCGGAAGACAGATTGCAATTGTCTGAAGAGAGTCTATACAATCCCCTCTCTCAAAATATCGTGCATGTGTACTATACCAAGATATTTATCGCCTTTTGAGACTACTAGTTGAGTAATTTTATTATCCTCCATTAAGTTAAATGCAGTGATAGCTAAAGCAGAATCGGCAATTATCTTAGGACTTTTAGTCATAATATCAATAGCTTTTAGCTTAGAAAAATCGGGATATTTTTCGAGCATGCGTCGTAAATCTCCATCAGTTACAATTCCTAATAATTGACCATCAGAAGTAATAACAGCGGTAGCTCCCAGTCGTTTTTGAGATATTTCTAGAATGGTTTCGTTTATCGTTGCATCGGGTGAAACTTTTGGTGGATTAAGTTTTGTACATAAATCGCTAACTTTCATATACATTTTCTTACCTAATGCACCACCAGGATGATATTTCGCAAAGTCTTCTTGTCCAAAACCACGCATATCGAGCAGGCAAACAGCTAATGCATCGCCAAGAGCAAGTTGAGCTGTGGTACTACTTGTTGGTGCTAAATTATTGGGGCAAGCTTCTTTCGAAACAGTTGCTTTTAAAACTAAGTCGGATTGTTCCGCTAAATACGATTTAGTTTCGGAAACCATTGCTATTATAGTATTTCCACCTCTTTTAATAAGTGGAATAAGAATTTTAATTTCGGGAGTATTACCACTTTTCGAAATACAAAGTACAATATCGTTGGGACGTATCATTCCCAAATCGCCATGTATAGCATCGGCAGCGTGCATAAAAAGCGATGGTGTACCAGTAGAATTAAGTGTTGCAACAATTTTATTTGCAATTATTGCACTTTTACCAATTCCAGTAATAACTAATCGACCATCTGATTGTAAAATACGAGTAACCGATTCTACAAAATCATCATCAAGATAATTTACAAGATTTAGAACTGCTTGAGCTTCTTCTGTTATCGTGTTTTTTGCTACTGCAAATATTTTATCTTTTGTATTCACAATCATTGTTTTTATACAAAACAAAAATAGCTAATATTCTATTACAAATACTAGCTATTTTCTAATTGGTTTTACTGTTTTTGAAACCCCTATCGTAACAATAACAAATTACCAAAAGTAACATTGCCCTCAGTTTTAGCATCTTTTTGTCCTTTCCAATACATACCGTCGACAAATTCGGCTTCGACTCTCCAAACATATGAATCGACCTTTTGTATTACACCATTAAAACTACCGTCCCAACCTTCTAAGGGTTGTCCATTGTATAGCTTATCGGTAAAGAATAGTAAATTCCCCCAAAAATCGTAAATCCACATTTTAAACGATTTAAGATTATAGCCTTTTGCTGTAAATACACTTAAGTTTGGTGAAGGATGATCGGGAGTAAAAGCCGTTGGTACATATAATGCTTCGCGAACATCAATATAAATCTGTTTAGTAATAGTATCGGGACATTGATAACCATTAGGATTAGCCATTAATAAGATTTTGTATGCTCCATAAGCATAATTTTGTTTATACATTGTGTCTTTTACATATTGCTTCCACGATTCTGCAACTAAAGTATCTGTTTCTCTTCCAAAATTCCAATTAAACGATAAAGGCAATAATTCTTTATAATCGCCATCTGTTATGTATAGTGAATCTGTTATATTATAAAAGTTGTATTTGTAATTTTCGTATGGTACTTCGTATAGAAAATTAGGATCTGGTTTTGGAGCTATTCTTATTATTGCACTGTCTTTCCCCGAACATCCAAATTCGTTTATTTCGGTAACATAAATTGTATCGATTCCTGGTTCTTTAAAATCGATATTTCTATAAAATTGTGCCGATGCCGAAGCTTTATAGTTTGGTCTATCTCCGGTTACAGTCCATATAAATGAACTTTTCGCATTTCTTGATGTTACACTAAATGGTTGTTTAAATGTATTTTCGCAAATCTTAGTCGGTCCAACTAAAGTATTATGAGGTGTTGGTCCAGCAACTACAGAATCGGTAGCTGTATCGCTTATACATCCATTTAGTTCGTCCCAAACATTATATGTAAATGTGCCAATTGTTGTAATATCGGGCTTAATTTTTAGGCCATTATATTTTTTTTGTAATGCAGGGAAATTCCATGTTACATTATTGCCCGATGCAACCCCTAATTCCACTCTATTGCTACCCAGACAAATTGTATCGGGATGTAGTTTAGGTTTTAGGGGCTTTCTTTTCAGCAAATAATCAAAAGTAAATGGATCGCTATAGCAATGTCCATCGAAATAGATCGTGCTGTAACGTACCTTTTGATCAAGCTTTAATGTTGCAACTGGCGGCGTATATGAGGGTAAGCTAGTTCCTATAATTTGGTTATTTACATCGTACCATGTTGTTCCTATTGATGGTTTAACAACCATTGTTTCAATTGGTGAACCTTGACACGATTCGTATAATAGATCTCCGTAGGGAGGTGGTGGTTTTGGGTATATTACTAATTGTACTCGAACGGGTTCGCTCACGCACATATCGTTATTTGTAACCCAGTAATATTGTAAAATAGTGTTGGGATCTTTTGTTTTAAAGGTGTTTCCGGTTCCAACTAAGGTATCGAGTGTTGCTGTATTATACCATTTAACGGTTCCATAAATATTGGTTGCAGTAAAAGATGGAATTGCAAAACCATGGCAGGGAGAGGGAACTGGAGCAACAATAGGTTTAGGCGTTTTGTATCGTTCCCAGGTAACATTTACACCTGCACCTTCGCAACCAGATGTATCTAAAGAAACTTGATAGGTTATCGTTCCTTCTTGGGTAAAATTAGGCACAAAAGCTGCAGAATTCGATACAATGATATCATTTACATCGCGCCATATTACAGTAGCTTTTTTATTATTTATAATGGTATTTTGAACTTTTACGGTATCAAGATTTTGATACATACATTTAATTGTAGGAGTATTTACTATTGGAACAGGAGTTCCACAACTAACAATTTTAAGAATCATAGTATCGGATATACTCTCACAACCATTTATTACTTGGGTAATATAGTAATATCGATAAACTGTATTTGTATATCCATGATAATATGGATTTCCTACATATAACAATGTACTTAAACTTGAATTATCGTACCATCGCATTGTACCATCGCCAATAGCAGGAATTGATGTTTGTAAATCGATTGTTGATGTTTGCACATTATGAACAACTGGTGGTGGAGTATAATGAACAATAATGTTTTTGGTTATTGTATCGGTACAACCAGTTGTTGGATCGGTATAACCATATCTAATTGGAACTGGTACTTCGGATGTAGGAATTGTTGGATTAAATGTTTGTCCAACAACACCTGTTCCCGAAAACACCCCCCCAGATGGATTTGCACTTAATTGCAAAAGACCAGCATCGTAACAACGTTGAGCATCAAGATCAAATAGTAATACTGGTTTTGTATTCACGGTAATAGTTTGAGATATTGTATTAGTACAACCATTTGTATTGGTATATGAATATTCTATAGTATGAATACCTGTACCAGCAATCGCTGGATCAAACATTAAACCAGATACACCTAGTCCTGAATATGTTCCTCCAACAGGAGATGCATAATCGATTGTTACAGAATTGGCATAATCGCAAATCTGGGGAATTGCGCCATAAGAAAGTACTGGTAATGGATTTACAATGACCGTTGTAACGGTTCCATTTTTACATCCATTTGCATCGGTACCTGTTACATGAAACATTGACGATGAATTTGGTGTAAATGAAACATTATTCGTTATTCCGCCATCCCAAACATACGATACGGCTCCATTTGCACGTAATGTTGTTGATTGCCCAAAACAAACAGTTTCTGCATTAGCTGATATTGTTGGTAGTGGATTTAAAGTAACTGTTGCTGTTGCTGTATTCTTACAACCATTTACATCTGTTCCGGTTACGGTATAAGTATCGGTTATGGCTGGTGTAAAAGAAATGGAATTCATAACATCTTTATTCCAAACATAACTATCTGCTCCAGCACCATCGAGTATTATAGGTTGTCCAATACAAATAGTTTTTGATGCGGCAGTAACATTTGGTAAAGGATTTACGGTTACTATTGCCGAATATGTATTTGTACATGATTTAGAGTCTGTTCCTGTTACGCTATATGTTGTTGTTACTGTTGGAATAAATGTGGCATTATCTAAAATTCCATTATTCCAAGAATACGAAACGGCACCTATACCATTCAACTTTGTTGATTGACCATAACAAATGGTTTTAGACGTTGCTGTAATTGTTGGTAAGGGATTTACTATTACGGTAGCCGAAGATGTATTCTGACAGCCATTTATATCTGTTCCTGTTACTGTATATAACAAAGTCGAATTTGGATTAAAAGTGGTATTGTTACTAATACCGCCTCCCCAAACGTACGAGACGCCCCCAACCCCTTGGAGTTTGGTTGTTTGTCCTATACAAATTGTTTGACTTAATGCTGTAATGGTTGGTAATGCATTTACAGTAACTACCGAAGTGGTTTTACTTATACATCCATTTATATCTGTTCCTGTTACTGTATACGTTTTTGTTGTCGTTGGTGCAAATGAAATATTATCGCTTACAGTATTATCCCAAATATAGGTTTGAGCTCCTTGTCCACTTAATTTGGTTGATTGGCCAACACATAGTATTGTTGGACCTGTTACAACTGACAAAACAGGTAATGGATTTACGAGTACTGAAGCGGTTGAGGTTGAAACACAACCTTTCGTATCGGTTCCTGTTACAGAATATGTTTTTGTTGAAGTAGGTGAAAATGTTACATTATTCACTACTCCATTATCCCAAATATAGCTGCTTGCTCCTGTGGCATTTAATACAGTCGATTTGCCAATACAAATGGTTTGAGATGTTGCGGATATTGTTGGTAAGGGGTTAACGGTGACAGTTGCAGAAGAATTATTTATACAACCGTTTACATCTGTTCCGGTTACTGTATATATAGTTGTTGTTATTGGATTGAAATCGGTATTATTGCTTATTCCACCCGACCATATGTACGAGACGCCCCCAACCCCTTGGAGTTTGGTTGTTTGTCCTATACAAATTGTTTGACTTAATGCTGTAATGGTTGGTAATGCATTTACAATAACTACCGATGTGGTTTTACTTATACATCCATTTATATCTGTTCCTGTTACGGTATACGTTTTTGTTGTGGTTGGTGCAAATGAAATATTATCGCTTACAGCATTATCCCAAATATAGGTTTGAGCTCCTTGTCCACTTAATTTTGTTGATTGGCCTACACATAATGTTGTTGGACCTGTTACAACTGACAAAACAGGTAATGGATTTACGAGTACTGATGCGGTTGCGGTTGAAACACAACCTTTCGTATCGGTTCCTGTTACAGAATATGTTTTTGTTGAAGTAGGTGAAAATGTTGTATTATTCACGACTCCATTATCCCAAATATAGCTACTTGCTCCCGTGGCATTTAATACAGTCGATTTGCCAATACAAATGGTTTGAGATGTTGCAGCTATTGTTGGTAAGGGGTTAACCGTGACTGTTGCAGTAGAATTATTTATACAACCATTTACATCTGTTCCGGTTACTGTATATATAGTTGTTGTTATTGGATTGAAATCGGTATTATTGCTTATTCCACCCGACCATATGTACGAGACGCCCCCAACCCCTTGGAGTTTGGTTGTTTGTCCTATACAAATTGTTTGACTTAATGCTGATATTGTTGGTAATGCATTTACCGTAATTACCGATGTGGTTTTACTTATACATCCATTTATATCTGTTCCTGTTACTGTATACGTTTTTGTTGTGGTTGGTGCAAATGAAATATTATCGCTTACAGTATTATCCCAAATATAGGTTTGAGCTCCTTGTCCACTTAATTTTGTTGATTGGCCAAAACATAGTGTTGTTGGACCTGTTACAACAGACAAAACAGGTAATGGATTTACGAGTACTGATGCGGTTGAGGTTGAAACACAACCTTTCGTATCGGTTCCTGTTACAGAATATGTTTTTGTTGAAGTCGGTGAAAATGTTGCATTATTCACTACTCCATTATCCCAAATATAGCTGCTTGCTCCTGTGGCATTTAATACAGTCGATTTGCCAATACAAATGGTTTGAGATGTTGCGGCTATTGTTGGTAAGGGGTTAACGGTGACAGTTGTTGAAGCAGTATTTACACATCCTTTGGAATCTGTACCAGTAACACTATACGTTTGTGTAGACGTTGGAGAAATACTTACACCATTTGCAATTCCATTCGACCAAAGATACGTTACAGCACCAGTTGCAGTAAGTGTAGAACTCTCGTTTAAGCAAATAGTTGTAGGATTAGCGACAGCTTTAACTGGAGGTAATGCGTTTACAATAACTGAAATTGATGCTGTGTTTTCACAGCCATTAGCATCGGTGCCTGTTACATTGTAGGTTCGTGTAGTTGTCGGCTTAAAAGCAATGTTATTAATAACACTATTATTCCAAACATAAGTTGTGGCATTATTCCCCGTTAAAGTTACAGATTCACCAACGCATATAGTAGGTTTACTTGTTGTAGCAGTAACAGTAGGGATAGGATTTACTGTAACAACTACAGTATCTGTTTTTGTTACATAATCAGAAAAAACCATATCATCGAAAGCAAAGTCATTTCCAATTCCACTAGTATTTTGATTTTTAATACTAATGGTAATCGTTGTATCAGTTGGAGCTGTCCAAAACGTATTAAAATAAACCCAATTTGATTCGCCAATAGGCAAATTTATACTTCCAAATGATTGACCATTTATATAAAAACTCAATTTAGCAGGATTATCTAATCCTTCTTTAACATTTTTAATCCAAGTAGAAAAGACATAATTATCTCCTTTATGAACAAATACTGTTGTTTTATATACATCTTGTCCAACGGTTTCACTTCCATCAACTATCATCATTCGACCAGTTCCCGATGTATGATCGGTAAAATTTCTTGCCCAAGAAGGTCCATATGGATACGGATTTTTACCTATAACATAATATCCATATATCAAAACTGAATCACCGTAAACATAATCAGAACCGAAACTTTGAAACCCTTTTTCAAAATCTCCATTAAGAATTAAGTTTTGAGCAGGGAAAATTGCTGATGCAACATATTTAGTTGTCGTTTGTGGATTAGCATTTGTTGACAAATTTGTTGAAGTCGATAAATTTGTAACAGGAGTCCATTCTTTAAAAGTACCGTTAGTTGTAGCAGTTAATTTAGTTGTCGAGCCTTTACAAATTGAAACATCTGGTCCTGCATTAATATTACAATTAATGGGAATTACAGCAAAAACAATGTTTGAAGTATCAATAGTATGAACTACAGTAACAGAAACCATTTTATTAACGTCGGCAACAACATCAAAAAAATTTGCAGTTGATCCATCTTGCCATTTAAATTTTACTCCTCCTCCGGGTCGGAGTGTAACTTTTTCGTTTTTACAAGTTGAAATTTTAACGGTATCGGTAGTCACAACAGCCATCAAGTTTATAGTATTTAATAAAAATCCTATAAAGCAAATTAGCACAATGTAACACCTCTTTAGTATCATTTTTAACGTTTTGTACAATTAAAAAACAATTTTCAATCTATACTTGCTAAATTGTAATGCTATTTCTTATTTTTATTAAGTACAATTATTTGACCTACTTATATTAAACTTTCATTTAACATAACGACTTTACCTCATTTACAAAAATAGACCTGAATAAAAAATAAATGTGTAAAGAATTGTGTCAAAATTTGCCTTAATAATTCAACAAAAACACACTATAATCATGCAACATTTTTCAAAATCCTTGCAAACAAAAGGATTCAAAAATAGAATTTCGTTTATAGTCGTTTAAGAATAATCTTAAAAAAACAGAATATCTATTCTTTAGGGAAATAATTGGAAGGAGAAACTCCAAATCGTTGAGCAAAACAAGTCGAAAAATAATGCGCGTCGGCAAAACCTAATTCGAATGCGATATCGGAAATTCTATATTTCTTTGTCTTTAACATTTCTAAAGCTTTTTCGAATTTAAGGGTAAGTATATATTCTTTGGGTGTTTGACCTAAAGTTCCAACGAATTTTCTATACAATTGCGAACGACTTAAATACATTTGTTTAGCTAATGAATCAACACTAAAATTCGGATTAAATACATTTTGAATGATTATTTCAGTAGCTTCTTTGGTAATTTTATCGCCATAAGATTCTGGTAATTCTATAGCGGAATCGTTTGTTATATTAGAATTAAAGTACTGATTAAGTAATTTTCTGTTTTTAATTATAGAATGCACCTTTTGTTTTAAAATTGTAACATCAAAAGGTTTTGTAATATAATCATCGGCTCCACTCATTAAACCTTCAATTTGATCTTTCTGAAGATTTTTGGCACTTATTAAAATAATGGGAATATGACAAGTTAAAGACTCGGATTTTATCATTTTACAAAGTCCAATTCCATCGAGTGCTGGCATGTATACATCACTAAGAATTATATCGGGAATTACATTTCGAGCAATTTGTAATCCTTTCTCACCATCGTATGCACCATAAACGGTAAAAGTATCGGAAAAGACTTCGCTTAGATAACCTATTATCTCTCGATTATCGTCAATAATAAGCATCGACATTTCGGCATTTACTTGTTCTAAACTATGCTCCGATATTTCTATTTTTTCGCCAGTTTCGATTGTTTGAAGTAAATCACCTTTGGGTAAATAAATTCGAAAAGTCGTTCCTTTATTAGGAATACTTTCTATTTGTAGCGAACCTTTATTTCTTTGAATAAAGGTTTTACAAATCATTAAACCAAATCCAGATTGATAATCTTGTGCCTGTAATTCATCATTCGTTAATAATCGATTGACATATTCTGACTCCATTCCTTTTCCATTATCAATTATCTCACAAACAACTTCTTTTATTGATTCAGAAACATTTATAAGAATTTTACCTTTTTTTTCGGTAAATTTTATACTATTAATAACGACATTTCGAATTACTGCATTTATCATTCTTGGATCAACTAAGGCAGCAGTTTTACAAGAGTTTTGTGTTTTAATGATAATTCCTTTTTGCGAAGCAGAGTCATTAACGAGCGATAAAACATCAGCAACAACATTTGCAATATTTGTATTAATAGGAATATGTACAATAGTTTTATCGTTTCCTAAACTCCAATCAAGAATACTTACCATTTGATTCATTAATTGTGTCGACGAGGATACTACCATATCAATGGGTTTGTCCAAATCGTTAAATTCTTTTTTCTGAACCTTTTTCTGAATAATTTTAAGAACACCTTGCAACGACCAAAGCGGATTTTTAAAATCGTGCGCAATTACAGTCATTAGCTTATCTTTCATTTCTAAAGCATCTTGCAATTGACTATTTTTCAACTTTATTATAAAATGGTTTTCTTTAATGTCTTCATATTGTTTTTGAATTGTTTTCTTTTGAAATTCAAGATCAATATTTTTTGCTTGAAGTTGCAACGTTCTTTCATCGACTAATTCTTCTAATTGTTTATTTAAACTAACAACCTTTTTAGTTCTAAATTTAATATAATTCCAAATTGCAGTAACTAATGTAATTATAAGTATTAAGCGAAACCATAATGTTTTCCACCATGGCGGTAAAATCTTAAAGCTTAAACTAATTGGTTTTTCAATCCATTTACCTTCGCTATCGGTAGTTTTTAGTAAGAATATATAATTACCTGGGGGGATATTTGTAAGCTGAACTTTTCTGTCATTTTGAGTTTCTATCCAAGTATCGTTAAATCCTTTTAGTAAATATTTAAACTTCGATTTATTGTTATCGATAAAATTTAATGCTGCAAATTCTATTGTAATATAGTTATGGTCGAAAGGCAATTCAATATTTGGCGAATATGATATATCCTTTTTCAGGATTGTCCTTTCTGTCATTGGACGTTGTTCTACGCTATTAATTAATAATTTAGTAAAACTAAATTTAGGTTCTATAACACTTGTTTTGAAATTCTCATTAAGTACAACAAAACCTTTTTCTCCACCAAAATACAATAGTCCATCGCGAGTTCGTAATGTAGACTTACGAAAATATTGCATTTCTGGCATTCCCCATTTTTGTGAAAGATTTTCAATGATTTTCTTCGACTCCGAAAAGCGAAACAAGTATTTATATGTTGTAATCCAAATATTTGAGTGGGAATCTTCAAGTAAACCAAATGCTTTAGTTAAATCAGTTTCGGGAAATTCTAACAAATGAAAACAATCGGAAGTCTTGTCGTATCTACTAAAGCCTTTAGAAGAATTTGCCCATAACGTACCCTTCGTATCAAGCATTAAATCCATAGCTTTATTAACATTTGTAATTTTCAATGAACTATCGGCACTCGAATATGTAAAAATTTTTTTGTCTTTGAATCGAAGAAGTTCATTTACATCTAATATCCATATATTACTATCTTTATCGAATAAGGTTTTTATTGAAAATCTTGGCTTCGAAGCAAATGCAAATATTTTCTTAACGTCTACTTGCGACAAAAATTCCATTTTTCGAACATCAAAAATCTGAATTCCATCTGTTGCAGTATTACACCATAATAATTGTTTTTTTTCATCAAAATACAATCCATACAAATTTTGATATACATTTTCGGAAAATGGATTATTATATTGGATATAAGTAAAAGTCTTGGTTTGTGTATTAAACAAGTTTAAACCTCCAGCCCATGTCGCAATAGCAAGTATATTCTTTTTTATTTCACAAATTGCTAATACTGCATTAGAAGATAAACCTTGATCTTTAGTATAAACTTCGAACGAACTATTTTGCTTATTACATTTAGCAAATCCATTACCGTCAGTACCAACCCAGAGACTTCCATTAGAATCTTCAAAAAAGCAACTTACTAAATTTCCCGACAAACTGTTTTTCTCTTGAGTTTTGAAAAAATAAACAAACCAGCTTGTCATTGGATTATATATACTAATACCACCTCCACTTGAAGATAGCCACATATTTCCTTGACTATCACATAATACAGATTGAATACTATTAGAACAAATTTTCTGTGTAAAGTTTGAATTTTCTGTAAAACTCAAACAAGATTGATTTTTAGGATTATAAATAAACAAGCCATCAGTCATTGAAGCTATCCATAAATTACCATTATTATCTTCTGTTAATCCATGAAATACCGTTGAATTTGTTTTACTTATCTTCGAATTTATTAGTTCTTTTTTTTGAAACACATCAGATTCGTTTGATTTACAATACAAACTAGAAGACGTAAGTACCCAAAGTTGTTTATGTGAATCGGTAATAATGCCACGAATATGAAAATCATTAATCCCTTTATTTAAGACACTATAATGTAAAAATGTTTTTTTATTGCTGCTTAGTTTATCAATACCGCCATTTTGTGTACCTATCCAAACATCATTTTTATTATCGATACAAATAGATTGTATTAAATTATTCGAAAGGCTAGTATTATCGTTTTTAATATGTTTAAAGGTTGAAAAATCGCCAGTCGAATTATTATAAAAATATAACCCTTCGCGCGATCCGATCCATACATTCATCGATTTATCAAACACAATTTCGTCAACCCATTGAATATTAGGAGATGGTTTCGAAGGGAATTTATCACTTAAACATTTAATTTCGGTAGTTTCCAAATTAAAAATATACACTCCAGCGAATGTACCAATCCATAAATTGTGGACATTATCTTCAACAATTGTGGTTATGTTATTTGGAGAATTATCGAAACGAGTTGTTTTTTTTGATTGAGGCATATCGTATGTCACAAATGAACGACCATCGTAACGACACAAACCATTTTGGGTTGCAACCCAAATAAATCCGCGACTATCTTCAAATGTCTTATTAACGTAATTATCAACTAATCCGTTATCTTTATTTATAGTCTTAAAGCAGTAATTTACCTGACTTTCTGATATTGTCCATATACAGAAAATTTGTAAAAACAAGAGTAATACTTTCTTCATACATAAAATGTAACACAACAGAAATTTAAAACCCTACAACACGAATCGACCCTTTTTCCTTAATAACTCAAATATATAAAAAGTTAAGGAAGAATAACCGACAAATTTGTAAACTATTAAAGTATTTTTTTGATAAAAATAGTAATCGAGAATTCAAATTGTGAAATATTAGAATTTGAAAAGCAAAATGAAATCTAAAAATCATTTAAAAAGCATTTTCCGGTAAATGCAATAGTTTCGTAAAAGGGTGTAAACGGAACAGATATGGATTTAATTAATTTTTCGCTGGAATAATTACTTGTTTTTAACGCCGTTTTTACTGAATTCTTAGTTAATCTTGGAGCTTTACCTAAAAACATAGAACGAAATAAATCTAATCGCCAAGCTAAAGCTAAAATTATTGATGTTGCATTAGTTGTAGGTTCTGGCTTATTAATTGATTTTGCAATTTCAGTAAATAATGTTTGAAACGTTTGATTTGATCCCGAAACGACAAAACGTTCACCTTCAATAGAACTTTCCATCAAAGCAATCATCATTCGACAAACATCGCGAACATCAACATAACCAACAGATCCTTTTGTATAATACTTAAGACCATCATTAACTAATTTAAATAATTGGGGACTTCCTTGGTTCCAATTACCAGGGCCAATAATAATAGATGGATTTACGATTACAGTAGATAATCCTTCGGCAATACCTCTCCAAACTTCGGTTTCGCCATTGAACTTTGTAATCGAATACCACGATTCCGATTCGGTTCGTAACCATTGTGTTTCTTCTGTTATTGGTTCATCGCTTTGAGTTTCACCTAAGGCAGCAATAGAACTAACATGAATTAACTTTTGTACGTTTTTTTGCAAACAGACATTTACAATATTCGAAGTTCCAAGTACATTTACGGCAATCATTTGATCCTTATGTCGCTTATCGAACGAAACAAAACCCGAACAATTATAAACAAAAGTAGCAGAATCTAATGCATGTTGTAACGACTCTATATCGAGAATATCGGCTCTAATCCATTCGATCTTTTCATCAAAATAATTTGAGGGTAAATTGTAATATTTTAAATATTTTTGGGTTGCCAAAATCGATTGTTCGTTTCGATAAATAGCTCTGACTTTATCATTGCTTTGAACCAAAAAACATAAAAGATGTGCGCCTAAAAAACCACTTGCTCCAATAACTACAATCATTTGCTATAGCTTAGTATTTTACAAAGGTATTGGTTTACGTTGGTTTATAATCATTAGATTGTTGATATTTTCGAAACAACATCCACAAAAGAAAGGCAGCAACGATAGCACTTAAAAATCCTATCCATGATGTTTGATTTGTTCCGACAGTATTTATTGATTCGGATAAAAGCTGTCGAGATATGAGGTTTTGGACAAACACGGCCATAAAATTATTCGCAAAATGGATGCAAATTGTTACCCATAAAGAGCCTGTCCATAAGAGAATATATCCAAAAGCAACACCTAAAACAAATCGAGGCAAAAAGCCATAAAACTGAAAATGAATAAAACTAAATAAAAAAGCAGTACTCAAAATTGCCATATGAGAATTCATATATTTACTTAAAACAACTTTTTGAAGAAGTCCTCTAAAAAACAATTCTTCTAATGCAGCTGGTAAAAATGCAATTACAATTGCATTAATTAATAATGCAGAGAAACTAGTATCTTTTAAAAGCGATTCAACAATTTTTTGAGTGCTTAAATCCTGATCTTTTAAAGAATTTGATGCACCTAAAAGAGCATCCATTATATTTCCATTAAATTCCATTAATAAATTTATAAATGGATTTACTAGAATAATAAAACAGATAGACAATAAAAGAAAATATAAAGTCGGTTTTTTATTAAGTAAGTATAACGAATCAGCTTTTTTACGATAAACCCATGCTATTGTTAATGGAGCAATTCCAAATAATGCAATAGTTTGTAAAGCCATAAAATATCGTAAAACTGGAACAAAAAGAGGATTATTACCATCGTTGATTAAACGAGAAAAACATTTATAATCAAGACTAAAATATGCTAGTTCTATTTTAAAGCCGATTAAAAAGAATAAGCTTGAAAATGTTATTACACATAAAACTGCAAAAACCGGTAAAACCGACGAAGGCATTGACAGAATTGCTTTTCGGAAAGATGTTATCATTTAAATTCTCTTAGTAAGGTAACTATTCGTTTTTACTGTTTTCCAATTCGGATTTACAATCAGACGTTCTTATTATCAATCTTAATGATTGGTCGTAAGTTATATAACTCCACATCCAATTAAGGAAAATAAATAATCGATTTTTAACTCCTACAATCGACATTAGATGAACAAACAACCAAGTTACCCAAGCAAAGAAACCATAATATTTTATGTATTTATTAAATTCAACAACAGCAAGATTTCGTCCAACAGTAGCCATAACACCTAATGGTTTATAACTAAATTCTTTACGAATATTCGTTCCTTTTAAAATTTCTGTAATATTAAATGCAAAAAAATTTGCTTGTTGAATTGCAACTGGTGCAACCTGAGGATGTCCATTCGGAAAATTAGGATCAGCAAACATTATTGAAATATCGCCTATTGCAAAAATATCGTCGTAACTCTCTACTTTATTATATTCATTTACTTTTATTCGATTTCCTCTTCCAAGAATTCCTTCTTTTAACCCTGCTACAGTATTTCCAGCAACTCCTGCAGCCCAAATTACTGCTCGAGTTTTTATTTCCTTACCATTAGCAAATTTCAACGTTTCACCATCATAATCTACGACTTGAGTATTTTTAACAATATCAACCCCTAATTCATTTAAATAAACTTCTGTTTTCATCGATGCCTTAAATGACATTACAGATAAAAGCTTCGATCCTGCTTCAACAATGGTAACTTTAACCTCGCTTTTACTTAGTTCTTTAAAATCGCGCGGTATAACTAGATTTTTCATCTCGCCTAAAGCTCCCGAAATCTCAACTCCTGTTGGACCGCCACCAATAACAACAGTATGTAACAAAGCTTTTCGAACCTCTTCATCGTTATTTCCAACAGCATCCTCTATATTTTGCAAAAGTTTATTTCGCAAAATGATTGATTCCGAAGTCGTTTTCATTGCAAAAGCATATTTCTCGATATTTTTTAATCCAAAGAAATTATTTTTTGCACCAGTAGCAATTACTAAAAAATCGTAATCAACGAGTCCGATTGATGTTTCAACTTTCTTATCTTCCGATTTTATAGAAAGAACTTCCGTTACTCTAAAATATAAATTTTCCTGTTTTTGAAAAATTTTTCGAATTGGAAATGAAATTGCACTCGGTTCAATACCCGAAGTCGCTACTTGATAAAATAAAGGTTGAAATTGATGATAATTATGTTTATCTAATAATACAATTTGAACATCAAGATTTTTAAGTTTTTTTGCTAATTGTAATCCTGCAAATCCCCCACCAATAATAACAATTCGTTTTTGATTCGTTTTTGGAATTATTCTATCCATAAAAATAATAATCTATTTTGCAGTAAAGTTTACAAAAGTGTCAAATGAAATCCAATTTAACCCAATCGTTTCTGTTGTTGCACTTACTGTAAATGTTTGTTTTCCACTAGTTATATAAACTTTTTTAATGACAACCGAATCCCACGCACCGGGTTTTGTAATAGGTACTCTTACTTTACCTACTTCACGTCCATCAACACTTAACGAAAGTTCTGTTTTTTTAGACGATTGAACTCTAAAAATCACACTATAAAAGCCTGGGAAATTACTTTGCAATAAATATTCACACCATTCTCCTTTTTCTAATATTATTGCTTGTCCTCCTTTATCGTCCCAACAATCTTGAAGGTCGATATCTCTTTGATCAGAATATTTTTCAGCTTGTATCATCGCTGGGATTTTAAATATTCGTTTTAACGTTGTTAAAGGATTAAATACATTAAAATGTTTAAATGGTAATACTTCTCCTCCATCTTTTGATATAACTTTGCCTGAATCAAAGTTTATTTGAACTTTCTGATTAACTTTTATAGAGTCTTTTAACGATAGAATAATTGAATTTGGATTATCCGATTTTAATTCGCCCGATAGTGGTTTTTGTGTACCTGTACTTGTTGTAATTGAAAAATTATCGATTGCCGAAAATTCTTTAATTGGCTTAGAAAATGCTAATTCAACAGCACCACCTCTTTTTATAACATTTGCAGAAAGTAATCGAGGCGAATTATTTTTCGAATTCTCTAGTATCGTAATTCCCGTTCCAAAAGCAAACAAAGGATTATATGTTGCATCTCCAACACTCTCAACGACTTGATTCATAGACATTGGCCAAGATTGTGATAATTGTCCTTTAGGCTTTGCATCTCCAAATAAAACATCCGTCAAACCTTCAATTTCGGGACCTGGTAACCAACCAGCAACTATTGCATCACAATAATTTAAAATAGGATCTAATATTAATGGTCTTCCCGATAATACAATGCAAACAACAGGTACATTTGAATTTTTAATATTCATAACTGCATTAATATCTTCCTGACTTAAATAAAGTTCCTTTTTATTTCCATACCAATCAGCATAAGGCTCTTCGCCTACGACCACAATACCAACCTCGGAACCTGTAGCTCCTTGTCCGTTTTTACTATATGTTATTTTTGAATTCGTACCTGCTTGTTTTAAAGCTTCTAGAAAGGTTTCTCCGGGAATTTCCTTTTCTCCAAGCCCTTGCCAACCAATTGTCCAACCACCACATTGCATAGCTAAATTATTTGCACCAGAACCAGCAACATGAATTCTAGTTGCTTTTTTAGAAAGAGGTAAAACGCTATTTCGATTCAATAAAATAACTGCCGATTCTCTAACACATTGTCGTGCAATATTTTTATTGCCTTTATCGCCAATCTTTTCTAATAGTTCACGATATGCTAAAGGATGGGTAAATAATCCAACTTTAAATTTTTGAGTTAGAATTCTTTTCACGGCATCGTCGATTCTTTCTTTCGAAATGTCTCCATTTGTAACACATTGTTTCATTGTTTCTACGAATTGTTTATAAGAACTAGTCTCAGTAAACATATCAATTCCAGCATTAATAGAATTTTTTATTACGCTATAATAATCTCCTTGCATATTGGTTACAGTTTCCCAATCGCTTACAACAAAACCCTTAAAACCATAAGTTTTCTTTAATATTTCGATAAGTTTTAGTTGATTATCTGTTTTTTGATTATTAGACAATAGCATAGATGAAATCATTATTGCTCCACTATTTATTAAAGTAGAATCGTCTATTGGTGATGTTTTACTATCAAAAATTGCATTATTTTTTCCTTCAAGACCATCAGCATTAAACTTTACACCTCCCGAATATTTTGGACAAGCTAAAGCTTTACCACCATCTGGAAGAATTAACGAGTTAAATCCAGTAATATAGGCACTTCCCATTTGCGTAACTAACTTAGGATCTTCGCTATAACCTTCGTAAGTTCCTCCCCAACGTTCATCGCGTGGAGTAACATAACTTGGTGAAAAGACTAAACGAACACCAGTTGCAGAAACTTCGCTAGCAGTAATTTTTCCTTCTTCGGATACTAAACGACTATTACGAGTACATCCCATACCAATATTTTGAGGGAATATAGTTGCATTCGACACATTACTATGTCCATGAATTGCATCTGTACCAATAAAAAGTGGAATTCGAAGATTAGAAGTTAATGCAATATTTTGAATTGAATCATTAAGAAATGCCCATGAACCAGCAGTATTTAATTCAGGATCAGAATCGGGACCATATAATACATTTCCAATTTTATAAGTAACAATATCTCCTATACTGTTGCGCAATGTTCCAAAATCGACTAGCAACATTTGTCCAATTTTATCCTCAAGTGTCATTGTTTTCATTAATTCTGACACCTGTTTATCAACCGTTTTGGCATTTTGGCTAAAAGCTAAATTCGATAACATTAAGGTAAATGTTATCATTGATAATAATTGATTTTTCATGTATATAGATATTTAAACACGTTTCTTAAAAATTCATTTCTTGACATTAGAAAGTATCGTAGTCAATTGATTTCAAAAACAGACCCAAATTACTGCTTTTATTTGAATTGTCATAAAATTTACTATAAATAAATTACGATTTCGGTCTTAAGTTATTTAACCTATTAATTTTATATTACATTTGCATTTATAATATCTTTGGGTATACTATGACTGAAAAAAAGAATAAATCGATTACTTTCCGACTTCGAACTTCGTTCATTACTTCTATAATAAGCATTTCACTTGTACTTTTCCTTTTAGGTATTTTAGGTTTAATAGCCTTAAATGCGAATACGTTATCTCGTTATGTAAAAGAAAATCTTGGTTTTAGTATATTTATGAAAGATGGCGTAAAAGCTGTTGATATGCAAAAATTCCAAAAAGATATTGGAGTAATGTCGGGAGTAAAAGCAACACGATTTATAAGTAAAGAAGAAGCTGCACAGATTTTAAGAAACGATTTAGGCGAAGATTTTATTTCTTTTATTGGTTATAATCCGTTACCTGCATCAATAGATGTAAAATTTTATTCTGAATTTACGGAACCAGATAGTCTTGCAAATTTCGAAAAAACTATTCTTCAATCGCCAATAGTTCGGGAAGTTACATACCAAAAATCATTAATTCATTTAGTTAATGAGAATTTAAAAAGCATATCTGTAATTCTTTTATGTTTTATATCTATGATGCTTGTAATTTGTATTGCCCTTATTAACAATACAATACGACTAAGTGTATATTCGAAAAGATTTACAATAAAATCGATGCAATTAGTAGGCGCAACACGAGGTTTTATAAGCGGTCCATTTGTATTAAAAGGTACAATTAATGGATTAATTGGGGCATTTGTAGCTTTATCGATGTTAAGTGGAATAATTTTTTATTTGCAAAATGATTTTAAAAAAATTGCCTCATATGTTGACTTTGAGCTATTGGGGATATTATATTTGTCCGTTATTTTTCTGGGCATAATAATTACGTCAATTTCTACGTATTTTGCAGTTAACAAATACATTAACATTAAAACAGATAATTTATATATTTAATATTTTAAAAATGAAAAAAGACTTTGCATTAGAAAAAGAAAACTACATCCTATTAGCTGTTGGATTAGTTATTATTATAATTGGATTTTTATTAATGTCTGGTGGTGCAGCAACAAATCCAAATGATTTTTATCCAAACAACGATCCATCTCAAACTCCAGAAATTTTTAGTTTTAGAAGAATAACACTAGCTCCAATAGTTATATTATTCGGTTTTGTATTTGAGATTTTTGCAATAATGGTAAAATCTGATTCTAAAGTCATCAAAACAATATTCCGTAAATAATGAGTTGGTTACAAGCATTTTTTGTTTCCATTATTGAGGGAATTACCGAATTCTTGCCAATTTCAAGTACTGCACACATGAAATTTGCAAATCCGTTTTTAGGTATTCAAAATGGAGCATTTCCAGAATTATTCGAAGTAGTAATTCAACTTGCTGCAATAGCATCTGTAGTTGTATTATTTTGGAAGAAATTCCTCGATTTTAAAAACATCAATTTATATATTAAATTGGTAGTTGCTGTAATTCCAGCATTAATAGGTGGTGTTCTTCTAAAAAAACATATTGATAGTGCATTAAGTAATTTAACATTTATTGCATGCATTATGATTGCGGGTGGAATCATTCTTTTATTTGTCGATAAATGGTTTACAAAAACCGAAATAACCGATGAAAAAGAAATAAGTTATCAGAAAGCATTTATTATTGGATGTTTTCAAGTTCTCTCTATCGTTTTTCCAGGATTAAGTAGAAGTGCATCGACAATTGTTGGAGGTATGAGTCAAAAACTTACAAGAACCGTTGCTGCAGAATTTTCATTTTTTCTAGCTGTACCAACAATGTTAGCAGCTTCTGTTAAAAGTTTTTGGGATGTATATAAAGAAAATCCAGAAGTATTAAATAAACACAACTTTTCAATTTTAGGATTTGGAGCTGTAGTTTCGTTTATTGTTGCCTTATTAGCTGTAAAATTCTTTATTGGATATATACAAAAACACGGATTCAAGCTTTTTGGATATTATAGAATTATTTTAGGGGTTGTTATTTTAGCATTACTTTTCACGGGAGTTATTCCTCGTTAAATGTAGTTTAGGCAAATACGATTAGGCATTGATAATTACAAACAAAACAGAAAATATCTCGGCTCTTGATTTTGCTGAGGGACAAGTTGTCTTGATTAACAAAGACTTGAATTGGACATCGTTTGATGTTGCAAACAAAGTAAAATATTTACTTACTCGACGTCTAAAGCTTAAAAAGTTAAAAGTAGGACACGGCGGAACGCTCGATCCTCTTGCAACAGGGTTGATGATAGTTTGTATAGGAAAAGAAACAAAAAATCAGGTTACATATCAATCTGATACAAAAGAATATATTGCAAAAATAACATTGGGAGCTACAACTCCTTCGTTCGATATGGAAACTGAAATCAATAATCGTTTCCCTTTAGATTCCATAACGAAAGAGAAGATAGAAACATTGTTAGAAACTACATTTAAAGGTACAATTATGCAGCGTCCTCCATTGTATTCTGCAAAATATGTAAATGGAGTAAGAGCATATGAATTGGCTCGTGAAGGAAAAGTACATGAGATGGAAGCTCAAGAAGTTACCATTTCATCAATAAAGTTACTTTCGTACGAATTACCAGAAATAGAAATTTTGGTAGCATGTAGTAAAGGAACGTACATTCGATCGCTAGCCAACGATATTGGCAAAGAACTTGGCTGTGGAGCATATTTAAACGCACTTGTTCGAACTGCCAGCGGGAAATATAGATTAGAAGATGCCGTAACATTAGCTGAATTTGAAAAGAATTTTACACAAGAATTAGAATAAATTAATATACTTAAAGATGAAACTATCGCAGTTTAAACTTAATTTACCTGAAGAACTAATAGCTCAATATCCTTCTGACAACAGAGATGAATCGAGACTTTTAGTATTAAATCGTAAAACAAAAACCATTGAACATAAGGTTTTTAAAGACATTTACGATTATTTCGAAGAAAAAGATGTTCTTGTATTAAATGATACTAAAGTTTTCCCTGCTCGCTTGTATGGAAACAAAGAAAAAACAGGTGCAAAAATCGAAGTTTTCTTACTTCGCGAATTAAGTCAAGATCATCGTTTATGGGATGTTTTAGTAGATCCCGCACGTAAAATTAGAATTGGAAATAAACTTTATTTCGGCGAAGACGATTCTTTAGTTGCCGAAGTAATTGATAATACAACATCTCGCGGACGTACATTACGTTTCTTATTCGATGGAACTCACGAAGAATTTAAACAAACATTATTTGATCTTGGAGAAACTCCACTTCCAAAATTCATAAAACGTAAACCAGAAGAAATCGATAAAGATCGTTTCCAAACAATATATGCAAAAAACGAAGGAGCAGTTGCTGTTCCAGCTGCTGGGTTACATTTTAGTCCAATTTTATTAAAGAAATTAGAACTTAAAGGTGTTGAAGTAGCTCCAGTTACACTTCATTTAGGTATGGGAAATTTCCGCACTGTTGAAGTTGAAGATCTTTCAAAACATAAAATTGATTCTGAAAGTGTTAGTATTCTAGCTAGTTCTGCTGATGCTATAAATAAAGCGAAAATGGGTGGACATAATGTATTTGCCTGTGGAACAACTGTTATGCGTGCTATGGAAACATCAGTATCATCAGAAGGTTTTATTAATCCTTATGAAGGTTGGACAAACAAATTCATTTTTCCTCCTTACGATTTTAGTATTGCAAACAGAATGATTACAAACTTCCATTTACCATATTCTACTCTTTTGATGATGGTTGCAGCATTCTCTGGTTACGAATTATTAATGGATACATACAGCAAAGCAATTAAAGAAGGCTATAAGTTTGGAATTTATGGCGATGCAATGTTGATTATATAATTATACCAACAACATTATTGTAGAGACGCACGTTGTGCGTCTCTTTTTATTTAAATCAATTTATCACAAAGGCGCACACCGTTTGTTAAACATTAATTGCTATATATTCACAAAGACGCACGCCGTGCGTCTCTACATAACAGAATTATGGAAAAGCCAGATAAAATAATATTAGAATTCCTAAAAAAACATCATGTATTAACACTTGCAACATCGGTTAATAACGAACCTTGGTGTTCGAATTGTTTTTATTCGTTTATGAAAGATGAAATGATTATGGTTTTTACTTCAGACGAAAAAACGAAACATATTCAAGATGCTTTGCAAAACGCTAAAGTTGCTGGATCGGTAGTTTTAGAGACTTCGGTAGTTGGAAAAATTCAGGGTGCACAATTAACTGGAATTTTGGCAGAATCAAAGGGAGAACTAGCATCAAAAGTTCAAATGAGCTATTTGAAACGATTTCCATTTGCTGTTTTATCGTCAACAAAACTTTGGACATTTACGATTCAATCGGTTAAAATGACTGATAATCGCTTAGGTTTTGGGAAAAAATTATTTTGGAATAGAGCAGAATAAACTTACACAAAAAACAACATTACACCAACAACACTTATTATTGCACCGAAAACCTCGCCCAACGAGGTTTTTTGCTTTAAGAAAACAATTGAAGGAACGATAATCAATATCGGAACAATCGACATAATAGATGCTGCAATACTCGCATTAGTATTTTGAATTGCATAAAGCGATAATCCAACGCCTAAACTTGGTCCAAGAAAGGATGCAAAAGCAAGCAATGTCATTGTTTTACCGTCTTTCATTGTTTCTAGAATCTGCAACGTTCGATTTTGTATTAACATTAAAACAATAAAACCAAATAAGCCAGCTAAAACACGAATTTCTGTAGCAGCAAATGCATCGAAATTACCCATTCCTTTCTTACTTAAAACTAAACCAGCAGCCTGACCTAATGCTCCACCAAGTCCATACAATATTCCTGAAAGAGTAACAGGATTCCTACCCGATTTGTTTCTTGCTAAAACAGCAATTACAATCCCTAAAAAAGTTACAATCATTGCTAAAATAGCCTTAATATCAATGGTTTCTGATAGGAATAAAAAACCTAATATCAAAGCAATTGCTGGATTCGATGCCATAATTAACATCGAAATTCGACTTCCCGATTTTTCGAACGCTTTAAGTAAACACCAATCGCCAAAAACAAATCCAACAATTCCAGAAATAGATAAATAATACCATTGATATGGACTTGCATCAAAAGGGAAATAGCTTCCACGCATAATTTTGCAAATAATTGCAAGCATAAAAAAAGCCATAAATAGTTTTAAAATATTTACAGCTAATACGCCAATTCGTTTTGTAACAACTTCGAAAAGCAAAGCTGTAGCAGTCCAAACAACTGCCACGGTCAATGCTGCAAATTCGCCCGAATGTGACATTCCTATTATTTTTCGCGGAAATAAATCGAGATTGGAACTCCTTTAAAATCGAAACGCTCGCGAATTTTATTTTCGAGGAATCGTTTGTAAGGATCTCTAATATATTTCGCATTACTTGCAAAAAATGCAATCGCAGGAAATTTTGTAGGTAATTGCGTGATATATTTAACTTTAATATATTTTCCTTTATAAGATGGTGGAGGCGAAATCTCAATTATTTCTTGTAAGAAATCGTTGAGTTCGGATGTAGAAATACGACGACGAATATTTTGATTTACCGCAATTGCCGAATCAAGCACTTTTTGAATACGTTGCATATTCAAAACAGATGTAAACACAATTGGAATATCGTTAAATGGAGCCAATGAATTTCTTAAATTATCTTCATATTCTTTTGCAGTATTGCTACCTTTTTCAAGTAAATCCCATTTATTTACAACGATTACAACACCTTTACGTTTCTTAACGATTAGGTGAAGTATATTCATATCTTGAGCTTCGAAACCTAAGGTTGCATCTAATAAAAGTAAGCAAATATCGGCTTCTTCAATGGTGCGAATTGTTCTTAAAACAGAATAGAATTCTAAATCTTCTTCAACTTTCTTTTTGCGACGAAGACCAGCAGTATCAATAAAATATAAATCGTGACCGAATTTTGTAAAACGCGTACCAATTGAATCGCGAGTTGTTCCCGAAATTGGAGTTACAATATTTCTATCGGTTCCAATTAATGCATTTGCTAACGATGATTTTCCAACATTTGGACGACCAACAATTGCAATTTTTGGAATATTTTCTAATTCTTCTTTTTCGGCATCCTCTTTTGGATTATCGGGTAAGTTTTTAGTAATTTCATCAAGAATATCACCTGTTCCACTACCACTTGCCGAAGAAATACAAAAATATTCGCCAAGACCTAAGCCATAAAACTCAGTTGCATCAACTCTTTGAGAATGATTATCAACTTTATTTACAACAAGCATTACCTTCTTTTTAGAACGTCTTAGTACTTGAGCAACAGCATTATCTAAATCGGTAATTCCGCCATAAACATCAACTAAGAAAAGTACAATATCCGATTCTTCGATTGCATTTATAACTTGTTTGCGAATTTCTCCTTCAAAAACGTCATCGCTATTTACGGCATATCCACCAGTATCTATAACGGTAAATTGTTTGCCATTCCAAAGAACTTCGCCATAATTACGATCGCGAGTTACACCCGAAACCTCATCAACTATTGCATTGCGCGATTCTGTTAATCTATTAAAAAAGGTTGATTTTCCAACATTCGGACGACCAACAATTGCTACTGTACCACTCATTATTTGTGTATTTTGTGCAAAGGTAATACAATTTAGTCAGATTACGAATTTAGCAACTTTTCTAATACTGACATTCAACAAAAAGAAGACATTAGCATAACATAATTTCAATTAATAAAGTATTTTTGCATAATTATAACTCACAAAAAACCATGAGAAAAGTTTATACTATTTTAAGTATTTTCATATGTTTACATATAAATGCACAATTCTGTTTAAAACACATTAATACGAGCACAAACGGTGATGCAAAAAATGTACTTTCATCGCCGAAAAAAATAATAAGCTCCGATTTTAATCGTGATGGTAAAGCTGATATCGCTGTAATTTATGATGAATTAACAAGTCATGTTACAATATTAATTGGTGAAGGAACAGGTACGTTTAAACCAGAAATACAACTAGCATCTACAGATTCGATTTATGACATTACAAGTGCAGATTTCAATAAAGATGGTAAAGCTGATATTGCAATAGTTGCTTCAAATAATAACACGAATGTTATTTCAATTTTCTTAGGGAATGGAGATGGAACTTTTGGAAATAGAACTGATATTACTTTAATTCCAATTTTAATAAATCAACCCGTTATATATTCAATAATAAATGCGGATTTCGATAGTGATGGGAAAGTTGATATTGCAGTTGCAAGTAAGTCAAATGGCATTTCTATTCTTTTAGGTAATGGGAACGGAACTTTTAAAGATCCAAAAAGTTTTTGGGCAAATGATGAATTTACAAACTCTATGATAGTGTCCGATTTCAATAAAGATGGCAAGATTGATCTTGCAACGACTAGTTTAACATCTGATAGTCTTTTATTCTTTTTAGGAAATGGAAATGGGACTTTTAGTTCTTCAAAAAACATTAAGTTATCATACAATAACTATTCGACTGTTGTTGCAAATGATTTTAATGTAGATGGTATTATTGATATTGTCGTTGCAGATATGTTAAATATTTATGTTTATACTGGAACTGGTGGTGGAAATTTTAATTCGCCAATTTCTTATGGATTAATAGCCGCCAATAAACCTTCTATTGTATGTGCGGATTTTAATAATGATGGAAAATTAGATTTGGCAGAAGCATCATATTATTTGGGCCTTTCTATATTATTCGGTAATGGTGATTGTACTTTTAAACCAGCAGTCAATTTTGGAACAGATGTCTCTTCTATCGTGAATGCTGACATTAATGGGGGGGGGAATGCGGATTTAATAATGATTAATGGAGCAACAGTAAAAAGTACAACAAACAATATTTCGGTGTATATGAAAGACGTTTCTTTTATAATTAATCTGGATACAAGCGAGACTATTTGTCCATCATCTTTGCCAAAAATACTTGATGCAGGATCTGGTTTTCAATATTTATGGGGTGATAGATCTACTGCTCAAACTCTAACCGTAACAAAAGGGGGCAAGTATTATGTTACTGTAACCAATAATACTGGTTGCACATATTCCGATTCAATACGAATTACAATTAAAACTCCACATATTGAAACTAATGCAGTTGCCACCGTTTTAAAAAACAATAGAATTGTTTTTGCATGGGAAAGAACATCAAATCAAAACACATCTTCATACAAAGTTCTACGAGAAAGCAATAGTGCGAACATATACAAAGTAATAGGCTCAAGATCAATCAATCAAGATTCGTATATTGCTGATTCATCGGTAAATGCATCTCAACAAGAATATAAATATAAATTAAGAACATATAACGATTGTGGTGATTCAGCTGAAAGTCCAATTCACAAAACAATTTTATTACAAGTTAATTACAGTACATCGCTAAAAGCTAATGTTTTAACCTGGTATGGATATTTAGGAATTCCGTTATCAACCTATCATATCTTTAGAAATGGCGTTGAAATAAATTCAATTGCTGCATCAGCAACAAATAATACCTATCCTATGAATGACTATATGGGAAGTGCTGGCGATAAATATTACATCAGTTACGATTTACCTGATTCTATTTACACAACAAAGATGAAATACGATAGTGGACCATTTAGTTTATCGTTATCAAATATGGCAGAAAGTGAATTAACTGAAAATGGTAATTCGAAATTAAATGATGAGATTCAAATATCGCCAATACCCGCAAATAACGATTTAAATGTAAATTATTTAACTGAAAACGTAAAACATTATTCAATTGAAATTTTAAACACTATTGGGCAAATTGTTCTAAGCAAAGAAACTAACAATGAAAACAACCAACATTTAAACATTTCAGAGCTTTTCCCAGGGTTTTATCTAATTCGGATAAAGACTGACAAAGGTATAATCACAAAACAAATAGTAATTACAAGATAGTAGTTACCATCAAATTGTTCACACATTTTTGTTTTTCGAGGCAATAAACAAAGTGCCAATATCCTTACCTTCAATAATATCCAGAAGTATTTCGGGTTGATCGCCATTAGCAATTATGGTGTCGGTTCCCGATTCGTCGCACATTTTTGCAGCAATTATTTTTGTAATCATTCCTCCTGTACCAAATGACGAACCTGCTCCACTCGCTGCTCTTTCAATATCTTCATCGATTTTTTCAACTATCGATAAACGTTTGGCATTTGGATCTTTTTTAGGATCGGCAGTAAACATTGCATCAATATCGGAAAGAAGAACTAATAAATCGGCACCACAAAGTCCCGCTACCATAGCCGATAAGCGATCGTTATCGCCAATTTCAATTTCATCGGTTGCAACAGAATCGTTTTCGTTTACAATTGGAATAGCTTTCATTTCCAATAGTTTTGCAAAGGTGTTTTTAGCATTCAAATTCTTTTCTTCTTCTTGAATAACATCATATGTTAAAAGAATTTGAGCAACATTAATATCGTGAACATTGAAAAATTTTTGATATATTTTCATCAAAACGGCTTGACCAACCGAAGCTGCAGCTTGTTTGCCAGGAAGTGTTTTGGGACGACGTTTTTTTCCTAATTTACCTGTACCTACAGCAATAGAACCAGATGTAACAAGAACAACATTTTTCCCTGAAATATGAATTTGAGAAACAACCTCAACTAATTTTTCTATTCTTTTAAGGTTTAATCGACCATTTGGGAATGTTAGCGACGATGAGCCAATTTTCACAACAATAGTTTGTTTATCTCTTAAAGAATCTCTGTAATTCATTATTATACTGATATTTATATATATTAATTACTAAACGAAAAATAGAAAGCGAATTTACTATTTTTTGAATTGTAAAATGAATTAATTCGAAATAGATTAAAAAAAATTAAAATCGATAACCCAAACTAATAAACGAAATGAGCGATTTACTTATATTTGAATAACTTAGCGTAATCTGCATAGGCCCTAATAGACTTAGATAAGTATAATTAATTCCCGCTCCAGCAATATAGGTTGTTTTATCTTTAAACATAAAATTATCGGACGAAGCTGCAACATTTCCTAAAATAGAAACAAAATTCTTTTTGTAAATATTGTACCTCAAACCAAAGCCTGCAAGAATAACATTTTTAGCAACAACTTCGGTAAATCGGAGTCCATGAAATGGCAACTGATATTCATACAAATCGGCTTGATATTCGCCTCCTAATAATGATCGTAGAAGTGTTGGTGGTAAACTATCGGTTACAAAGACACGGAATGCTTGATTTTGAAGTAATGTAAATCGCTTACTTAGTTTTGTAGCACGTTCATTTAACATCATTATACTAAGCATTGGTAATTCTTTTTTATAGGTTATAAAGTTGTCTGTGTGAATTTTAACACTTGCATAAAATCGATTCCCTTTGATAGGTAAAATGGAACTATTTCGAGAATCGAACATTGTATAAAGCTTATAATTATAATACACTTTCGTTTCCGATTTTGTATTTGGAGCAATCGAAGTTGGAGGATTTATTATATCATAAATGTTATATATTTCGGCATTCGCAGCAACGCCAATTGTAAATAAATTCTTTCCCGTTGAATTTAAACCAGCTTCAACAATGCCAAAATTTACAAGTGCATTTCCAACATGTTTGCCATTATTGTAGAAATTAAAACCTAATTTATTGTATTGTAATTTCAATAGCGGAGCTGGAATTGCACCTTTATCAAGAACATAGAGTGTTTTTAATCCAGGATATTCCGAAAGTTTTGCATCGAGCGAAAACAAATCGCCATTAAATAGCAAATTTTTATAGGTATAATTCAACAAAACGGTTGCACTTGTACCTTTTTCGTAATTAATTCCTATTCCTATACTATTATTAATTCGCTCTTTACAGAAAATTTCTAAAACATCTTTTTCAATAAATCGATAAGATACATATTCGTATTCGTTTGTTGCATAAAGTTTATCGATTCCAAATTTCAATTTATCGAGTGTAAAGGGCTTACCGATTTCAATTCCTAATTTTTGACGAACATAGTTTGGGGAATTGCGCTTTTGTCCTGTCACACGAATTTCGGAAACAGTAAAAATTCGATTATTTAAAATGCTAAATTCACGCAGACAAGTACGATTTGTATCAAAATTATCGTCGCAAGAATATTTCTTTAATTCCGGAATTAAGAGTCTTGCAGCTCTTTCTCCACGTTTTATTAAAGTATCAACAGCCTCGGCATTAAAACTCATCGTGGAATAACCTTCAATATCGGGATGTATATAAATATCGCAAAGCGATTTATTCGAGTTAAATCTATTTAAATCTAAAATTGTAGAAAGTTGATTTAAGACCGAAGTAAACGATTCGATATTTTGTGAAGACATCATTCCTTTTTGAATATCAACACCAATGATTTTCCCTTTAAACCGTTCTTTCATAACATCAACGGGGAAATTATTAATTATTCCTCCATCTATCATCAATCTATTATTTAGAACATAGGGCGAAAATGCAGTTGGAATTGACATTGAGGCTCGTAATGTTGTTGTAATAAATCCGTTTTCGAGAACGACATCTTTACCTTCGCCAATATCGGTTGCTACACAAAAAAAAGGGATTTTACATTGTCTAAAATCTTGTAAAGAATGAGCGTCTAAAGTTATTTCGCTTAAAAAATTTAAGATTTTTTGTCCGCTTATAAAACCTTCGGGAAGCTTTATCCCTTTTTCGTTTATTTTGAATGTTGAAACATAGCGTTCCATTAAATTTTTCTCGTAAAATGGAATAAGATTTCTATCGGCTTCGTCTGAAAATAAATCTTCCCAATTTGTTTCAATTGCCATTTGCTCGATTTCTTTCCCCGAGTACCCCATTGCATACATGCTACCGATAATTGCACCAATACTTGTTCCACCAACATAGTCGATTGGAATATGCAAACTATCTAATATTTTAAGTACGCCAATATGTGCAAAGCCTTTTGCACCGCCACCACAAAGCACCAATCCAAGACCACTTTGTGCTTTTATTGTTTGATTTGCACCAACGTTTAATAAAAGTAAAAGGCAAATTATTTTTAAAGAATGTTTCATCCGAAAATCACAATTTCTTGACTAACAAACATACAACATTAACAAATTAATATAGTGCATTGTTTGCTTTATTTGATTTCTCTTTTGGGAATACTTAAACAAAAAATACTTCCAGTCTCTCCAGTTCTTTCGAGCCAAAGTTTTCCGCCAAGAAGTTTAGCCAAACCATTAGAAAGGTACATTCCTATACCAGCACCCTCTCCTTCGTTATGAACATACGCAGATTGATGCATAAAATCGTGAAACAACATTTCCTGTTTTTTAGGAGAAATACCTATCCCCGAATCTTTTACATGAAATATAATATCGGTATCAGTTGCCATATAATCTATTTCAATAACACCTTGTTCTGTAAATTTTATTGCATTACTTAGTAAGCGAGTTAGAATTTGTGAAACCTTAATTTTGTCAGAATACATAGTATCAAGTTCATCCTTTAATCCTAATCGTAATTTTATTGTAACATCCTTTTTAATTTGAGCTATATCAAGATTCTCCATTGAAGTAATACTTCGAAGCAAATCGTTTATACTAAAATTTCCGAGATTCAATTCTGCCTGACCTTCTTGAATTTTAGAAATCTCTACAATGCTATTCAACGTTTCCAGTAAATTTTGACTTCTTTCATTTACATAACCTAAAAACAATTGTTGTTTCTCGGAAGTTGTATCTTTATCTTGTAGTAAATTAACAAAACCAAGAATCCCATTCATTGGAGTGCGAATATAATGTGAGAGATTCGACAAAAAAGCTGTTTTAAGATTATCCGATTCATCAGCTTTTTTCTTAGCCTCAAGTAATTCATCATAAAGAATAATCCGTCTTTTAATTTCTTTTTGAATATGATAATACAGCATCATTCCTGTAACAAAAACAAATAACCAACCTTTAAAAGTCGATATGGTTTGTATTCGTTGAGGATCGGATGTAATACTAAGGACAAATTCATCGGAAAATAAAATCCAAAGAGCACTTATAACGATATAAAGTAAAGGAATTCGAAACTCAAATGGTAACAGTTTTTTCATTTACAATAGTTTAAAATTAACTAAATAATTTGTGATGAAATTGATAATAGTGGTGTACGTTACGTATTATATTTTGTTCATACTGAAATTTTGAAAAATCACGACAAAACAAAAAAACAAATCCACATCAGATTGTTAATTACTTTTTTTTGGAGAAAGCCAAATAGCAGTATATTTGTGGAATTTTGGACTTAAGCGAAATAGTAAAGATAATAAAGAAGCAAATGCCTGATTTTAAAGAAGTAAAGTTAGTACTAGAAGATGGAACCGAATGGAAAGGTAAATCGTTCGGATTCGAAAACTCGGTATCGGGAGAGGTTGTGTTTAATACGGCAATGACGGGTTACACCGAAAGTTTAACCGACCCATCGTACAAAGGACAGATTTTGGTAGCAACATTTCCACTTATTGGAAACTATGGTGTACCTAGTGATGAACGCGACGAAAACGGTTTACATCGTTTTTATGAGTCGGAAAAAGTACATGTTACAGGATATATCGTTGACGATTATTCAATCGAAGATAGCCACTGGAATTCAGTAAAAACATTATCAACCTGGTTGATAGAAAACAAAGTACCAGGAATATTTGGTATCGACACCAGAGCATTGACAAAACTCCTTAGAGAAAAAGGAACTATGCTTGGTAAAATAGTATTCGAGGGTCAAGATGTAAATCTCTTCGATCCAGGAAAAGCAAATGTTGTTGACGAAGTTAGCGTTAAAGAACCAATTACATACGGAAATGGAAGCCGCAAAATAGTTTTAATAGACTGTGGTGTAAAAAATAATATTATTCGTTGTTTCCTAAAACGCGACACAACAGTAATTCGAGTTCCTTGGGATTACGATTTCACCGGAATGGATTACGATGGCTTGTTTATTTCAAACGGTCCAGGCGATCCAAAACAATTAGCTAAAACGGTAGAAAATATTAAGAAAATGCTTTACACCGGCAAACCTATTTTTGGAATTTGCATGGGCAATCTTTTACTTGGACTTGCAAGTGGTGGCGATACATACAAATTAAAATATGGACATCGCAGTCACAACCAACCAGTACAACAAGTTGGAACAAATCGTTGCTTCATAACATCACAAAACCATGGTTATACTGTCGATTTAGCAAAGATTTCTCAAGATTGGGAAGCTCTTTTCATAAACAATAACGACGGAACTTGCGAAGGAATCAAGCATAAAACTCTGCCAATTTTCTCAGCACAGTTTCACCCAGAAGCATCGAGTGGTCCAACAGACACAGAATTTTTATTTGATGACTTCCTTGCAGTTGTTGACAAAGCAAAAAAATAGTTTAAGAAATTGAAATATAACATTGATACAATTCACACAAAAACATGGATAAATCAATAAAAAAAATAATCCTGCTTGGTTCAGGAGCATTAAAAATTGGAGAAGCGGGCGAATTCGATTATTCAGGATCGCAAGCTCTTAAAGCGCTGAAAGAAGAAGGAATCGAAACGGTTCTTATAAATCCAAATATTGCAACATATCAAACATCAGAAGGTATTGCCGACAGAATATATTTCTTACCCGTAACACCATATTTTGTTGAAGAAGTAATTAAAAAAGAAAAACCTGATGGTTTATTATTATCATTTGGAGGTCAAACTGCATTAAACTGTGGTGTAGCTCTTTTCCGTGCAGGTGTTTTCGAAAAATACAATGTTCGTATATTAGGTACTCCTGTTCAAGCAATTATGGATACCGAAGACCGCGAATTGTTCGTACAAAAACTCGATCAAATTGGAGTAAAATCGGCTCGCAGTGAAGCTGTTGAATCGATGGAAGGCGCAATTGCAGCTGCAAACCGATTAGGTTATCCATTAATTATTCGTGCTGCCTATACTTTAGGTGGTCAAGGAAGTGGATTCTGTGATAATGAAGAAGAATTACGTGCACGTTGCGCAACGGCTTTCTCATTTGCGCCACAAATTCTTGTTGAAGAATCTTTAAAAGGCTGGAAAGAAGTTGAATACGAAGTTGTTCGCGACTGTTACGATAACTGTATCACGGTTTGTAACATGGAAAATTTCGATCCACTTGGTATTCATACTGGTGAAAGTATAGTTGTTGCTCCATCACAAACCTTGACTAATAGCGAATATCATAAACTTCGCGAAATTGGTATTAAAGTAATTCGCCACATTGGAATAATTGGAGAATGTAATATTCAATATGCTTTCGACCCAAATAGCGAAGATTATCGTGTAATTGAAGTTAATGCTCGTCTTTCACGTTCATCAGCTTTAGCATCAAAAGCAACTGGTTATCCATTAGCATTTGTTGCAGCGAAATTAGCTTTAGGATTTGGATTATTTGAATTAAAAAACTCTGTAACTAAGACTACAACAGCTTGTTTCGAACCAGCTCTCGACTATATCGTTTGTAAAATACCTCGTTGGGATTTAAATAAATTCATCGGCGTATCGAAACAAATTGGTTCATCGATGAAGAGTGTTGGTGAAATTATGGCAATCGGACGCACATTCGAAGAAGTTATTCAAAAAGGACTTCGTATGATTGGACAAGGAATGCACGGTTTTGTTGGCAACCGCGAAGTATTCTTCGAAGATGTTGAAGAAGAATTGGCAAACCCAACCGATATGCGTATTTTCTCGATAGAAGATGCATTTGAACGCGGATATTCGGTAGATAAAATCTGGGAATTAACAAAAATTGACAAATGGTTCTTATATAAATTGCAAAACATTTTCAATTTAAAGAACGAACTCACAAAATTCAACACCTTAGAATCGCTTCCTAAAGATATTTTATACAAAGCAAAACGTTTAGGATTTTCTGACTTTCAAATTGCACGCTATATTCTTAAAACAGGAATCAAAGGAATGCACGATGGTGTTTTAGCTGTTCGTGAATTTCGTAAAAAACTAGGCATTGTTCCTTATGTTAAGAAAATCGATACTCTAGCTGCCGAATTCCCAGCTCAAACCAACTATTTATATATGACCTATAGCGGTCAGGAACATGATGTTGACTATGAAAATGATGGAAATTCGGTTGTGGTATTAGGTTCTGGAGCTTATCGTATTGGTAGTTCTGTGGAATTCGACTGGTGTGGTGTTAATGCAACTGATACTGTTCGCAAAAACGGATATCGTTCAGTAATGATTAACTACAATCCAGAAACGGTAAGTACCGATTACGACATGTGCGATAGACTTTATTTCGATGAGTTATCGTATGAACGTGTAATGGATATTTTAGAGCTAGAAAATCCAAAAGGAGTTATCTTATCGACTGGAGGTCAAATTCCTAACAACTTGGCAATGCGATTACATAAAGCGAATGTGCCAATTTTAGGAACATCGCCTTTAAGCATTGATAGAGCTGAGAATCGTCATAAATTTTCCATGATGTTAGACGAACTTGGAGTCGATCAACCTCGTTGGAAAGAACTTTCTCAAATCGAAGATATTTTAGCATTCTCTGATGAAGTTGGATTCCCAGTATTAGTTCGTCCATCGTATGTACTTTCGGGTGCAGCAATGAATGTAGTATCGAATAAAGAAGAATTAGAACATTTCTTAACTCTAGCTGCTAAAGTTTCGAAAGAATATCCAGTTGTTGTTACAGAATTCCTTGAAGAAGCAAAAGAAATAGAAATAGATGCTGTTGCTGATAAAGGTGAAATAGTTCTATATGCAATATCAGAACATGTTGAATATGCTGGAGTTCACTCGGGCGATGCAACAATTGTTCTTCCTCCTCAAAAACTTTATTTCGAAACAATTCGTCGTGTTAAGAAAATTGCTCGTCAAATTGCGAAGGAATTAAATATTTCTGGACCATTTAACATGCAATTCTTAGCTAAGAATAACGAAGTTAAAGTAATTGAATGTAACCTTCGAGCTTCGCGTAGTTTTCCATTTGTGTCGAAAGTATTGAAACACAATTTCATTGAAACTGCTACGCTTATAATGCTTGAATTACCTTACGAACGTCCATCGAAAAATCAATTCGACTTAGATTATATTGGAGTTAAAGCTTCTCAATTCTCATTCAGTCGTTTATCGAAAGCCGACCCAGTTCTTGGCGTAGATATGGCTTCGACAGGCGAAGTTGGTTGTATTGGTGATGATTATCATGATGCAGTTCTAAAATCGATGTTATCTGTTGGTTATAGAATCCCAGCAAAAAACATCCTAATTTCATCGGGACCAACAAAATCGAAAGTTACACTTTTAGATAGTTGTCATTTACTAATATCAAGAGGCTATAAATTGTTTGCAACACCAGGTACTCAGCGCTTTTTAGCTGAAAATGGCATTGAAGCAACAACACTTTATTGGCCTGATGATAATAAAACGCCAAACACACTTGATTATCTAAAAGAAAAGAAAATCGATATGGTTGTTAACATTCCAAAAAATCTATCGAAAACAGAATTAGATAACGATTATACTATTCGTCGAGCATCAATCGATTATAACATTCCACTTGTAACAAACGCTCGATTGGCTGCAGCATTTATCGAATCGTTTTGTAAAATGGGAATTGAAGATATATCGATTAAAGGTTGGGATGAATTTAAAATCTTAAAGTAATAAGAGTTTTCTTAATAATAAAAAGCTTCAATCTTATTTAGGGTTGAAGCTTTTTTTATGTAAAAGAAATAAGTCTATAAGTATTAAAAATAAAAAATCGTATTTATATGTATTCCAACTAAGTAAATATAATTTACATTATTTTAATGATATATATCACCTTTAATTCTTGTACCTTAACAACTATCACCTCGTTATCAATCAAATAAGAAATTAACCATTTTTTTATTCAGTTTTATATCGTAAAAAAACGTCATCAAACATTTACAAAGTTTTAGAAATACGAAAATTCTTTGTATATTTAAATACTAAAATAAAATGGCTACATGAGTTATTCAAAAGAACAGGTTTTCAACTGTTTAAAAAATCAATTTGGTTTCGATTCGTTCAAAGGACTTCAAGAAGAAGTAATTCAAAATTTAATGACTGGCAACGATACATTTGTATTAATGCCAACAGGAGGAGGCAAATCACTTTGCTATCAACTTCCCGCATTATTAATGAATGATACTGCAATTATTATTTCACCACTCATTGCATTAATGAAAAATCAAGTTGATGCTATGCGCGGATTTAGCACAAACAATAGTATTGCTCATTTTCTAAATTCCTCTTTAAGTAAAGCTGAAATTCAAATTGTAAAAGATGATGTTCTTGCAAAGAAAACAAGATTATTATATGTAGCACCAGAATCATTAACGAAAGAAGAAAATATTGAATTCTTAAAACAAGTAAATATTTCGTTTTATGCAATTGATGAAGCCCATTGCATTTCAGAATGGGGACACGATTTTAGACCAGAATATAGAAGAATAAAGCCAATAATTGAAAAGATTGGAAATGCCCCAATAATAGCCTTAACAGCAACAGCAACACCAAAGGTTCAACACGATATTCAAAAAACACTTGGAATGCTCGATGCAAAGGTTTTTAAATCATCATTCCGTCGTTCGAATCTTTATTACGAAGTTCGTCCAAAAGTTGATGCTCCTAAAGAAATTATTAAAACACTTTTGGCAGATCCAGGAAAATCTGCCATAGTATATTGCTTAAGCAGGAAAAAAGTAGAGGAACTTGCCGAAATATTACGAGTAAATGGAATAAATGCCCTAGCATATCATGCAGGAATGGACGCTTCGACACGTGCGAGCAACCAAGATATGTTCTTGATGGAAGAAGCAAACGTTATTGTCGCAACGATTGCATTTGGAATGGGAATAGACAAACCCGATGTTCGCTATGTTTTTCATCATGATATGCCCAAAAGCCTCGAAGGATACTATCAAGAAACTGGACGAGCTGGACGTGATGGTGGAGAAGGTAAATGTATTGCATATTACTGTTATGAAGATATTCAAAAGCTTGAAAAATTTATGCAAGGCAAACCAGTTTCGGAACAAGAAATTGGTAAACAATTACTATTAGAAACAGTTTCATTTGCCGAATCGTCAGTTTGTCGAGTTAAACAACTTCTAGCATATTTTGGTGAAGAAATGCACGAAGATTGCGGAAATTGCAATAACTGCTTAAAACCTAAAAAGAAAATTGAAGCTAAAGATGATATTATCAAAGCAATTGATGTTATAATCGAAGTTCAAGAAAAATTTGCATCTGCTCATGTTTGCAATGTTTTAAGCGGTAAACTTACAAGCGATGTAAAAACCTATCAACACGACAAACTTCCTTTGTTTGGAATTGGTCGCGATAAAGACGTTAAACATTGGAGCGCAATTTTGCGTCAAATGTTAATAGCGCGTATGATTGATAAAGACATCGAAAATTATGGTTTATTAAAGATGACCGAGAAAGGTCATTTATACCTAAAATCGCCATATTCATTCCTTATAACAGAAGATCACGATTATTTAAATTTTGATGAAGATGATATCGAAGTTGGAGGCACCGCATCTGTAGATCCACAAATGGTTGGAATGATTAAAGATCTTCGAAAAAAGATGTCGAAAAAATTGGGAATACCTCCATTTGTTATTTTCCAAGATCCATCGATAGAAGATATGGCTATTCAATATCCGATTACAATTGATGAATTAACAAAAATAACAGGAGTTGGCCAAGGAAAGGCACAACGTTATGGAAACGAATTTATTGAATTAATAAAACAATACGTTATTGAGAATGAAATTATCAGACCTCAAGACATGATTGTTAAATCGGTAATCAATAAATCGGGTTTAAAAGTTCAAATTATACAATCGATAGATAGAAAAGTTCCACTTAATGTATTAGCAGAATCGAAAGGTCTTGAAACACCAGATTTACTTGATGAAATTGAATCGATAGTAAATTCTGGCACAAAATTAAATATCGATTATTATGTTAATACAATAATGGATCAAGAGCATCAAGACGAAATTTACGATTATTTTAGAGAAGCATCAACGGAATCTATTGAAGATGCATTAGCTGATTTAGGTGAAGAATATTTTACAGAAGACGAAATTCGCTTAATTAGAGTAAAATTTATTTCCGACTTAGGCCATTAAAAACATACAAAATTCATTAAGTTTTATATTTTTGCATACGAAACCAAATTGATATCCAAAGATGGAAGAAAAAAGACAAGCATTAATAAAATTGACTAGCGAAAAAATGACTGGGCCAATTATTCGACTTGAAAAAGAATTGCAAAAAATTAGAGCAGGAAAAGCATCACCAGTTATGCTCGATAGTGTTAAGGTTGAATATTATGGGAATATGGTTGATCTAAGTCAAGTAGCTAATATAAATACTCCTGATCCCAAAACCATTTTAATTCAACCTTGGGAAAAGAAGAATATTCAAGTTATTGAAAAAGCTATCTTTGCTGCAAATCTTGGATTAACGCCAATGAACGATGGGGCATTAATAAGAATATCATTACCTCCTTTAACCGAAGATAGACGCAAAGAAATGGTTAAAACGGTTAAGAACGAAGCTGAAAATATTCGAATTGCAATTCGCAATATCCGTCGAGATATAAACGAAGATCTGAAGAAATTAAAGAAAGATGGAATGCCCGAAGATCTATTTAAAGATACTGAAGTCGTTATTCAAAAAATGACTGACAATTGCATTAAATCGGTTGATGAAATTGCAAAAACAAAAGAAGAAGAAATTATGAAAGTTTAATTTTCAATCTTTTCAACTAAAATACATTTAGAAATGAGTTGTAGGTTAAATCTTGCAACTCATTTCTATTTTGTGACATAGTAAACTTCTTTACTATAAACATTATCATATGGAATTCCAATAAACAATTTTAAAACATCATCGTTATTGTCTGATAATTTCTCTGGAATAGCAGAGATAGCAGATAAATCACTTATAGATTTTGAATTAGTTGCATCTTTAAATGGGTGTGGAATAAAGCTAGAATTTGGTAAAAGCTCTTCTAGAGAATCTTGAATTTGTACTGTCGCTTTAATTAAAACTAATTTATAAGCAGTAACTTCTGTAGCTTGAGTATTATAATATTTAGTCGTTTTACAATAATCCATTCGCATTGAATCTCCAAATGCATTATATACAAAAAACAATAATAATATAAGTATCGATTTTTTATTCATATAATTTTCTTTCATTAATCTTATTTGTCCCAAAAGTATCAATCTTATAAGTTAGACGATATGTTTTATTATCTCTTTTAAAAGTCATTATTGCAATAGAATCGTTTAAAAAATTAATTTTTGGCATAGTATCTTTTGAATATGAATAAATTCCTTGGGGAAGCAATGCTGTTTTATCAAGCGGAGTTAATTCATTTCGTTCTTTTTCACACTCTTTACCACAAGAGAATAAAAATACAATGACATACAAGGGGAAAAGTAATAATACCTTCATCATTTGAGCAATAAAAAAAAGAGCTACCTTTTCAGGCAACTCTTCCAAATTTATTATAAATAATTATTATTCTTCTAATTCAACCATTTTAAATGGTACTCGAATTATTGATTGATAATCTTCGCCAGCTTCTAACATATCCTCATCATCTTCTTCGTAATACCAATTGATAACAACATCGTTATCAGCCTTATATATAGCTTCAATCTTCTTAAATACATCTAAAATACATTTCGATGAACTGGTATTAAAATACTCTAATTGAATATTAACTTCTGTTTTCTTTTGTGGTTTTTCGGCATATTTTTCCAACCAATCTACCATTGATTTATAAAACTCAATTGAATTTTCAGGTATTGATCTACCTTTTATCTCTATCAATCCTTTTTCGTAATTAAAGTTAATTGATGGTGTTTTAGGAGTTCCTTCGATTAAAATATTTTCCATGTGTCTGAGTATTTATTTTCAACTTTACAATGCTATAAAAGCAATAATTGATGATAGAACAAAAGTATAAAAAAAATTAAATATTTATGTATTCTTCTAATAGTTTCTCTAAAGATTTTTTAATCATTTAGCTTTTCTAAGATATTCGCATATCATTACCCGAAGGCTTTTGAAACAATGTTAATTCAAATGTATTTGCAATAGCTAATAGATGTTCAATTAATTCAGACTGAATCTGTTCGTAAGGAACACCAGCTTTATCTCTCGTAAAGGAAACTATTTCTAAACTTAACCCATTTTCGCTCAATTGTCCATGACGAATAAAATGTGATAAATCTTGATTTATCTTCGAATGATTCTTTAAAACATATTCTGTATATTTTCTATAAATACCCATATTGGTTGTATGGAGTAATCGTGAACTCACTACCGATTGTTTTATAATTTCATCGGAATGTAAATGCAGAAAGGTATGTAAGATTGGTTCTGCTTTTAGTTTTTCTATAAATGTTTCATCACAAAAGCGTACAGATCTAGAATCAAATAACAATAATCTTTTAAATCGGCGACCTTCCGACTCTTCCATTCCTCGCCAATTTTGAAAAGCTTCCGATATTAATGCATAAATTGGTATAGTAACAATTGTTTTATCGAAATTTTGAACTTTAACGGTATTAAGCGAAATTTCAATTACATTTCCATCTGCATTATACTTTCCAAATGTAATCCAATCGCCAATTTTCACCATATTATTAGATGAAATCTGAACACTAGCAACAAGACCTAAAATTGTGTCTTTAAATACCAATAATAATACAGCAGCTAATGCACCTAAACCACTAAAGAAATAAACAAGTGACTTATTAAATAAAATTGAAAGAATTATTAAAGTACAAATGAAATAGATTATAATTTTTGCAACTTGAATATAACCTTTAATTGGTTTTTGTTTTGAATCTGGATTTAACTCATAGATACTATGCGATGCATTTAGAAAAGAGTCTAATACTCTTGCAGAAATAAATACCATCATTGATTTTGATAATATCTGAATAACATACGCCATTTCAGGATATTTATAAAATGCAAATGGTGCTACAATAAAAAAGATTAAATAAGGTACAATTCTAGCTATTCGATGAAATACTTTTTTCTCAACTAAAATATCATCCCAAACGGTTTCTGTTTTTTTTGATAATTGAGTTACCGTTGATAAAATCAAACGTCTTGTAATAAAATCAGAAATCCATCCAACAATTATTAATACAGATGCCATAACTAAAACAGAAACTAACTCAAAGTAAGTTTGTTTTAATCCAATTTCAATAAATCCTTTTAATAAATATGCTTCTATAAACTTAAAAATACTCATATAATTATTAATTTTCAATAAACACAAAAGATAAATTTAATGCTTCCGACATTTCGTGACCAACTTCCATTACATCCTCATCGTCTTTGTCATAAATCCAATTAATATCAATAAAATCAGGGCCTTTAATTGCTACACATAACCGCATTAACTCAAGTAAAAATTTTAGAGAAGATGAGTTGAAATATAAAATATGTATATCAAATTTTAAATTCTTCTCATTTTGTCCAATCAAATCTTTATTTTCATCAATTTTCTTAATTAATGGACCATAAAACAATTCAACATCTTCAGGTCTTGAACATCCTTTTATTAAAAATTCAGCTTCTTCGAAATTGAAAAGTATTTCGGGAGTTTGCTTTGTAGGTTTTAAAATAATTTTAGTCATACTTATATTTTTATAATTTCATTGTAGCTTTTAATGTTACAATGGCAATTTTGTTATTATATTTTTGAATCTCAAGTTCAATTGGTTTATTAATTTTACGAGCAATTATAATTAATCCAAGACCAGCACCTGCATGATTTTCATCTTTTTGTTTTACAATTTCGTGCTGATAAAACTTCTTCAAACCAATTGGGCTTAAGCTATTTACAAAATCAATTTTGTCTTTTAATCTTTCTGATTTTGTTATCTCGATTGGGTTTTTAATTGTTATTTGATATTCTTTTTTACCATTATCTGTAACTAAACAGAATATACAATCTTTACATTCCTCTGCTGTATATGAATATCTATATGCATTTTCGACCATTTCGGTAACAACAGAATAAACTAATTTTAGTTCGGCAAGTTCAAGATTGTTACCTTCTAACGTTGACCATACCGTTGTTAAAATTTCGTTAACTTGATTGTAGTCTATTTTATTCCCTACAAATGATGCAATAACTTTTGCTTTCTTTTTAAACATGGATTAAAATAGACTTGACTTTGATTGAACAAACGTAAATGGAATTTCAACTACATCCGAATAATCTTCACCAACTTCTATCATATCTTCATCGCCTTCTTCAAAATACCAGAATATTTCGATATTATAAAGCGATCCACGCCCGTCTGTTATTGAATATAATTTTTTAAACTGCAATAAAATATCAAGGAAACACTTTAAAGAAGCAGAGTTAAAATAAATAATTCTTAGTTCAATATGTAATTTTGTAGAAGGTGTAATTGTACTAAGTATTTCAGCCTTATTTTTATCAAACCAATCGAAATACGATTGATAAAATGAACGAACATTTTCCATTCGAGAAAAACCTCCAATTTCAAAATGATGTTTTGAAATATCATAAACTATTTTGGGAGAGACCTCGGTTGGATCTGTTTTAAACGCTTTCATTATTCAAATATTATCATCTAAATTTTAATGCAAGATACTATTTTCTAGGAAAACAAAAAAGTATGTTTATTATTTTCTAAAATCGTGCTAATGGACTCACTGTCTGATCAGAAAACTCCTTTTTGATGTATTTATGATAAGCTGTTACAGCTATCATTGCAGCATTATCGGTAGTATATTTTAATTTGGGCAAAAAAGTATCCCAGTTATTTTTTTCCCCTGCAGCAATAATTGCATTTCGCAAACCAGAATTTGCAGAAACACCACCACCTATAACAATTTGATTTATTCCAGTCTGTTTTGCAGCTTTTTCGAGTTTCTCTATTAAAATATCAACAATTGTTTTTTGTAAAGACGCACATAAATCAGAAACATTTTCTTGTACAAAATTTGGGTTTACTTTAGTCTTATCGCGAAGTAAATATAAAAATGATGTTTTAAGTCCGCTAAAGCTAAAATCGAGTTCAGCAATTTGTGGTTTTGCAAATTGAAATGCAAGGGCGTTACCCTTTGCAGCTTCTCTATCAATATAGGGTCCACCAGGATATGGTAAACCTAATACTTTAGCACTTTTATCGAAAGCCTCACCCGCAGCATCATCTATTGTTTGACCAATAATTTCCATTTCCAAATAATCGCGAATAACTATTATTTGTGTATGTCCTCCAGAAACGAGTAGGCATAAAAATGGGAATGTTGGTTTTTTAATAGTTTCGTTTTGTTCTTCAATAAAGCTTGCTAACACATGTGCTTGTAAATGATTTACTTCAATCAATGGAATATTGAGCGATAATGCAACCCCTTTCGCAAACGATGTTCCAACAAGTAAAGAACCTAATAATCCCGGACCACGAGTAAATCCAATTGCCGATAAATCAGATTTAGGAACATTGGCATTTTTTAATGCTAAATCAATTACCGGAACAATATTTTCTTGATGAGAACGAGATGCTAATTCAGGAACAACACCACCATATTCTTCATGTACTTTTTGTCCAGCAATTACGTTCGAAAGTACGATACCATTTCGGATTATTGCTGCAGAAGTGTCATCACATGATGATTCGATTGCTAGTATTGTAATATCGTTCATTTTTGGTGTTCTATTTAGAATATTTGAGGTATTCTGTATCTTTTTTGAATACCTTTGCAAAGATACGTTTTTAAAACATATTAATAAAAAATCGAGTAGTGCTAAAATTACATTCTTTAATAAAAAGAATAATTAAATGGATAGTCGTTTTATTCTTAGGAATAATACTTCTATTTAGTATAGCATGGGCATCATTACAAACCGAATATGCTCAAACTCGTGCAATTAATCTTTTTGCTACAATATTATCTTCGGCATTTAAATCTAACATTAAAATTGGTTCTGTAAGTATTGGTTTTTTCAACAAACTAATATTGAAAGATGTAACCGTTTTGAGTTTAAAAAACGAAAAAATAGCATCGGTAAAAACGTTAAGTGCTTCGTTAAATAGCTTTTCATATAAACTTAAAAAAGCAACCTTTGGTCGCATTTTCCTCGAAGAAGCGACTTTCCAAATAAAACAAAGAAAAGATGGTAGGACTAATATTGATGATTGGCTTGATTCAAAATCGACCGACACGACATCAAATAAATGGCAATTTACAGTAAATAGTTTAAGGCTTAAAAATGCTCAATTCTCATACAATCACGAGGGTATTATTAGCGAACCAACAGTTTTCGATTACGAAAATTCCGAAGTAAAAAACATTTCGGGTTTAATTGATAACATTAAATTTAAAGACAACATAATTGCTTGTACAATAGAAGATTTAACATTTAAAGAACGTTGTGGTTTTTATGTCGAGTCGTTTAATGGGCAGTTTTTTGTATCGAATAAAAGTATAAGCTTTTACGATTTCTCTGTTAAAACCGATAAATCGGAAGTATATGCTCGATTTGGTCATTTTAGCTATAAAAGCTGGGATTCGTTTGTCGATTTTAACACTAAAGTTACGATGAACTGTCGAATTGAAAAATCGAAAGTATCGATGGACGACATTAGCCGTTTTACAAGTGAATTAAATGGATTAGATCAGATTGTTGATGCTAAAGGTTTTTTTAAAGGAACAGTTAGCGATTTTGTAGTCACAGATGCATCTTTATCATTACTCGATTCTACAAAATTCCAAGGAAGAGTTGAAATAAATGGGCTTCCCGATATTCAAAACACCTATTTTTTTATAGATGTAAAAAAGCTTAAAACATCAATGAATGATATAGCTTCGATTCCATTATATCCATTTACCAGTGGCGAACGAATTCCGATAGACCCAATGCTTAAAAAATTTGGATCAATAAAATATACCGGAAACTTTACTGGTTTTATATACGATGTCGTTGCCTTTGGGAAAATATCTACTTCTTTGGGAAATGTTTCATCGGATATTCTTATTAAACAACTTAAGAAGGAAAATGAATTAAAATTAAGCGGTAGTTTTTCGACCGAAAAATTTAACATAGGTTCGCTTTTAGGTCCAGCTTCTAAAATTGGTAAAACCGATATGGCTGTAAAAATCAATACAACATTCGACAAAAATGGCTATAAAATTTCTGATTTAACTGGCAGTATTTCTTCTATAGACTTTAACCATTATTTTTACGAAAACATTAAATTTGATGGAATAATTACTCCCAAAGCATTTAATGGGAAAGCTTCGATAAAAGATCGAAATCTTGATATGGATTTTCTCGGAAAATGCGATTTAAGTCAAAAATTACCAGTTTTTGACTTTGATGCCCATATTGGCCATTTAAATTTCCATCGACTTAATTTCTTCAAAGGCGATTCAATAGCCGATATTTCTTGCAATATTCACACAGATCTAATTGGCAATAAGATTGAAAACATGAATGGAACAATTGCAATTGATTCTGTTTTATTCGAGAATAAAAAAGGACAATCGTATATTAACAAAGCTCAACTTGAAATAACGAATAAAGGTTCGAAAGCCGATTATAACTTCGAATCGGATATTGCCGATGCGCACTTTTATGGCAATTTTAAAATCTCAAATCTCATAAAAAACATTCCTCAAACAATTGCAGAATATCTTCCTTCATTAATAGGGAAAAGCGCTAAAGATGTCGAAGAAATAGATGAAGATAAAATTAAGTGTAATATTAAAATCAAAGATTTGAGCGAACTTTCAAAAACTTTTTTGCCATCAATTATTTTAAAAGAACCTATAGAAATATCAGCAGAATATGCTTCAAAAATAAATTACATTTCTGTTAAATCTAATATTCCTTTTTTAGAAATAAATTCTACAAAGATTAGCAATGGTATATTTGATTTACATACTCTAAATTCGAAAATACTTTATAAAACAACCTTTGATATTCCCCTTTTCAATGTCGCTTTTAAAAATGCATCAGCAAGTGGTGAAATTAAAAACGACAGTATTTCTTTTTCCAGCTATTGGCTAAAAGCCGATTCTATACTTTATCGAGGTTTTGTTAAAACAATTGGAGTAATTAAACGCAACGAATTATCAAACAAGCCCGAAGCTCTATTTACACTGTTACCCTCAGAAATTGTTATTGCTGATTCGGTTTGGAAACTTAGTAAATCGACAGTTTCTATCAATCAGAATATTTCAATAAATAATTTTAATTTCACTAATAACAATCAAATATTTTCTATTGATGGCACCATTTCAGAAAAGCCGAATGATTCGCTATATATCGGATTAACCGATTTCGAACTCAAATATTTCAATAAATTCATTAAAGATAAAAGCCTAGGTATGGAGGGCAAATTATCGGGATATATAAGTTTATTTGAGATACCTAATAATTTCCATTTCCGTTCCCGAATTAAAGCAACAAATTATCAAATAGCAGGTTCCGATTATGGTACTCTCCATGCAATTAGTGAATGGGATGAAATAAATAAAAGTGTAAGTATTAATCTTTATACAGAAAAAGGTATAATAAAACCAATTGAATTAAAGGGCTTTTATTTTCCCGATGATAATATTTTAGATTTAACTCTAAATGTAAATAATGCAAATTTTAGTATTATATCTATTTTTGTAAAGGATTTCTTTTCCGATTTAAAGGGTTACTTGAATGGTCAAGTTCGCATTCAAGGGAAATTAGACAAACCCGATTTTCATGGCTATATAGATTTAAAAAAGACTAGTCTCGTCGTTGATTATCTCAATACTCGTTATAATCTTTCGGGGAGATGTAATGTTCTTGGTCAAAAAATAATTTTCGACAAAATTCAAGTTTTCGATTCGGAAGGAAATCCAGCAATTGCGAATGGAGATTTATTATTTCCAAACTTTAACACACTCATTTACAATATAGTCGTAGACGCAAAAAATTTTATTGGACTCGATACTAAATTAAATAACAATCCTTACTTTTATGGGAAGGCCTATGCTACAGGTGTTGCAAGAATATATGGCGATCTCAATCATACTCAAATAGATGTAAGTGCAAGATCAAACCCTAATACTATAATTAATATACCAATTAGTAGCGAGACAACTATCGAAAACAATTCGTTTTTAACCTTCAAAACTAAAAATACAAAGCCAAAGAAAAAGGTTGAAGAATCGACGTTTGATGGTGTTACAATGACATTCGATCTTGATGTTACAACCGATGCAGATGTTCAAATTATTTTGGATGAAAAAGTTGGGGATATTATTAAAAGTAAAGGAAATGGTACAATACTTATGAATATCGATACTAAAGGTAAATTTAACATGTATGGTACCTACGAAATCTTCTCAGGCGATTATCTTTTCACAATGCGTAATTTAATAAATAAAAAATTCATAATAGAACCTGGCAGCAAACTCACATGGACTGGCGATGCTTTTGAGGCAAACGCAGATATTGTAGCAAAATACAAATTAAAAACAGCTTTGCTTCCATTAATGATGACAGTTGTCGATACAAACCCTGTTTATAAACAACGAATTCCTATTGACTGTAAAATTATTTTAACAGATAAAATTCTAACTCCCAATATTGCTTTTAGTGTAGACATGAAAGATGCAGATGAAAAAGCTAAAGAAGTTTTCAATAATCTAACCGATGATGAAAAGAATAAACAATTTATGTCATTACTCGTTTTAAATAGCTTCTTTTTCGATCCAAATGCAGAACAACAAAGAAGTTCGGTTGCATCATCGGGGAGTGAATTACTTTTTAGTCAACTTAGCAATTTAGCATCGAATATCAATAAAAATGTAAATGTTGGATTAAATTATAGAACAGGTTCGCCTACGACAAACCAAAGTGCCGAGTTCGAAGTTGCATTATCAACAGAAATACTTAATAATAGAGTAATCGTAAATGTAAATGGTTATACTGCAGGTCGAACTAGTACAAGTGCTACAACTACAGATAACACTGTTTTAGGTGGAGATGTAAGCGTTGAAGTAAAATTAAATAAAAAAGGCACATTAAGAGCAAAAGGATTTAATCGCTCAAACATGGAAAACATCGAGAAAAAAGGTGATACTCAAGGAGTTGGTCTGTCGTATTCTCGAAATTTCAATACTTTGAAAGATTTATTTACCTTTAGCAAACGTAAAAAAAACATTACCGAAACAGCTAAAAAATAAATAACACATGTCCTTTTTTCATTTCACATCGAGCGAACGAGTTGGGGTGATTGCGCTTATTGTTATATCAATAGCATTAGTTTTCTATGTATCGAACCAAGTGCCTGAGCCTTTTAAAGATGTTACAAATATTTCGAATAAAAAGTATTACAACAAAAATCATAAACATTATCGTTCGTTTACTAAAACCGACAAAAAAACCAAATATACCTTTGTCGAATTCGACCCAAACACATCTCTACTCAAAGATTTTTTAGCAATGGGTTTATCCGAAAAACAAGCTTTGGTTATAATTCGTTACCGCGAAAAAGGAGGAAAATTTCGAACAGCTAACGACTTTGCAAAAGTATATTCTATTTCACCTCAAGTTCATCAACAAATAAAACCATATATAAAAATAGATACGAGCCTTTTTAATTTTAAAAAGAAGAAATGGCAAAACAGAGCAAAACAAATCACAAAAATTAACTTAAATAATGCTACGGAAGATGACTTAGTAAAACTACCACTGATAGGATGTTCAAGAGCACAATTAATTATAGCTTTTAGAGAAAAAATAGCTGGTTATTATTCTGTAAACCAACTGAACGAACTTTATGGTTTTAATAAAGAATTGGTCGACAGTTTACAATTCTATTTTATTGTCGATTCGACGCAACATAAAATAATAAACATTAATAAGGCAAGTATTTCTGAAATGAAAATACATCCCTATTTCAAATATTTTACAGCAAAAAAAATTGTCGATTATAGAAATATAAAAGGCGTGATAAACACGCCTTCAGAACTTTTGAAATATAAAATTTTAGATAGCTCAACGTATCAGAAAATCGAGCATTACATTTCTACTAAATAAAATGTCGAGCTTGAGCTATTTTAAAAATTGAGCCAACGATTTCTTCTTCTGTCATTTTTGAACGATTAAAAGTAACATCGAACAATTCTGTGTCGGGCTTATCGCCTCTAAAGAATGTCATAAAGGTTTTTCGTTTCTCATCGAATTCAGCAACTTGTTTTTTTGCAGCTGATTCATTTAAATTAAATCGTTCTTGAATTCGACGAATTCGCCAATCTATTGATGCATTTAATTTAACATGCAAAGATTTCGAAATTCCTTTTGTAATTACACAACCAGCACGACCAACAATAATAACATGTCCTTGTTCAGCATACGATCGAACAATTGCTGTAATAGCTTTTTTAATTGCAGTATCTGAAACGTATTTTTTTGTAGAAAACGATTCTAATAAATCGCTTAAGAATTGCTTTTCATTTGCTCCAAATAAATGAGAAATTTTACTTGGATCTATTTCTAAACTTTTTGCTGCTTCTTGAAGAATTTCATTGCTAATTACCGTCCATTTTACTTTTTTATCTTCATGATGCGACGCTTCAGTCAATTTTTCATTAAGCATACGAGCAATATGCGATGCATAACATCCATACTCCCTTGATAACGTAATGACAGGTCCAGACTCCTTCTTTATAGGAAGTTCTTCTTCGACACGTGCTGTCATGTATTTAATAAGTGCATCTTCTTTCATGGTAATTTCGTCTTAAATAGTTTAAGTGAAGGTACCATTTAAAAATTGATAAAACCTTTTAGTTTACTAATAGTTTTACTATTCGATATTTTTGTTTTGAATTTTCTTCTCATTCATCTTATTGATAAAGAGTAACGAGATTGGTATAACAAATAACCTTCAACAAAATTAATCGCTGAAGGTTATTCTCAAATATGTATGTTCGATTATCCGCGTATCATTGTTAAAACCATTTTAAAATCAGTTACAGACTGCACCGCGTGAGGAATATTTGCAGGCATTATAATAGTTTGACCAGAATTTACTATGTATGGTTTCTTATTTATAAAAACTTCGGCAGTTCCATCAACAATTTGAATTATAGCATCAAATGGCGCCGAATGCTCGCTCAAACCTTGACCTTTTCCAAATGCAAATACTGTAATATTTCCTTTTTCTTGTTTTACTATTGTTTTACTTACAACCGCATCGACTTGGTATGCAACAGTATCGGCATAATTAAAAACAGTTGAATGTTCTGTACCGGTATTAAGTTTTAATCCTTCTATATTCATCGGGTTAATTTTAAAATTCGTAATTAGTAATTGATAATTAGTAATTAACTATATTCAATCTTCTTTTAAGATTTCGCCTCTGGTGCTTACTATCACTAATTTCAAAGGAATTTTACGAGTTGCTTCATTAACAGCAGCTTGAACCAAACGTAATAATCCACCACAACAAGGAACTTCCATTATCATAACAGTTAAAGTATTAATTCGCGCATCGTCAATCAGCGATTTTACTTTCGTTTTATATATTTCTTGATTTGAATCGAGTTTTGGACAAGCAATTCCAAGAGTTTTACCTTTTAGATAATTTTGATGAAATCCTCCAAGCGAAAATGCAACACAGTCGGCAGCAATTAACATATCGGCACCTTGAAAATGTTGTGCCATAGGATTAAATAAATGTAATTGAACAGGCCAATGTGTTAGTTGAGATGCAAGCGAACCTTGAGCCGAAGCAGCAGGAATATTCATTGAAAAACTTTGAGATTTTGAACCAGGACAGCCAAATGCTTCGTGTTTAGGTTCTACTTTTGATTCATTCATTTTTTCAATTAATTTTGGATTTTGTGTACTATGTACAGCCGCTTTAACTTGGTTTAAATCGAAAGGAAGCGTAGCTTGAACACTCGATAAATATCCAACACCTTCTTGCAAAAACTTAACTTCACCATGTTCCTTAAGATGTTTTAAATGCGCAATTACAGTATTTTTGCCTTTCGAAATCATTTCTTTAATTGTCTCAATTTCGTCGTAAGCTGGAGCTTCGCGTTTTTCGATAGTTAATGCACCTACAGGACAATGACCAATACAAGCACCTAACCCATCGCACATTAATTCACTTACCATTCTAACTTTACCGTCAATAATCTGTAATGCGCCTTCGTGGCAATTTGGAACGCATTCGCCACAACCGTTGCATAAATCTTCGTCTATTTTTATAATATCGCGTACCATCGTTTTATTTTTATTAAATTTTATAGGACAAAGGTATTTGAGAATTTGTCGCAATTTTGTAACAAATGTTACATTCAAGTCTTTTTAAATAAAAAAAGCTGTCATATTTTGACAGCTTTACTTTTATGTTTTTGAAACATCTTTTCCAGGCATTGGACCACGAAGATGAATTATTAAGCCATTTAAAAAATTCCTTAATAATTGATCGCCGCAAGGTTTAAAATTTGGATGATCGTCGTTTCTAAAAATTGCGCCTAGTTCCGTTTTATTCGTTGGAAAATCGACTAGACTTAGTATCTTAATAATATCATCATCTCGCAATTTTAATGCAACACGAAGTTTTTTCATTATATCATTATTGCTCATATTGGCTTCTTTTAAAATAGGAAACAAAGATAGAATATTTAATCAATCTTTTTCGATTTCTGCAAATGCTTTGGAGGCTCTAAAACAATTAATTGGTTACATGATGGACAGACATGTTGTTCGCATCCAACGCATCCAAAGCAGTTAGAACATTCTTTAGTATATCTGTCGAGCTCAACGATTACCTTACAATGAGGACATTCGATATTCTTACTTTTCTCCAAAACACTTTATTAATGAATACATTACAAAGGTAAATGAATAATATAAAATGCACAAATCTAATATAGTATTAAAATATTTTTAAATTTTTAGTATTATGTATTGCATACTACTAAATTATTTATATATCTTTGTATAACATTTAGAAATAAAACCATGATAACTGAAAATGCACAATCGCAAATGCGTAAGGGTGTGCTTGAATTTTGTATCCTATCTTTATTATCGAGTGGCGATATGTACGCCTCGGATATTATACAAGAAATGAAAAAAGCGCAACTTATTGTTGTTGAAGGTACACTCTACCCTCTCCTAACAAGGCAAAAAAACGCTGGATTACTATGTTACCGTTGGGAAGAATCGACCCAAGGACCACCACGAAAGTATTATAGTCTAACAAACGAAGGACGTCAATACCTCGAAACACTAAAATCGGCTTGGCAAGAGCTCGTAATTACTGTAGATCAAATAACTAAAAAGTAAACCCTTATAATTCTAAAACCATGAAAAAGACAGTTTCAATAAATTTAAATGGTCAGGTTTTCGTAATCGATGAAGACGCATTTGACGAGTTACATTCGTATTTAAATGCGATTGCGAGCCAGTTTGCCAATTCAGAAGAAAGCGACGAAATCATTTCCGACATAGAAGCTCGTATCGCTGAATTATTCACGGAATATATTTCAGCGTCGAAACAATCGATAACACTTTCTGATGTAATCAAAGTCGTTGAAATTATGGGTAAACCAAACGATTTCAGCGATGAAACGCAGGAACCTAAAAATCAAAGTTATAATAACCAAAGTTATAATAGAACCGATAGTCGTTTTAGAAAACGTTTATTTCGCGATCCCGATAATCGAGTAATTGGAGGTGTTGCCGCTGGAATAGCAGCATGGGCAGATCTTGACCCAGTAATTGTAAGAGCGTTATTTGTCGTTTCGTTTTTTATATTTGGACCATTACTGTATTTTATTCTTTGGATAATTATTCCATTAGCTAAAACACCGTCTCAAAGACTTGAGATGAGAGGTGAAGAAGTTAATTTACAGAATATTGAAAGAATTATAAAAGAAGAATTTCAACAAGTTAAAGACAGTTTGAATAACCTAAAAAAAAAAGGAAACAGAAGACATCTTAAACACGAATTTTCGGAATCAATAACTGGAATTGGTCATATTTTTATTGCCTTTGGCAAAATTATTATTGGTTTTATAATTGCTGCTTTTATAATTGTATTAATGCTTTTTTTAGGTGTAATGACTCATATCATTCCATTCGATTTTGTAGCTACACATTGTAATTCTACGGCTCCAGTTTCTAGCTTTTTACATGTATTCATATCACAATCATCAAGCGTTATGCTCTTTTGGGGTATTCTTTTATTTGTAGGAACAATAATACTATCAATAATAGTAAACCTTATAAAAGTTATAACTGGCAATTATAGACGATGGTGGTTTTTAAATTCAATTTTTACATTTTTTACACTACTAGGTTTAGCTTTAATTATTATCTCTACCGTAAGAGAAGCAAAACATTTTAATGTAAGTACACAAATAGAAAGTCGAAATGACATTAATATTCAGAGAAATGATACTCTTCAGATTGAAATTTCTGATTCTAACATTAATAATAAAATAAACGAAGAGAGTAATTGGAGTTACAAAGATAATGGCGATTTCTCATTTTCTATTTCATCGACAAAATGCCATTTTACAAAAGGCGATTTCACAATTTATAGTAATCCAGAATTACTAATTAAGCAATCAAAAAGCGATTCATCATATATGATAATAACAAAACATGCAAATGGAGATAGTCACAATGAAGCTATATCAAATTGTAATTCAATAAATTATTCATGGGAAATCAATAATTCAAATTTAATCTTAGCACCTTTTTTTACTATTGTAAAATCGAATTGGAGATTACAAAAGCTTCAAGTAACCATTTTTATTCCAATTGGAACTTCAATAAAACTTGGTAAAGATTTATCGAAACTAACAAAAGAACTTAAAGAAGATCAAGTTTATACAATGAAGAATGGCAAACTAGATTAGTAATTTACTATTGATTATTTAATTTACTATTTTTTCTACCATAGAAGAAATAGATTAACACTCCAATTGCCATCCAAATAATTAAACGCCACCATGTATCTGCAGGTAGCGATGCCATTTGGACGAAACAAATACCAGCTCCAAGAATTGGTACCAAGGGAACTAAAGGTGTTTTAAATGAACGAGGAACATCAGGACGTTTTTTTCGCAAGATTATAACGCTTATGCAAACTATAACAAATGCAAACAAAGTTCCTATTGAAACTAGTTCTCCTAAAATATTAATAGGAAATAATCCTGCTACAATTGCTGCTACAGTTCCAGTTAAAATTGTTGTAACATATGGTGTTTGAAAACGAGAATGAACTTTCGAAAAGCTTTTTGGCAATAAACCATCTTTCGACATTGCAAAGAATATACGAGGTTGTCCCATTAACATAACAAGTACTACAGAACTTAAACCTGCAATTGCACCCATTTTTACCAAAGGATTTAACCATCGTAAACTTTGAGCTACACTATCGATTGCTAAAGCAATTGGAGCTGCAACATTTAGTTTTGAATAATGTACCATGCCTGTTAATACTAAGGCGACAGCAATATATAAAATAGTACAAAGAATAAGAGAAACTAAGATTCCAATCGGCATGTCTCTTTGTGGATTTTTTGATTCTTGCGCAGCTGTTGATACGGCATCGAAACCAATATATGCAAAAAATATTACTCCAGAACCAGTTAATATTCCACTCCAGCCAAAATGGCCAAAAGTGCCGGTATTTTGAGGAATAAATGGCGACCAATTATCAACATTTACATACCACATTCCAAAGAATATAAAGAGCAAGATTACAATTAGTTTTAAAATAACAATTACATTATTAAACGTTACAGATTCTTTAATTCCAATAACTAATAATGCTGTTACAACAACTACAATAAATACAGCAGGAAAATTTATCATACTTCCTGAAAAACCCCAACCCAATTCTTTTGAATAAGTTAATGGTGCTTGACTTAAAGCAGCAGGAACATTTATATGTAAATCGTGAAGGAAACTAACCACATAGCCAGACCAACCAACAGCAACTGTTGCAGATGCAAAGAGATATTCTAGAATTAAATCCCAACCAATTATCCAAGCCATAAATTCACCAAGAGAAGCATACGAATAGGTGTACGCACTTCCCGAAATTGGAATCATTGATGCAAATTCCGCATAACACAATCCAGCAAAAACACATCCTAAACCTGAAATTACGAATGAAATTGCTAATGCTGGACCAGCATATAAAGCTGCTGCAGTACCAGTTAAAACAAATATTCCTGTTCCAATAATTGCCCCAATTCCAAGTGTAATTAAATTAAATGAATTGAGAGCTTTTTTAAATCCGTGGTCTTGTTTTGATTCAGCAATTAACTGATCAAGATTTTTACGACGGAAAAGATATGCTAAACTTGTAGCCATAGATTTTTCTTATCAAATTTATGTACAAACCTATGCTATTTTTTCAAGATTTTAATGCGTATGAATGCGGAATTTTGATTTTAACAAATGCGTACATCACGAATTCGTAACTGTAAATTTACTTCACCTCTAAATTCGTTTTCTTCAATGGTATAGCAAATATCAAATTTCGATTGCTTTAGAGTTTCTGCATCACTTCCAAATCCAAATCCAATTGCATCAAACATTATTGATGAGTCGTTAGATTTAACCATCATTTTTAAATGTGCACCATCTCCACCTATTGTTCGAATAGTTTGATTTCCAACAATCCCCATTGTAGTAAAAACAGGAGTCATATTTCCAGGGCCAAATGGTTCGAACTGTTTAAGAATTCTATAAAACTTTGGAGTTATTGAATCAACGGTTAAGACAGAATCAATCTTTACTTTAGGGATAAGCATTTCTGGTAAAATAGTTGAGCTCACAACTTGCTCGAATCTTTCTTTAAATGCTTCGAAATTTTCCTTTTTCAGGGTTAAACCAGCAGCATATTTATGACCACCAAAATTTTCAAGTATATCGGAACATTTCTCTAGAGCAGCATATAAATCAAAACCATCGACAGAACGAGCAGAACCTGTTATTTTTCCGTTAGCTTCGGTTAATACTATTGTTGGTCGATAATAGTTTTCGATAATGCGAGATGCAACAATTCCAACAACTCCTTTATGCCATTCTGGAGAAAACACAACATTTGTAGTTTTTGTTTCTTGATTTGGTTCATTAGCAATCATTAATAAAGCTTCCGAAGTCATAGATTTATCTAAATCTTTGCGAAATTCATTATTGTCGTTAACTTCTTTTACAATTTCCATAACCAAAGATGGATCTTGACATGTAAGTAACTCCACAGCAAGCCTTCCCGAACCAATTCGACCAGCAGCATTAATTCTTGGGCCGATTTTAAAAACGATATCGCTTACCGAAAGCGAACTACTATTTATTTGCGCTATTCGCTTTATTGCATCAATTCCTAAAGATGGATTTTCCAATATTTTTTTAATTCCATAATGGACAAGAATTCTATTCTCTCCAACAATTTTCACAATATCAGATGCAATACTTACTGCAACTATATCGAGGTATTGAAAAAGTTCATCTGTAGAAATATTTTTAGTTTGACAAAATGCTTGCAATAGTTTAAACCCAACTCCACAGCCAGATAAATCCTTAAATGGATAAGTACAATCGTTTCGTTTTGGATTTAAAACGGCAATTGCTTTCGGTAATTTTTCGCCTTGATTATGATGATCGCAAACAATAACATCAACGTCATTCGATTGAGCATATGCAATTTGTGAATTAGCTTTTATTCCACAATCTAAAGTAATAAGTAATGTAAACGAATGTTTAATTGCAAAATCAATTCCTGTAGTAGAAACGCCATAACCTTCTTTGTATCTATCAGGAATATAATAATCTAACTTTGTAGAATATTTTTGTAAGAACAAATAAAACAACGAAACGGATGTTGTACCATCAACATCATAATCGCCATAAATTAGAATTTTTTCATTATTATTTATAGCACGAACAAGACGTTCAACAGCCTTATTCATATCTTTCATTAAAAATGGATTTAAGAGATCATCAAGCGAAGGTCGAAACCATTTTTTTGCATCTTCAAAAGTCAATATTCCTCTCTGAACTAAAAGTTTAGCTAATACTGAATCAATAGATAAATCTTTAGTTAGTTGTTGAATAGCATGTTCTTCTACAGTCTCTTTTAATATCCAATTCTTTTGCATGTTGTTTTTTTACAAATATATATGTTCTGTTTTTATATAAAAAGAAACCTTTCGAACTTTTTAAGGTAAAAGGACATGATTTTACAATCCATTATAAATTCCAATAGTATGAAAAAATATATATTTCTAACATTATCATTAAGTGTTTTATTATTATCAAATATTTTTGCACAACGCAATTTCGAGGGACGTTCGAGAGTAACAACTACAATGACAAATATTGATAGAACAAAAGATGAGAAAAAAGATATTTGGTATGTTTCGAGTAAAGCTGAATATTATAAACACGAAGAACATTTATTCGATACATGTACAATTGCATATATACATGATACTCTAAGTTTAATTATGGACGAATCGGACGAAGCTGTTCTAAAACGTACTGGAGTTGATTATGGTTTTTATCATGGAATGTATTATGTTGTGAGAAAAGAACGTACAAAAGAATTACACGACGATAAGGATTCTTACATTGCTTATATCGGATTAGATTTAAATCGTTTTAACGTACATGTAAGTTACCGTGGTTTTAACAATCAATATGTTATGGATTACAACATCGAACATCAAAAAAACAAAATAGTATATTTCCGATTACAAACAGATTCATGGTTCGATGTTTATTCAATTAATATTCGTGCAGAAATGCAAAAGAACAATTTAGTGATTACAAATCATTACAACAGACAAACGTTAACTTTAACTGTTTCTCCTTACGAAGGGGGCATGTCGAAAAAAATGCGATCAATGGGTTTGAATAAAAAACCACTCAGTGTATTTTTAGTTCCACCTACTGTTAAAAAGAAAAAATAGAGTTAAATCTTATCTCCTATCATTTTGGTTAATTCAATAAATTCAGAAACACCTAACTGTTCGGGTCTTTTATTGAATATTTCTAAAGGTAATAATTCTTCAGACAATACTGAACGTAAAGAGTTTCGCATCATTTTTCGACGCTGATTGAATGCTAATTTCACAACTCGTACAAATGCTTTTTCATCGCATTCGAGCTTTTGAACATTATTTCGAACTAATCTTATTACACCTGATTTAACTCTTGGTGGAGGATTAAAATCGTGTTCTTGAACTGTGAATAAATATTCGATATCAAAATAAGCTTGTAATAAAACACTTATAATCCCATAATCTCTATTTCCTGGACCAGATGCAATTCGTTGTGCTACTTCTTTTTGAAACATTCCAACAACACATGGAATTTGATCTTTGTGTTCTAGAACCTTAAAGAGAATTTGTGTTGAAATATTATAAGGAAAATTACCAATAATAGTAAATACACCCTCGAAATATGTAGATGGAGAAATTCTTAAAAAGTCACCATTAAAAATCTGCTCCTTTTGCAAAATTTTATTCTGAATAAGATACGCAACAGATTCGTCGTCTATTTCAACAACTTTAAGATCAAGTTTTTGATTTTTAGTAAGATATTTTGTTAAAACACCCATTCCAGCACCAATTTCTAAAACGGCTGATGTTTCGACAGGTAAACTTTCAACTATTTTTATTGCAACATCTTCGTTTGTAAGAAAATGTTGTCCAAGATGTTTCTTTGCTTTTACGTCTACCATTAGTTCTATTTTTTGCAAAGTTCTTAATTATTCATTCATTTCCAAAAATATAGTACTTTTGAGGATGTTCAAAAATAGAAATATAGGAATCGTACTAGTTAAAGCTTTTATAATAATCGCAGCATGGATTTATGTTGGATATAAATTGTACGATTATAGAGATTCTTTACATTCAATACAAACAATTTCTTTTTCCTCATTCCAAATTTTTGAACTACTTGCAGTTTTATTTTTGATGTTTATTAATTGGTCGATTGAGGCAAAGAAATGGCAATATGCTATACAATCAATCATTAAAATAAGCTTTAAACAAGCTTTTAAGAATATAATGACCGGTGCAACTATTGCAATTATTTCGCCTAATAGAGCTGGAGAACCAATAGGAAGAGTTTCCCAAATAGATCCACAATTTCGAGAATCGGCAACAAGTGCTAGCATTTATTGTTCTCTAGGACAGTTTACATCAACATTAATTGGTGGTTGTTTTGCGTTTCCATTCTTCATCAATAAAAAGTTGTATTTTACAAATACGCTTAGTGCATTTGGAATTTCTATTATAGGCTTACTATTTATACTAATATTGTATTTAAACATTTCGAAAATTGTATACTTATTTAAAAAAATCTCTTTTATAAAAAAATACGATTCATTCATTTCGCATTTTCAATCAACTTCTAAAAAATATTTAATTACAATCTTGTTGTTCAGCCTTTTTCGATATAGTATTTTTTTAATCCAGTTTTACTTGATCCTATTAGTTTTTGATATCGATATTTCTTTTGTAAACTCGAGTATTGCAGTTGGAATGATTTACTTTGTTACTACGTTAATTCCGACCACGACTTTAGCCGAATTAGGTGTAAGATGTAGCAGTTCAGTTTACTTTATAGGAGTGTATACTAATAAACCAATAGTAATTATTACGGCTTCGATGTTTTTATGGTTTATTAATGTTTCGTTACCAGCAATTATTGGAAGTCTAATCTTTATACCAAAGAGAAAAAAAAATTAGATTGGGAAACGAACAAAAAATGTTGCTCCTTTTTCCTCTTCAGATTCTAACCAAATTGCACCCTTCATCAATTTTAAAATTCCAGAAACAATAGATAATCCAAGACCATTTCCTTCGTATTTACGTTCATATCTTTCGTCGGCTTGACGGAAACGTTCAAAAATAACATCTTGCTTTTCCGATGGAATTCCAATACCAGTATCGGAAATCCATAATGTTACATTTTTATTTGGCTCGTAATTTCCTCCAATAATAATAGTTCCCGATTCTGTAAATTTAACTGCATTATCGAAGAGAATATTTAAGATTTGACGAATTCGAGCAATATCAGAATGAACGTATAATTCATTCCCCATCAAGGCATTATCCAAAATTATAGATACAGAAGATTTTCCCATTTCTTGAAGTTTATTATTAAATTTATCTTCAAGTTCGATGAGCATTTTTCCGAGGTCAAATAATTCGGTTTTTAACTTTAAAGTACCAGAATCTATTTTCGAAATATCAATTATATTTTCGATTATTTTCAATAAATTATTTGAGCAATCTTTCATAATTGCCACATACGATTTATGCTTATCCGATAATCCTGGCTGTGCTGTTAATAAATCTGCAAAACCAATAATTCCGTTCATTGGCGTACGAATTTCGTGCGACATATTCGATAAAAATGCAGACTTCAACTTATCTGATTTTTCAGCTTCTTCTTTAGCTTTTGTAAGTTCTTCACGAATTTTTATTTGTTTTTCAATTTTTGAACAAGCTAAAATATAAGTCGTCGATCCATTTGCCTTATCTATAATTGCTGTTGCATTTATATTTACATGAATTGTTTGATTACTTTTTGTTTTAAGTTGAACTTCTACATCTAAAAACTTTTCAGCATCTAATTCTGAAATAAATAGCCTTTTAACAATATTCTCGTTTTGTGGAATAAAAAACGATTCGATTTTCTGATCGAAAATATCTGTTTTAGACAAATCGGTATTTTCGCAAAATGTATTATTACAATCTGTTACCTTAAAACTGGTTCCAGAAACAATTAAATACATTACTGTTGATGAATTAAAAAATCTATTAAATTTAAATTCACTATTTCGAAGTGCTTGCTCTGCAACTTTCCTTTTCGAAATATTTACCATTTGTTCAATAAGATACAAAGGCTTATTTAGGACATCTCGAACTATCGATACATTCGACAATACAGTAGTAATAGTTTTATCGGCTAAAACAATTCTTTTTTCATATTCAAAGAAAGTATATTCTGCATTTAAAAGCGATTGAATTTTATCGATAAATGCTCCTTTATCTTGTTCTGCAATAAATGAAATAATTGAAGTGTCAATTATTTCATCGAACGAAATGCCCAATAATGAACAGAAATATTTATTGGCCGCCATTATTTTCAAATCGGGTGACATCATTATTATACCACCTGGTGAGTTTTCAAAAAGTGCTCTAAAAAGACGTTCACTCTCATATAAATCATGAACCTTTTGCACATATTTGGTTATATCTTTTAATATAAAAAGAAAAGAATTTTCGAAGGTTTGTCCACTAACCGAAAATGTATATCGACCTGCTGAAAGATTAAACTCTTCTCTTTTTCCTAATACAAACGAATCTCGAAAAAGCAACAATTGCGTGACAATTGCTTTTGTGTTTTTATCATCAATACTATCGAAATATCTTGAAAAACATCCGTTTTTAAAAACAACATTTCCATACTTGTCAATTACAATTACAACATCATCAATCAATCCAAATAATTGTTCTAACAAACTTACGTCCAACATGGAATTTAATATATTAGGCAATGCAATTTACAGAATTTAATATTCTTTAAAGTTGCCGTATATTGTTTTTTATCAACAATTAATTGCTATTATTTACCTTTTATAAACACTAACGAAATATACTCCAACAAATACCATTAACATAGAAATTATCGTTAGCCAAGTAAAAGAATCTCCCTTTATGAAAACAGCCAGTAATGCAGCAATTATTGGTTGCAAATAAATATAAACACTAACGGTTGTTGGATTAACCGATTTCAATCCGTAAACATTCAAAAGATATGTCAAAAAAGTTGCTCCAAAAACAATAAAGAATATTGCCAACCAAATAATAGGTTGTATGGCAGCAAAGTCAACATCAAAAACAAAATATCCTCCAAATAAACACATAAACATGGCTCCATAAAAAAACATCCAACGCATTACTGTTATTCCATCATACTTCACCATTAATGGCTTTGTCCAAACCAAATAAACACCATAACTTACAGCGTTTGTAAGAATAATAATGTCACCCAAAAATGTTTTATTTGAAATCGAAAATTCACCGTTAGAACTTATTACCATTATTGCTCCTCCAGCACCAATAAGAATTCCTATAATTTTGGCAAATGTTATTTTTAACTTAAGATAAATGGCAGAAACAAGTAAAACAAACAAAGGACTCGTTGTCATTATTATTGATGCATTGATTGATGAAGTATGACTTAATCCAGCTATAAGAAGTGTTTGACTTATTGTTACGCCTAGTAATCCACCAACTAACATTTTCCATTTATCAGATTTGTCAATTTTTTGATGTTTAAACCAAAACCCCGATAACCATAAAAAGAACAAAGCACCAACAGCTCGAATTACAGTTAATGCAATTGGATTTATACTCATTGGAACCACTTCTTTTACAACAAAATAATTTAGCCCATAAAGTATATTTGCCAAAAGGAGCGAAAGATGCGCTTTAAGACGGTTACTCATTCAATATTTTTTCAGCAAAACTATTAAATATAAAGCAACTTTTAAGCTTTCAATATCGATTTTCCAAACGATTGACTATCTTTGCAACCCAAATAAAATTTGACATGACGATACTCGATAACATAATTGCACACAAAAGAGAAGAGGTAGAACGTATCAAAGAACTAATTCCTCAAAAACAACTTGAACAAGGAAAATTATTCGATCGTGTATGTTATTCAGCAACAGATTTTATTAGACGTTCCGACAAATCGGGAATTATTGCAGAATTTAAAAGAAACTCGCCATCAAAAGGAACAATTAACGACAATGTTACGGTTAAAGATGTTACAACTGGTTATGTTGCTGCAGGTGCTTCATGCCTATCGGTTCTTACCGATCAACGTTTTTTTGGAGGTTCAAATAGCGACTTAAAAGAAGCTCGTGCATTAAACGAAATTCCTATTCTTCGTAAAGATTTTATTATAGACGAATATCAAATTATAGAGGCGAAATCTATAGGCGCCGATTTAATTCTTTTGATTGCAGAATGTTTAACAAATAAAGAAATTAAGAAACTAGCCACACTTGCTCGATCTTTTGGAATGGAAGTTCTAATGGAACTTAACCATGATGAAGAACTTTCGAAAATTTGTCCCGAACTTAATCTTATAGGAATTAACAATCGCGATCTTACAACATTTAAAGTTGATATGAATCGTTCTATCGAATTAAGCAAACATCTTCCTAACGAATTCCTAAAAGTTTCGGAAAGCGGAATAAACAATGCTTCTGATATATTGTTTTTAAAAGAAAATGGATTTGAAGCTTTTTTAATGGGCGAAGCTTTTATGAAAACGACTAATCCAGGCTTAGCTTGCAAAGAATTTATCGATGCTGCTGGATTAATTAATCGTTAGAAATCTCAATTAGTTTTTCGAGTATATTTTTGTTAGCATCGAATGGTTTAACACTATTTAGTTGCAATTTATCAATCGCTAAAGAAATCAATTCATCGTCTGTAAAAGACTCATTATCTTCAACATAAAACAATCCTGTTTCTAAAACCGCTTTTAAGGGAATCAATCCAACTAATTCACATCCAACAACTTTCGTTTTATACAATTGTGCTCGTTGTTTAATAGTTTCCACAACCTTATATATAGGTGTTTCATTAAAATTGGTAATATTTGTCGAAACCTGAATAATATCGAATTCAGTGATATACCAACCAATGGCTTTTACATTTTTCAACAAACCTTCACAAGAAATATTTTCGCCAGTTTGAGGATTCACCATTGCTCTACCCGATTCTCTTATATCTTCTGCAATTCGTTTCGCAATATCTATAGATTTTGTTTCAAGATTTACATTAAATGCAATAAGGAAATGTCTAGCTCCAATAACTGTTGCTCCACTTTTTTTATTAAAATCTTTTGGGCCAAAATCTGGTTCCCAACCTATTGTATGCTGCTTAATTGGTAAAAATTCATACTGGCCTTTTCTAATTTGTTCCAGTCGTCTCCTATACTCTTTCTTTGCAGAGAATTCATAACAGTAAACAGGAATTTGTAATTCGTCACCAACTTTTTTAGCAAGTTTTTGTACAAGTAAATCTGTTTCTTCTATCGAAATATTAGCAACTGGAATTAATGGACAAACATCTGTTGCTCCTATTCGAGGATGAGTACCGGAATGTTTACTCATATCAATTAATTCCGAAGCAACTTTTATTGCATTAAAAGCAGCTTCACAAACAGAATTAGGTAAACCTATAAAAGTAAAAACGGTGCGATTAGCCGAAATATTCGAATCGACATGCAAAAGCGAAACTCCGTAAACCGAAGTTATTGCATTTTTAATAGCATTTAAAACCAATGCATCACTACCTTCACTAAAATTTGGAACACATTCTAGTAATGCATCAGTCGATAAAAACATCTTTGTATAATTTAAGATCCTAACGTTGCAACCATCACAGCCTTAATAGTATGTAATCTATTTTCAGCTTGATCAAAAACTATCGACATTTCCGATTCAAAAACTTCATCGGTTACTTCTACGCCGTCCATACCATAATCTTGAAATATTTGTTCTCCAATTTTGGTATCTCTTCCATGATATGCAGGTAAACAATGTAAAAACTTCACTTTTGGATTAGCCGTTTTAGCAACTAATTCCTTATTTATTTGGTACGGTTTCAATAATTTTATACGCTCAATCCAAGTTTCTTTAGGTTCTCCCATAGAAACCCATACATCAGTATATAGAAAATCAACTGATTTTACTCCTTTTTCAATATCATCGGTAATGGTAATTTTAGCACCAGTTTGTTTTGCTAAATCTTGGCAAATATCTATTAACCATTGCTCAGGTTGTAGTTGTTTTGGAGCACATAAACGAACATCCATTCCAAGTTTTACACCACCAACAAGTAAAGAATTTGCCATATTATTGCGAGCATCGCCTAAATAACAATACGAAATCTGACTTAATGGTTTATCACAATGTTCTTGCATAGTAAGCATATCAGCTAGAATTTGTGTTGGATGAAATTCATCTGTTAAGCCATTCCAAACAGGAACTCCAGCATATTTTGCCAATGTTTCAACAACATCTTGACTAAATCCACGATATTCAATTCCATCGAACATTCTACCAAGAACTCTAGCAGTATCTTTAATTGACTCTTTGTGTCCAATTTGACTTGCATTTGAATCGATAAAAGTACAATGAGCACCTTGATCGTGAGCTGCTACTTCGAATGCACAGCGGGTTCTTGTGCTCGTTTTCTCAAATATTAAAGCAATATTTCTACCTTTTAATTTTTGTTGTTCGGTACCAGTATATTTAGCTGTTTTAAGTTCTTTAGATAGATCTAATAGAAATAAAATTTCTTTAGGAGTAAAATCTAATAACTTTAGAAAGTGTCTGTTTTTCAAATTGAAAGCCATCGTTATATCTTTATTATGTAATTAATTATTGCAAAGCAAACTTAGGGATTTATAGATAAAAAACAAAGAAAAAAACCTTATTTAACAGCCTGAATACCCGATGAATATCAAAGCAAATATTTTTAAAGTTGAATCGAGTAAATAAAATCAAAAAATAACTAACTTTGCATCTTGTTAGCGAAATTCAGATGATGTTATATTCAAAGATTAATTCCGCAAAGTATATTGTAATATTTTCCCTTATCCTTTATATCGTTTTTAACAACGATAAGGGTTTTTGTGCTAATAAATCTATTTCATTTAACAGTCGTGACTCTATTGTCAATCAACAACTTAAAAACGATAATAAATTGATTGATTATATTCAAAACGATTCAATTAAAATAATGATTAAGCCGCAATTTCTTCAAAAGAGTGTAATACTTCTATCGATTTTTATAATAATTATACTTTTTCTATTCTCATTTATAGTTGTTCGTTCGATATTAAAAAAGAGGCGAAACAAAAAAATTCAAGAAATTGTAGAGGACCGCACAAAAATAATAAGTAAAGAAATAGATAAGCTCCAACAACAAACCGATTCTCTCAAAGTTTCAAACTACGAAGCAAAATCTTTAAATAAAGAGCTTTTAACAGAGAGTCAACTTTTGAAAGAAACGAATGAAATGATTCTTGAACAAAACAAGAAAATCGAAGAACAATCAAAAAAAATACATCAAAAAAACGAGTTATTAACGCAAAGTTTAAATTATGCTCGTCGAATCCAACATTCATTGTTTCCAGAAATTAGTGATATAAAAAAGGTATTACCGAAAACAGAAATCTTTTTCCAACCCAAAGAAATAGTAAGTGGAGATTTTTATTGGATGCATACTTCTGAAGAAAAAACGATAATTGCTGAAGTTGATTGCACTGGTCATGGTGTTCCTGGAGCATTCATGTCTATGATTGGAAATACATTATTAAATGAAATTATAATAAATAAAAACATTAATAAACCTCAAGATATATTTCAAAAATTAAACGAAGAATTACTATTCATATTCTCACACGACGATTTTGATGATGAAGCTCAAGATGAAGGTATGGATTTAACAATTACGGTTATTGATAAAATTACTAATAAAATTAAAATAGCTTCAGCAATGCAAAATTTCTTTATAATAAAAGATAAAGAAGTAAGCGTTTACCGTGGAGATATCTTTTCGATTGGGGGTCTAATTTCTCGAATGAAAAAACCAGTTTATACAACTCATGAGTTTGAAATAACTGATGGATTAAGAATTATAATGAGTTCAGATGGTTTTATTGATCAATTTGGAGGTGCCGAAAAAGACAAATACGGTGTTGATAGATTCTATAGATTATTAGCTGAAACTTCAGTATTATCAATAAACGATCAAGTTAAAACCATACAAGAAAGTTTCAATAAATGGAAAGGTAGTCAAGACCAAATGGATGATGTCCTAATCTTAGGGATTGAACTTTAATTAAATTGGATTTTTTTGCCTAAAATTTCTAATAGATTATTAAGAAAAAGAATCGAAACTTCAAAACCAGTATCTTCTTTATAGGCTAATTTTACAAAACTATCTCCTAAGCCTGTTGGCCATAATCTATTAAAAGTATAATCTTTCAATTTCGATGCATCAACTTTCGACCATTTCTTTCTTTTAGCATCATCAGAACCATATAATTCATAAAAGAAATTAGTTATTTTTTTCATTTCATCAATGGTTACTTGGCGATTTTTAGATCGAAAAGTCGCATTCATATGAGTATCTGATGTAATAAAAAATTTATCAAACATTACCATTAAATGCAATGTGTCAAACACATTAAATTCAGATTCAGCCAATACTCTTTCATAATCTACAATTTGTACTGCAGGCGAATCTTCTGTTTTAACAATCTGATAATCCGACTCAAAATAACTTGTAATATCAAATGTTAATACATCTAATATATTTTTCGAATTCTCTATTACTGTTGTGTTTGTCATAAGAAAAATTAAACAATATCTTTTTACTTTCAAAAAAGATATACAAATGTACTATATAATATGTTACAAAAAAGAAGAAAAAATCAAAAATAAACGTAAATCGATTACGGATATTCATTCCAAATAGGTGTTACGTTTGTATAATCATAATTACAAACTAACCTTTAAAATTGTTTTTTATTAAAAATCTTAGTAATTTCAATTTAGCAAGCAACATTTGCATAACAAATATGAACAATTATACAACATATTAAAGTGAACATTCCAATACATTTGCGCTATATAAAAATGTTAAAGATAAAATTATAGTTTTTAATAAAATTATATATTTTAAATTTTGTTATTGGAAATTGCTTTTCTATATTTGCTTCCAAATGTGTCAGCAATTGATAACACAAGGACTTATTTATTATAAATTTAGTATTAATCAAAAACTACAAGTTTCATGAAAAAAACCTACCAGAATGCTAAACGACTCACATTGCTTGTTTTGTCGTTTATGTTACTGAGTTATGTACACGGTCAAATAGTAGTTACCGGTACTGTTATGGATGGTGAATTCGGTGGAGGATTACCAGGTGCAAACGTTATTGTAAAAGGTACTACAACAGGTACTTCTACAGACATTGATGGAAAATATTCTATCAAAGTTCCGGACGAAAATGCAATTTTGGTATTTAGTTCAATCGGTTTCGCAAGTCAAAGCATTAAAGTTGGCGATAAAAAAATTATCGATTTAACATTAAAAAAAGATGTTAAACAAATCGAAGAAGTTGTAAAAGTAGGTTACGGAGTTCAAAAGAAATCGGATGTTACTGGTTCTGTAACACAAATTGGAGCTAGCGATATAGCTTCTCGTCCAGTTATTGGTGTTGACCAAGCAATGGCAGGAAAAGCTGCTGGTGTATCGGTAACAAGTAACTCAGGAAGTCCTGGTTCTGAATCGATGGTACGAGTTCGCGGTACTGGTTCAATAAACAATGCAGATCCATTATATGTAGTAGATGGTATTCCTCAAGGAGGAATACCTCAAATTAATCCTACTGAAATAAAATCTATAAGTGTATTAAAAGATGCATCTGCATGTGCTATTTACGGTTCTAGGGCAGCAAATGGCGTAATTTTAATTTCAACAAAAGAAGGAAAATTAAGTAAAAAGTCTAAAGATTGTGAAAACTCTACTTCATCCGAAATTTCTGTAGATGCTTATTATGGAATTCAAACAATTAATAAACTTATGGATGTAACAAATGCTAAGGATTATTATCAATTATTTAAAAAGAATAATCCTGGTACAGTTATTACTGTTCCTTCTTATGCCGACACATCGGGAGCAGGAACAAATTGGCAAAAAGAAATCTACAGGCCTGCTCCAACTCAAAGATACTCTATTGCTTACGAGTCTGGCTCTGAAGTTTCAACCATACGTATTTCTGCAAATTTCTTAAAACAAGATGGTATTGTTAAAAGTACAGGATATCAGTCATTGGGAATGGGTGGAAAAGCAACTCATAATTTAAAAAAATGGTTATCAGTTCAAGAAACATTTGGTTTTTCTAATGCAATAAAACATATGGTATCTGAAGGTGCTGGGATTTATAATAGTAATCCAGTAATTTTAGCTTTACTTATGGATCCAACGGTACCTGTAAAAAGTGACCAACCAGTTGATTCTTCTAAAGGTTTAACAACAAACTATTATAATGGGGTATTTAATCAGGTATATAATCCAGCACGTGTTATAGATTTAAATAATCAAAAAAACATAAACCAAGGTTATAGTGGGTCATTTATGGTAAATATTACGCCAATTAAAAACTTAGTAATTACATCACTATTTGGAGCAAACGGTTATAATAATACATATTCAAATTATACTCCCGTTTTTTATCAAAGTAACCCAACACCAGTTTGGTTTAATTATGAAACACCAAATGGAGCAACATATCAAATTAATCAAAGTAGCGGTTGGGGATATACTTTCTCTAATACAGCAACATATAATTATGACATAAAAGATTCAACCGATAATGTAATCCATAGCTTTCAAATTATGGGTGGATCAGAAAGCTTTTATAAATATAGCAATAACCTCGGTTTAACAGGCTATAAAATGAATACAGCATTAGCTAATGAAACAACTCATTTATCTGAAGCGGATTCTGTAATTGTTGATAAAAATAGTATTCCGTCTGAATTAGCGATGCAATCATTATTAGGTAGATTAAATTACTCTTATAAAGGAAGGTATTTAGTTACAGCTAACATACGCTACGACTGGACTTCTCGATTTGTTAAAGAGAATAGACGTGGTAGATTTCCATCTTTTAGCTTAGGTTGGAAATTAAGTGATGAAAATTTCTTCAAAAACAATGAGAAACTGAAAAAGATTAACGAATGTAAAGTTAGAGTTGGTTGGGGAACAATTGGAAATTCGAATGTAACAAATAATGGTTGGGATAATTTATATCCATTTGCCTCAGGCATGAGAGTCGATAAATACAGAAACTACAGTTTTGGTGGTACACTCGTTAATGGTGCTTCTGTAGATAAAATGCCTAACGCAAAACTCGTATGGGAAACTGCAAAAATGTGGAATGCTGGTTTAGACTTTGCGTTATTCCAAAATAAAATAACGTTATCTTTTGACTGGTTTAACAAACAAACATCAGATATGATAGTATCCTCTCCACTGCCATTAATTGCTGGTGCTGAAGTAACAGACATTGTAAATAGTAGTGACGACCCATCAATGCCTATTAATGCTGGATCGGTTAAAAATACTGGTATTGAAACAACAGTAGCATATAATGGTTCTTTAAATTTCAAATATAAAACGACCTACGAAGTTGGTGGAAATTTCTCATATGTAAAGAATACTGTAGGAAATGTTAATTCATTATACGGCATTCAATCGGCAAATCTACCAAGTCCAATGAACTCAATATATCCTTGTTTAACTCAAGAAGGATATGGAATTGCTGATTTTTACGGTCTAAAATCTGAAGGAGTTTATTCTTCGTGGGATGAGATTAATAAAGGTCCTAAAATGCCTTATGCTGTTCAACCAGGAGACTATAAATATAAAGACTTAAACGGAGATGGTAGAATAGATGAAAAAGACTATATGCACATTGGTTCTCCTCTTCCAAAATTTACCTATGGATTTTACTTAAATGGAAATGTTGGAATATTTGATATTAGTCTTTCTTTTCAAGGAAGTGCTGGGAATAAAATATTTAATGCTCTACGTTACTATACTGATGCAAATAGTAACTGGAATTATTCAACTGAAAGATTAAATGCTTGGAGTACTGAAAATAATTCGAATGAAACAAGATTAGGTACTGGTTCTAAAAACTGGGAGATGGCTAGTTCTGCATATGTAGAAGATGGTTCTTATTTAAAATTAAAAGATATTGTTATTGGTACTACTTTACCTGAAAAACTTTGTAAAAAGCTAAAAGTAAATAAAATTCGTATCTATGTTCAGGCTCAAAACATTAAAACCTTTACAAAATATAAAGGTTATGATCCAGAAGTTGGACAGTTAACAGGTACGAATAGTGGACAAAAATCTAATACAATGCTTGGAGTTGACTTAGGTACGTATCCACATGCTAAAACACTTTTATGTGGTGTCAATTTTACATTTTAATCATAAAAAAAAGGACTATGAAAAAGATATATTTAATAAGTTTTTTAATTACATCAATAATATTGATGTCGGGTTGCGAGAAATTTCTTGATAAACAACCTATTGCAACTGTTACATCTGTAGGTTTTTATAACACCAAAGAAAACACAACGTTGGCTGTAAATGCTATTTACGATGTATGGACTTGGGAGCGCTGGGGCGATTTACTCTATGCGCAAGGCGATTGTGGATCTGATGATGCGGAGGTTGGAGGAAATCCAACAATAGTTGATGATCAAGCAGATGCTCAATATATTATGCTATATAAATCTTTATCTAATAATACTTATGTTACAAAATTTGCAAAACTTTGTTATACTGGTATTCAAAGAGCGAATAACGTTTTACAAGGTACAGATCCTTCTAACAATAAACTTACATTCGATCCATCGAAACTAAGAGGAGAAGCATCATTTTTACGTGCTCAATTTTATTATTATTTAGCAACTACTATAGGACCTGTTCCGTTAATTCTTGAACCATTGAATAGCGATCAGTTTACTACAGGAAACAGAGAAGCAGGTGATAATGAAAAAGGCACAAAACAATTAGAATCAATTTACACTCAAATTGTAAAAGATTTAGAATATGCAGCATCAGTACTTCCTGCAAAATCGGCAACGTCTCCTGGAAGAGCTACAAAAGCCGCAGCGTATGGTTATTTAATAAAAACATATGCAACAATGGCAACATCGAAATATATATTTGCCGATAAAGCTAAAACTGACTATTGGAACAAAGTTGTTGAATATTCAGATAAGATTAGAACAGAGGATCCAAGAATACTAGAACCAGATTACCATAGACTTTATACTGTAAATGGAGAGAACTCTTCAGAATCATTATTCGAAATTCAGTTTATAGCAGCAGGAAATTATGGTCCTCAAGGTGAAGGAAATGAAGCTCCTATAAATTTTGGACCAAGAGGTTTATTTGATTGGGTATCTAATTATGGATATGGATTAAATTCTCCAACAGTTGAATTAGTTAAGATTTTTGACATAAATAATGGAACGGCTACACCTATAAAATGGCAAGATCAATGGATTATAAAACCTGTTTTTCCTCTCGATAGTAACTCAGGAGCTAAAAAAGAAGCTTTCTTGAAAATTCAAATGAAAAAATATGCTCCAGATCTTTTAAAATCTTATGTAGATTATGATCCAAGACTTGACCTAATTGCAAAACCTGGTGATTCATTGTATAATATTGATAAAAACAAATATTATAAAATTAGAGCATTTAAAGGAAGTAACGATGGACTATTTTCAGCTACAGGTTTTTGGGATATGAAAACATGTTCTGCATTAATAGATGGTGGTAATCAAGCAAATCAGCTTAATAAAATTCTTTTACGTTATGCCGATGTGTTATTAATAGAGGCCGAAGCTAAATTAGCTTTAGGAGATGCTGCGAAAGCAACAGATTTAGTAAATCAAATTCGCAAACGTGCTCAAGATAGCAGATATGTTGCCGACCCAACAGTAGGTACAAATTCATATCATCCAGGTTTCGCTATTAAAGCAGGAACAACACCAAAATTAGCTGACCCATCAAGTGTAACACTTCAAGATATTCAATTAGAAAGAAGAAAAGAATTATTCCTTGAAGGAGTTCGCTTTTATGATTTAGTTCGTTGGGATTTAGCTAATGCTACTTTGGGAAATCGTCCAATGGAATTTCACCAAAGATCATATTCTTGGAAAAATGATCAAACGATTTTCGTTCCAATACCTTCAATAATGATTAGTGATGGTAAAGGTAGTGTTATTCAAAACCCTGGTTATTAATTTTAAAATATACTTATTATGAAAAAGATATTAAAAGTCACAATTTTGCTTTTTTCAATATCGGTTTTATTTTCACAATGTAAACCTGATAAATTAAGCATAAAAGATAAAACTCCTGATGCAAAGTTTACTTGCGAATATTTAGCAGACGGTGTAAAAATTGAAAGTAATGCAACAATAACTGTTAACGATAAAGTAGTATTTACTAGTGTAAACGATTATAATGTTTGTGGTACTGATTTCGTTTTATTTACTGGACAACTTGGGAAAAAGTTTGAGCCATATTTTTTTATGGGAAGTACAGAAACTGGAGTTGATGAATCAATTCAAAAGAATAAAAGCTACGGGACTTTATTGGACACACTAAATAATAAATTTGTATCGTCAGCAATAAAATTTGATGCCGCTGGCAAATATACTGTTTATTGTGTAGCAAGTTTTGTTAATAAGAAAACTGGTGAAGTTAAAATGGATTCAACATCAATGGTAATTAATGTTATTGATCCATCTTACAATCAACCAGTTTTAACTTCGTTTACAATACAACAAATTAAAGGTAAAGGAACTCTTATTGATGCAACAATAGGAAATGATTCTATTAAATTTGTAAATATAGTGTCAAGTAATGCATCGAGATTTATCAATGCTAATATAAAATTTAATCCTACAAGTGTCATTGTTAAATCTGGACCTACAGTTCTAACAGATGTTACTCCTGTAACATTAACAGAAGGTAGTAAAATCACAGTATATGCAGCCGATGGTGTTACATCAAAAGATTATACTGTTTCTATTAAATATTTTGTATCATCAAGTCCTTTAATTACTAGTGCTTCGTATAAAAACGTTATTGGCGATTCTACATTTACAGGAACTTCAACTATTGTTGGTGATAGTATAAAAATTGGAATATTACCATATGGAATAACGACATGTTCGTTAACAGTAAAAGTTACTAATGTAGCAGATAAGATTTATACCATTAATTCTTGGCCTTATAAAATTACAACTACATCACAAGATGGTAAAGCCACAAAAGACTACTGGGTAACAAAAAATGGTGCAACAATATTTAATGCAAGTTACACTGTAGTATCGCTTACTAATACTACATCATATTTAATGAAACAAATTACTGGTGGATATTCGTTCTCTGTAACAAATGCTTCAGATATGAAAATTGCAAAACTTAAAATTACAACAAACCAATTTGCTAAAATGCAATATGATACACTAAGTGATTACAGTACAGTAAGATCGTTCATATCAGAGTCTACCGTCATTGATTTTACTAAATATAGCACAGTATACTTTAAAGTTGTTAATGGTACAGATGTAAAAACATTCTTTATCAAAATGTCTGAATTACAATAACTTATTTTTAACACAATTATAAAGATGCCACCTCTAAAGGGTGGCATCTTTTTTTAAAATATAAATAATGAAAGAGAAAAAGAAACCAGGTGTACTTACAAATTTAATTTTCAATATTGTCATACCTGTATTAATAATGACAAAATTCAGTAAACCAGAATATTTAGGTCCAGTTTACGGTTTAGGAATTGCAATTTTGTTTCCTTTAAGTTTTGGTTTATGGGAATTTATAATTCTAAAAAATGTAAATTTTATTTCGATTTTAGGATTTATAAGTGTATTATTAACTGGTACTCTTGGATTATTCCAATTTAATCCTTTTTGGATTGCAGTTAAAGAAGCTGCAATACCTTTGGTTATAGGTTTACTTATAATTATTTCTGAAATAGTAAAAAAACCGGTTATTAAAAAATTTTTAATTAATGATAGCATAATGGAAGTCGATTTAATTAATGCTAAACTCATTGAGAAAAACATGAATGAAAAATTCGATAGTCTTTTAAGTCGATGTTCATACTTTGTTGCAGGTTCTTTTTTCCTATCATCTATAGTGAATTTTATATTTGCTAGAATAATCGTTAAAAGTAGTCCAGGATCGGTTGAATACACACAGGAAATAGGTAAAATGACAGCATTACATATTCCAGTAGTTGCAATACCAAGTACCATAATTATGATGATTATTTTATTTTATATAATTAATAAGTTAAAAAAACTTACTAATTTAGAATTTGAGCAAATTTTCAAAAATCAATAAAGTATTTATTATGAAAGCAATGATTTTTGCTGCAGGATTAGGTACTCGGTTAAAACCTATTACGGATTCAATTCCCAAAGCGCTCGTTGAAATCAATGGGAAGCCACTATTGTACTATGCAATAATGTCACTTAAAAATGCAGGAATTACATCTATTATTATTAATACACATCATTTTTCACAACAAATAATTAGTTATATAAACTCAACAAATTTTGGTTTAACTATTGAAATTTCTGATGAAACGGAAGAATTATTAAATACTGGTGGAGGATTAGTTAAAGCAAAACATTTTCTAAATGGAAATGAACCTTTTCTCGTTTATAATGTTGACATAATTTCAGATATTGACATTAAAGATATGTTGGAATATCACAATACGACAAAAGCACTTGTAACATTAGCTGTAATGAAAAGAAGTACATCAAGGTATTTTTTGTTTGATAATTCTTTAATGTTATTTGGATGGATAAACAAAAAAGATGGCACAGAACGAGTCTCAAGATTTTCGAATGAATATAATGAATTTGCATTTAGTGGGATTCAAATTATTGATCCAAAGTTATTTTCACTTGTAAAACGAAATGGATCTTTTTCTATTGTTGATGTTTATTTAGAATTAGCCAAAGAATATACAATAAAAGGTTATGATCATACAAATACTAAATGGTGTGACTTAGGTAAACACAATGAACTTGAAACAGCAGGAAAACTAATAACAGAAATTTTCAAGGACAAGTTATAACATCTAAGATAAAGATAGTATATTAAAAGGATAGTAGAGTTTTACTATCCTTTTTTCATTTAATAATCATTATATTAAAACTGCAACTATACTTCTTTTTCACAAATTTCCAACCTCACCTTTATGTTTAATGCAAAATTCAAAGCTTTTCGTTCTACATTCAGAACTATGGGTGATAGTAATTTCTTCCTATTTAGACTTGCTAAAATTTATGCGTAAAACATCAAATGCCCAAATATTCGTCTTGATCCTATTTCGTCTTGATCCATAATTTGTCTTGATCTCCAATTGTCCTTAATATCATTCAGAATTTTACAGATTTAACTACATAAAAAAAGCCTCATCAGAACTTGATGAGGCTTTAAAAAATTGGCGGCTTCCTACTCTCCCGGGTTTTAGACCTAGTACCATTGGCTCGGGCGGGCT
>Ga0302288_1000043_pt1 | contig 116957 bp, 98 predicted proteins | sample III_Fen_N1_1_FD_194549 | JGI IMG/M metagenome (GOLD analysis project Ga0302288, IMG submission 194549) | Peat permafrost microbial communities from Stordalen Mire near Abisko, Sweden - III_Fen_N1_1 | ecosystem: Environmental > Terrestrial > Soil > Wetlands > Permafrost | place: Sweden: Abisko... | reverse complement strand
CTCGGTACCCGGTGTGCCCGATAACAAGATTAGTGCGGTTTCAAACAACGGCAGCCTTTCACGTGCGGGTCGTTACTGGGTGGCAAAACCCAGTCGTCCCGGTCAGGAATGTATGATCACCGTTACCGCCCTCATGGACGGCAGAAGCCAGGTTGTGGCGAAGATGCCCTTCCGCGTGCGCCCACTTCCTGAGCCAAGACCCTTCCTTGAATACAGAGATGACAACGGCATCGTACGGCGTTACAAGGGTGGTACCGGCTTCAAGAAGACCATCCTGCTAACTATTCCAGGAATTGTGGCCGCTCTGGATGACGACTTATTGGAAGTTAACTTCAGAGTGGTGTCGTTCAAGACACTGATTTACGACTCCATGGGAAATACCATGATGGAAAGTTCACAGGGTTCCAACTTCTCCGAACAACAAAAAACTCAAATTCGCGGGCTTGCCAGAGGCAAACGCTTGTGGATATCCAACGTTAAGGCCATCGGACCCGACGGTATCGAACAGAACCTTTCTCCCATGGAAGTGATCATCAATTAAACCCAGACAACCATGCACAACAGTGGCAGAAACTACCGCATACTCGCGTTCACGCTTTTCACAGCGATGACCCTCTCTAGCGTACGCGCACAGAACACGAACAAGACAACCGAAACGGTTTACTCCGGCACAGTCACAAGCATGTCTTTCAAGGATGTCAAGCAACCGGACCCTCTGAAAACACGGGCTGAGGACATTGTCTGGAAGCGGGACGTGTACCGCATTGTCGACCTGACCGTTGGCAATAACGCTGTCCTCTACTACCCGGTGGAAGCCACTGCAGAAAAGAAGAACCTATTTTCATCTTTATTCGAAGCGATTGCTCAAAACAAGGTGAAAGCGTATGAATACCAAGATGGGCGTGAGATTTTCACCGATGCCTACGCCATCAAGTTTAAGGATTTATTGAAACGTTTTGATATTCCCTTCAAGGAAAGAACGGACCCCAAGCGCCCAGGTACAACCATATTCGACATCGAAGGAGTTGATATCCCCACCTCGGAAGTCGTGACCTACTACGTCAAGGAAACGGTTTATTTGGATGCCAGGACGTCCACCGTCCAAACAAAAACGATAGCCTTGTGTCCAGTGTTGGTACGCTTTGACGATAATGAGGGCACCCGTAAGTTCCCCATGTTCTGGATTCCAATTGAAGCCGTCAAAGATTACCTCTCTACACAGTCAGTGGCCGCCGACTCCATGAATAGTGCCGAACGGTACACCTTGTACGACTATTTCAATCTCCGCCGCTACACAGGCGATATTTATAAAGTTTCGAACCCAAAGAACCAAACAATCTTCGAATACTGCTCCACACCTGAGGCCATCAAAGCTGAACAGGAACGGCTGGAGAAAGAACTCAAGGAAGTGGGGAATGCGCTCTGGGAACCCAATGAAAAAGACCTGAAAGAAGCGAAAGACAACGTCGCGCTCGATAAAAAAGACACAGGGAAGAAAATAAAAAATGCTAAAACAGCACGCCAATCCACGAATTGAGTGTGTTGATGAACGCTTAGTGCAATTAGTTTGTTATCTTTGGTAACCTGAACAATTAGAACAATCATGAACAATAATTACTGTGTCATCATGAGCGGTGGCATAGGCAGCCGGTTCTGGCCGGCCAGCCGTTCTTCCTTCCCCAAGCAATTTCTGGATTTTTTTGGTACCGGGAGGTCTCTTCTTCAACAAACATACGACAGATTTGTGAAGCTCATTCCCAAGGAGAACATCTACATCGTTACCAATAAAAACTACAAAGAATTGACGTTGAGTCAATTGCCTGACATCACAGAGAATCAAGTCTTGTTGGAACCTCAACGTCGCAATACGGCTCCCTGCATCGCTTATGCATCCAATCGAATCCGCGCCGTCAACCCCAAGGCGAACATGATTGTGGCTCCCTCGGATCACCTGATCTTGAAAGAACAAGACTTTTTGGATCATATCAGTAAGGGACTCGATTTTGTGACTAAACACGATGTCCTGTTGACATTGGGCATTAAGCCCAACCGACCTGAAACGGGATACGGCTACATTCAAATGGATTCCCAAGGGGTGGATAACTTTTCCAGGATAAAAACCTTTACCGAAAAACCCAATGCCGAATTGGCTCAGGTATTTTTAGAAAGCGGTGAATTTTTGTGGAACTCCGGTATGTTCTTGTGGAACGTACAAACCATCCTATCAGCTTTTGATGAATTACTTCCCGACATCGCTTCTCGCTTCAACAGCGGTCAAGAATTATTCAACACGCCCCGAGAAGCCGAATTCATCAATCGTATCTTCCCTGCCTGCCCCAATATTTCCATCGACTATGGCATTATGGAAAAAGCCTCAAACGTGTACGTGTTAAGTGCTGATTTCGGGTGGTCAGACCTAGGCACATGGGGCTCCTTGCACGAGTTGGCCGATAAGGACGAAAATAGGAACGCCGTACTTAAATGCGATGCGTTGTTTTACGAAAGCAGCAACAACTTGGTATCGCTACCCCCCGACAAGTTGGCCGTCTTGCATAAGATGAACGGTTACATTGTGGCCGAATCGGGAAACGTGCTGATGGTCTGCAAAAAAGAAGACGAACAGGAAATCCGTCAGTTTGTTATTGACGCCCAGTTGAAAAAAGGAGAAGACTTTAGCTAAGAGTCAGAAAGGTAATCAAATAGCGCGTGCAGCCTCACGATGGGGTTTCTTACGCAACTCAAAGTTAAGACCCAAGTATTTGCGACGCACCACCTCGTTTTCAGACAATTCCTCCGGTGTTCCTTTAAATTGAATCTTACCCTCAAACAACATGTAAGCCCTGTCCGTAATAGACAGGGTTTCCTGTACATTGTGGTCGGTAATGAGAATACCGATATTCTGGGTTACCAGACTGGATACAATTTGCTGGATATCGTCCACGGCGATGGGATCCACCCCAGCAAACGGTTCATCGAGCATGATAAACTTAGGGCTAATGGCAAGACACCTGGCTATTTCTGTACGACGACGTTCCCCACCCGAAAGACGGTCGCCGATGTTTTTCCTCACCTGTTCCAAGTGGAACTCAGCAATCAGGCTTTCCAGCCGTTCTTTTTGCTCCAACTTACCAAGCTTCGTCATTTCCAGAACCGAGCGGATATTATCCTCAACCGTCATCTTGCGAAATACCGAGGGTTCTTGCGCCAAATAACCAATGCCGTTTTGCGCACGTTTGTACACGGGAAAATTGGTGATGTCCAAATCACCCAAAAACACACGACCTTCGTTTGGAATAACCAGTCCGGTTGTCATATAGAACGTTGTTGTCTTGCCGGCTCCGTTCGGGCCAAGCAGTCCAACAATCTCACCCTGACGCAATTCAATGGAAACATGATCAACCACTGTTCGCTGCCGATAGCGTTTCACCAAATTGTCTGTGCGAAGCACCAGTTCTTTCTCAGGCATCGTATTGAGGGGTTTTGTTGCAGCCCCAAAAGTACGAAAACTACGTTGATTTTCGTTCAACTGAACGAATTAAAGTATATTTGCAGCAATTGTAACACCTATGACTCCATTCTTTCATGTTGGCCGCTACAGCCAACTCATGTACCGAACCTTCACCGTCCCACAGCGATGGAAAATTTTTGTCAAGCAAACGTGGAAAGAGATGGAGAAACTGGGAGCCGACTCCCTGCCCATTACCCTGCTTATTTCCGTCTTTATTGGGGCCATCATGACCATGCAAACGCAAATGAACTCGGAGAATCCCCTGCTACCTCGATACACCACCGGTCTGGTTACCCGAGATACCTTGCTGCTGGAATTCTGTTCAAGCATCCTTTGCCTGATACTGGCCGGCAAGGTGGGATCGAACATTGCGTCTGAAATTGGCACGATGCGCATCACCGAACAGATTGATGCGCTTGATATCATGGGCGTCAACTCCGCGAACTACCTGATACTACCGAAGATTGCCGGATTTGTCCTCTTTATTCCCGTATTGGTGGTCTACAGCATGTTCTTCGGATTGCTTGGCGGTTACGGCGTGAGTTTATTCACCGATTTGATAACACCTTCCACCTATATCTACGGTATTCAATACTGGTTTATTCCTTGGTACGTGTACTATTCCCTCATCAAGGCTGTCGTTTTTGCCTTCATCATTTCCTCGGTTTCTTCGTATTACGGCTATTACGCCTACGGAGGTGCGCTCGACGTGGGAAAGGCGAGTACGAGTGCCGTTGTGAACAGCAGCATCCTGATCTTATTGTTTAATCTTATTTTGACAAAGTTGCTTCTGACATGATAGAGTTGCAGGACATACATAAATCGTTTGACGGACGAGAAGTCATTAAAGGCATTAATGCCGTGTTCCATACAGGTCAGACCAACTTGATTATCGGACAAAGCGGTTCGGGCAAGACCGTCCTGCTCAAGTGCGTGGTGGGTTTGCTGAATCCTGATTCCGGAGACATATTGTACGACAACCGGTCACTTTCCGCCATGGACAAAAACGAACGGGTTACGTTGAGAACCGAGATGGGCATGCTATTCCAAGGTTCGGCCTTGTTCGATTCCATGACCATTCGAGACAATGTTTTGTTCCCCTTGCACATGTTTTCCAATTTAAGCGATAAGGAACAGGTAAAGCGAGCCATGTATTGCTTAGAAAGGGTCGGTTTGGGTGAAAGCGCCTCACTATTTCCAGCCGAAGTCAGCGGCGGCATGCAGAAAAGAGCGGCCATAGCACGGGCCATTTCTCTGAATCCCAGATATTTATTCTGTGATGAGCCCAATTCAGGCTTGGATCCATTAACCTCCATTAAAATAGACGAACTCATCACCGATATCACCCAAGAATTCGGCATGACTACTGTCATCAACACGCATGACATGAATTCAGTATTGACGATGGGAGAGAAAATTTGTTTTATCTACCAAGGGGATAAAGCATGGGAAGGCAATCGGGAGGAATTGTACGAATCGGACAATGAACGATTGAACGAATTCGTGTTTGCTTCCAAGATGATGCAAAAAAAAACGCGTAAACAAGTTCAATGATGCGTATCCTATCCTACAACCTGAACGGAGTTCGTTCCGCAACAGCCAAAGGCCTGCCCGACTACCTGGCTCAAAGTGGGGCTGACGTGGTTTGCTTTCAAGAAACCAAGGCTCAACCCGACCAAATTGATTCTTCTCTTTTCTGGGGCGCCGGTTTTCCGCATTGTTTTTACCATTCAGCCGTAAAAAAAGGGTATAGCGGTGTGGCCATCCTATCAAAAGATAAACCCGATGCGGTGGTAGTGGGGATGAACAACCCGGTCTACGACAGCGAGGGTCGTGTGCTGAGAGCTGATTTTGGCGATCTGAGCATCCTTTGCGTGTATGTGCCCTCCGGAAGTATGGGCGGCGACAGGCAGGTCTTTAAAATGGCTTTCCTGGACGCATTTTCCATTTTTCTCGAAAATCTGGTCAAAGAACGTCCCAACCTAGTGGTGTGCGGCGATTTCAATATCTGCCACAAGCCCATCGATATCAACCATCCGGAACGTCATACCAATGTTTCCGGCTTCCTGCCTGAAGAACGGGAGTGGTTTGATCGACTTATCGACCACGGTTTCATTGATTCGTTCAGGGTATTTAATGCTGAACCGAATCAGTACAGTTGGTGGAACTACCGCTCATTTGCCAGGGAACGCAACCTAGGTTGGCGCATCGACTATCACTTAGTCACCTCTTCCCTGGCTCCCCGTCTACAAGCGGCTGCCATTCACCAAGATATTGTTCACTCAGACCATTGCCCGGTTTCTGTTGAACTAAACCGTTAATTCATGATGAATCTCCGCGACACATCAGCCGTTCTCCGTTCTGCTTTCTTTGTGGTAGCCGGAGGACTCATTGTCGCATCCATGCTATTCTCCAACAAATTAGCAAAAGATCTTGCTCAGGAAGAACGGAAAAAAATCGAATTATGGGCTGAAGCAGTCCGGTTGTTAACCACCGATCTTGATGACGGTGTCCAAATGGATTATGCGCTGAATTTCAAGGTAATGGATGGAAACACCAACATCCCCGTCATTTTGGTGGACTCCGGTGGCATTATTTTGGAAACCAAAAACCTGAAATCAGCCAATCTGAAAGATGGACTTGCGTTAAAAGACGAGGCCGAACAGATTATCAGCAAAAAAAAATACATTGAAGTCAAGATTAACGACTCCTATTCCCAACGCGTCTATTACGATGATTCCAGTTTATTGAAAAAACTGACCTATTTCCCCTATATTCAGTTGTTTGTGATGTTTATTTTCTTGGCCGTGACGGTGTTTGCCCTCAACACATCAAGGAAATCTGAGCAAAACAGGGTTTGGGTCGGGTTATCAAAGGAAACGGCACATCAGTTGGGCACACCTATTTCGTCATTACTGGCCTGGATTGAGCTACTTAAGCTCAAACAAGTGGACGAAAAACTTCTAACGGAAATAGATAAAGATACCCAACGGCTTAGAACCATTGCCGAACGGTTCTCGAAAATCGGCTCCAAGCCCAGTCTAGCACCCATTGACCTTAAGCCTGCCCTTGAGAATGCGTTGACGTACATGCAGAATAGAAGCTCCAAGAAAATAAGTTTCTCGACGTTGTTTCCCCAAGAGCCGATATTGGTCAACTTGAACGTGCCTTTGTTTGAATGGGTCATCGAGAATCTGTGCAAAAACGCCATTGATGCCATGGATGCCACCGGAAAAATAACCATTGCTGTCATTCCGGAAAGAAAACAACTGTTCATTGATGTAACTGATACGGGAAAAGGCATACCCAAGAGTCACTACAACACGGTTTTCAAACCCGGATTCACTACCAAGCAGCGTGGTTGGGGCCTCGGATTGTCGCTGGTGAAACGCATCATCGAGGAGAATCACGACGGGAAGATATTTGTCAAGTGGTCGGAGCCGGGTAAAGGCACCACCTTCCGTATTGTACTGAAACGAGCGTAAACTAAAAAAGCCATTCGGTGTTGATTTTTGCAACACCAAATGGCTTTTTATATGAATTGACAAAACGGTTTTTTCTCTTAGCTTATTTGAAGAGCAACGAAGCAAATTGCTGCAAATCGCGTCTCCAGGTCAGCCACTCGTGGGCAGTACCCTGCGATTCATAGAAGGTATACTTGATACCCTGCTTATCAAATAGGCTGCGAAATGCGGTGACAGAACCGGGAAATGGAGCTGGTTCTTTTGTCCCCAAACCAAGAAAGAACACCTTGATTTGTTTATTAAAGGCTGCACCATCCTTAAACTTACCACCCATAAACGTAGCGGGATCAAGTTCGTCTGTACGCGGGTAGTTGGACGTGCCACTGAAGCCCGCAATGGAAGCGAATTTGTCTAGGTTGTTCATGGTAATCGTGATGGTCTGGTTGGCCCCCATCGAAAGACCGGCCATAGCCCTGTTGTTTCTATCCGACAAGGTTCGGTACGTGGCATCAATCATCGGAATGACTTCCTTGATCAACACCTCTTCAAACGCGGAGGCCATGCCTCTTGCGGGTGCAGCCGTACCTTGAGGCGCAGCTTGCGGAGCCCTGTTTGCATACCCATTGTCCATAACGATAATCATGGGAACCGCTTTCTTGGCCGCAATCAGGTTGTCAAGAATTAAATTGGCTTTCCCTTGTGTGGGCCAACCCGTTTCATCCTCACCACTGCCGTGTTGCAGGTACAGTACAGGATACCGCTTGGTCGAATTCTGATCGTATTCGGCGGGCGTGTACACATAGCAACGACGCCAGTCATTGGTGACTTTCGAGAAATACAACTTTTGACGAATCTCACCATGTGGGACATCCTTCACTGCGAAAAAGTCCTGATCAGTTGCGGGTATTTCAATACCACTTCCCCACCGGCTTGTGCCGTAAAAGTACAAACTTCCCGGATCGGGCACCGAAGCGCCGTCAATGTTCAGTTGGTAGTAATGAAACCCTTCCACCTGTGGATCGGATTCACCCGTCCACACGCCGGCTTCATTTTTCTTCAGGTCATATTTGACCCCAGCAATATCCAGTTGCACGCGTTGTGCTTGGGGAGCAGACAGACTAGTCCTGACACGTCCTTGCGAGTTGACCTGTGGATATTGCTTGCCGGTTTGAGTAGCAGCCAAAACGACGCCTACGTTCCGAATAGTCATTTTCCCGTTTATTTGAACAACAGTTGTGCAAATTCATGCAGACTGCGTCTCCATGATTGCCATTCGTGGGCGGTTTCCGGTGAAATATAGGAAACACCTTTAATGCCCACTTTGTTCCATTCTTCAGCGGCAGCACCAATGTTGGCGGATCCACCTTCGCGTCCACCAAAGCTCATGAATACCACTTTCGTTTTCTTTTTGAAAGCGTTGATATCGGTGATTTCAGAAGGAACGAACGTGCCACTGCTGAACATACCTACGTAGGCGAACTTGTCTTGATTGGCAACAACGATGGAATGGGTTTGCATACCACCCATGGAAAGACCGGCCATAGCGCGGTGAGCTTGATCGGGAATAGCACGGAAGTTGGCTTCAATGTAGGGAATCAAGTCGTCGATGAGAATGCGTTCGAATTGACCGCCGCCGCCCATGCCGCCGCCAAAACCACCACCTGCAGGACGTCCGGCGCCTGGAGCAGCTGCGGGAGCACCTTGAGGAGCACCCTGAGGAGCAGCAGCAGGAGCACCTTGAGGGGCACCTTGAGGAGCACCCATACCGGCAGGCCGTTGTCTGCCACCACCTTGATTACTGCTATTTTCCATTACGATGATGAAAGGAAGGGCTTTACCTTCAGCAATCAGATTATCCATAATACGAGCAGTAAAACCCTGGCTACCCCAACCGATTTCATTTTCACCCATACCATGTTGCAGATACAAAACAGGATATTTTTTGGTAGCATCCTTGTCGTATCCCGGGGGAAGGTAAATATATACGCGGCGTACGCTGTTAGATGTTTTTGAGAAGTAATAGGTTTCACTCAACAAACCATGAGGCACATTTTTCAAGGCATAGAAGTCTTGATCCTTGGCAGGAATATCGATACCGCTTCCCCAACGGCTGGCACCATAGTAATAGAAACTACCGGGATCGGGAACGGATGCGCCGTCAATGTTCAACTGATAGTAGTGGAAACCTTCATCTTGCGGGTCAGAGACACCGGTCCATACACCGTTATCGTTCTTGGACATGTCGTACTTTTTTCCACCAAGGTCAAGTTGCACTTTTGTTGCATTGGGTGCAGAAATACTGGCGCGAACGCGACGTTCTGAATTCACTTGAGGATACTGTTTTTCATCCTGAGTGGTAGTCGTTTTCTTGAAATCCTCCACAACTGCCTGAGCCAGACAGACCTCACTTGCAAACGCAGTTGCAAGCAATAGAGCTAATGATTTGTAGTTCATTGGATTAAATTAAAGATTAAGTATATGAATGATAGTGATTTTTTACTTGAACACACGCTGGGCAAAGTCGTACAACGATTTGCGCCACACCTGCCATTCATGGCCGCCTGGAAACGAGTTATAGACAACCTTAAGGCCGCCATCCTGAAATGATTTTACGGCCTGTTGAGTGAACGCTACCCGAGGATCTTGTTCACCCACCGAAATATAGAACAACGCCAATTTCGAATTGAAGGAAGAGGCCTTGGTCAACAATCCCGGTATCTCCTTTTCGGCATCGAACGAAGACCCGGTCGGACTTGATATGCCGCCAAAAATACCCGAGCTGAATACCCCAACAGACGAGAAGACGTCCAAACTGCCCAAACCTACATAAAAGGCTTGACCGCCTCCCATCGACAGACCACACAGAGCACGGTTTTTGGCAGTAGGAAGAGTACGGTATTGCTTATCGATAAACGGAACAATGTTGGCCGTCATTTCTTCTTTGATGCCGGCCATGGCAGCGCTGCTATAACCGCCCCCACCGCCTCCGGTGCTCACATTTCCGTTTGACAGGACAATGATCATGGGTTTGGCTTTCCCCTGAGCAATCAAGTTATCCAAAATGATGTCGGTCTTGCCTTGTTCGGGCCAACCTCTTTCGTCTTCTCCACCTCCGTGTTGAATATACACCACAGGGTATCGTTGATTGGTGTTTTTCTCATAGCCGGCCGGCGTATAGACAAACAATCGGCGCCAACTCTTGGTCAGGTTCGAATAATAATACTTCGAACTCAAAGCACCATGGGGCACATCTTTGATATCGTAAAAATCTGTACCCTTTTCGGGAATTTCAATGGCACTTGACATCCGTCCTGTGCCATAAAACGACTCGCTGGCAGGGTCTGCCACCTTGACACCGTCAATGACCAGGGAATAGTAATGAAAACCGGGCACCTGTGGGGCAGTTCTAACGGACCAGGTTCCTTGTTCATCCTTAACCATGTCGTACAATTTCCCCAGATCAATCTGCACTGTCTGGGCGTTCGGAGCCCTTAGCTTAAAAACAACGCTGAGATCCTCCATGATGCAAGGGCAATCGGTTAGGCTGATGTTGGTGCTGGCCGGTTTGCCGGTTGAAACCAACTGAGCCGATATTCCACCACACGTAACAAAAAAGCACGCCGCTACATATAGCAGGCGTGATAATACTAGTTTTCTGTTTTCTTTCATGGTGACGTGACAAATTAACACAACACCGACAACTAACTTGCTGCCGGTGTTGGTAATAACGTTGACTTATTTTGCTTTAAACAGCAATTGAGCATAGCCGTAAAGGCTCTTGCGCCACGTTTGGAATTCGTGAGCGGTACCAGGAGCTTCGTAGTATACGTTCTTGATACCAGCCTTATCCAACTGATCATGAATGTCACGACCCGAACCGGCTCCTTCTTTGGAACCCATGCTGACAAAGAATACCTTAACTTGCTTGTTGAATTCAGCGGGTTTAGCCAAGAGACCGTTATATCCCGTTTCAACACCGGGGAAACCGAAGGGAGCACTGAAAATACCGATGGAAGCAAACTTGTCCAAATTGGCTTGTGAAATCTGGTATGTTTGAGCTCCACCCAACGAAAGACCGGCAATGGCACGATTTTCACGATTGGTCAATGTACGGTAGTTGGCATCAATCATGGGAATCAGGTCGTTGATCATGACTCCGGCAATGTCACCGAATGCCATGTTACCCATACCGCCCATCATGCCACCCATACCGCCACCTGCTGGGCGAGCACCTTGTCCGGGGCCTTGAGGCGCACCCTGAGGAGCTGATTGAGGTTGTCCCTGGGGTCTTGGTTGAGCAGCCTGTGCAGGAGCACCGACGGGAGCACCGGTAGCAACAACCTTATCAGAAAGAGCAGGAGCAGTAGCTCCGGCAGGACGGCGACCGCCACCCATGCCACCACCTATACCGTTAGCGATGCCACCATCTTCCATGACGATGATAAAGGGAACAGCTTTGCCTTCGGCAATCAGGTTGTCCATGATGAAATTGGCACGACCTTGATTAGACCAGGCGCGTCTGTCTTCACCCATACCGTGTTGCAGGTACAAAACAGGGAATTTTTTGGTGACGTCCTTGTCGTATGTCGGCGGTGTGTAAACAAAGGCATGACGGTATTCACCCGTTGATTTGGCTAAATACCATACCGAACGAACTTCACCATGAGGGACATCCTTGATATCATAAAAATCCACACCTGCTTCCGGAACTTCGATACCGGCCATCAATTTACTAGAACCATAAAACATTTCACTGGAAGGATCGGCAACTTCAACACCGTCAACCTTGATGTTGTAGTAATGGAAACCGGGGTCCTGAGGTGTAGTGACACCCGTCCAATAGCCATCTGCACCTTTGGTCAGAGCCAAGTTGCCAAGAGTTACCACAACGCTTTGGGCCTGAGGAGCATTGATTCGGAAATAAACCTTACGGTCTGCATCGACGCGCGGATACTGCACACCAACCAGGTTGGTGGATGCTGGTTTTGTATTGGCCGGAAAATCGGCATTCTGAGCAAAAGCTCCCGAAACCAGTCCTACTGAAAGTAACGTAAAAAGAATTTTTTTCATATTAGGTTAAGTTGAAATGTGATGCAAAGGCTAACGCACGCCAGTATCTGACGTGCTAACTTATTGAAAATAATACATCCAGATTGATGTCATGGCGCGATTCAAGGTTTCCTTACACTAGCAGCGAAGATAAGTAATATTTGTTACTCATTCGTTTTTTTGGTGCATTTTTCAAACCAAGGTTAAATCATCATCGCCGTACATTAACACCTACTTGAACCAAAAAAGGCATCCCGAAATAGGATGCCCTTTTTATATGGATTAATGCAATTTTTAGAGGTCGTCTTCAGGCATTTCATCGAAGTCCAGTACGGTCTTCTTAGAAGCGCTCAGGCGATCGAAATCCTCTTTACTGCCAACGATTAGCTTGTCCAACTCACGCTGACCGGTACCGGCAGGAATCAAGTGACCACAGATCACATTTTCCTTTAGGCCTTCCAGACGATCCACTTTCCCTTGGATGGCGGCTTCGTTAAGCACCTTGGTCGTTTCCTGGAAAGAAGCAGCCGACATAAAGCTGTTGATTTGCAAGGCGGCACGGGTGATACCTTGTAAAATTTGGTTAGAGGTAGCGGGGATAGCATCCCTGGTTTCCACCAACTTCATATCGCGGCGTTTCAGCGAAGAGTTTTCGTCACGCAACTTGCGGGCGGTCACAATCATACCGGGTTTCAAATTGGGAGAATCACCGGCGTCAAGGACAACCTTCTTACCCCAAATACGGTCATTTTCTTCAGCAAAATCATTTTTATCAATGACCTGCTGTTCCAAAAAGCGTGTATCACCGGCATCGACAATTTCCACCTTGCGCATCATCTGACGCACAATGACTTCAAAATGCTTGTCGTTGATCTTCACACCCTGTAGACGGTACACATCCTGTACTTCGTTGACAATGTATTCCTGAACAGCCGTCGGGCCCTTGATGGCCAAAATATCGGCCGGGGTGACAACACCTTCAGACAACGGAGTACCCGCCTTCACAAAGTCGTTCACCTGAACAAGCACCTGCTTGGATAGAGGAACCATGTACTTTTTCGTTTCACCCGTCTTAGACTGGATAACGATTTCACGGTTACCACGTTTCACACGACCCAACTCCATAACTTCGCCGTCAATTTCAGAAACAACGGCAGGGTTTGATGGGTTACGGGCTTCAAACAGTTCGGTCACACGGGGCAAACCACCGGTGATATCACCCGTTTTTGCAACGGCACGCGGAATCTTAACCAATATCTGACCGGCTTCGATGTGCTCACCGTCTTCCTTGAGTAAGTGTGCGCCTGCAGGTAAGTTGTAGGTTCGGAGACGTTCACCGGCTTCATTCAATACGTGGATGGAAGGCACCCTCGAACGATCCTTAGGTTCGATGATGATCTTTTCCTTCATCTTGGTCGTATCGTCGGTGTACGACTGGAACGTCATACCTTCTTCGATGGACTCAAATTCCAGTTTACCGGATTGTTCGGAGATAATGGTTGCGTTGTAGGCATCCCACTCACAAATCTTTTCACCCTTTTTGACAACTACGCCTGGTGCAAAGTACAGCTTGGATCCGTACGGGATATTTTGTGTCGTCAAGATTACTTTTGTCACCGGTTCAACAAGGCGCAACTCGCCGTAGCGGCTTACAACGACTTGAGTGACTTTTCCGTTTTCGTCCTGTACGTCAACCGTACGCAGTTCGTCAATCTCAAGAATGGCATCGTGGCCAGCTACGATGGACGATTCGGCCTTAACATTTCCGGCCACACCACCAACGTGGAAGGTACGCAAGGTCAACTGCGTTCCCGGCTCACCAATTGACTGAGCGGCAATGACACCCACGGCCTCGCCTTTGTTGACGATTCTACCGGTAGACAAGTTACGACCATAACACTTGGCACAAACACCTTTTTTCGATTCGCACGTGAGTACCGAACGTATTTCAACGCGTTCAATGGGTGAATCTTGTATCTTCTGCGCAATGCTCTCGTTTATTTTCTGTCCCGATTCCACCAGCAATTCGTTGGTGAGCGGATGATAGATGTCGTGAACAGATACACGACCCAGAATACGTTCGTACAAGGTAGCCACTTTCTTGATTTCCGTGGCAATCAGCCCGCGCAAGGTTCCGCAGTCATCCTCGGTGATGATCACGTCGTGTGATACGTCAACCAGACGACGCGTCAAGTAACCTGCATCAGCCGTTTTTAAGGCAGTATCAGCAAGACCCTTACGGGCACCGTGGGTGGAAATAAAGTATTCAAGTACAGAAAGGCCTTCCTTAAAGTTGGAAAGAATGGGGTTCTCAATAACCTGACCACCTTCGGCGCCTGATTTTTGCGGTTTAGCCATCAAACCACGCATACCGGACAACTGACGAATCTGTTCCTTTGAACCACGGGCTCCGGAATCAAGCATCATATAAACGGGATTGAAACCCTTGTTATCACTTTCCAGTTGTTTCATCAAGATGTTTGACAGCTTGGTGTTGATGGTACCCCACACGTCAATAATCTTGTTGTAACGCTCGTTGTTGGTGATAGCACCCATGGAGTATTCCATTATGATGGAGTCCACTTCGTCGTATCCTTCCTTGACCAGTGCTTCTTTTTCGGCAGGAATGATTACATCCTGCAGGTTGAAAGACAAACCGCCCCTGAAGGCCATTTGATAGCCCAAGTCCTTGATATCATCAAGGAACTGTGCAGTTTTCGCCACGCCGCAAATAGCAATGATTCGACCAATAATGTCTCTCAATGATTTCTTGGTTAGAATCTCATTGATGTAACCCACTTGAATTGGCACAAATTCGTTGACCATAACGCGGCCCACAGATGTTTCAATCAGGTGTTCAATCGGTTGTTTTGCTTCATCTATGTCGTTGACACGCACTCTCACCTTAGCGTGCAAAGCTACCTTACCTTCATTGTAAGCAATAGTCGCTTCCTCCGGTGAGTAGAATATTAATCCCTCTCCCAAAGCACCGTCACGATACTTGGTAATGTAGTACAAACCAAGTACCATATCCTGCGAAGGCACCGTAATAGGAGCACCATTGGCAGGGTTTAGAATATTGTGGGAGGCCAGCATCAGCATTTGAGCTTCCAGAACAGCCTCATTGCCCAACGGAAGATGGACAGCCATCTGGTCACCATCGAAGTCGGCATTGAACGCCGTACAAGCAAGCGGGTGCAATTGGATGGCCTTGCCTTCAATCAACTTGGGTTGGAAAGCCTGGATACCCAGACGGTGCAAGGTCGGTGCACGGTTAAGCAACACCGGGTGTCCCTTCATAACGTGTTCAAGTATATCCCATACAACGGGATCCTTGCGATCGACAATTTTCTTGGCCGATTTCACGGTCTTAACAATGCCTCGCTCGATGAGTTTACGGATGACAAAAGGCTTGAACAACTCAGCTGCCATATCCTTGGGTAAACCGCATTCGTGCATCTTCAGCTCAGGACCTACGACGATAACGGAACGTGCGGAATAATCCACACGCTTTCCGAGCAAGTTTTGACGGAAACGTCCCTGTTTGCCCTTCAATGAGTCGGACAAGGATTTGAGCGGACGGTTGGCGTCGGTCTTGACAGCACTGGACTTACGTGAATTGTCAAACAAGGAGTCGACAGCTTCCTGCAACATGCGCTTCTCGTTGCGGAGAATCACTTCAGGCGCCTTGATTTCAATCAGGCGTTTGAGACGGTTGTTGCGAATGATAACACGACGATACAAGTCATTCAAGTCGGAGGTTGCGAAACGGCCACCATCCAATGGCACAAGTGGACGCAATTCCGGAGGAATAACAGGTACAATCTTGATGATCATCCATTCAGGTTTGTTGCGCAGTCTCGACATGCGGAACGACTCTACTACCTGTAAGCGCTTCAAGGCTTCGTTCTTGCGTTGCATGGAAGTATCCGTGCTGGCGCGATGCCTGAGTTCAAAGGAGAGTGCGTCCAAGTCGATGCGTTGCAGTATATCATGAATGGCATCGGCACCCATCTTGGCGATGAATTTGTTGGGGTCTGTATCGTCAAGCAGCTGGTTCTCGCGGGGCAGCGTCTCTAGGATGTCCAGGTATTCTTCTTCAGATATCAGGTCATCTTTATTCACACCGTCGGCCGCTTTAATACCGGCTTGGATGACAATATACCGTTCGTAGTAGATAACTGAATCCAGTTTTTTAGTTGGCAGACCCAGCAGGTACCCAATTTTATTGGGCAACGAGCGGAAGTACCAGATGTGTGCGACAGGCACAACCAGTTGAATGTGGCCCATGCGTTCGCGGCGCACTTTCTTCTCGGTCACTTCCACACCGCAGCGATCGCAGACAATGCCTTTGTAACGGATGCGTTTGTACTTTCCGCAATGGCATTCGTAGTCTTTTACCGGACCAAAGATGCGTTCGCAAAACAAACCATCACGTTCGGGTTTATAGGTACGGTAATTGATGGTTTCAGGCTTCAACACCTCGCCACTCGACATTTCAAGAATTTCCTCAGGAGAGGCCAATCCAATTGAAATCTTCGAAAAGTTGCTTTTTGCCTTGGTTTCTTTCTTAAAAGCCATATCGTGTATGAAATGATAAACAGTTAATACTTAGTCCAATTGAATACTCAAACCCAATCCCCTCAACTCGTGGAGCAATACGTTCAACGATTCGGGAATACCGGGTTGCGGCATCGGATCACCCTTCACAATGGCCTCGAAGGCCTTGCTTCTGCCCACAACATCGTCAGACTTGATGGTCAGGATTTCCTGAAGGATATGTGCAGCACCAAAGGCTTCAAGCGCCCAGACTTCCATTTCCCCAAAACGTTGACCACCAAATTGAGCCTTACCGCCCAAGGGTTGTTGTGTGATGAGCGAGTACGGACCGATTGAGCGGGCATGCATCTTATCCTCGACCATGTGGCCAAGCTTAAGCATGTACACGACACCTACCGTAGCGGATTGGTCGAACTTTACGCCCGTACCTCCATCGTACAGTTGGCATTTTCCATAACGGGGAACACCGGCTTTGTCGGACCATTCATTCAAATCATCGATATTAGCTCCGTCAAAAATTGGGGTCGCATACGTAACACCCAACTCCTTGCCGGCCCAGCCAAGTACCGTTTCAAAAATTTGTCCAAGGTTCATACGGGAAGGCACACCCAGTGGGTTCAATACGATGTCGACCGGCGTACCGTCTTCAAGGAACGGCATATCTTCCTGACGAACAATACGTGATACGATACCCTTGTTTCCGTGACGACCGGCCATTTTATCACCCACGCGGATTTTCCGTTTCTTGGCAATGTAGACTTTGGCCATCTGCACGATACCTGAGGGAAGTTCGTCCCCAATGGTTATATTAAACTTCTTGCGCTTCATCATTGCATCCAGCTCCTTATACTTGCGGATGTAATTCTGAATCAAATCGCGGATCATTTCGTTCTTCGCGTTGTCTGTTGTCCATTTGCTGATTTGAACCGATGAGTAGTTGATCTCGCTTAGGTTCTTGGCAGAAAACTTAGAGCCTTTGGCAACGACCTCAGTACCCAGATTATCCTTAACCCCTTGAGAAGTCTTTCCGTTGGTCAACACCAACAACTTCTCAACCAATATTGCTTTCAGCTTTACCGCTTCTTCTTCAAATTCCTCATCAATGCGCGGCAGCAAGGCCTTATCTGTCAACCGGGATTTGCGGTTCTTAACGGCTTTAGAAAACAAGCGTTTTCCAATGACCACACCCCTCAAGGAAGGAGTCGCTTTTAGAGAAGCGTCTTTCACATCGCCTGCCTTGTCACCGAAAATGGCGCGCAACAGTTTTTCTTCCGGTGAAGGATCAGATTCGCCCTTAGGCGTGATTTTACCAATCAGAATATCTCCCGGTTCAATGTGAGCACCGACGCGAACGATACCGTTCTCGTCGAGATCTCTGGTAGCTTCTTCACTGACGTTAGGTATATCGGAAGTAAGCTCTTCCATACCACGTTTCGTTTCACGCACCTCCAATACATATTCATCCACATGGACAGAGGTGAAGACATCTTCGCGTACCAAGCGTTCGTTCAGCACGATGGCATCTTCAAAATTGTATCCCTTCCATGGCATGAAAGCAACTTTCAGATTGCGTCCCAAAGCCAATTCGCCCTTTTGGGTAGAATAGCCTTCTGTAAGAAGCTGTCCAATGACCACGCGATCGCCTTTGTTAACAATGGGTCGAAGGTCAATGGTTGTGCTTTGATTCGTTTTTTGGAATTTAGGAATGACATACGTCTTGACCGAATCGTTAAAGCTGACAAAGGCTTCCTCTTCCGATCGATCGTAACAGATACGAATTGTAGTCGCGTCAACAAACTCAACAACGCCATCGCCTTCAGCCATAATCTGTGTACGTGAGTCACGAATCAACTGACCTTCCAATCCCGTACCTACAATAGGCGCTTCACAACGGATCAACGGTACTGCCTGACGCATCATGTTCGAACCCATGAGGGCGCGGTTGGCATCATCGTGTTCCAAGAAGGGAATCAGAGAGGCTGCGATTGAGGCAATTTGCGTAGGAGATACGTCCATCAGATTGACGTCGGAAGGTGGAACCACGGGAAAGTCTGCGTCGAGACGTGACTTCACACGATTCAGAATAAACGTTCCATCGGTATTCAACGGAGCGTTACCTTGAGCAATAATCCTTCCTTCTTCTTCCTCGGCTGTCAAGTAGACGATATCGTCCATTTTCACACGACCGTCCTCGACCTTTCTGTATGGAGTCTCAATAAAACCTAAGTCGTTTATTTTTGCAAAAACGCACAGAGAAGAAATCAAACCAATGTTTGGACCTTCAGGCGTTTCAATGGGACACAAACGCCCGTAATGGGTGTAGTGTACGTCACGAACCTCGAAACCGGCGCGCTCACGGGAAAGACCACCGGGGCCAAGTGCCGACATACGGCGCTTGTGGGTCATTTCAGCCAGCGGATTGGTCTGGTCCATGAATTGGGAAAGCGCATTCGTACCAAAGAACGAATTGATGACGGAAGAGATGGTCTTGGCGTTGATCAGTTCAACCGGAGCAAACACTTCGTTATCGCGCACATTCATACGTTCACGAATGGTACGAGCCATACGAGCCAAACCCACTCCGAATTGGTTGTTCAACTGTTCGCCCACGGTACGTACGCGACGGTTGCTCAAGTGGTCAATATCATCCACATCTGCATTGGAGTTCACCAATTCGATGAGGTATTTGATAATTTCGATAATGTCTTCCTTGGTGAGCACCTTCACATCCGAAGCGGTGGTAAGGTGCAATTTCTTGTTGATCCTATAGCGGCCAACCTCGCCCAAGTCATAGCGTTTTTCAGAGAAAAACAAGTTCTGAATAACTTCCCGTGCACTTGCATCATCGGCCGGTTCGGCGTTACGCAACTGTCGGTAAATGTACAACACGGCTTCTTTTTCTGAATTGCTCGGATCCTTCTGCAACGTGTTGTAGATAATGCTGTAGTCAGACATTGACGAGTCCTCCTTGTGCAGGAGAATGGTTGAAGTGCCCGATTCCAGTATGGCATCCAAGTGATCGTTTTCAACGATAGTTTCACGGTCGATAATAACCTCATTGCGTTCAATGGAAACAACCTCACCGGTGTCTTCGTCAACAAAATCCTCCACCCAGCTTTTCAAGACACGAGCAGCCAATTTACGACCAACCAGCTTCTTCAAACCGGTCTTTGTAACCTTGATTTCTTCGGCAAGGTTGAATATTTCCAAAATATCCTTATCGGTTTCGAATCCGATGGCACGTAACAATGTCGTGACCGGTAATTTTTTCTTACGGTCGATGTAGGCGTACATCACGTTGTTGATGTCCGTTGCGAACTCTATCCAAGAACCCTTGAATGGAATGATTCGCGCGGAATACAATTTTGAACCGTTGGCGTGCACACTCTGTCCGAAAAAGACACCGGGAGAACGATGTAACTGTGATACGATAACACGTTCAGCCCCGTTGATAACAAACGTCCCTTTAGGTGTCATGTAAGGGATAGCACCCAAATACACGTCCTGAATCTTCGTTTCGAAGTCTTCATGGTCGGGATCGGTGCAGTAGAGTTTCAACCTAGCTTTAAGAGGCACACTGTAGGTTAATCCCCTTTCCAAACATTCGGCGATGGAATAGCGGGGTGGATCAATGTAGTAATCCAAAAATTCGAGTACAAAGTTGTTGCGTGTGTCCGCGATGGGAAAATTCTCTGCAAACACTTTGTACAAGCCTTCATTTTTACGTTTTTCGGGAGGAGTATCCAGTTGCAGAAAGTCCTGGAATGACTTCAATTGCACTTCCAGAAAATCAGGAAAATTGATTGCGCTCTGGATGGATGCAAAATTTACACGTTTGGTTTCAGTAGCTGAAGACATTTATTGGTAGTTTAAATGTACATTTTCGTTGTAGCGACCGCTTCTCGTTAGAAGTCGGCTGAATCTTGCCGGAAATTGAAAACGATTCGTTGTTGGGACTTAAATATTAAAGACACGAAAAGGTTTAGAACCTCCGTCCCCGGAGGTTCTAAACCAATGCACCTGATTATCAGGTGGTAAGCTTATTTAAGTTCAATTTCAGCGCCTGCTTCTTCCAGCGTTTTCTTTAACGCTTCAGCTTCGTCCTTGCCAGCACCTTCCTTGATAACAGAGGGAGCTGCGTCAACGAGGTCCTTAGCTTCTTTCAAACCAAGACCACATGATTCCTTAACTGCCTTAACGACGGCCAACTTGGCGGGTCCGGCTGATTTCAGGACAACATCAAAATTGGTCTTTTCGGCAACAGCCGCAGCACCTTCACCAGCGGCAGGACCAGCAGCTACAGCAACAGCTGCTGCAGCGGGTTCGATACCATATTCATCTTTCAAGATGGTAGCCAGTTCGTTTACTTCTTTTACGGTCAAGTTTACCAATTGTTCAGCAAAAGCTTTCAAATCTGCCATTGTAGTATGTATTAAATTGTTTTTTATTACTTGATTGAATGATTAGTTTTCTCTTTCTCCAAGTGTCTTCAAGACGCCATGTAGAATATTCCCTCCACTTTGAAGGGCAGAAACCACGTTTTTGGCCGGTGATTGCAACAAGGCAATAACGTCTCCGATGAGTTCGTTCTTGCTCTTGATGTGAATCAAGGCTTCCAATTGGTCTGGTCCGATGTAGAAACTTTCTTCTACGAATGCAGCTTTCAACGCCGGAATCGCTTTGTCCTTACGGAAATCCTTGATGAGTTTAGCAGGCGCATTCGCTACGGTTGAAAACATCAACGCACTGTTACCCTTCAACGTTTCATATATGGGTTCAAAATCGGTATCCAAGCTTTCAAGGGCTTTTTGGAGCAATGTATTCTTGACAACAACCAGCTTGATGTTTTCTTTGAAACAGCTTCTTCTCAGTCTGCTAGTATCTGCTGCATTCAAGGCAGTAATGTCGGTAATGTAAAAGCTACCATACTTTCCTACGGTTGAAGCCAATTGCTCGATAACGATGCTTTTATCTTCCTTCTTCATAATTCATGCTGGATTAATTTTCCTCTGCGGATTTAGGATCGACCTGAATTCCAGGACTCATTGTGCTAGAAAGATAGATGCTCCTGATGTAAGTTCCCTTGGCAGCAGAAGGCCTAAGTTTGTTCAACGTGGAAATGAATTCCTTGGCGTTGCCAAAAACCTGTTCTGCGGTAAACGATACTTTTCCGACAGAAGCATGAACGATACCGCTCTTGTCTACCTTGAAGTCTATTTTGCCTTGTTTTACTTCCTGTACAGCCTTACCAATTTCCATAGTTACAGTACCACTTTTCGGGTTGGGCATCAGACCACGAGGTCCAAGCACACGTCCAAGAGCACCAATCTTACCCATAATGGCAGGCATAGTAATGATTACATCAATATCCGTCCAACCACCTTTGATCTTTTCGATGTATTCGTCAAGACCAACAAATTCGGCACCAGCTTCTTTTGCTTCAGCTTCTTTTTCGGGGGTACACAATACCAGAACTCTAACTTGCTTACCAGTTCCATGTGGCAGTGACACAACGCCACGAACCATTTGGTTTGCTTTTCTGGGGTCAACACCGAGACGAACGTCTATGTCTACAGATGAGTCAAACTTGGTGGAAGTGATTTCCTTCACCAAAGCTGACGCTTCTTTCAACGAATACGTCTTATCAGCTTCAATCTTTTCAAAAGCTAACTTTTGTTTTTTTGTCAGTTTTCCCATTTCAATTGAAGTTTAAAGATTTGAGGGAAATTCCCCTGCAACGGTTATACCCATGCTGCGAGCCGAACCTGCGATCAAACGCATAGCTGACTCCACGGTAAAGCAATTCAAGTCTTCCATTTTATCAAGAGCGATGGTTTTAACCTGTTCCCATGTGACAGATGCCACTTTCTTGCGATTGGGTTCAGCGGAACCACCCTTCAACTTAGCCGCTTCCAACAATTGAATGGCAGCAGGTGGGGTCTTTACAATAAAATCGAAGGATTTGTCAGAATAATACGTGATAACAACGGGCAAAATCTTGCCTGGTTTATCCTGTGTTCTGGCGTTGAATTGCTTGCAAAATTCCATGATGTTTACACCCTTGGAACCAAGTGCAGGCCCAACAGGAGGAGAGGGATTAGCTGCACCTCCCTTTATCTGTAATTTAATTTGTCCAGCAACTTCTTTAGCCATCTCGTTTAAATTAAAATTTTTGAAATGATGAAAATGAATAGAATCAATGCGTAACCCTGACTATTCCTTTTCAACTTGCATAAAACCCAGTTCGAGCGGAGTTTTCCGGCCGAAAATCTTTACCATCACCTTAAGCTTCTTCTTTTCGTTGTTGACTTCTTCGATGACAGCACTGAAACCACTAAATGGTCCGTGGTTCACTTTTACAGACTCACCTACATAAAATGGAACGCTGAATTCCTCTCCAGTTTCCTGAAGTTCATCCACTTTTCCAAGAATGCGGTTTACCTCAGATTCGCGAAGACTCTGAGGATTGTCCTTGCCACCTAAAAAACCAATCACGTTCGGAATGTTCCGTAGTTCATGGATCACTTCACCAACGAGAGTTGCCTCAAGCAACACATATCCGGGCAGGTAGGAGCGCTCTTTCAAAACACGCTTGCCGTTCCGCACCTGATACACCTTTTCTGTCGGAATCAATACCTGTGATATATACTCACTCAGCGAAGAATTCTTGATTTCTACCTCAAGATATTCCTTCACTTTGTTTTCCTTACCACTGACGGTACGCAAGACGTACCACTTCCTTACAAGATCAGACATTCGTTGGAGTGATTATAAAACCTTCTCATAAATGAAGGTCATGATGTTCTCGAAACCTAAATCGATGAGAAATACAATCAGGGCTATCACGAGGGAAGCTGATAGCACAACGATCGCACTGTTGCTCAGCTCAGACGCAGAAGGCCAACTGACCTTGTGCACGAGCTCGTTGTATGACTCTTTGCAATAAGAGGCAACTCTTTGAAAAAATTTCTTCATCTTTTCCTGGGTTTTTGCACGGGCCGAGAGGCTCGAACTCCCGACACTCGGTTTTGGAGACCGATGCTCTACCAACTGAGCTAGGCCCGTGTGTTAAAAAAAGCTTCCCCTTCTACAGTGGAAGCTCTTTTAGTTTATAATCGTACGGATTATTCAACAATCTCGGTAATCTGACCGGAACCAACTGTGCGGCCACCTTCGCGGATAGCGAAACGCAGACCAACAGAGCAAGCAACCGGGTAGATCAATTCCACATTGATTTCCAAGTTATCACCAGGCATAACCATTTCCACGCCAGCAGGCAAGGTGATTTCACCGGTAATATCCAAGGTACGGATGTAGAACTGAGGACGGTATTTGTTGTGGAACGGCGTGTGACGACCACCTTCTTCTTTCTTCAGGATATAGACTGAAGCTTTGATTTTGGTGTGAGGAGTCACTTTACCCGGATGGGTAATAACCATACCACGTTTGATCGATTCTTTGTCGATACCGCGGAGCAACAAACCTACGTTGTCACCAGCCTGGCCATCGTCCAAAATCTTACGGAACATTTCAACACCTGTAACAACTGACTTCTTACCTTCAGCACCAAGGCCGATGATTTGAACTTCGTCGCCAGTGTGGATAACGCCGGTTTCAATACGACCGGTAGCAACCGTTCCACGACCCGTGATGGAGAACACGTCTTCAACAGGCATCAAGAAAGGTTTGTCAACATCACGTGCAGGCAGGTCGATCCAAGTATCAACAGCGTTCATAAGTTCCATGACCTTTTCTTCCCATTCAGGTACACCATTCAAAGCACCGAGAGCAGAGCCACGGATGATAGGGGTGTTTTCACCGTCAAATTCATAGAAAGACAACAAGTCACGCATTTCCATTTCAACAAGTTCAAGCATTTCCTCGTCATCGACAGAGTCACACTTGTTCATGAAAACGACCAACTTAGGTACGTTTACCTGACGAGCCAACAAAATGTGTTCGCGGGTCTGAGGCATAGGACCGTCAGTGGCGGCTACCACGATAATAGCACCGTCCATCTGGGCAGCACCTGTTACCATGTTCTTCACATAGTCAGCGTGACCCGGGCAGTCAACGTGCGCATAGTGACGATTTTCGGTCTGATATTCAACGTGAGCCGTGTTGATCGTGATACCACGTTCTTTTTCTTCCGGGGCGTTGTCAATCTGATCGAATGACGTGATTTCAGACAGGCCTCTTTTGGCCAATACCATCGTAATTGCAGCGGTCAAGGTTGTCTTACCGTGGTCAACGTGGCCGATGGTCCCGATGTTGACGTGGGGTTTACTCCTGTTAAAATGTTCTTTAGCCATAACTCAAAGATTATAAATTGAACGTAAATTCCTTATTATGAGCCGTTGCCGGGAATTGAACCCGGGACCTCTTCCTTACCAAGGAAGTGCTCTACCGCTGAGCTACAAAGGCAAAAAAAAGAGCGGGAAACGGGACTCAAACCCGCGACCCTCAGCTTGGAAGGCTAATGCTCTATCAACTGAGCTATTCCCGCATATTGGCCACACAACCGGTCATCCAACTAAACGAATCACCGGCCGTATTCCAACTGAACTCATCAACAGATAGTCAGCTACCTATTGGACGAAATTCGTGGGCAGTGATGGATTCGAACCACCGTAAGCGTAAGCTAGCAGATTTACAGTCTGCCCCATTTGGCCACTCTGGTAACTGCCCTTTTGTACATTTCAGGCTGCGTGCGCATCACACAGCCGTTCCCCACGACATACGTCTTACGAGAAACGGCTGCAAATGTAGGTGTTTAATTTGATTCCGCAAAGCCTTTTTAAGAAAATTTATTTGGGTCTATTTTTTTCCTTAATCTTGATGAGCTGCTTCTGCAAGGCTTCCAGAGCGGCATCAACCGACTCTTCGAATGTGTCACTCACTTTTGAGGCAAACAGCTCGGAACCCGAGATCTTTAATTTCACAAGCGCCTCTTTGTTTAGAGCCGTTTCAGGCTTTACCACCTTCAGAATCACTTCAGTGTCAAGGATCTCTCCATAGAATACTTCCAACTTCTTAACTTTCTTCTCAATAAAACTTTCAAGCGCTGTCGTCGCGTCGAAATGAATTGCTTTAATGTTGATTCCCATACTAAATCCTCCAAGGTTTAGGCTCTTGGATGAGCCTGTTTGTAAACTTTTTTTAATTCTTCAAAGGTCGTATGCGTATAGACCTCTGTCGCGGAAAGGCTGCTGTGCCCAAGCAGTTCCTTCACCGCATTCAATTCGGCACCCTGATTTAACAAGGTTGTCGCAAAGGTATGCCGAAGTACATGGGGGCTGTTTTTTGACAAGGTGGCTACATGGATCAGTTTATTATGAATAATTCGATAGACCAGCTGTGGATACAAAGCTGCACCATTCGGCCGAACCAGAAATCGACCTGTAGAGCCGGGAGCGGCCTCCTGCCGTATCCTCTTGTACTCATCGACAAGCCGCCCGAGGTTCGGACCAAAGGGAATGAGCCGCTGCTTGTCCCGCTTTCCGGTAACCTTAATCAATCCGGTTACAGTATCGACATCCTTGTCGGTAACTCCAATCAGTTCAGAAAGACGCATACCCGTTTGATAGAACAATTCAATGATAAGCCGGTCACGAATGCTTTCAAAGGGGCGGTCTTCCCTACCTTCCAGTGCAATTGCCCTGGCCACTTCCTCCTCTTTCAGGAAAATCGGAAGCGGCTTCTTTGTTTTTGGTGAGGGAACGCGTTTTACAGGATTGACCTCAACCAATCCCTTTCGCGTCAAAAAACGCCAGTAAGACTTGAGACAAGAAAGTTTCCGATTGACCGTACGCGGAGTCAGCTTTTTCTCCAGCAAACTCATCACCCAGGAACGAATCATATCCGAGGATACTTCCTGCGGACTGGTCGCTCCGTGAGCCTGATTCACATAATCAAGAAAATCGGAAAGGTCACGTCTATACGCAACAACGGTATGAGCAGAATAATTCTTCTCATACCGTATATACTGAATATATTCGTTAAACCACATAGGCTCGATGCTTACTATGGCAACGAATATACAAAATAAAATCGACAGCTACAAATTTAAAAACAACGCGAAATTCGCGCCCGGACAACCATCATGCCCGTTAGGCACCCATCAATCTTCCGTTTGGTTCAATTGCTGGATATAGATGGCTTTAGCTTTCATCTTCCGGTTTACAACGGAAGGCTTAGCAAAGGCTTGTCTGCCTCTGAGTTCTTTCACGATGCCCGTTTTCTCAAACTTGCGTTTGAACTTCTTGAGAGCCTTTTCAATGTTTTCGCCTTCTTTTACAGGTACTACGATCATACTGTTTTGACTTTGATGGTTTGTTTTTATCGGACTGCAAAATTAGAGAAAGGCTTTGACATACCAAACTAAATTCCAAAAAGTTTTTTGATTTTTTCCCTTATGGGATATTTAACCGTATTTTTGTAACTCAACTGCACCTATGCGTACGACTCAACCCAAACCGGAAAACGCCGCCACCGATACCCAGCTGTCGGAACGCGCCCGTCGCATCAGGCATCGAATCTCGATACTCAGGACTTACCTATCGGAAATCATGCTGGACGCATGCCTCATCCCCACCTCCGACCCTCACCAAAGTGAATACCTGGCCAATCATTGGAAGTTCAGGGAATACCTGTCCGGATTCACTGGATCGTTTGGAACCCTGTTGGTTTCCACCCATGCAGCCGGATTATGGACAGACTCGAGGTATTTCCTTCAGGCCGAAGTCGAATTGGCAGGTACCGGTATCGATCTGTACAAGTTGGGGATTCCGGGAACACCCTCCCCGGAAGAGTGGATCATCAGGAACGGCTGCAGACACACCGGACTTGACGGAAGGCTGTACGCCACCAGCGAAGTGACGCGACTCAGTCACTACCTGGCTGAATCTGCTATTACGTTACACACAGCTATCAACCCATATATTAAGGTGTGGCCTGACCAACCGTCCTTACCGCAAGAACCTATCTGGTCATTCCCACTTTCGGCAAGCGGAGAATCAACGAAAAGCAAACTGAGCCGTGTCAGGCAGGCCATACAGAATGCCGGTGCAGAGGCTCTTCCCTTGACCGCGCTCGACGAAATTGCCTGGTTGCTGAACATCAGAGGTGCAGACATTGATTTCAATCCAGTTGTGATGGCCTCTGCCTACATAGATGCCAATCGCTGTGTCTTATTTTTGGAGGCATCCAAAATCGGTTCCGACGCAAACAGTCAGTTGGACAACGCTTCGGTCGAACTGGCCTCTTACGACGATTTCCTTCCGTTTATGGCTGGATTGAGAGATACCCGAATCTTATTTGACTCCTCCAAGCTAAACTACGAATTGCACGAACGCATTGACAAAAGCTGTTTTCTGATTGAAGGATTGTCACCCGTAAGTAAGCTGAAGGCTGTCAAGAACACCGTAGAAATTGACGGATTCAGACTGGCCATGCAAAAAGACGGCATTGCCTGGATTCGCCTACTCATTTGGCTGGATGAGGTAACAGCCGCAAGCGGGGAAACCAAGGCGAACTATCCGACAGAATTCGATGTCGGCGAAAAATTAGCCTCCCTACGCCGCGAGGACAAGGATTATCTCGGTGAGAGTTTTTCTCCCATTGCCGGCTTTTCGGATCACGGGGCGATTGTTCACTACGAGGCCAAACCCTTAGACGCATACCCCATTCAAGGAGAAGGAGTGCTGCTGATGGATCTTGGCGCGCACTATCGGCATGGAACCACCGACACCACACGTACAATATACCTGAACGGCATTCCGTCTAACACATTCAAGACAGACTACACCTGCCTGCTAAAGGGGCTGATAGACCTAAGCTCGGTTGTATTTCCCGAAGGGACCAGGGGCAGCCAGCTTGACGTGCTCGCGCGGCAATATCTTTGGAACAGGCAACTGAACTACCTGCACGGAACCGGGCATGGCATTGGTCACTGCCTATTTGTTCATGAAGGGCCGCAAAATATACGCATGAACGAGAATCCAGTATGCCTTGAGCCCGGCATGGTGCTATCTAATGAACCCGGATTGTACCGCACCGGAGAATATGGTATCCGGTTGGAAAATGTCCTCCACGTAGTGGAAAAGGAGACGTCCAATTTCGGAAGGTTCTTCGCTTTTGAAACATTGACCCTCGTGCCGTTCAATGTGGACTGTGTCAATCGAAACCTGCTCGAACCGCAGCACGAAGCTTGGATAGATACGTACCACCAACGCGTGTACGAACAACTATCCCCCCTGCTGAACAACAATGAACGCGATTGGTTGCGAAAAAAAACGCTCGCACTGGCAATACACACCTTTAAAACATAGCAGTATATGGCTTTGATCAAATCAGTCAGGGGCTTCACCCCTACCTACGGAGAAAATTGTTTTTTTGCAGAGAACGCCACCATTATTGGCGATGTCATCATGGGTGACGGCTGCAGCATTTGGTTCAACACGGTACTTCGGGGCGACGTGAACTCCATACACATTGGCAACAATGTCAATATCCAAGACGGCTCCGTGCTGCATACGCTGTATCAAAAATCCACCATTGAAATAGGTGACAATGTATCAATTGGTCACAATGTAACCATTCACGGGGCAATCATAGAGGACAACGCGCTCATTGGGATGGGATCGGTGGTGCTCGATCATGCTGTAATCGGCGAAGGTGCCATTGTGGCCGCAGGTTCAGTCGTGCTAAGCGGCACGAAGGTTGAACCATTTAGCATCTATGCGGGCGTACCGGCCAAGTTTGTCAAAATGGCTGATCCGGAGCAAACAAAAACCATCAACAAACGCATTTCCGACAACTACCAATTATACGCAAGTTGGTACAAACCGAACCCTGAAAAGCGCTCGCTGCTTGATCCCGATTAAGGGCTTATATTTTAATATTTTAAAAAAAGAAGTTTATCTGTATTGTTTTTTATAATTTTGCGCCGCCATTTTTGGCAAATGCATGAAATAAAACTTTTTGATGCCAAGTAACCTAGTCATAGTCGAATCACCCGCAAAAGCCAAGACCATCGAGAAATTTCTCGGTGCAGATTACAAGGTCCTTTCCAGCTTTGGACACATCCGTGACCTAAGTAAAAAGGATTTTGGAGTGGACATTGCCAACCAGTTTCAACCCATTTATGAGATTCCTGCAGACAAAGTCAAGCTGGTACAAGATTTAAAATCGAATGCCAAGAAAGCAGATACTATTTGGTTGGCATCTGATGAGGACCGCGAAGGAGAGGCCATCGCTTGGCATTTATCGGAAGTGCTTGGATTGGACAAGGAAAACACAAATCGCATCGTTTTCCATGAAATCACGAAGGAGGCCATTCTTTCAGCCATCAAGCAACCTCGCCAGATCGACGAAAACTTGGTAAACGCCCAACAGGCCAGACGTGTGCTCGACCGCATTGTGGGCTTTGAGCTTTCACCCGTGCTTTGGCGAAGAATCAAACCTTCTCTCTCTGCAGGCAGAGTGCAATCTGTAGCCGTACGCCTTATCGTTGAGAAAGAACGAGAAATCCTGCGCTTCGAAACGGATGCCAGCTACAAAGTAACAGCCCATTTTATGCTGACGTCATTGAAAGGTACACAAACCATCCTCAAAGCGGAGTTGGCACGTCGCCTCAAGACCAAGCAGGAAGCCATCGATTTTCTGAATCGGTGCAAAACGGCTTCGTTCAGCATAGAAGATATCATCACCAAACCCGGGAAAAAATCACCGGCAGCACCCTTCACGACATCTACCTTGCAGCAAGAAGCTTCCAGAAAGTTGGGGTATTCGGTTTCTCAAACCATGATGATAGCGCAACGATTGTACGAATCGGGGAGAATCACCTACATGCGTACTGACTCGGTCAACTTGTCGAGCCTGGCTATCAACACATCGAAAGCCGAAATCATATCGATGGCGGGTGAGAAATACGTAAAAGTGCGTCAGTACCATACCAAAACGAAAGGAGCCCAAGAGGCGCACGAAGCGATCCGCCCCACCTATATGAACGTCCATTCGATTGAAGGCGGCTCCCAGGATAAACACTTATACGAGTTGATTTGGAAACGCACCATCGCCTCACAGATGGCGGATGCCGAGCTTGAAAAGACCACCGTTGTCATCGGAATGTCCAATCTGCCCGACAAACTGGAAGCCATTGGTGAGGTTCTCACCTTTGACGGTTTTCTCAAGGTGTACATGGAATCGAACGACGAGGAAAATGACAACGAGGGAAATGGTGGAGGAAAAACCTTGCCCCCCATGGACAAAAGCGATCTACTTGTGTTGGATTTGGCAATGGCCACCGAACGTTTCACACAACGACCCGCACGTTACACGGAAGCCAGCCTTGTCCGCAAATTGGAAGAGTTGGGAATAGGAAGACCTTCCACGTACGCTCCGACTATTTCAACCATCCAAAACCGGGATTACGTAAAAAAAGAAGACAGAGACGGCGAACTTCGCAACTATACCCTTATTGAACTCAAAAAGGGCACACTCCACGAGCAGGAGCTGACGGAAAAGGTCGGTACGGAGAAATCCAAACTCTTCCCCACCGACATTGGCATCGTTGTTAACGATTTCCTGCTTGAATCGTTTCCAAACATCCTTGACTTTAACTTCACTGCATCCGTTGAACGACAATTCGACCAAATTGCCGACGGAGACACTCAATGGAACGATGTCATCGCCGAATTTTACCGCACCTTTCATCCCGCTGTAGAATTGGCCGGTGTTTGGACAAAGCAAAAAGTTGGGGAGCGTATTCTTGGTACAGACCCGAAAACAGGTAAACCCGTATCGGTTCGTATAGGGCGGTTTGGCCCCATCGTGCAAATTGGACAAGCCGAGGATGAGGAAAAGCCGCAATTCGCCTCACTACAGAAAAACCAGCGGATGGAAAGCATCAGCTTGGAAGATGCACTCGAACTGTTCAAATTACCCAGGACAGCCGGAGAATTCGAAGAAAAAACCGTCACCGTAGGAGTAGGCCGATTTGGCCCCTATGTGAGACACGACGGTGTGTATGTATCCATACCCAAGACGCTCGACCCCTATACCATCAACCTGGAAGAATGCGTCTCGCTCATCGAGAAAAAACGCGAAGAAGAACGCAATCGGGTTATTCAGTCGTTCGAGGCTGATGGAATACACGTGCTGAACGGACGTTTCGGTCCCTACATTACGCAAAACAGCTTGAACTACCGCATCCCGAAAACGACAGACCCAACCACGTTGACGCTCGATGATTGCTTAAAACTAATTCAGGATCAGGCTGATAAGCCCACCAACAAGCGAAAAAAGGGAATGGCGAAAACGACTAAATCCACAGCGTCGAAACCGTCTTCAAAGACATCAAAGCCCACGGTCAAAAAAACCGTAACAAAATCAACCACGTCTACCGCGGCAAAAACAAAGGCGAAGACGACAAAAAAGACAACCAAAAGCGAGGATACGAAGTAAGGCTTAACGATAGTCCCTAAGCACCTGCTGCAAGCGTTTTCTGGCAAAAAAGATACGGCTTTTCACCGTGCCCAAAGGTAAATTCATTTCTTCGGCTATGGATTCGTACTTAAAACCGGCCACATGCATGGCAAAGGGCTGTCTGAATTCCCTGTTAAATCCGTTAATGGCTCTGGTAATCTCCGAAATGGCGTAGGCTCCTTCCGGTGAATCCAATCCGGAAGTCTGTGGAATGTTGAGATGATACAGGTTTTCTGTCTGATCAACATACGTCTTCTCACGCACAGTCCGCCGGTAATTGTTGATAAAAATGTTGCGCATCAACGTGTATGCCCACGCCTTGAAATTGGTTTCCTCAGCAAACTTGTCGAAATTATCCAACACCTTTAAAGAAGTGTCTTGTAATAAGTCGGATGCATCATCCCTGTTTCTGGTAAGTCTAATGGCAAAACGAAATAAATCGTTTTGCACATCCAGCAAATGCTTGTTTATTCTGAGTGCGTTCATGGTAAAAAGAGGTTAAGTTTCAATTTCCTGTTGAACGGTACCAAATTGTCACGACCGACAATTCTGTATTCATTTACATAAACATAGCTAAATTTTATTTATCTATCGTTTTATTTCCATTATTAAAAAACCCTTTTTTAGATATTTACGCAAATATTGGTGCATTTTTGTTTGTTTTTATACTATCTGTTCAATTTTTCGCGTCTTTTGTCAATTTTTTTGTAAGTTTGCTCGTAAATCCTCTAGATAATTCCAATATAATGGTACGCAATATACATAAAAAGAGGCAAGAAACATTCCGCTTTCTTAACAGCACTCACGGCCTCATTCCTGTGGAAAAACACCTATATTCTGCCATCTGGATACTCTTGCCCTATCTTTCCATCATTGCCATCCTCATTCTCATGTCCATTCAGCTGTATATGGGAAATAGACGCAGGTATCGCCTAAACAAAAACCTGACGAAATACCTATCAACGGTTCATGACGTGCAAAAAGACCTTGTGCAGTTGAACCAAACGCTTAACGAAGTTTCCTCCAATAGGGAGATGGACGAAAACCTAAACGATAAAATTCGGCTGTCCATATGGCAAATCAACAGCATGCAGGTCACACTCAATACATTGGTTGGACTTGAAAAAGAGGCAAAATGGAGTAAAAATCGACATTCCACCAGCCTGTCATCAGACCCTTTAGTACCGACAGTTCAACTACCTAAAAAAAGCAGCTCTTTAATGGGCAAAACAGATTACCCATCGATTAACAACCAAGAGTTTTTGGAAAAAGTCTTCATCATCATACGGGAGAACTACGTCGACCCACATTTCAACGTCGATACTCTTAGCTACAAAATGGGCATGAGTCGCTCCTCGTTCTTCAACAAGATAAAAGCCATAAGCGGGCGGGCACCGGCCGACTTCATCCGTCAATACCGCATGGAAAGAGCCAAGGAGCTGCTTATAACGAAGCAATACACCATAAGCGAGATTGCCTATAAGACTGGATTCTCAGATGTCAAATATTTCAGAGATGTGTTCAAGAAAAAATACAATCAAAGTCCCAGTCAATACGCAAAGATGAGCTGAGCGTACACGCATTCAACAAGAATCAACACTCGATTATCGCTTCAGGATAAACGCAACAATCGCTTTAGTTAACCCTGACGACAACGGCAAGTCTGCACGATTGTACGTTGTAAGATTAGCATCACGGTCGCTTTCCGAAGTTCGCAAAATGTGGTTCATCTTATCAATCAACAGCAATTGCGCGGTTGGCTTTGCGGCCGATAACTGTTTTGCATCCTCGACAGTCACCTGAATATCGTTGGTGCCTTGAACAAGCAAAACAGGAACCTTTAATTTCTTAAGTTCATCCCGTGGGTCGTACTTAAACCACGAAATCAAATAGGGTTGGACGCTGGGCCTAAACAAGGAGGCCAATGTCGGATCAACCACACGTACGGTTTTACCCTGAACCAAGCTGTCAATGATAGGGAAGGCCAACTGTTGTAAAGCCGCTCCCTGGGCGCTCAACTGCTCCTTTAAAAGATCGGATGCAGGTCGGCCGGGACCAGCCACCGAGACGTATTTATCGGCTTTAACAGCAGCCAGCATCCCAATCAAGGACCCCTCGCTATGTCCGATCACGGTAACATGAGTAAAACGGGAATCCTTTTTCAACAGGTCAACCCAGGATATGGCGTCACGTACATAGTCATCGAAAACCAGATCGGATTCACGTTCAACGGCTGCCGCACTTTGAGCAATACCCCGTTTGTCGTAGCGTAAGGAGGCTATGTTGTTTTCCGCTAATTCATGAGCCAGTTTTTTATACGCATCGTTGGTCATGGTGGGATTGTTCCCGTTCCTATCCGTTGGACCAGAACCGGCTATGATTAACGCCACCTGTCCATTCTTAAAGGCTTTTGGCAAGGTCAACGTTCCAAAAATTTGACCAGACTTGGTTGTCAATACCATGGGCATTTCCACATACGAAGCATTTGCTTCGATAAGGGTTGTATTGGTCATAGTCACAGCCTGTAGGTTCTTTGTCAAATTCAGCGGAATAGACTGTCCTGCTTGAGTAAACGTTCCTGTTAACGCATTTGCAGCAACCAACTTTCCGGTATAACTCATCCCTGCAATGCGTAATTCAATGGTCAATACGGAGTCCTTGAACGTTACGTGACTCATAACCAAACCCTTCGCACCTTGATCGGGGCTATCCATTGTGGCTGCGTATCCGGCATCCGCCTTATTGATGTGAAATACAACGCGCAACGACGTGTTTTGTACAGCCAGTGTGCCGTTCCATTCACCGGTTATATCTTGACCAAAAACCATTGAGACTGCCATAAGTAAGAATATAAACAGTATATTACTTTTCATGGAATTAAGCAATTACGTATAGTACGATTTTTGAAAGCACTTCTGCAACGAATAGCGCCACAATAAATGCGATGGTCAGTTTACTACCCTTTACGTCGCATGACACCTTCAAGGCATTGTACATCAACGCTATGTTCCAAACAATAATCGGCATAGTCAGCACCATAAAAACAACAAAAGAAACAGACGAAAAGATAACGTATGGATCGCTGTAGATGGCTTTCATATCGGGAGTCGTGGTAAAAAAACCGGCAATAGCCAACACAATAAGGGGAGCCTTTGCCAGCGTCATGGTGCCGAGTATATCGATAAATCGATACGTTTTCGATACAATCATGGCCGTTATCCACATAACGAGTACCAAAAAAGCCACATCAATACCCAAAAACAAAAGGGATTTCTCCAGCGATAGATGCATCAAATGCATATCAATAACACCATCATAAGCCACCCCGCCAAATGATCCCAAAACACCCATTACCACAACACATAGCAGGCCTATGCCAAATGCTTGCCAACCGGCAATGCGGGTAAATGGATTGATCAGAAAACCAAACAGATTCTTACTTTTCATAGCGCTCAATTTTTTTGATTACATCGTTCAAAAGATTCCGTACTGTCGGGTAACTCAACTTCATGTGAGCCGACATCTCCTTTAGGCTTCCGCTGCTTTTAATAAAGCGCAGAATAAACTGTTGATCGTCTTCCGAAAGCTGAGCCAACAGTGGCAACGTATACGAACCGTTCACTTCGGTGCCGCAGTGTTCGCACTTCAAACATTTCACTTGAAGCTGCTCATGGCAGCTCGGACAATTTGTTGGTAGCATAATCCTGTAATTTATGGCACAAATATACAACCATTTTTGAATTATCAATCATACGAACTTAATTATATTGATTTTTAGTTTAACTATATTAATTAATCACCACAGAATACATTTAATCCTCTATGAAACAAAAACCGATTCGAATGAGTCATTAACGTCCGGTTGGCGCTCAACTTTACCGTCACAACACCTGAACGGCTATTTGTAAGTCGTTCGAACATCCGAAAATTGAAGCATTTGCTTGATGCACAAAAAAAGCCTGCAGAAATCTGCAGGCTTTTTTAAGTGGTACCACCAGGAATCGAACCGGGGACACACGGATTTTCAGTCCGATGCTCTACCAACTGAGCTATGGTACCATCGCTTTAGCGGCCACAAAAGTACGATTCATTTTTTAAACCTCCAAATGATTGCCCTAATTATTTTGGCTGAGCCCACTTTTCGTTTTGAAGATACGAAAAGCTTCATTACCTTTGTTGCCGTTACAAAAATCGGGATGTAGCACAGTTGGTAGCGCGCTACGTTCGGGACGTAGAGGTCGGAAGTTCGAATCTTCTCATCCCGACAAAGGCACCCAAGCCACGTATAAAAACGTTGTTTGGGTGTTTTTTATTTGGGGAAGCGTGCGTATACACTCAAGGGCAACATTCGACCGGCAGCATCGGCGACAGTCAGCTCTCCGTATTCGATAACCTCCATAGGGCGCTTGAAGTAGTGGTTCAATAGATTGGCTGCGATGAGAGGCGAAAAGCCCATGGAATACAAATTCAACACGACAAAGCCCCCACTGTCGAGGAGCTTTGAACAGGCTTCCAACAAGATAGTAAGTTGATCTTCCAGAATCCATTTTTCACCGGTAGGCCCTCTTCCGTAGGCAGGAGGATCCAGTATGATGCCCTGATAGATTGTACCACGCCTGGTTTCACGAAGCACATACTTGAGCGCGTCTTCCACAATCCAGCGAACGGACTGCAACCCGGAGGCTTGAGCATTTTCACTGGCCCAGGATACCACAGGCTTTACGGAGTCAACGTGCGTCACAACAGCGCCTGCTGCAGCGGCGGCCAGAGAAGCCCCTCCCGTGTAGGCAAACAAATTAAGCACGTTGGGCTCTGGCACACTCGAAGAGGCTACCTTATCGTAGATAAAGCGCCAGTTTTCGGCTTGTTCAGGAAAGATACCAATGTGCTTGAATGCCGTCATAGCCAAACGAAACTTGAGGGTTTTTCCATGAACTGGATACTCCACTAACCAACGATCGGGCATGGCGTGCTTACACTCCCACTCGCCGCGTTCACTCCCTTCAGGCGAATGATCGGGTTTATTCTTTTTGAACCAAGCGTCCGGCAGCTCATTCCATGTTGATTCCGGTAATTGCTTTGGCCATAAGGCCTGCGGTTCCGGCCGACGAAGCACATACGAACCATAACGTTCTAATTTCTCAAAACCACCGCTATCCAGCAATTCGTAGTCTTTCCAGCGTGAAAGTGTCGTATCCATCATTGCTCCATTCGTTTGCGGCAAACGTACAGTTTTTTTGGTGGACGTCAAAATCTTTTGTGTACTTTTGGGATCGTTCAAACACGTACAGTTAATGGATAAGATAACCAGCCTGCAGAACCCCACGATCAAACGTATTGGTCTATTGTCTAAAAGCAAGGAAAGACGCGATCAAGGTTTGTTCGTGATGGAGGGGGCCAGGGAGCTTGGATTGGCTATGGATGCAGGTTACGAGGTGGATGCGGTGTTTGTTTGCCCTGAAATCTACGCAAACAGCGAATACCCGTTGCTGATTAACCGATTGTCTCAGCAGGTGATTACGGAAATCACGCCGGCCATCTTTGAGAAACTGGCATACCGGGAACATTCCGATGGCATCATCGCGCTGATGCGACCAAAGGAGCACGATTTATCATCCATCCGTTTGCCGGAAAATCCTTTCATCATCATTTTGGAAGCGGTTGAAAAGCCGGGCAACCTGGGAGCCATCTTTCGAACAGCCGATGCGGCTAAGGCTGATGCCGTGATTGTATGCGACCCCAATACCGACATCTACAACCCCAACGTCATCCGGTCAAGCATCGGTTGCTTGTTCACGGTTCAAGTAGGCGTATGCAGTTCGCAGGAAGCGTACGAATGGCTACACGCCCACCATGTGACCTTGTATGCTGCCGAATTGTCAGCTGCGAAGTGGTATCACGAGATTGATTTCAGGGTGCCTTCGGCTATCATCATGGGAACAGAAGCAGACGGATTAACGCCCTTTTGGCTCGAATCGGCAGATGCACGAATTAAAATTCCCATGCGTGGCGCCATCGATTCGTTAAACGTATCGGTTTCTACGGCCATACTTACCTTCGAAGCCATGCGGCAACGCGGGTTCTGATTATTGTAGGCGAATGTGGGTAGCCCTAATGGGGTGATTGATGAACCGAGACGCGCTCTCTTCAAATTTTCTTTCCGACTCCGTAGTGAGAAAATCGCGCTGACCGCCCTTTGAGCACCGTTGGTTCATTTCTGGATGTCGATGCAAGTATTCCTTCAAACTGTCGGCCACGTAGCTTCCTTGTGAGACGATTTGGACGTTCTCAGGTACAAAACGACGAATCTGTTGCAACAACAAGGGGTAATGGGTGCACCCCAGTACCAGTGTATCGATGGTTGCATCCTGATTAAAAAGATGTTCCAGATTCTTTTGTACAAAATAGGCCGCACCTTCTGAATCAGACTCTCCGTTTTCGACCAAAGGAACCCACATGGGGCAAGCTTCCTGCCTAACCACTATGTCTGAATACAATTTTTGTATCTCTATCGGATAGGACCCCGAAGCGATTGTACCGGGTGTACCAACCAGACCAACGTGTCGTGAAGCGGTCAACGACCCCAGCACTTCAACAGTTGGGCGTAAGATACCCAGCACCCTGAAAGTTGGATCCAGCCGAGGCAGGTCAACCTGCTGTATGGTGCGGAGTGCCTTTGCCGAAGCGGTGTTGCACGCTAATATAACCAAAGGGCAACCCTGTTCGTACAGATACAAAACAGCCTGACGGGTAAATTCGTACACCATATCGAACGATCGGTTCCCATAGGGAGCCCTAGCGTTATCACCCAGGTATAGGTAATCGTATTCAGGCAACAACTTGCTTACGTCTTCCAGAATGGTCAATCCGCCATAACCGGAATCAAACACGCCAATGGGGCCTTTATTCATGTCGATGGGTTGTTCCTAAAAACACGGAAGCTGCCTCCGTGGAGTACAGCTTCTCAAGTAACAGGTATCTTGTTGTGTTATTTTAATCCGAGCTTGGAGCGGATCATATTGGTCACATCCACACACTTGTCCACTGACCAATAAGAGAGGTCGTCTTTGGCAGATATGTCAAAAATGAGGAGGAAATTATTTTCCTTACCTACAGTTTGTACCGTCGTATCCATTTTTTTAGTAATAGGCTGTAACAAGTCTTGCTGCTGCTTTTGGACATTTGTACGTGAATCTGTTACAAAGGCATCCATTCGTTGTTGAAGATCCTGAATTTCAGCTTCGCGACGAAGTCTAATGGCTTCAGGCATGGTATCCCTTCCGGCAATATATTCGGAACCTTTCTTTTGATATTCTTCTTGCATCGACGCAATTTCCTTTTCGTACTCCTTAGACAGTGCGTCCATTTTCTTTGTTGCCGCTGCATATTCAGGCATGCTTTGGATAATTGCAACTCGGTTGTAGTAACCAACTTTAATTTCTTGAGCAAGTACCGTCAATGGCAAAACGCAGGCAAGTAAAACAAAAATTTTCTTTATCATGATGACTTCAATTTGGTTATTCTAAATTAGTGGCGGCAAAAATACGTATTTTTTTTTAATACCCCAGTTTTCCAAGGACAAGATCACTCACGTCAATCTTAGGTGAGGCAAATAATATGTTCGATCCGGAAGCCCTGTCCAGAATCAACATATAGTTTTGTTCCTCAGATAATTCTTTGATGGCGTTGTATATTTCATCAAAGATCGGTTTTTGAAGGCTTTCGCGTTTTTTGAACAATTCGCCCTCGGTACCAAAATACGTTTTCTTCAAGTCAGCAGCTTGCTTTTCCTTGGCAAGAATATCTTCCTCTCGCTTTTTTCTCATATCGTCAGACAAATAGACCCTTTCCGATTCGTATTTGGTGTAGAGGTCCTTAGCTGCATTTGATAGTACATCAATTTCAGCTTGCCACTTCTTTGAAGCCTGATTCAACTGGTCGTTGGCCATCTCGTACGAAGGAATTTTCGCCAATATGTACTCCATATCCACTAAGGCGAATTTTTGAGCCTGTGCACTCAGGGCGAAAACCACTATGAATGAAAAAAGTACTGCAGTTCGTGCCCATATCAAACGATGATGTCGAACGGATGCCGTTAGGGAAAAGGTTCTTAAATCGGTGTTGTGTGTTGCTTCCATATGGGAATGAATTAGGGAATTATCAAACCAAAGATACAGAATAGTCTTATTTAAAAGAAGTAACAAGGGTTAAAATTCCTGACCGATAATAAAATGGAACTGCCCCCCCCCAACTTTCGACGATGAAGACGTCGGTTTATCAAAGCCATATGCCCAGTCTATCCCCATCAATCCTACCATAGGCAAGTATATACGTAAACCAAACCCGGCAGAACGCTTGAAATTGAGTGGCTCCCACGCTTTGGATTCGTTCCAGACATTACCGCCTTCCAAAAAAGCCAAGGCATAAATATTGGTAGATGTTTCCATCAATAACGGGTACCGAAATTCCATACCCACTCGTTGATAGATGTTGGCAGTTCCCAACGATCCGTTCTCATACCCCCTCAACGCCACCGTTTCAGTGGTGTAGTAGCTACTGTATCCGGTTGTACCGTCTCCTCCTACACTAAACTGACCAAAGGGTGACTGCTTGTAGTAAGTGTAGTGCCCCAAATACCCCAGATCAAAACGTGTCATCAGTACCAGTTTTCCATTCGACGAAAGGGGAGTGAATGTTTTGCTTTTGAATTTAATCTTGTAGTACTCAATCCATTTATACAAAGCAGCGTCACCATTATCATACAGCTTCTTGTAGTCACTATTTGATTCCCTGTCCAGCAACGAATAGGGAGGCGTAACTTGGGCGGATAAAGAAAAATCCGAGCCCGAACGGGTGTAAATGGGGTTGTCAACGGATTTCCTACTCAATGTAAAATTCAGGTTGAGATCGTTGCAATTTCCGTTCTCGATAACAAAATTGCTCCAATTTTTAAGGTTATAGTGTTGGTAAGACAATTCGCCGTACAACTGAAAATAATCGTCCGGCCAGTTGAGTCTTCCACCAATTCCAGCAGATCCACCCCACATCTTCAGGTATTTGTCGGGATCCAATTCAGTCATGTAAGAACTTGAATATGAGTCTCCGTAGTTGCTGTAGTAACTGCTAAGTGAATTGTTCGAGCTGTAGTACCTGGAACTCATACCGCTTTGTAGGGAATAAAAACCGGAAACACTCAGCGAGTTTGGGCGTTTTCCACCCAACCAAGGTTCGACAAAAGAAAAGCTGGCGGAATTGTAGTAGTTACCGTTCGAGCGTCCTGTGATGGAAAAGGTCTGCCCGTCTCCTTGGGGTAAAATCTTGTAGGTACCAAGGTTCAACAGATTCCTGAGGGAAAAATTGGTAAACTTCAGACTGACAGAGCCCACAACGCCTGTGGAACCGTAGCCGGCTGACAGTTCAATCTGGTCGTTCGAGCGAGGTGTCAGGTTCAGGTCGATGTCCACCGTACCGGCTTCTTCGTCTGGAATAGGACGAACGGCATTGTTCATCTTCTCTTGGTCAAAATGGCCCATCTGAGCCAATTCACGAATGGATCGCTTTAAGTCTGACATATTGAACAGCAATCCCGGTTTCATACGGAGTTCCCTACGAATGACGTGTTCGTACACCCTGTCGTTGCCGCTGATGTTTATCCGGTTGATGGTGGCAGGACGACCTTCCATTACACGAATTTCCAAGTCAATGGAATCGCCTTTCACAGCCACCTCGACCGGGTCGACCTGAAAAAACAGGTAGCCATTATCGGTATATAAATTCATGATCGCGTCTTCATCCGGCGATGATCTCAACCGATCCATCAGGCGTTTTTGATTATACACGTCGCCTCGATTAATCATCAATCGGTTGTTCAACTGTTCGGTGCTGTAGACGGTATTACCCACCCAGCGAATATCACCGTGGTAATATTTTTCGCCTTCATCGATGTGGATGTAAATATTGACAGACTTGTCATCGAATGAGTAGACGGTATCCTGCAGTATAACGGCATCCCTGTATCCGTATTCGTTGTACTTCTCGATTACGGCCAGTTTATCTTTGGTAAATTCATCTTCCACAAACTTCTTGGTACTTAAGATATTTACCAACTTACCCATCTGTTTGGTCTTCTTCATCGCACGGGTGATCTTTGAGTCGCTCAACGCATAGTTTCCGTCAATGATAATTTGGTTGATCTTTACCTTGTCCTTGCGCTCAACCTGTATATTAACAACCACTTGGCCTGGCTTTGAAGGGTCTTCCTGTTGAACGACTTCAACGCCTGCATTCTTAAACCCTTTTTCATCGTAATATCGCTTGATGATGGTTTTGGCTCTGTCTGCCATGTTGGGGGTTATCTGGTTCCCCACAATCAGACCGATATTATTTTCCACTCCTTCCTTGTCCGTTTTCTTCATTCCAGTGAAGTGAATTTCGGAAATACGTGGTCGTGGGCTCAATTGAACTTCCAACCATGCTTGTCCATCTTCCAGTTTTGTGGCAATAATCTTGACGTCCGAAAACAGTCCTTGCCTCCAATACCTTTTCAGCGCATCTGTAATTTCATCACCGGGAATCATAACCTCCTGCCCGACACTAAGCCCTGACAAACCAACCAAGACGTATTGTTCGTAGTTATCCATCCCTGTCGCCTTAATATCGGCAATGGTGTAGGATTTGGGGGTTGCGTAATATACCTCCGGCTTTTCATCGTCAGCAGGTGCGGCATACGTCGGCATAACCTGAAATAAGGTTATACCAATCAGGAGACACGCCAAGGCGCTGCTTTTCTTATTCATGATGGATGAAACTGTCATGGTTGAACTTGTTCACTGGTTTTACCATATCGACGTTCCCGTGATTGGTAGGAATAAATGGCCTCATAGAAGGCCTCTTCTCTGAATGCAGGCCAATGGGTTTCGGTAAAATACAACTCAGAATAGGATAATTGCCACATAAGAAAGTTGCTGATACGCACCTCTCCTCCGGTTCGGATGAGGAGGTCTGGATCTGGCATAAATTGCGTCTTTAAGCGACGGGAAACAAGCGATTCGTTTATTTCATCGACAGAGATAATGCCTGCTTTCACATCGGCTGCTATACTTCTAACCGCTTCAGTAATTTCCCAACGGGAAGAATAGCTGAGTGCAAGCACCAAGGTTAAGCCGGTACAATCTGCCGTCTGGGACATGCACCAATTGGCTCTTTCCTGCAATTCCCGGGGCAAACGGGCCATATCGCCCATGACCAACAAGCGAATTCCGTTGGTCCTCATATCCGGGGTTTCGCGCTCAATAGCCTGCAACATAAGGTTCATGAGTCCAATCACTTCCGACTCGGGTCGTTTCCAGTTTTCCGTCGAAAATGTGTACAATGTAATGTATGAAATGCCCAGTTTTCGGGCAGCCTCCATCACGTGCCGAACCGATATGACACCTTCCAAATGACCAAAGGAACGATCTTTTCCCATGGTTTTCGCCCATCGCCCATTGCCATCCATGATGATGGCCACGTGCCTGGGTAATTTGGTTTTGTCTATCTGTTCGTAGTAGGACATTACTTGTAGCATTTTAAGCCTGTACTCGCCAGGTCAACACTTAGGTTCAGCGTTAGTACGCTGTACCAGTCTTTATTTTTGTTTCGGCTGCTTTCCACCAACCAAGGGTCGGATAATTGAAAGCCTGCACTATTTTTTACGTAATCCAATTGATCGGTATACGTTTTCCGGAAAGTCCATTCACAACCAACGTTGTACCGATTTGCCACTTTATACTTCAATCCCAGTCCAAATGGAATAAAAGCAGATGCCTTCACGGTTGAAGCTTGCATCCCAAGTAACCCTATCCCAGCACACACATAAGGTGTAAGAGAGGATGATCCAAGAATGTACGCCGGCATTCCGTATTCGTAAAAATTCCACTCCACCTGTACACTGGCATCAACCACCTTTCTGTCAAAATTGAGTTCGACGCCGGAAGGAAAGTTAAACACTTGTCCCCGGGTGGAACCTGCAATTCCTGATAGTCCTACCAGCCCTTTGAGCGAAAATCGCCCGTTCAGGTTGTAACGGTACAAGAGGTTCATTGATAGGCGCGTATCCTTGAACAGCTCTTTTTGGTTGGCATCACCCATGTAAAACGACCCACCTGGCGCAATTCCCAGTTCCATGCTGTAGGCTTGTGCATACAGACTTCCGATGGAGCATCCCATCAGTAAGATAAACACTACGGACACTAAGGTCAAACGATTCATGCGTATCTATTTTCGGGTCTATCGATGGGCGAATATAGCCTGGTACTCGAATGTCTTCCATAGGGAATGGCACTTCTTACCTTCACTAAATCCACCAAGCCGCCAAACAAATACCCTGTCCTTGTCGTTCACGGTATCTGCTATTCGTTCAACCTGCACACTTCCATAAGCGTCGCCAGCCTCCAGGGCGGGTATGACCCAATTGCTAGGTGCGTTAATCCATGTTTTCCCACGATCCTTGGAAATATGCATTTCTTTTGCGTATGCTCCCGATGGCTTGATGCCACCGTAACACACCAACTCATCTTCAAAATAGAACACCATCGATCCTTTCCGATTAGCGATGGGTAGCGTTGAGCTTTTTACAACCAATATCCAATACAAACCATCTTCCGTAGCCCAGACTGAAGAGGAAAACGCCCCATCGGCACGAAGACCTGTCATGACAGAAACGTACTGCTTGTTCGTCACACTTTTCCATGTGACGCTCGCATAGTCGCTAACCGGAAAATCTGCGTTTAATGCATCGCCAACCTCCCATGTCACTCCATCGGCGCTACGAATACCGTGCAGAAAACCTGCGTTATCCTTTGACAATCCGATAAGGTAGTTGCCATTTACATCGGAAAGTTCCTTCGAGGTCATTGATTCATACAGGGTGACTATATGAATGCCTGTAGGTTGTACAGACCACGCTAATCCATCGGTAGATACATACAACGAGCCTGCATTGTCTGTCGCATACCATTTGTCGTTATGCAGTTGCAAGGATGCCACGTTCATGGTATTGGCCAAACCCGAAACCATGAGTGTGGACCAAGAAGAATGAGTTGCGTCCGATTGGTAGGCTGAAAATCCTCCGTTAGCCAACGGGAAGTAGAGTCGAAACGACCCGTCACTCATCCGAAACGACTTGTTTAACGTTGAATCGGCCGGAATGGCTCTTTGAATAGTGGATACAACCAGTTTTGTTGGATCCACTTGGTGTACATTGACGTGTACCTTATAGGTTCTGTTGTATTCCCCATCTGCTGATGTATTCTTCAACAGGACAGGCAAGGTGAAATCAAGGGTATCACGGATGGAAAACAGCGTATCGTTGAAAGATGACTCACCATTGGTTGAATAAAATTCCATTGTTGGAACTAGGTGATTTACTGTACGGCCGTAGGGTAGCGAATCTGCGTTAAAAATAAGGCCATTCTTTTGGTCGACGTAAAATACGTAATACTGTATCCCAACGCATGTATCCTGTTGTTGGAAGTAGAAACGTTTTACGTTAGCCGACGAAAAGTACATTTCCTCAAAATTATCCCAACAAGATGAAAACACACTTGTGAGAAAGACCATCGTCAACAAAAAAACAAAGGATCTGTGCCTCATTCTGATTGGTTTGGGTCGAAAAGCAAAGAAACGCGTCGATGCCCTCATTTGAACGGCAAAAATAGTAAGTTTTTTATCGATTAACGGCATGCCGGTCAATAATTATGAAAAATTAGGCTTAACAGAACGAAACGTCTTAACAATCCTGATAGAGCCTTTCTCGTTGTAGGTCATACTGGTGTGGGGTTTCTTTTCCATGTTATCAAGCGTAGGCGCCATGACCCCTGAATGGATCACTTGATCGGACGTTTCAATGTGTATTTCATCCCATAGGTTTTCTTCCAAAAATGACTGATGCAGAGTGGTTCCACCTTCAACAAGCAGTGTCTGAAGATTTCTTTCATACAAATCACGCAACAACTGATTCAAAACGGGAAGGGTGAAATCGAGCTTCACATAGGTCATGTTAGTTGTGTCAGGGATTGTTTTTTCCGTGTAAACGAGGGTGGGTACCGATTGGTCGAATAGGTGTAAGTGGGAGGGTAGCTCCATTTGGCGATCAATCACAGCGCGAATTGGCTGATGTCCCGTCCAGTCCCTGAGTGTTAGGCGGGGATTGTCCAATAAGGCTGTCTTTTTCCCCACAAGTATGACGGCGTTTTCCGAACGTATTTTGTGTATCAGCAAACGGGTAAACGGCGTGGAAATAGATAATGGTTCAACAGCATCCCCTATAGTGCGGATGCGATCAATAAAGCCGTCGGCTGTCATCGCCCATTTCAACGTGATGTAGGGGCGTTTGTGCAGGTGAAAGGTGAAGAAGCAACGGTTCAGTTCCCTGCAACTATCGGCTTCAACCCCAACGGTAACATCCACTCCATGTTCTCTCAATTTAGCAATACCTCTTCCCGAAACCAACGGAAACAAATCGGGCGTCCCGATAACCACCCTTGGAATGCGCTTTTCCAAGATCAGATCAACACAGGGAGGTGTTTTTCCGAAATGGGAACAAGGTTCCAGGTTGACATACAAGGTGGATGATGCCAACCATTCCGGATGTTTTACAGCACGAATAGCCATAGGTTCTGCGTGGGGCAGTCCCATTTGTTTGTGCCATCCTTCTCCAATTATACGCCCGTTATGGACGATGACGGCTCCCACCATGGGATTGGGTTGGCAACTTCCCTTCCCGGCCAAGGCCAATTGTAAACAGCGACGCATGAAATGCGCATCAGTCTGTTCACGATCGAGGTGTGTGAGTTCCAAATCCATCATCCTGTTTTTTTTCGGGGGAAAGTACGGTTATTGAATTTTTTTGTAGCTTTGTAAACTAATTGTTAACCATGCAGGCATTCATCCAACAAGCCAAGCTCCGACTGGCTCCCCTTTATACCCCACAGGAAATCAGCAGGATCGTTAGGTTGCTACTGGAGAAAGAGGCATCGGTTGACGCGGTGTCGTATTATGCAGACAAAGATAGGAAAATTCCGCCATCCGTGTTGACATCGCTTCACATGGCGCTGGATCGACTCAGCCGACACGAACCACTTGAGTATGTGCTGGAAACGGCCGATTTCGCAGGTTTAAAACTACTGGTGGATAACCGCGTACTTGTCCCAAGACCAGAAACGGAAGAGTTGGTTGAATGGATACTGCACGATGTGCGAGAACAAGGAGGCAATACCCCAACAAGAATCTTGGACCTATGTACCGGAAGTGGCTGCATAGCCATAGCCCTTGCCAAAGCATGGCCCTTATCTCACATCGAAGGCTGGGATGTGTCCACTGAAGCCCTAACTGTTGCGGCCATTAATGCCAAAAACAACAAGACAAACATCCGTTTCAACTGTGTTGACGTGTTATCTGCCAAACCCTCAGTGGACGAATCGGACGTGTACGACCTGATTGCCAGTAACCCCCCCTACGTTTGCCGTTCCGAATCATCTGACATGGCTCCCAACGTCTTGGATTATGAGCCTCACCTGGCTTTGTTTGTGGAAGACGAAGACCCGCTGATTTTTTACTCAGCCATCGCCCGTTTTGGAAAAAAATGCCTCAAGCCACGCGGTTTGTTGTATGTAGAAATAAACGGCCAATTGGGGGAACAAACCACCTGTTTGTTTAAAGAAGAAGGATACTTGGACGTTACCTTGAAAAAGGACCTTTTTGGCAAAGACAGGTTTGTCAAAGCCATGCGTTGAACTCCAAAATTGTTTCATCATGAAGAGTAATTTTACGGATGCCCTTTTGTATGCCTCACGACTCTGTTCCGCGACTGAGCATTGCCGACAGGATATTGAGGAAAAAATCCGGCGTTTTGAATTGGATTCCGAGGAAGAACAAGAACTTTTTATTCGGTTGGAAAAAGATGGTTTTTTGGATGAAAAACGGTACACCAACGCTTACGTGAATGACAAATTTCAACTCAACAAATGGGGGAGCATCAAAATTAAATCGTACCTCAAGCATAAAAAAATCCCCGCTGATGTCATAGACGAAGCGTTGTCTGGATTGAATGAAACGCGTTACACCAAAACCTTGATGGAGTTGATGCAACGGAAGGACAAAAGTATACGCTGCACCAATAGCCTGGAAAGAAGGGCAAAACTGTATCGATTTGCTTTGGGCAGAGGCTTTGAAGTTCCATTGGTCAACACCTGTCTGAATCAATTTCTTCGTGAACATGTTGAAAGGGACGAAGAGTAGGCAACCGTTGAGAACCTTGTTCAACGAGCTGTTAGACATGGTTTATCCAGAATTATGTCTCTTATGCGAAGTGCCGCTGAGTCATGAGGAAAAATGCATTTGCCACGATTGCCTGTACCACTTACCCAAGACTCACTTCACCTCGTACACCGACAACGAATCAGCCAGCTTGTTTTACGGAAAACTGCCTTTTGTGAAAGCCATGTCAGGATTCAGATACCTGAAGGAGTCTCCCCTACAAACAGCCATGGAATTGCTTAAATACAAGGGAAAGAAACAACTGGGCCACGTGCTTGGAACTGTTGCCGGAATGCCCCTGCAAAGAGGTGGTTTTTTCAATGATATCGACGTTCTGGTTCCAGTCCCGCTTCATCCAAACAAACTCAGAAAACGGGGATACAACCAAAGTGAATGGATAGCCAGGGGGATATCTGACGTGTCTGGTTTACCCATCGACACCCACACCTTGATTCGAATAACCGACAACACATCACAAACACGTAAGCACGTTTTTGAACGCTGGGAAAACGTGACTACCGTCTTTACGCTTAGCCACCCTTCTGCATTTGAACACAAACACGTTTTGTTGATTGATGACGTGTTGACCAGTGGTTCTACCCTTGAAGCATGCGGCCAAGTGGTATTAAAAGCCGAAGGTGCCCGAGTCTCTTTTCTAACCCTTGCCAAGGCGTGAAAAACGAAAAAATGCTGTATATTTACTCCGTATTTTTCTGACCAACACAGTCAAACCATGAAAAGCACAGCCTCTTTACTCGCAACAATCGTTGTCAGTCTGGCCTTCCTGCTTCAATACCCATTTGCCGCGTCAGCCGCTGAAAAGCCAGCAAAGACGGGGTTTAATCTAGGGGCTTTACCGGCTGTTTCCTTTAATTCAGACGAAGGATTCCAATACGGTGTCATCCTAAACTTGTTTAATTATGGAGATGGCAGTCGATTTCCCGGCTATGACTATTCAGCCTACCTGGAAGCGTCCACCTTTACAAAAGGAAGCAGCCTGCTTCGTTTTTACTTTGACTCCAACAAACTCATCAAAGGTGTGCGTAGCTTTATTGATGCAAGTTACATACATGACGATTTGTTGCCATTTTATGGATTCAACGGCTACCAATCGATTTTCTCCGCAGACTCACTGAACCAAAACCGGACATTTTACAGCATGTCTCAACGTCAATACAGATTGATTACCGACTTCACTGGCAAGCTGGGCAATGGTAACCTGAATTGGCTGTTCAGCTACGCTTTTTATCAGTATACGCCGGGGGTAGTTGATTTTAATAAACTAAACAACGACGTAGCGGTAACTGATCCTAAGTACCTACACGGCACCAGCTTGTACCAAAAGTATCTTGACTGGGGCCTCATCGATGCAGACCAGGCAAATGGCGGATCAACCCATGCAATCAAACTGGGATTGTTATACGATACGCGAAATGTGCTGATAAACCCGAGCCGTGGTATTTGTACGGAAGTCCTTTTTGAATTGGCTCCCTCATTTATCAACGACATGCCTTACGCTAGGTATTCGGTGGTTCACCGGCAATTTCACGAATTGGTCAGGAACAAGTTAAATCTGGCTATCCGCATGGGTGCACAAGGTAAGATTGGATCTAACAACATACCCTTTTACCGATTGTCGCAGTTGATTTCACCCTTTGCCACCCGTTCAAACGTAACGGGACTTGGAGGCGACAACAGTTTAAGAGGTATTCTAAAAAATCGCGTAGTTGGCGAGGGTATTGCCTACAGCAACGTTGAGTTGCGTTGGAAAGCCATCACCTTCGAGGCGTTCAAGCAACACTGCTACATCGGCTTCAACGGATTTGTCGATCTGGGAATGGTCACCGACCCTGTCGATTTGAACCTTAGTGCTGTAACACCATTGGAACAATCCATCTATTTCAGCCAGCTTAAGGACCAGTCGTTGCACACCTCGATAGGAGGTGGTTTGAAGTTGGCCATGAACGAAAATTTCGTTGTATCGCTCGACATGGGCAAGGCGCTGGATAAACGGGACGGTGATGGCTTGGGTACCTACATCAAGATAAACTACCTGTTCTAATATCATATTGATTATTATTTACGATTATTGCAACGTTTGGTATCTTATCAATGATTACTTTTGCACTCAGATTGGGCACAATCCAATCAAACCTGCGAAGGTTTTACGCATAAAATAGCACCCTATGAAAAAGTTAGAACGCATCATCGCCTCCAAGTTGCTTAAAATCAAGGCGATAAAATTACAACCCTCCAACCCGTTTGTATGGGCTTCGGGTTGGAAATCACCCATTTACTGCGACAATAGAAAAACCTTGTCCTATCCGCCCCTTCGCAATTTTATCAAGTTGGAATTGGCTCGAATCATCCGCGAAAAGTACGAAAACGTCGATGCGATTGCTGGAGTAGCTACTGGTGCCATCGCCCAGGGAGCCATGGTAGCTGAAGAATTGGGGCTTCCCTTCGTTTACGTGCGCTCGTCACCTAAGGATCATGGTTTGGAAAACCTGATAGAAGGTGATTTGAAACCAGGTATGAAAGTGGTCGTCATTGAAGACCTCATCTCCACCGGCGGAAGCAGCTTGAAAGCAGTTGAAGCCATTAGGGCTGACGGCAGCGAAGTCTTGGGCATGTTGGCTATTTTCACCTACCGATTCACGGTTGCCGAAAACGCATTTAAAAAGGCCAAGGTTGAATTGACAACGTTGAGCAACTACGAAGCCGTCCTGGAGCTGGCCCTTTCCACCAACTACATTCAAGAATCAGAACTGAAAGCATTGCAGGAATGGCGCAAGTCGCCGGCTACCTGGGAGCCAAAATAAATAAGCAACCAACGATGACCGATTTCACCAGCGACATTACACCCATCCCACACAGTCAGGATAGGGTATTCAAGGTTCTTTCAGACCTGAACAACATCGGCAAGTTTCAGAAGAACGTTGAGGGCTTACCCATTAAAGACCTTACTTTCGATACCGATAGTTGCCGATTTACCGTTGATGGTGTAGGAAAAATTGCATTGCGCATCGTCGAACGGGAGCCAAACAAAACCATCAAGCTTACCTCTGAGACCTCTCCTGTCCCCTTCACCTGTTGGATTCAACTGGTCGAAGCGGGTCCAAACGATACGCACCTAAAACTAACCTTACGTGCCGACATTCCTTTCTTACTCAAGCCAATGATATCGAAGCCGTTGGAGAAAGGCATCAAAAAAACAGCTGAAGCATTGGCTGCTATACCTTATTGATTCACCGAAATATTACCCTATGAAGAAATTGTGGGAAAAGAGCACGCAGGTTGATCAAACCGTTGAACGATTCACCATCGGTAAGGATCAGGAAATGGACATGTACTTGGCAAAGTATGATGTACTGGGGTCCATGGCTCACATTACTATGTTGGAACAAATCGGCTTGTTGACCCACGATGAACTTTCCCTGTTACTGGACGCCCTCAAGGATATTCATTCTGACATCGAGCAGGGCCATTTTGCCATTGAGAAAGGCGTTGAAGACGTTCACTCCCAAGTTGAGCTGTTGTTGACCCGCTCGTTGGGTGACACCGGTAAAAAGATACACAGCGGGCGCTCACGCAACGACCAAGTGTTGCTCGACATGAAGTTGTTCACCCGTTCCGCCATTCGTGACGTTCACGATGCCGTTGCCTCGCTGATTGGTGTCTTGATTAACCAAAGTGAACGGTATAAAGGTGTTTTGCTACCCGGTTATACACATCTTCAGGTGGCCATGCCTTCCTCCTTCGGTCTTTGGTTTGGCGCCTATGCGGAGTCACTGGTCGACGACCTTGTGCTATTGGAAGCCGCCTATCGCATCTGCAACAGGAATCCATTGGGATCAGCTGCGGGTTACGGTTCCTCTTTTCCATTGAACAGGCAATTGACGACAGACCTGTTGGGTTTTGATGGATTGAACTACAACGTAGTGTATGCTCAAATGGGACGCGGCAAGATGGAACGCACCGTATCATTCGCCCTTGCCTCCATTGCCTCAACGCTCTCTAAGCTTGCCTTTGACGCTTGTTTATATACCAGTCAGAACTTCAGTTTCATCCGATTGCCCGACACGTTTACGACCGGTTCCAGCATTATGCCCCACAAGAAGAATCCCGATGTGTTTGAGCTCACACGGGGTAAATGTAACAAGCTTCAGTCGCTACCCTACCAGATTAACAGCATGATTAACAACCTTCCCTCCGGGTACTTCAGGGACTTTCAACTGCTCAAGGAAGTATTTCTCCCTGCTTTTGGTGAATTGATCGATTGCTTGAACATGACAAATGCCATGATGGCTCAAATCGAGGTAAACACGGACATCCTGTCCGACGAAAAATACAACCTGATGTTCAGCGTAGAAGTTGTCAATCAACTTACACTTGAAGGTACACCGTTCCGTGATGCCTACAAACAGGTTGGACAGTCCATCGAATCTGGCACGTTCAAACCCTCTACGAACGTCAACCACACCCATGAGGGCAGTATTGGCAACCTGTGCAACGAAAAAATTCTACAACGAAGGGATGAAGTGAGTGCCGCTTTCCGTTTTCAAAACATGGAGGAGGCTGAACGCAAACTCCTCTCCCGATAACATGTAGACTCCTGCCCTTGCCTGATTCATCCACTCCAAACAATCAGGCCAAAGACAGGAGTCATTACACTCAACAGTACCCGGTAAAGGTAATCAGCCTTTAAAAAATATCCGCTACTACAATTACTCTTTCTCACTCATTCATTGGTAGAGACCCCACGCTGAATGGCACCAAATAAGGGCTCCTAGTTGTTGTTCTACTTTTTCTATTGACAGAACACGACTAATTGTTTACTATTGTGTCAGTTTTAAAACACTAAATGAATTAATCAGGTATGAAAAAAATCTTATTGGTTGAAGACGATTGCGACTCAGCCAGAATCAACGCTGATTTTTTGATTGAAAAGGGGTACGATGCCATTCACGCTTCCAACCTCAAAACAGCATCGATGTATCTTGAAACCGAGAAAATCGATCTTATCCTGATGGACATCTTACTTCGTGATGGAAATGGTTTGGATTACACTCGAATCATTCGAAAAGAAAAAATCCTTACGCCATTGATTTTCATGACAGTCTGCACGCACATCAATGAAATAAAGGCGGGTTTCGAACTGGGCTGTGAGGATTACTTAAAAAAGCCCGTCAACCCGGACGAATTGTTGTTACGGGTAAAGCGCGTTTTGGGAGATATGAATTCAGCGGCCGCTTTCTTTCGTCGAATCGGAAAATACCGCTTCAATCCATTGTCGCAGTGTTTGTGCTTTGACGATGAGGTTCAACCGTTGGGTACCCTAGAGTCATCCGTGCTTAACGAATTGAGTGCGATAAACGGAGACATTGTACTCAAAGAAGAATTGCTGGAAAAGTATTGGTTCGGCGTGTCGGTTTACAGTTCCAGAAACCTGGACAGTACCATTGTGAAACTCAGAAAGCGCTTCAAGAAAGATGCGCAGATCCACATCATTTCACTCAAACGGTGTGGCTATCGATTGGTCGTTGATTGAAAGCCACCTCAATCACACAGCTACTAAAAAAAGCTGTCTCAACGCCTAAACGGTTGAGACAGCTTTTTTTGTTTTTGAGTAGAACGGTATCCTTATTCTATTTCCAAATCTTCGTCTACAATCTTGTATTTCTTTTTATCTATTTCATACGCCACTGGAACAGCGATGAACAACGTTGAGTAAACACCCGTTATGGTTCCCAGCAACATAGCGAAGGCAAATCCGCGGATGGTCTCTCCACCGAACAGGAAAAGCGTCAACAAGGTGATGAACACCGTCAGAGATGTACTGAACGTTCTCACCAAGGTTTGATTCAGCGCTTCATTCAACAACCGTTTTTTGTTTCGCTTGGGATAATATCCAAGGTTTTCACGAATACGGTCAAAGATAACCACAGTATCGTTCACGGAATAACCAATGATGGTCAGGATGGCACCGATAAAGGTCTGGTCAATTTCCAAAGAGAACGGCAGGAAATTGTAGAACACGGAGTAACAACCAACGATAAACAAGACGTCATGAAACAGGGCGGCTATTGTACCGACACTGAACGCCACATTCTTGAATCGCATCAGGATATACAAACCCATGATGATAACGGAAAGGAATACCGCCCACATGGCCGATTTGGACACATCATCAGCAACGGTTGGTCCAACCTTTTGTGAATTCAAAATGTTGTCCCTCACAAATACCTCTTTGGTAGTTCCTTTGGGAAGAAATGACTTCAAACCTTGATACAACCGGGCCTCCACATCATTGTCCACCGTTTGGCTGGTCTCATCAATCCTGTAATTGGTATTGATGCGCACCTTATTGTCAGAGCCCACCGTAACCACACTAATGGAAGCATTCTCGAAACTACCGCTCAGTGCTTTACGAATATTATCGGTGCGAACCGCTTTATCAAAATTGACCACGTAATTACGTCCACCGGAGAAATCCACACCTTCGCTCAATCCACGTACACACAGAGAGACAATAGCTGTAGTCAAGATGACTCCAGAAATCATATAACCATACTTGCGTATTCCAATAAAGTTGACCTTGGTACCATTCAACAAATTTTCCGTCAATTTAGTATGGAACGGCAGATTCAGTAATTTATCCTTGCTATGGAATGCCTCAAAAATCATGCGGGTGATGAAGACACCACAAAATACCGAAGTGATAAGACCGATAATCAACGTGGTGGCAAAGCCCTTAACTGGCCCGGTACCAAATATGAACAGAACGATACCCGTGAGCAAGGTGGTGATATTACCATCCATAATGGCCGACAAGGCGTTCTTATATCCATCCGCCACAGCCTTTTTCATGGCTTTTCCCGCTCGTAATTCCTCCTTGATGCGTTCATATATCAACACGTTCGCGTCAACCGCCATACCTAGGGTCAGTACGATACCCGCAATACCCGGCATGGTTAGTACAGCTTTGAAAGAAGCCATGATACCCATCATGAAGAAGACGTTCATCAACAAGCTGGCATCAACAATCAAACCCGGAATCAAACCGTAGTTGACCTGCATATAGAGCAGAATCAGCACAAAAGCAACAATCATGGAAATAAAACCAGACTGGATGGCTTCCTTACCCAAGGATGGGCCCACTATATCTTCCTGTACAATGTGCGCAGGAGCCGGCATCTTTCCAGATTTCAATACGTTTGCTAAGTCCTTGGCTTCAGCAGCGGTAAAGTTCCCGGTTATTTCAGAACTTCCACCGGAAATTTCACTGTTGACACGAGGAAATGAATAGACATAACCATCCAATACAACGGCTATGCATTTTCCAATATTGGCTTTTGTCAGACGAGCCCATACTTTGGCTCCTTCTGAGTTCATGGACATGTTTACCTTGCCGGATCCCGTTGATTGTTCAAAATCGTCGTAGGCATCGGTAATCACCTCACCACCTAAGGCGGGTCGACCATCTCTGTTGGAAACCTTGATGGCAACCAGCTCATATACCGAGCTCTTTTTGTCCATTGAATTAACAGACCAGAGGAATCGAAGATCCCTGGGAAGCAACTCCTTCACCTTCGGATCGTTCAGATAACGATTGACTTGTGCCGTATCACGACCCATGGCATAACCCACCAATGGACCTTGTCCAATGCCGGATTGAGATTGGTTGACCTGAAGCACGGCAAACAGAGGATAATCTTTCTTCCACGTATCAAGCGATTTAGACTGAGTAGTGGTATCATCGGTTTGTTCCAGTTTTGAAAGCAGTTTATTGCTACCGGCCAAAAGTGTGTCTTTTACGTCTTTGGTTTGTTCTGTTTTTGCGGCAACTTTCGTGTCTTTAACCTCTGTTGAAGCGGTTGTCGTTGTTTTGTTGTCGCGAATCAAGCTGTTGACAGCAAGCAAAGACTGGTAAATTTCACTCAAATCGTACGTTTCCCAAAACTCAAGGTTTGCCGAACCCTGAAGAAGCTTGCGCACACGTCCAGGTTCTTTAATACCCGGCAGTTCCACCAGAATCCTGCCTGAATTTTCCAAACGCTGGATATTGGGTTGTACCACACCAAAACGGTCAATACGGGTTCTTAACACGTTAAAAGAGTTGGCTATGGCCGACTCAACTTCTGCTTTCAACACCTTGACAACTTCAGCATCTGATTTTTGAGGGTCAATGCGCGATTTTAGTTCAAATGTACTGAACAGGGCAGATAAACGGGCTCCTGGAGCCAACTTGTGGTACTCTTCGACAAAAAGATCAACATAGTTCTTTTGGCTCTCGGTCATTCGCTTATCGGCCTGCGCCAATGCTTGTTTGAACGACTTGTCCGGGTTGTTGTTGGATAAAGCCAGCAACACATCCTTGACGGACAACTCAAGCGTGACGTTCATGCCACCTTTCAAGTCAAGACCTAAATTGATTACTTTTTCCCGACAATCGGCATAAGTCATTCCCATATAAACCTTTTCGGTTTTAATGGAATCCAGGTAGTAAGCCAATCTTACCGGGTCACCATTTGCGGCTTTTGCAGCCTTGCTTTCTATCCTGTTATTCACAAGTGAGAAAGAGAGGTAATAGGCGCAAACGAGGGTAAGCAGAATTGCAAAAACCCTTACAAATCCTTTGTTTTGCATGTTGAACTACGTTTTTTTACAGTATGATATAGGTATAGTATTTTTTTTACGAACCGCAAAGATATACCTTTATTTTAATTGTAAGGTATTCAAAAACAAAAAAGTTCAAAGCCCCCTCCTTCTAAAGAAGGCCTTAGGGTCGGGTTGGGCACCGCGGAATCTTGTGTACAATACCATCGGATCTTCCGTATCGCCTTTCTCAAGAATAATGGAGCGAAAAGAAGCAGCAGTGTGTGGGTCAACTATTCCATTTTTCTCAAAAAGATCAAACGCATCAGCATCCAGTACCTCAGCCCATAAATACGCATAATACCCGGCATCGTATCCCCCGCTGAAGATGTGGTTGAAGAACACACTCCTGTACCGTGGCACAATTTCATCGATCAATCCAATCGACTTCATGGCCTCTTTCTCAAACGCACGAACAGTTGTAGTAGTTGGTGCCGTCACCGTGTGCCAATCCATATCCAACAAAGCGGCGGCCACCAGTTCAGTGGTCATGAACCCCTGATTGAATGTGGACGATTTTCTGATCTTTTCAATCAAGCTGTCAGGAATAACTTCCCCTGTTTTATAGTGCTTGGCATAGCTGCGTAACACATCGGGATGCATCGCCCAATTCTCCATAATTTGAGAGGGTAGCTCCACAAAATCATGACACACATTGGTTCCGCTTAATGAAACATACTCACAGCGTGACAACACCCCATGCAACGCATGTCCGAATTCATGAAACAACGTCTCCACTTCATCTTGGTTCAATAAGGAAGGTGCATCGGCCGTTGGCTTGGTGAAATTTCCCACATTGTAAATGATGGGCCTATAATCTTTTCCATCTAGTTGGTATTGATCCGTAAAGTTGCCCATCCACGCACCGGCACGTTTGCCGGGACGAGGGTAATAATCGGTCATATAGATACCTAGGTAGGAGCCATCCTTGTCCAAGACCTTGAACACCTCCACATCCGGGTTGTAAACGGGCATGCTATCAAGCCGAACAAATTGGATGCCATACAGTTTGTTCGCTACGTCGAAAGCACCTTGCCGCACATTCTCCAATTGAAAGTAGGGTTTAAAAGAAGCTTCATCCAGATCGTACCGGGCTTTTCTGATTTTCTCCGCATAAAACCACCAGTCCCACGGTTTTAGGGCGAACGTATCCCCATCAGCCACAATGCATTGCTGCATATCAGCCACCTCTACCTTAGCGCGTGCTACTCCCTTTTCCCAGATGGTTGTGAGAAAATCCGTGACTATTTTCTCCGTATTCGCCATGTTTTCGTCGAGCTGGTAAGACGCATGATCCTTAAATCCAAGCATATTAGCCCGCTCAAGACGGAAGTTGACTATTTTGAGAATGATGTCCTTGTTGTCATTCGAATTGTCGTTATCGGCACGATTGATGTAAGCCTTAAAAATTTTCTCCCGCAGATCACGGCGTTTTGAAAATTGCAGAAAAGGAATAAAACTTGGTTTTTGTAAGGTGAATACCCATTTTCCTTTCAACCCTTCTTCCTTGGCGGTTTCGAAAGCTGCCTCTATGACGTCATCCGGTAGACCGGCCAATTCTTCTTTCGAGGAAAGAACCAATTTGAACGCATTGGTTTCAGCCAACACGTTGTCGGAAAACTTCAACATCAATAGGGACAATTCCTTGTTTATTTCTCTAAACCGTTTCTGACCGGACTCATCGAGCAAGGCACCCGATCGGATAAATGCGCGGTACGTCTTGTCGAGCAATCGATATTGTTCCGTATTCAGCCCCAACGTCTCTTTTTGGTCGTACACGGCCTTGACCCGTTTAAACAAACCTGCATTCAAATAGATGTTGTCTGTATGTTCCGATAAAAGCGGTGAAATATCCTCAGAAAGGGTACTCATTTTCTTGTTGGTTTCGTTTTCAACCAACGTAAAAAATACGTTGCTCACTTTTCTTAACAGCCTTCCCGATCGGTCAAGGGCTTCGACGGTGTTTGAAAAGGAAGGAGCAGACGAATCACCAACGATAGCGGCAATCTCCTCCTTCTGCCGACGCATCCCCTCCTTGAACGCAGGGAGGTATTGGCGCGTATTGATCTCATTGAAAGGAGGAATGCCGTAAGGCGTTGACCACTCCTTGATAAATGGATTCGTTTCCAATGAATTACATGCCGTCATAAGGGTGGCGATAAGGAATAACAATACAGTCGATTTTTTCATGGCTAACAGTTCTACGGTATGTGAACAAGTTGGCATTTCGTACAAAAATAGGCAAAATAGCCAGTAAATCCGACCTTTCTTTTGTACTTTTGAATGTCTTATCACTCCTTTGTATGAAGCAACGTTTTCACCATCGAACAACTGGTTTGCGGTTCACCTTGATTGGGGTGGTTGTTGTGTTGTGCTCAATCCTGGTGAGTTGCGAGACGGAACACACCAAAATCCCTGACTGTGCGGTTTATTTAAGACGCAACATCAACGACGAAGGGCTCCTCTCTCCCGGCAAATACCTTTATGTGAAAACACCCACATTAAGCAGCGACCGCCTAGGGTATGCCGGCATCCTCGTTGTTTACTCATACGATGCACTTGAGCCTTATTGCGCCTTCGACCTGGCCTGCCCCAATTGTGTTTCTCCCACCATTCGGGTTGGTGTACCCAACGATTTGTTGGTGTGTAAGTGTCCTCAATGTGGAGAATCCTACGATTTGATGAACGGATTGGGTTCTCCGATAAAACACATTTCCAAGGTTGGATTGAAGAAATATACCGCATACATTGATCCTTACGACGAACGGTACATCAAGGTGGAACCATAAGATTTTTCGACACTTTTCATCGTAAGCAAAAAAAAACTATCTTTGCGCCCACAAGGCCGGGTTGTCACCGGCTCTGTTGCCCGAATGGTGAAATGGTAGACACGAAGGACTTAAAATCCTTTGGCCATAACGGCTGTGCCGGTTCGAGTCCGGCTTCGGGTACGCAGACCCTCTTTTATCTATCTGTAATTCAGATTAGTAATAGAGGGTCTTTATTTTTTACTGTTTTATCAGTTTTTGAAAATAACAGTTATCCCCGTATATAAGCTTGATAATATACAGGCCTTTACTGCAATCTGATAGATCAATCACACGTTGGGAGCTGTTAATAGACGACTTTTTCTGCAATCGCCCCTGTGAATCAAACAGTTGATATTCCTGAACTATGGCCGGACTTTTTATCGTTACCTGATCGGTAAACGGATTTGGATAAACCAACAGCTCCTTGGGGTTAATGGCTTTTATAGCGGTTTTGATCTCCCTTTTAAGTTGAATGTCAAGCAGGTAAGTCCCGATATCTCCGGGCGAAGAAGCGTTGACTTTATAATAGAGAAGGGTGCCATCGGAAAGGATGATTTCATCGGAAGGTTTGTCATCAATAGCTTTTGACCAAGAAATTCCGTCGGTTGAATAATAAAATAATCCGTCCAGCGTATATCTTTTTCCATTGGTAGATAGCACTTTATCATGTAACATCGCAGTTACAGAATAGTCATAACCCTGTTCAAGATTCAGCACGTAATAGTCGACATCGGTTGCACTGTGGATAGTTGACATTGGTGTTAATACCTCTGCTTTATCTGATGTGTAAGTAACCGGTAGTTGATAAGCAATCTCAATGGAATCATTATTTTCATACCTATCCGATACGGGGATAGGTTCTATCAATTCAACTCGGGTGGGATTGACACATGTAGGCGAAGAGCCTATCAATTTATAGTCCGAACCATCCCGTCGGTACATTAGTTTTAGGATATAGTCACCTGGTTCTGCGATAACATGGGCATTGTAAAAATTCAAACTATCCACAAAATGACTATTCGCAGGTAAGATCAGATTCGTTTTTTCTTCTATCGTATCAACCAAAACTCCTTCCTTGGTGTACAAAGACAGTAACAATGATCCCCTGAAGTCGGAAGCCGATTTATTCTCTACATTCACCCAAACAGAGAGTTTGTCATTGGCATAGGTTGTACTCGAAGCCATATGCATAGGGCTGTAAAGCGTGATTTCATCGGAGTGGGTTACTTTTATCTCCGTATAATCTTTTATGGAGGTGTCACCGGCTTTTGAAGTCAACGTTCCCCGGAATTTACCGGTTGGACGACTCATAATATAAACACGATAGGTACCCGGGGTCATTGAAGCCATTCCGCTGGAGGCGAACGATAATTGATGGGTGGTTTGATCGCCTGCGCTAAGGTGCTGATTCATTTTCAAATCGACTAAATCGACCCGAAACAATTGATCATCATATAGGACTGCACATAAGTCTCCGTTGAATGGTGCCATACCGACATTTGAACACGTTGCGGTTAGGACAAAACCCGTTCCGTAATCTATTTCCGGTTTACTGGTTACGACATTTCCGGTGAGTTCCAACATGGCTTCTTTGGTTGGATCTTTTGGCCTAAGACCAATAATCGCCTGTTGCGATTGGTTAAATGGATAACCAGAAGCCGGCTCTAGCGCATCCAATAAAAAATAGCCATTAAGATTACCACCCCACCCCCAGTTCATGTGGAAATAATTGTTTTCATCGTATCCGTCGCAAACAAAGGCATGACCATAGCCCTCACCCGTTCCACCGTAAAAAATGGGTCTCCCTGAATCTATTTCTGATTTTAACAGGCTTCTCCAATCGTTGTCCGAATAGTTTGCCCGATATACTCCATGAAGGGATGAAGAATAACCAAAAAGTGTACTAAAAGCTGTTTCTGCTGTTGGACGTTCCAGTATCGTGTCTGGTGAAAAAATGGCAGCACCACTGCCACCCAAACCATAATTCATATCAACCGATACGCCGCAATGAAACATTAATGTGGAAACAGCGTCATTGGGTGCTGTCACACTAACGGGCATGGAAGCCCAATCGTAATTCGTCGCGCCAAAGTCGGCCGACACGACACCAAACCTATCATGTTTATAGGCATGAACACCAAAGCCTTTGGAAGGATATTCCCAATACTTTAAAATTTGAGACATGGCTACTGCCACACACCCCACCATAGCGTGTTGCTTATAACTAGTATCGAAAGGACAAGCGCTGTTGTAATAGGTATCAGCATTCCATTGTGTCTTTACCAGAGGTAAAACGGCATGTTGGACTACTTTTGGCGAACTTGAAAGGTTATTCCAACGATCTTTTACAGTCGCAGAAGCTACGGCTTGCTCGGATCGAAGTAAGCGGATTTGTTGCTGGTATTCATCGAGCCAATAACGAATGTTTTCAGGTAGTACACGGGAAGTATCCAGTTTCTCAGTCAGGGAATAACCCAAAACAGGAAGGGCTGCATCGTCACCCGAAATGATAATAAATCCACCTGTTTGATTGATGGTGAAAATGTATATTTCTGGCGATGCTGAGTTGGAACAAGTAAAGAGCGCATCAGCAGAAGAAGCTTTTTTGGGTTCTATTCGTTGCAATGACATTCGGACGGCAGGTGCACTATTCATTGCATGTGCTCGTTTATGTTGCAAAAAAGCGGCTCCAGCTTCTTTGGCCTGCTCTACGGAAACGTCCTTGCCGTAGCTATTGCTAACGGAAAAAAGGACAATAAAGACAAAAAATATTTTTTTCATCATGTGGGCAAAGAGGTTTGAATCCTGTCGTCCTTTTTCATTTTGAGTGTCTTACTCTTACTAAGCTACTAAAATACAAAGATATTCAATAGCTTACATTATAGAGACAGTCTTATTTTTTTAGGCAATAAATCGTATTTTTGCCTGGAACAATCAGCACTATCATGAATAAACGGCTCCACTTCCTCGTTGCTTTGATTCTAACAACCGCCGCAACAACCGTTTGCATGGCCGAAGTGGCACTCACGGACACAACCGTTGTTGCAAAAACGGAAACAGCGAAACCTGTCGTTCGAACAACGAGTCTGCTCTCCAGCCCGTTGATAAGGGAAGAAGCGTTCACCTTGTCAGGTCAAACCAGGGATGCAGAAACCGGTATATCGTCTCCCTATGTGTCCATTCGCATTGAACGGTTGGGGTTATTTACGGTAAGTAACGAAGACGGCAAATGGTCACTCAAGTTACCTTCCTCGGCAACGAATGAAGACATATCATTCAAATACCTAGGGTATACCACTCAAACCCTACACATCTCCCTACTTCCTAACTCTTCGGTGATTTACCTGAAACCTTCCTCGGTTGAATTAACCGAAGTGGTGGTATCACCCGAAAAAAAATTCGAGATTCTGCGAAGTGCTTGGAACTCGATTGCGAAAAATTATCCCGTAAAACCGACGTTGACTCAAGGTTTCTACAGGGAAACCCAACGGGTAAACGACAGTTTGTTCCTGTATTTCAATGAAGCGATTTTGAATGTTTTCAAAAATACCTACCGAAACAGCCAAAATTTCGGGCAAATCGAGGTGACGCGATCGCGAAAAAATGTGTTTCCCGGCATTGATAGTATCAACGATGTCCGTTTCTACGGCGGTCCTCATTTCCCCAACGAACTGGATATCGTTTTCAGCCGTTGGGATTTTATCAAACCCTCTGAATTTAAAAATTGGTCGTATGACCTGGAAGGGGGGTATTACGACAATGGTCGTTTCATCTACACCATTGCTTTCAAGCACAAGGAAAATCCCATGTCAAATTTTCAAGGACACCTGTTTATTGATGGTGACAACTACGCTTACATTGGCTTTGAGCTCAAACGCTTCGGGTTGGCCTCCTTTAACGAGGCCGAAGATTTGTCTTCCGAGGAGAATTACGTTAGTGGAACGACCACGATTGATATTGGATATGTGGAAAAAGGAGACCGGTATTTCCTGAGCCACATAAACTACAAAACAAACGGCATCAACATGTCCAGCCAGGTTCGTGTATTTAAGGACATTGAGTACGTTACCACCAGTATTCGTACGGATTCCGTCTCTCCTATTCCCTATGATCGTCAATTTGATTACACGGATATTCTGTCAATTAAGGCTGACAATTACGACAATAGCTTTTGGAAAGACTACAACATTTTACAGGAAAGTCAGGTTCAAGCCAAACAGACGCAATTGCTATACGGTCAGGAAACGGCTATCAAGCAGCTGGCCAAGGTATACAACACGGAGTTGACGGAACAGGAAAAGGTCTTGTTGTTCCTGAAGCGATTTACGTTTGAGGGAGGGTTGTCATACCATCCGCTTCAAAGCAAGGGAGGCAGATACGTAATCGGTTATGGTGCAGATCCGCAGGCATCCATAACCCCTCCCACCGGGATTCAGGTGAAGTCCGTATCTTTTGGCATATCAACCACGGATGGCATTCGCTTTTCCCTCAACAAGAACTGGTCGTTGTTCGGAAGCCTTTCCACAGCCTTGTATGGCTTGGATCAACTACAATCATCTCTGGGCATCAATTTCCGAACACCGCTTTTTCCCAGCGGACGTTGGATTTTTCTTGATCTGGGTGTTGGACCTGATTTTTCAACCAGCAGGCTAAGATTAGGTTCAATGGACGTTCCCGGCGGAAGCCTTACTATTGGAGGCAAAAAACTGGATGGTTCCGTTCTTTCTGTCAGTACTGGCCAGAACACGATTGGCGCCATTGGTAAAATTGGTTTGGCCGTCCGCATGGGCAAACAATACGAATTGTTTGCCGAGGGAAACTACCAACTTTCCCTATTAAAGGAACGCTACGTGCAATTCAAAGAAAAGAATGGTTTTTTCCTGACGCGCTCAACTTCTAAAGTTGATTGGAATGATTCCAACCTGTATGTTTGGTTGGACGAACGTAACCAAGGCAATCTTGTTAGAATGACGTCGCCAACGTTCAACGTTGAACCCTGTTATATCCGATTGGGCGTCCGCTCTGGCTTTTAACGATTATTCAGTCACAGGCGGTTGGATAACGGAAGGAAGCTCAGGATACTCAATCCGTGTGTGGTAGATGGTGATTAATTTTGCCTTAAACACCCTTTTCAACCGTTCCAGGTCTCTAAAGGTAATCGGCACATCTTTGAACAACCCTTCGGTAATTTTGTTGTCAATAATCCGTTCCACCAAATCGCTGATGCTCTCTTCTGAATAAGATTTTAGACTTCTTGACGAGGCTTCAACCGCATCAGCCATCATCAGAATGGCTGTTTCTTTCGAAGAAGGAGGTGTTCCTTGATAAAAAAACGAATCAGGTACTTTTACTCCAGGATGCTCCAGCACAAATGTGTTGTAAAAAAAGCGAACAGGGCCATTTCCATGGTGTGATCGTATGCAATCCCTGATTACAAGAGGAAGTTTGTGCTTATTAGCCAGCTTGAGCCCCTCTGTCACATGGCTTCTGATAATAAGTGCGCTTTCTTCCGACGTCAAGGCGTCGTGTGGATTAATCCCACTTTGATTTTCCACAAAATAAATCGGATTGGCCATTTTCCCGATGTCGTGGTACAAAGAGCCCGTCCTGGCAAGCTGAACATTGGCATTGATTTCCTGAGCGCCCGCCGTAGCAAGGTTTGACACCTGCATGGAATGTTGAAACGTTCCAGGACATGTTTCCGAAAAGAGGCGCAACAAAGGATTGTTGATATTGGACAGTTCGACCAAGGTTACGTTGGAGGTGTAGCCAAACAGCCACTCGAACAAATAAATAAGCAGGTAAGATGACAGCATCAAGCCGGCATTCAACAAGAAATACGCGAACATCCCCGGTTGTACCCGGGTTATGGCTCCTTCCTGAATCAACGATACACCCAGGTACATCACGCAGTACGTCACAAAAACCAACATAGCGCAAAAAACCAATTGTGAACGTTGAGTCAAGTCTTTTAATGAGTACACGGCGGCCATACCTGCCGTAATCTGCAACAACAAGAATTCATACGGGTAAGAGACAATCGACGAGCAAATCAACACCGTAATGATGTGTGCGAACAAGGCGGTTCGAGAGTCAAAGAACGTCCGGACCATGATGGGCAGAATGACGTAAGGAATGATGTAGACATTCAGAAAACCGGAACGGACAATAAACGAAGTCAGCAGTACCATTCCTGTGACAAGAATCATAATAAACGCCACATTGGACTTACGTTTGTAGGTAAAGGGGCGAAACAACCATAGGAAAAGAAATTGCAAGATAAACAACGCGCTCACAAGGACTATTTGTCCAAGAAGCACACCGTTACCACCGGTGGCCACATGGCGGGTCTCGGCTACTTTCTTCAAGGAGGATAGGATACGAAACGCTTCAGGTGACACAATCTCTCCCCGATCAACAATTCGTTCACCTCGCTGAACCATGCCGGATGTCATTGAAACCGTCTCCAATAGGACCTCTCTTTCATGATTGGAATTTTCGACGTCTATTCGCAGATTGTCACTCAAATAATTGTTTAGGTTGCAGGATTTTAGCAAAAACGGATTGATGCTTGAAGGAAGGTCTCTATACAAAGACTCATAGGCCTCACTGGCGGTCAACAACGCAACCATACTTTGCGTATGCGCCGTCTTATTGCTAAGGATGGTCACATACCGGACAGAGTCCTTTAGCAAACGTTCCTTGTCCTTTTTTCCTATGATGCCGATGGCATATACATCCGACAACCGCGACGACACATAGTTGTAATAACGTAGTGGAACGGTTAATCGATACTTTGTCTGGTAATCGGCCTTGAATTGAGTCAGGTCCTTTTGGGCACTTCCGGTGTCCAACAGTAGATAGGGTTTGAACTCGTGCAACGCAAGACGTCTTTCCTCTTCGAGTTGATCGTCATTCTTATAAATCTGAAAATCATAGGGAGCTGTCATCAACCCATATCGCCAAGGTTTTCCTTCCTGAAAGGAATACCGAAAACGTCCTTCACGGGGAAATGACTGAAGAATAACCAACGCTCCTACAATAAAAAAAGCGATTTTAATGATGTTTTGGCCGTAACCATTTTTTATATATGACTTCTTCATGTATACCGTCTTTGAATAGTTAAAAGTACAAAAAAAACAAACAAAAGGGGTACACAGGTCTTTTTTAGTAAAAAAGCGTACTTTTGCAGTCAATTTTCACCCGTTAACCATGATAGATAAAAAACGCGTACGCGTTCGTTTCGCTCCCAGCCCAACTGGCCCCCTGCACATAGGAGGGGTAAGGACTGCCTTATACAATTACCTGTTTGCCAAGAAGATGGGTGGTGATTTTATTCTCCGTATTGAAGATACCGATTCGCAACGATTTGTCGAAGGCGCTGAAGCATACATCATCCAATCGCTAAATTGGTTGGGCATCCGTTTCGATGAAGGAGTAGGCATTGGAGGCAAACACGCTCCCTATCGCCAATCTGAACGAAAAGTCTTATACCGCTCGTATGTTGACCAATTGCTGGCTTCCGGTAAGGCGTATATTGCTTTTGATACGGCAGAAGAGCTCACAGCCAAACGGGAGAAGCTTTCCAATTTCCAATACGACGCCTCTACCCGGTTGAGCATGTGCAATTCCTTGACCCTTCCTTCCGACGAAGTGGAAAGACGAGTGGCAGCAGGTGAACAATACGTGGTGCGTTTCTTCATCGAACCGGGTCAGGATGTCGTTGTCGACGATTTAATCCGAGGAAAGGTGCACATCAATTCCAGCATTCTTGATGACAAAGTGCTTTACAAATCGGCCGACCAACTACCCACCTATCATTTGGCCAACATTGTTGACGACCATTTGATGGAAATTTCCCACGTCATTCGGGGAGAAGAATGGCTGCCGTCTGCACCTTTACATGTACTCTTATATCGCGCCTTCGGGTGGGAAGATACCATGCCGCTGTTTGCACACCTTCCCCTTCTCCTCAAACCCGACGGAAATGGCAAACTGAGCAAACGGGATGGCGACCGGTTGGGTTTCCCTGTATTTCCTTGTGACTGGTTCGACTCGAAAACGGGTGAAAAAAGCTCCGGTTACCGCGAATCCGGCTACTTTCCCGAAGCCGTGGTCAATTTCTTGGTGTTGCTGGGATGGAATCCAGGCTTGGACGACAGGGAACTCTTTTCTATGGACGAATTGATCGAACTTTTCAGTCTTGATCGTTGCAGTAAGAGCGGAGCCCGTTTTGATTACGAAAAGGGAAAATGGTTCAATCACCAATACCTTCAACTCAAATCGGGTAAAGAGCTAACCACAGCTCTACTTGACATTTTGCAGGAGCAACGGGTTTCGATTGATGACAAAGCCCTACTTCCCATTTTCAACGATGAAACGACCATCGTTTCAACCGAGTATGTGGAACATGCCTTGGAAAGAATTAAAATGAGAGCTAGTTTAGTCAGTGACTTGTGGGAACAATCCAATTTCTACTTTCACCGTCCGGCTACCTACGCTGAAAAGACTGTACAGAAATACTGGAAGGAAGAAACAGGAAGTATGTTGATGGCCTATTGCGATCTATTGGAAAAAGCTCCCGTTTTTCTTCCTGAAACCTTGGAAACAATGACCAACAACTGGATTGTAGCAAACGAATACAAATCAGGGTTGCTCTACAATGCTGTTCGCTTGGCACTGGTTGGAGAAGGTAAGGGGCCGCATTTGTTTGAGATCGTTGAATTGCTGGGTAAGGAAGAAACGATTTACCGCATCAGGCAAGCTGTAAACGCATTAAACTAGAACCCATGTATCATATTGGCATAGCCGTCTACACCTTTTTGTTCCGCTTAGTAGCTTTTTTTCATCCAAAAGCGGACAAGATGGTAAAGGGTCACAAACAAACCTGGAAGCAGCTGTCCAATGGTATCAAGCTGAAAAAATCGTGGATTTGGTTTCACGCTGCTTCGTTGGGAGAGTTTGAACAAGGTCGGCCTATTATTGAACGCCTCCGTGTAGAACACCCTGAATACGCAGTGCTGTTGACATTCTATTCTCCTTCTGGGTATGAGGTTAGAAAAAACTACGAAGGTGTCGATCTCGTTTGCTACTTGCCCTTTGATCGGAAAAAAAATGTGACGCGTTTTATTCGCATAGTGCGTCCAAAAATGGCATTCTTCATCAAATATGAGTTTTGGCCGAATTATTTACAGGAGCTGAACAAAAATAAGATTCCCACCTTCTTGATTTCCGGTATCTTCAGAAAAGATCAGGCCTTTTTCAAGCCATACCTACTTTCCTACCGTAAATTGCTCAGCTATTTCACGCATTTTTTTGTACAAAATGAGGAGTCCGCTTCTTTGCTGGCATCGATTGGATACACAGATAACGTCACCGTATCAGGAGACACTCGATATGATAGAGTGCTGGAAATAGCGTCCGACTCGAAACAGTTGGAAAAAGTAGCCTACTTCAAGGAGGCTTCTGAGTCGGCAACTGTGCTTGTCGCCGGAAGTACCTGGTCCCAAGATGAAACGTTGTTGATACCCTATTTCAACAGCCATCCCGATTTGAAACTAATCATTGCCCCGCACGAAATCAACGAATCTCACCTGGCTCAAATTGAATCATTACTCCTGCGACCCTACGCCCGGTATTCTACTATCACACCCGACCAGGCTTCCAAGGTTGACTGTTTGATTATTGACGGGTTTGGCTTATTGTCTTCCATTTATCGGTACGGCGACATGGCCTACATTGGAGGAGGCTTTGGAACTGGCATACACAATACACTGGAAGCAGCCGTTTATGGCATTCCTGTAATATTTGGACCAAAATGTGAGAAATTCATTGAAGCCAAAGGATTGATTGATACAGGAGGTGGGCTCTGTGTAGATTCAGCATTGAGTTTGATTGAAGCATTGAACACCTTGTTGAGCGATTCGGCCATTAGAATCTCAAGGGGAAAAAGTGCCGGTGAAATGGTGAAAAAAGGCAGCGGCGGCTCCCGCATTATCCTGGATTCTTTGTTTAAAAAATCGCACTAACTCATGAACGTCGAACAACAAACCAGTGAACTGGCACCTATCGTCATGATCGTGTTTAACCGACCCGATCATACCGGTCGTGTATTGAAGGCCCTTTCGGAAAACACATTGGCCTCCGATAGCCTGCTTTACATCTTCTCAGACGCTCCAAGGGGCCTACAAGACGTGGAAGCTGTAAACGCCGTACGTGCGCTCATCCATCAAGCCTCTGGGTTCAAACGTGTCACCCTTGTTGAACAGGAACATAATTACGGTTGCAGCCGCAATGTCTTATCATCCATCAGCGACGTGTTGAAAAAGCATGACCGATGCATTGTTGTTGAAGATGATGTGATGCCCTATTCTTTGTTTCTGACGTATATGAACAAGGCCCTCTCCGTGTACGAGAACGACCCTACGGTCTTCAGCATCGGTGCATACTCCCATTCGTTCAAGCTGCCGGCTCATTATCATGAAGAAACGTTTCTCCTGAACCGAACATGCTCTTGGGGATGGGGAACATGGTCCTCTGCTTGGGAAAAAATCAACCTCGACCAAACGGTATTAGATGTTGCCATGGCCGATTCTTCCATAAGAAAAGCCTTCACCAAAAGTGGGGATGATGTGTTGAGAATCTATAAGAATGCACCGGGAATCTGGGATTTAAGGATTTGTTTTCAGTTGTGGTCCCTCGGATTGAAAACGCTTTTCCCGGTTCAACCGATGGTGACAAACATTGGAAGAGATGGTTCAGGCACCCACTTCAACCAAGGAACCTTACATTCATCGGATGAACTCTTGGTGCCTACGCGCATTCCCGAGCTCCATCCCTTGAAAGATGTTGACGAGGAAGTACGGATTGCCTTCAATAAAAGTTTTCACAAACCGGCATGGAGGATACTAACCACACGAGTGGCAAAGCGTCTTGGCTTGTATGATGGTTTATTGAAGTGTTTCAACGCTCGTTGACACCCGCTATTCGTTTACCCTTTCCGATTGGCCAGCAAGAACGTATACAGTTCTCTATACATGGACGTTACTTGACTGTCGGAAAACTTGGATTGAACCGATGCTGCCGCTTTTTCGACAAAACGCTCCTTGTTGAATGTTGTCAATGCTTCAAATAGGGTATCTGCTAGACTTTCAGCAGAAAGATACGTTGCAAACAGCCCTGTGACTCCGTGTTCAATGATGTCTGTTTGACCACTGTTCCCGAAACAAACGGGAATACATCCGCACGATTGAGCCTCAATGATTGTTTGTCCAAACGTTTCGTACAGAGAAGGTGCCACAAGAACGTCACAGGCGGAAAAAATAAGAGGCAGGGTTTCTTCAGGTACTTTTCCAAGCCAGGTATACGATATAGCAAGGTCGGAAAGTAGTTCCGGTCCTGATTTAATACCGCCATATAACACCAAATGCAGCGAGGTCGTATCCATCTTCTTTCCCAACAATAACAAGGCTTCTTTGACAAATGAGAAACCCTTCACCGGATAATCAATCATGGCCGCTCCAAATACCAACATAGTCTTTTCCTGAGGCAGGTTTAACTGATGCTTAGCACTTACTTTGTCTATGGGTTTAAACAGGTCGAGTGGAATGGCATTGGGTATAACGCCAACCGGATGGTCTTTTAAAACAGCACTCCTGTTTCCCAAAGTGGCCAACCAGGAACTCACTGCCACCATAGCTACCGGCCACTGATTAAATAGCTGCTTTTTCTTGACGAAAACCTTGTTTGACAGGTCTTTCTCATTCGAAGATTGCAAAAAAGGACATTTCCCGCAACTAACGGTAAACCGTTCACACCCATAGGCATGATGACAGATTCCTGTTAAAGGCCACATGTCATGCATTGTCCAGACAACGGGTTTGCCGGATTCTTTAACGGCTTCCAGGTTTTTTAGCGAAAGCATGCCTTGGTTTATCCAATGCAAGTGAATAATATCGGCTTCCTTATACACGTTCAGGTGGGTGATATCACCTCCAAAATTCGCGATAGAAACGGCAAAAAGCTGTTTTTTAGAAAAATGGTTTTGGAAAAAAATAGCCCCCCGTTCCAGTAAAAAATTAAGTGTATAACGTACGTTACCGAGCAAAGAGACCACGTGTGGATTATCTGATTGCCGCTTGCAAACCAGCATTTTAGCCTCGATGCCCTGTTTAAGCAAGCCATGTAGGAGTCGATTGGCGGCTACCGCGGCTCCTCCACTCCGTTCAGAGGTATTGACAATCAGAATTTTCATGCGCATTTAATCAAGAAAGCCATTCATCGGGCGTAGTTACCGTCGTTTTATCCAGTCCGATACAGATACCGAAATTCTCCAGCCGTATTGGTTCCAGTTTATCCCATATCAACCACAAGGGTACCTGCCCATAAAAAGACGCCCATTGGGAAAATGAACTGGGAGCACCGATAATACAATCGCATCGAGAAAGCGCGTACAAGTCGTGCATGGCCGATGTATCGGGTAACGAAAGGGTATTTAATCCTTTATAAGAAATAGGGTTTACAGGCTCATCTGAACAAATCAGGAATGTAACCGTTTTCCCGCGTGCTTCAATCTGAGAAACACTTTGCATCATAAAATCTGCGTACTCAGCATCACTGTAAAAAAAACGTCCTTGTTCAAACTCTCTGTAGTCACCTCTACGAATATGGACTCCTACAATAACGGAACCGTCCATGCGCATATTCAAAAGGCTTTTTTCAACCGATTCTACCACACTATCCATGGGGCTAAAGGCTTGTCTGAACAACGGCAAAAGGTTCATATCTATGCCATCATTCCTGTGCTCCCAGGCATTGACAAGTGAGAGCCTGCATTTCCGTTCGGTTAATGGACGTTGCAACCGTATTAAAGACGTGTTCAACCAACGACGAATCAAAATGGCAAATTTATCTTTGAATGGGTCGGAAGAAGATATTTTGGGGAAATAAAACCTTTCCAGGGTATTCAACCGTGGAAATAGTTTCAGATAACGATTAAAGAAAAGAACAATGACGGTTTCTTTGTTTTGTCGCGTATGACTGATGATGGGCAACAGTCCCCACAATCGGTTGCACAATTGTCCCTCACTATCAAAACAAACAATCATACATCAATGTGTTTTAGCAAAGATAGAGATTCTATTCAATCTTCCAGACACTCGTCAATCGCCTTCTTACAAGCATTCAAGTATTCTTTTCCGTATTTCACATCGGGTTCCAGGTAATTACCCTCTCCCCATTCGTTCCACGATTTGATGAAAACGATGTTCTTTTCCTTTGGTTTTACAGAAAGACGTTTGAACAACGGTGTAAGAAAATTGAACCAGTTGGTCGGTGTACTGTTGGTCATCACAGCCCCCCTCCATCCACTTCGCGGTGTATGATCGAAGTTGGGTATCACGCAAGGAAGGATGGTTTCCTCAACAGGAGTATGGTGCAAGGCTGTCCTGGTGTAATCCTTATAGTTGATGATCTTGGGAATCCTAAAGACATCGTGCAGAAACTGGAAAAAGAAACGAGGAGCCGAACGACGTAGAAAAGCCAAATCATAGATCATAGCGTCATAGCCTTGCTTCATCAAAGTACTATTCTGCTGTTTGTTGAACGAAATACAGACCAGGTACATTCCGTCAAAACCATTCTCTTTGGCCAACCGATGCCAACAGTCTATGAACAGAGAAGTCTGCTTCATCTCAAATGGAGAGAAAATACCAAAAATGGGTTTGTTGTCCACCTTCATGTACCGCTCGTCCTTAAAGGCCGGTAAAAGAGCCTTAAAATGTTCGATGAAATCGGTCTCTCCCGGGTAGGTTTGCTCAATGAGCAATTTGTCGGGAATGTCCTTATTCCATGTTTTTGCGTACCATGAATGATTGGCCCAACACAAACAGAAAGGGAAATCAGGTTTACCTGACACCAAAACCTCATTAAAAGGCTTTTCCAATAACCGCTTGCCGGCAAACCAATAATGCCAATAGCAAAAGCCCTCAATACCCGCTTCGCGAGCCAGATCCGCTTGCCTTTCCCGAATTTCAGGCATTTGCAAGTCATAATACCCCAATTCTCCGGGTATCTTGGGTTGTTGATGTCCAGGAAAAAGCGATCGTGCCTTTCTCACATTGGTCCACTCGGTGAAACCGTTCCCCCACCATGCATCATTTTCCGGTATGGGGTGATACTGGGGTAGATAAAACGCAATTAACCGAGGGGTAGTCCTAGCCATTGAATGAATCTTTCAGACTTTTGGTTTCGACAGCAAGAACTTCTTCACCCCAAATCCCAAGGCAAGCACAATCAAACCGTATAGGAACACAGCTGAAATGACCGCTATGGTCTCTGAACGCTTAAATAATGCAGGCTCAAACGTGAAGACGATGGTGTGCTTACCCGCAGGAACAACCATGGCCCTAAGGATGTAGTCAGCACGGAAATGGGGAACCTTCACCCCATCAATAGTAGCCTTCCATCCGTCCGCAAAATAGATTTCAGAAAAAACGGCCAGTTGTACTTGGTGTGTATTCGATGTATAAACCAACTTATTCGGGGCATACGAATCCAATACTATGTGAGACGCTGTATCTTTAACAAAACTCTTTCCTTTGAGTTGTACATCAAATCGCTTGTCTACAACCAATTCATTGGCCGGATCGATAGATCCAATGGCCTTGATTTCCTCGTCAGCATTATTGACTACCCGATACTTATTAACAAACCAAGCTGCTCCCAATGCTCCCGGATTACGTTGAGCCATGGGTTGTTTATTTTTATCGTTTACAATTATATACTTAGTATTCAGCATATTAATTATTGGCAGATTGATGCTGTCAGAAAAATAGTGGTCAATCACATCCTGATAGCGTCTCAGTTTAGCCGCGTGATATCCACCAATAGAACGGTGATAAAATGAGGTACTTCCATCTTGAAAGGTACTTACGGTCAAGTTCATGACCCTGAATCCAGGTTCCTTGTCCAGCAGAATCTGTCTGTCAGCTTCAGTTTCTTCCCAAGCCACTTTTGTCTGGTTTTTACGCACAAAGTTGCTGTCGTTCAAATACCGTTTGTCAATAGACCATAAATCCACAAGTACCAATAGGCTAACTAAACCAACAAGCAGGCCTTTTTTCATGTTTCCGGCCTTGTACAACCACAACAGGCCGATACCAATGGCAATTACAATGAACGATCGTAAGGCGTCTGCCTTTAAAATGGAAACACGAGCCGATTCCAATCCCATGGTATACAGATCAACCTGCGTTTTGGAGGCTGGATTCTGCAAAACAATTTGGCTGAATTGATCGATTTCTTTTTGGCTTATAAAAGAGAAAAATAAACGCGGGAAAAGCCAGAAAAGTAAAGCAAGGCCACCCGTCAATGCTGCACTGATCCAAAATCCCTTCCGTTTGAATGAAATATATTCAGGCTTTTTAATGACCTCAACCAAAGCTAAAATGGCTAAAATGGGAATACAAAGTTCTGCGATTACCAGAATGGAAGAAACGGCCCTGAATTTATTGTAGAACGGAAAATACTCTAAAAACAAGTTGGTCAACGGCATGAAATTCTTTCCCCATGACAAGAAAATTGTCATTACAGTAGCCGCCACTAAGACCCATTTAAAACCTCCTTTAACATAAAAAATGCCCAATACGAACAGGAAAAGGACAAATGCCCCGACATAAACAGGACCACTGGTAAACGGCTGATCTCCCCAGTATCTGTCACTGTTGGCGATGTCGTTTTTAAACGCGGGGTCAACATTTTTCAACAACGACTCGCTGTTTCCGATTGGTGCATTTCCACCGCCTTTTACATCGGGTATCAAAAGAGAAAAGGTCTCGGCTACACCGTAACTCCAATCGGTAGCATAGCTTATATCCAATCCCGATGTCTTGTCGCTTTTGTTACTGCTTAATTCAGATTTTCCTCGTATTGTATCTTTGGTGTAATTGGCTGTAAAATACAAACTCGTGAAATTAACACCAATTGCTATGGCGCTTGCCAAAATCAAACCACCGGTTGCTTTCGAAAAATGCAACCAGGATTTTTCACGAATCGTGTCAACTAAAACATAGATCAAAAAGGGCACTCCCACAAATACAAAAAAGTAATAGGTCATTTGTATGTGGTTGGCTAACAGTTGCAGGGTAAAGAACAAGGTATAAACCGCCAAACCCTTTAGGTACTGTTTGTTGTACGTCCATATCACTCCCGCCATAGTGGGAGGAATGAGGCCTAGCACCCATACCTTCCAAATGTGCCCCGCTGTGATGATAATCAGAAAATAGGAAGAAAGGGCATACATGACAGCTCCTAGAATGCCAACCCAAGGATTTACCTTCAAGGAACACATCAATATGAAAAATCCAATCAAGTATAGGAAAATGTGTGAGGCAGGATCAGGCAATTGGCCTTCTAACAAATGCCTTACCTTCATCAAAGAGAATGTCTTGTAGCTTGGTGATATTTGATAGGTCGGCATTCCGCCAAACATGCTTCCTGTCCAAAGCGATTTCTCTCCTGATATTTTTTGGTAGTTGGCAGTTTCCTGTCCCATACCTATACCCTTACGGCTGTCAAGCTGAAACAATCGCTTGCCTTCCATAACGGGAGAACAATAAAACAGTGAAATGGCATAAAAGACCAACACTGCTACGACATAGGGCAACACGTGTTTTTTGGTGTCGATACCCTTGAAGACATCCTTAATTTCTGACATGTGGTAAAAGATTGTAAGGAATAATTAATACCTGTAATGATCTGCCTTATACGGTCCGTTTGCATCAACACCAATGTAGGCTGCCTGCTCTGGGGTCAACGTGGTCAACTTTACTCCGATACGTTCCAGGTGTAACCGGGCAACTTCTTCATCCAAGTGTTTGGGTAAACGATAGACACTCACTTCCAGATCCTTGTTCCACAATTCCATTTGAGCCAGTGTTTGATTGGTGAATGAATTGCTCATTACAAAGGAGGGATGACCTGTGGCACAACCGAGGTTGACCAAGCGACCATCGGCCAACAGGAGGATTGAATGACCTTCGGGAAAGAAATACTGATCCACCTGAGGTTTGATGTTTCGTGTCTTGATACCCGGATAGTGTTTCAACTTTTCCACTTGTATTTCGTTGTCGAAATGACCAATATTACAGACAATGGCGTTATCCAGCATTTTCGATAGGTGTTCAATGCGGATGACATCGCGGTTTCCCGTTGTGGTCACATAAATGTTGCCTTCCGACAAGGCATCTTCCACCGGCTTAACTTCAAAACCTTCCATGGCCGCCTGAAGTGCACAGATGGGATCAATCTCATTGACAATAACCCTGGCTCCGTAGCTGCGCATGGAATGTGCACAACCCTTGCCGACATCTCCGTATCCGCAAACCACGACCACTTTACCGGCCAGCATAATGTCGGTAGCGCGTTTGATGCCATCAGCCAACGATTCGCGACAGCCGTATAAATTGTCAAACTTTGATTTGGTCACAGAATCGTTCACGTTGAAAGCCGGGAACAACAATTCGTTGGCTTCCATCATTTGGTACAAGCGATGGACGCCTGTGGTTGTTTCTTCGGATACTCCCCGAATGGCCTTCACGCGCTGACTCCAAAAGATATTGTCTTCAGCAAGCAAGCGTTTGAGCAGCTGATTGAGAATGCGCTCGTCTTCGGTATCAACGGCTTGATCCAATAAGGCGGGATTTTTTTCTGCTTTGAAACCTAGGTGGCACATCAGTGTGGCGTCACCTCCATCATCAACAATCAGATTTGGGCCCAATCCACCGGGAAAATTCAAGGCTTGCAGGGTACACCACCAGTAGTCTTCTAATGTCTCGCCTTTCCATGCAAAAACCGGAACTCCTGAAGCAGCAATAGCTGCAGCTGCATGATCCTGGGTGGAATAAATATTGCAACTCACCCAACGAATATCAGCACCAAGTTCCTTGAGCGTCTCAATCAACACGGCTGTTTGGATGGTCATGTGCAGGGAGCCCATAATGCGCGCACCTTTTAAGGGCTTTTGACTGCCATATTTTTTTCTCAAGGACATCAGTCCCGGCATTTCGGATTCTGCCAATTCAATTTCCTTACGCCCGAAGTCGGCCAACTGTATGTCGGCTACCATGTACGGTTCTTGGCTTAGTAGGATTTTACGGTTCATAGTGTTTATAACGATTATAGGTATAAAGGCCTTTCAAACGAGATACCTGATTAGAATTCAGCCGCAAAGATACAAAAAGTGCCAAACTATCAGTAAATTTGCCTTTCGGTTTTAGCAATTTAATCAACGCATGGGCACTTCCCCCCTTTTTAGTATTATTACCGTGACCTACCAGGCCAAGGCGGTTTTACCCTTTACGGTGGACCGTTTTTTGGAACAGGATACCTCTGATTACGAATACATTTTTGTTGACGGAGGCTCTACCGACGGAACGGTTGATCTGATTAAGGACTACGTCGCTCGTTTCATGGAAAAAGGAGTGGCTGTGCATTGGATCAGCGAACGTGACAATGGGTTGTACGATGCCATGAACAAAGGCCTTTCCATGGCAACCGGCACTTACGTATGGTTTATGAATGCCGGTGATCGGTTGGCTGAAATTTCCACACTTTCGGCGTTGGAGTCAATTATACGTCCCAATAGCAGCACCGGCGACACGTGCCAAGACAGCCATTCGAATTACCCCGATTTTTTGTATGGAGAAACACAGATTGTCGATGAGCATTTTACCGTTTTGGGACCAAGGCGATTGAAGGCGCCCGATACGCTCACGTGGAAGAAGTTTCAATGGGGAATGCTGGTTTGCCACCAGTCGATGATTGTTCGGTGTGCCATTGCCCAACCGTTTGATACCCGTTATAAGTATTCAGCCGATTACGATTGGGCCATCCGCTGCCTGAAAGCTTCCTCCCGCATTGTCAATACCCATTTGATTGTCACTCAGTTTCAAACGGGTGGATTGACAGACAAGCGCATGATGGCCTCTCTGAAGGAACGGTTTAGAATCATGGCCAGCACGTACGGTTGGATGCCAACTTTTTTGTTGCATGGCTGGTTCATTATTAGGGCCGCCTGGTTCAAGCTGTTTAACGGCTGGATCTAATTCACAAAAAAAAATTATTTTTTTGTAGCGTTTCTCCACAAATTGCATCTTGCTATTAGTGAGACCTACTTATGTAGGTTCTCGCCACCAGCGATACTCTTTTTTAATTTCCTCTATATACAGTCGAGCCGTTCCAACGTGAGTTGCAACGGCTTCTTCCATTTTGGACGTTTTGTACTTAATTACAGCCTTTTTCCGTTCAGCATGTAAGGAAAATCAGTTGACCACAAAGCCGAGCTGTTGAAGTTGACGGTGAGCTTGCTTTGATACGCCGGCTAACTTGAGTGTATATGCCGGGAATTCTCTCCTGATTGGATAATTTTCCCGCAATTGTTCGAATTGAGCCGGATTGAGTCTCAGGGCTTGGTCATCTTTTAAAATGTCGTACGTTCTCTGTACAACGCTGGCAATGACGGCCTCATCCGATAGACAGGTAGCATCCACCCGGATCGACGGGTTCTCCGGTTGTTCATAAGGAGCGACCTGCCAATTGTCCATTCCGAGATGAAGCGCTTGGCTAACCGCTTGGACAGCCATGGTTGTGGCATTTGCTTTCCCATCTCTCGAATAGCCTGCAATGTGAGGTGTACCGATATCTGCTACATCCAATAGTCCTTGGTCAATGTACGGCTCTCCTTCCCAGCAATCGATTACCAGGCCCGACAACACAGCTTGTCGGCGTGCCTCAATGACGGATGCCGCATGGATCACCTCGCCCCGGCAGGTATTGAACAAAATGGGGTTTCGAGCCACTCGTTGAAGAAACGCATCATCGACCAGGTGGAAGGTGGCTTCTTCACCGATATAGGTTAACGGTACGTGCAGGGAAATGATATCAGCCTCCTGCAATAGGGTATCGAGCGAACAAAAAGCGGCAGAACCTTCATTTCTAGACCGGATTGGGTCGTTCAAAAGCACCCGCATACCCAACGATTCGGCCATCAAGGCTACCTTGGAGCCTACCTGACCAACACCCACCACGCCCATGGTTTTACCTTTCAGTAAAAAATCGTTACGCTGAGATAGCGTCAGTAAGGCGGAGGCCACATACTGTACTACAGAGTCGGCGTTGCATCCCGGAGCGTTCATCCATTGAATGCCGGCAGCCTGGCAATAGGCGGTGTCAATGTGATCGTATCCAATGGTCGCGGTGACAATGTAGGAAACGGAAGAGCCTTCCAGCAAGGTAGCGTCGCAGCGGGTCCGGGTTCGTATAATCAGGGCTGTTGCGTTTTTAACAACCGAAGGGGTTATGGATGCCCCTGGAAGGTAGAGTACCTCACCGAATGGTTCCAAAACCCCTTTAATATAGGGTATTTTGTCGTCAATGATGAACGTCATGACACGACACGTTGTTCAGCGTTACTGTTTAAACACCTGAGAAGGCATCAAAGCCACCATCGACCATGGCTGTGGTGCCTGTCACGAAGCTGGCCTCATCGCTTGCTAGATAAACAATTGCACCAATAAGCTCCTTCGGGTCACCCATACGGCGCATGGGGGTATTGGAAACAATCAACTTGCCGCGTGCGGAAAGTCCGCCATCTGACGTTGTTACCAAGAAACGATTTTGATCGGTTAACAAGAACCCGGGACACAGTGCGTTCACCCGTACTCCTTCACCATACTTGGTAGCAAACTCCACCGATAACCACTGCGTTAGGTTCCTTATGGCTGCCTTGGCCGACCCGTAGCCCATTACGACCGTCATGGGACGCTCGGCGGCTTCGGAGGAAATATTGATGATGCTGCCCTTCCCTTGTTTACAAATTGGCTCTGCAAACACCATCGTCGAATAAAGTGTGCCAAAATAATTCAATTCCATGACAGTGCGGACGGCGTCCACATCGGCATCAAAAAAACTTTGGTCCGGTTGAATACTGGCCTTGGGCATGTTTCCCCCAGCACCGTTAATTAAAATGTCAATGTGATGGTATGTATCAAGAATGTTGGCGCGAACCGACTTCAAGGAATCCATATTCAGCACGTCAGTCTCAAAAAAATCCGCCTTGTTTCCCGCTGCACGTATTTCTTGCTTAATCGCATCCCCGTGTGCGGCATTGCGGCCTAAAATCATCACTGCAGCACCTTGTTGGGCTAAACCCGTACAAATTGCGCGTCCCAAAATACCAGTTCCGCCTGTAACAACGGCTACTTTTCCTGTCAAATCGAACATGTTACTATCAGTTAAATGTATGTTTTGTCAATCCCTCTTTGATAAACGATTGGGGGATTCCTCTTTTACCAAGGAAAAATCAAGCTGCTTCCGATCTAAATTAGCCCTGGTCACTGTTATAGTCACAGCATCACCCAGTTGATAGCACTTGTGTTTTCGTCTGCCTTTCAGGCAATAACTCTTTTCATCGAATTCGTAGTAATCGTCGTCCAAATCACGGATAGGAATCATTCCTTCGCACTTGTTCTCATTGATTTCCACGTAAAAGCCCCACTCGGTTACGCCGGAAATCACACCCTCATAGGTATTTCCAATGCGTTCAGCCATAAACTCGACCATCTTGTACTTGATGGATGCCCTTTCAGCTTTAGCCGCTAATTGCTCCATTTCTGAACTGTGCTGACAGAGAGGCTCGTAGATATCGACAGAAACACTCCGGCCTCCAGCCAGATAACGATCCAGCAACCGGTGTACCATCATATCCGGATAACGACGAATGGGTGACGTGAAATGGGTGTAGTAATCAAATGCCAATCCGTAATGACCCTTGTTTACGGTTGAGTAGACAGCCTTGGCCATGGATCGTATTGTAACTGTCTCAATCAAATCTTCCTCAGTTTTGCCTTGTACTTCATCCAGCAAATGATTGATCGATTTGGACACTTCGGTCTTGCTGCCTGTAGCTTTTAACTTATATCCAAAGCGTTTGATGAATTGAACCAAATCCTCCAGTTTTTCAGCGTCCGGCAAATCATGGACACGGTACACAAACGTCTTTGGTGCACCGGATGTACCGATGTGTGTTGCAACAGTGCGGTTGGCCAGCAACATGAACTCTTCGATGAGTTGATTCGACTCCGTGGCTGATTTTACGTACACACTTATCGGCTTTCCGTTTTCGTCTATGTTGAATTTCATTTCCCAGCGATCAAAGTTGATGGCACCTACGGCAAACCGCTTTTGCCGCAACTGCTTTGCCAGTTTATTGAGTGTCAGGATTTCTTGTTTGAAATCGCCATCGGCACCTTCGATGATTTCTTGCACTTCTTCATAGGCAAAACGCCGGTTAGAACGAATCAAGGTATGCCCTATGCGGTATTTTTTCACGACGGCGTTGGCATCAATTTCAAAAATGCAGGAATAGCAACACTTGTCCTCGTTGGGTCGTAACGAGCAAAGGCCGTTGCTAAGCCGCTCAGGAAGCATGGGAATGGTGCGGTCGACCAGGTACACTGAAGTAGCTCTACTTTCGGCTTCTTTGTCAATAATGCTTCCGGGTTTCACATAATAGGTTACATCAGCAATATGAACACCCACTTCCCAGTTACCGTTTGGCAGTGTACGAAAGGAAAGAGCATCATCAAAATCTTTGGCATCATAGGGGTCGACTGTAAAGGTGACTACCTCCCTGAAGTCCTCCCGTTTTGCCACCTCTTCTTCGGGAATTTGTTCAGAAATGGTTTCGGCTGCTTTGGCAACTTCTTCGGGATAAATATAGGGCAGACCGAATTCAGCCATGATGGCATTCATTTCCGTATCGTTCTCGCCCGAATTACCCAGAATGTCAATGACTTCGCCTATAGGGTTTTTGGAACGTTCAGGCCATTCAACGATGCGAACCACGGCTTTCTGGCCTGTTTTTCCCCCTTTTAATTTATCCTTGGGAATAAAAATATCATTGGCCAACTTTTTACTGTCGGTCACTAAGAATGCGTAGGAGCGCTCCACTTCCAACACACCCACAAAAGTGGTCTTTGCATGTTCGAGGATGCCCACAACTTCTCCTTCTTGTTCACTATAGGGCTTCTTAGCCGACAACATCACCTTGACTTTGTCTCCGTCCATAGCCTTTCCGGAATTCCGTTCGGCGATGAAGATGGGGTCGCCACCCTCTTCGGGCAACAAGTAGTTTTTGCCATTACGGCTGCGCTTGATATGACCTTCAACATACAAACCCCGTTCATTGAATTTATACTTTCCAACGCTGACCTCGATGAGGTGATTCTGTTGAGTAAGCTCGGTTAAACATTCAGAAACCAACACCTTCAACGCCTGCTTGGTCAATCCAAGGGCATTTGAAATCTGCTGGTAATTGTAGGATCTACCTGTATCCTGCTGGAAAAACTCCAACATGGCGACCATTAGGTCTTTCTTCTTAACTCGACTATTCGGGGTTGATTTCACGATGTTTTGTTTTTTTATGTCGTATCAAATATAGCGATTATTCACTACGTGGGTTCGCGAATCCGTTAAAAAAGGGTCATTCATTTTTTCGTACCTTTGTGTAATAGAAAAATGCAGCCATCTATGCGAATTAACCACGGTCATACAGCTATGCTGGCATCCAGCATGTTGTTTGGGATCAATTTCACCACGACCAAGAGCATTGTAAACATCAACATCTCAGCCATCGGATTAAACGAGATGCGCTTTTTGGCGGGAGGGATTGTTTTTTGGATTCTGTCGTTCGCAAAACCGGAAAAAGTGAGTCCCAAAGACAAATTGATCCTTCTGGGAGGGGCCATCTTCGGATTACTCATCAACCAGATCAGTTTCATTCACGGACTAGCCTTGACTTCGCCCCTCGATTCCTCCATCATTGTGACGTTTCTTCCCATTATTACAATGATCCTAGCCGCCATCTTCCTCAAGGAGCCTGCCAGTTGGTTGAAAATCCTGGGGGTGTTGGTGGGAGCAAGCGGTGCCATTTTTTTGATTTACGAGTCTCATGTAGATAACAGTGGCCAGAGCAGCCTCGCCGGTAATCTATTGTGCCTGTTGAGTGGATTATCGTTTGCCATTTACCTGATTCTGACACGTCATATCAGCCATCGTTACGCTCCGGTCACTATCATGAAATGGATGTTCTTGTACGCGCTGATCATCTTCACCCCACTAAGTTTCAAGGACATCGCTTCAACCGATTTCGCTGCCTTTACTCCAACCGTATGGTTTTCCCTGGCATTTGTCATGATTGGCGCCACGGTATTGCCTTACTTGTTGATGCCTTTTGCCCAAAGTAGGCTCAGACCCACCACGCTCGCCATGTACAATTACGTTCAACCCATCATGGTCGCCGTGTTGGCAACTGTAACGGGACAAGACACCTATACGACGACAAAAGCCATTGCCGCAGTATTGGTGTTTTTGGGAGTCTATATAGTGACTAAAAGTAAATCGCGGGCCGATATCGAAGCGAATATCACGAAAGCAGCCCCAAGCGAAGGTCATTCAGCCCCTAAACAGGGGTGACACCTTGGGCTTTCAACAATTCCAGACTCATTTCCCTAAGCTTGAACTTTTGAATCTTTCCGCTGCCTGTCATGGGAAATTCCTTGATAAAGAAAATGTACTTCGGTATCTTGTGTCTGGCAATCTTGCCCCTGCAAAATTCAATGACTGTTTGGTCATCCATGGTTTCCCCTTCGTGGAGGATGATGAATGCACCTACTTCCTCACCGTATTTCTCCGAGGTCACGCCTACTACCTGTACATCCTTTACACCTTTCAAGTGATACAGGAATTCTTCAACCTCGCGGGGATAAATGTTCTCACCACCACGTATGATCATGTCTTTTATTCGTCCCGTAATGCGGAAATTGCCTTCAGCATCTCGGTAGCCAATATCTCCTGAATGGAGGAATCCATTCTTATCGATGACCTCAGCCGTGGCTTGCAGGTTCTTGTAGTAACCCTTCATGACCAAGTACCCCCGGCAACAAATCTCACCCTGCACACCGTCCGCACATTTCTCACCCGTATCCGGATTCAGCACCGCCACTTCGGTAAACTCATAGGGACTGCCTACCGTTTGTGTACGCACCTCAAAACTATCATCAATACGGGTTTGGGTCATACCGGGAGAGGATTCTGTCAATCCATAGACACTGGTAATTGACAGGTACATTTTTTCACTGACCCGTTTCATCAGTTCAATCGGACACAACGCACCGGCCATGATGCCCGTCCGTAAACATGACATATCGAATAAGTCGAACATCGGATGATTCAACTCGGCAATAAACATGGTTGGAACACCATATAACACGGTACACCGTTCTTTGTGAATGGAAGCCAACACGACCAACGGATCAAATCGCTCCACCATGACCTGCGTGCACCCGTGAGTGAGGCAATTCGTGGTGGCCAACGTAACACCGAAGCAATGGAACAAGGGTACGCAGATGCATAGTTTGTCAGCGTCCGTAAATTTCATGTGCTCCCCGGTCAGGAAACCGTTATTGGCTAGGTTGAAGTGCGAAAGCATGACCCCCTTTGGGAAACCGGTCGTGCCAGAGGTGTACTGCATCATCATCACATCGTGCGTGTCTATCGTTTTCTTGACGTCATCAAGCACCTGCTTGTCCATGTGACTGCCCAACAGCAACAATTCAGCCGTGTTGTACAAGCCCCTGTATTTTTCTTGACCGATATACACAACATTCCGCATGTTGGGAAAACGTGTGCTATTCAGTTGACCGCGTTGACACTCCTTTAATTCCGGCAGCATCGTGTAGACCATTTCCACGTAATTTGAGTCCCAGGTGCCATCGGTGATACACAGGGTTTGCATATCGGAATTTTCTACCAAATACTCGAGTTCGTGTTGCTTGTAACTGGTATTTACTGTCACAAACACGGCCCCAATCTTGGAACAAGCGTACATATAGGTCAACCACTCCGGTACATTTTGCGCCCAAATGCCCACGTGATCGCCTTTCTTGACGCCTATGGCAAGAAAGCCCAGTGCGGCCTCGTCTACCCGTTTGTTGAACTCCTTCCAAGTAAAACGCAAGTCACGGTCGGAATACACAATGTATTCTCTATCCGGGGTTGTGGCTGCCCAATGTTCCAGCCACCCTCCCAACGTTCTTTCTACCAATTCCATGATGAAGCTGTATTAAAAAGGTGTATAGACAACCGCCAGGATTTTGGCTTTGGAGGCTTTGGAGGCGTTGGCGGCGTGCACGTTGTGCTCAACGATGGAATCGTAATAAATACTTTCACCCTTGGAAATGGTATACGTTTCTTTTCCATAAGTAATTTCCACCGCGCCCTCCAATACATACAGGAATTCCTCGCCTTCGTGGGACGAGAGCAGATATCCGTTAATGGATGCCGATTCGATATCGATTAAAAAGGGCTCCATGTGTCGACCTGTTTTGGCTTGGGCCAATGAGAAAAACGACAAGTTGTTGTGTGAGTTGGCGTTTTCTGACGAAAAGCTGATACTTTTTTCCAGATCTTCCTGACGGCAGATAACCGGTCCGAGGTTGTCCATGTCGTCAAGAAACGTACCCAATCGAACACCCAAGGCCCTGGCTATTTTAATCAGTGGCGCCAAAGAAGGCAACTTGTCATTGACCTCGATGTTATTTACTTGTTCGAGTGTCAATCCCGAACGTTCTGCCACCTGTTCAACAGACAGGTTCTTAGCTTCGCGGATGGATCTGACGCGTGATCCAACGGATACGTTTTTATTCATAGTTAGGCTCATTTGTTATAATTCAATATGAAACGGCGCAAAAATACGTATTATTTCCTATCAATACCTATTTTTTGTTTCAATTTTACAGTCGAACAGCTTCTTTTATATGGACTTGCTGCTCAAAAGTTTGGATTTCTTTTTCCGGCAACAAATATTCCGTACTTTTGCTCGTATCAACACGCATTCCATGATTTTTCCTCCTCCACTTTCAAAACACGATACAGTAAGGCTGGTTTCTCCGGCCGGTTTCATCGAATCCGACTTGTTGGACGGAGCCGGACACACCTTGAGCAAATGGGGGTGGAAGGTTATACAGGGAGCTTCCGCGGCACAAGTTTACGGTCGTTTCGCCGGCACGGTGGAAGAACGCTTATATGACCTGCAGGAAGCTTTTAACGACCCCCTGTGTAAGGCAATCTTCTGCAGCAGAGGTGGCTATGGAGCCATTCAGCTGGTTGATAAACTTGATATGAGGGGGTTTAAGGAACACCCAAAATGGCTGATCGGATACAGTGACATTACCCTCTTGCACGCCTTGCTTCAGCAACAGGGCTATGCTTCCATCCATGGCGGCATGGCAAAGCGACTGGCAACGGGAGATGACCCTCAAGTTGACTTCTCAACGGGCAAACCCCTCAAATTACTGCGTGCTTTACTAACCGGATCGAAACCGGAAATCACGATACCTTCTCATCCGTTAAACAGAATGGGTCAAGGAAGTGGCCCACTTAGGGGAGGCAACCTGTCGATTCTATACAGCCTTAGAGGCACCTCTCTCGACTACTTGCCCAAAGGCTGCGTTCTTTTTATAGAAGACACGGGTGAAAGACCTTATGCGGTAGACAGAATGATGCACAACTTGAAACTGGGGGGCATCCTTCAACACCTTTCCGGTTTGGTTGTCGGGCAATTTTCCGACTATTCGGAAGACCCACTTATGCTGAAATCGGTGTATGAACTTATCGCCGATACTGTATCCGATTATGACTTTCCCGTCTGTTTTGATTTTCCGGTAGGCCATACCGAACGGAACATTCCGCTCCTGATGGGCAGTGGCGTTGAGTTGACAGTTCAGGACGATGGCGTTCACCTTTCCTACACTTGTTGTTGACAGTTACTAAGTCTCCCTACTATATGAACCACGCGCGAATCTCCTTCCTATGCTTATCTGTGTTTCTCTGCCTGTCTTGCTCTACACCGGCAAAGAAAAATGATGCCGAATCGGTAACCAGCCCCATTAAAGACAAATCAGGGCAGCAACTTCCCACTTTTTCGGGTGACAGTGCCTGGCATTATGCCGAGTCCCAGACATTATTCGGACCCAGAACACCAAATTCATCGGCTCAGAAAGCGTGCAAAAAATACCTCGTTACAACGCTAAAACAATTTGGCGTTAAGGTGATTGAACAAGCGTTTACGGTTAAGGGATGGGATGGAAAAGACCTTCACGGTACCAACATCATTGCCTCCCTTTACCCCGAAAAGAAAGAACGGATTCTGTTGTGCGCTCACTGGGACTCAAGACCCTGGGCAGACCAGGATCCCAACCCCGCCAATCACAAAAAACCTCTACTTGGGGCCAACGATGGTGCAAGCGGAGTGGCTGTTCTTATGGAGATTGCCAGAATCATGGGCAAAAAAGGCTTATCTCAAGCGCCATCCGTTGGAATTGACCTTGTCTTGTTTGATGTGGAAGATTACGGCACGCCAACATGGTTTGATGGCGTAAAAGATGAAAGCAGTTGGTGCCTCGGGTCTCAACATTGGTCGAAGGAGGCCTCAAAAAATGGTTATAAAGCACGCTACGGCATTCTGTTGGATATGGTGGGCGATCAAAAACCCGCCTTCTACTGGGAATCTTTCTCTTTTGAAAGTGCACCAACAGTCGTAACTAAAGTTTGGTCAGTTGCCTCTTCTTTGGGGTATTCAACCCTGTTTATTCCTAGAGAAGGAGGATCGATCACCGACGACCATTTACCCATACAGCAACTAGCCGGCATCCCGTGTATCGATATCATCGACTTCGATCCAGCTCGCCCGACAGGTTTTCCGGTGAGTTGGCACACCTTGAGCGATACCATGGACAATCTGGACCCCGGCACACTCAAGGCTGTTGGAGAAACGTTGGTCAAGGTGGCTTATTCAGAGTAACCTTGCCTAACCATGCTGTTACCGTATCATTCGAAAGACCGGTTGGAAGCTGGTTGTGACGAGGCAGGCAGGGGCTGTTTAGCTGGGCCTATCTTTGCTGCAGCGGTAATTCTTCCCCCCGACTTTTCCAATGACAGGCTGAACGATTCCAAGCAATTGACGGAAAAAAAGCGGTTGGAACTCAGGCCTATTATCGAGGCGGAAGCGCTAGCCTGGGGTATCGGTATTGTCGAAGCGCAGGAGATTGATGCGATTAACATCCTGAACGCTTCCATCCTTGCCATGCACAGGGCTATTCAATCATTGAGGATAAGACCCGCTCACTTATTGGTTGATGGAAACCGGTTCCGAACCATCAAGCAATTGCCTCTCCACAGACTTTCCATCGTTGAAAATGCAACCTCACCCTTCCTGGACTACGAAGAAATCCCGTATACCTGCTTCATAAAAGGCGACGGTATTTACCAATCCATAGCGGCAGCCTCTATCTTGGCGAAAACCTACAGGGACGATTGCATGAACAGTCTCCATAAAGACCATCCACTGTACAGCTGGCAACAAAACAAGGGCTATCCCACCGAGGAACACAGAAAGGCCATCCGTGAGTTTGGTCTGACAGACCACCACCGGAAAAGCTTTCACATGAAAGCAGACCAATTATCGTTTGATTTTTAAGCCACTCAGGCGTTCTGCAGCTGAAAGACCTTGGCGTACTGCTTGATCTGTTTCACCATAGAAACCAGGCCATTGGAACGAGTGGGAGACAGGTGGTCTTTCAACCCGATACGATCGATGAAATACAACTCGTTTTGCAGAATTTCCTCGGGTGTGCGTCCAGATAGCAGTTTGACCAACAAGGCGATGATGCCTTTAACAATGACCGTGTCACTTTCCGCTTCCAGATAAACCAAGCCTTGATTAAACGAGGCATGCACCCATACGCGACTCTGGCAACCCTCAATCAGGTATTGGGGTTTCTTGAACGCTTCATTCAGGGGTGGCAGTTCATTCCCCATGTCAATCAATAACTGGTATTTATCCATCCAGTCATCAAACACCTCAAAGTCGGCGATGATTTCGTCTTGTATCTCGTTAATGGTCATTTTTTCAAAGAGTTAAACATACCCCGAATTCGTTTAAGCCCGTCAATAAGGGCATCAATTTCTGAGAACTGGTTATAGAAGGCAAAAGAAACCCGTACCGTTCCTTCAATGCCCAACCGTCTCATTAAGGGTTGGGCGCAATGATGACCGGTTCGGACGGCAATGCCAAGACGATCCAACAACGTACCGACATCAAACGGGTGAATATCGTCGAGTAGGAAGGAAATCACCGCACTTTTTTGCTCGGCTTGACCAAAAAAACGGCAGCCGCCAAGTTCCTTCAACTTATCTTCGGCATACCGCAAAAGCGCTTCTTCGTAATCGCGAATGGTATCCAACCCGATTTCATCGACCATATCTAAGGCTTCGGCCAGTGCAGTTGAACCGATAAAATCGGGCGTACCGGCTTCAAACTTATACGGCAACTCGTTCCATGTGGTGTGTTCAAATGTAACTTGTGCTATCATCTCACCGCCACCTTGGTAGGGCGGCATTTGATTCAGCCATTTTTCCTTGCCGTACAAGACCCCGATACCGGTTGGTCCGTAGATTTTGTGCGATGAAAAGGCATAAAAATCGGCATCGAGCGCTTGTACATCTACGCGAAGGTGGGGTACGGCCTGTGCCCCATCCACCAAAACGGGTATGCCTTTTAGGTGAGCGGCACGGATCATGTCGGCGACGGGATTGATTGTTCCCAGCACATTGGAAACGTGAGCGATGGCAACCAGCTTGACCTTTTCACCAAGCAACGATTCAAAGTCGGACATCGTTATCTCGCCACGGTCGCTGATGGGAATAACGCGGAGCTTCATCCCTTTTCGATCGCACAACAATTGCCACGGTACAATGTTGGAGTGGTGCTCCATTTCTGAAACCACAATCTCGTCACCGGCAGTGCAAAAAGCCTCACCAAAGGAGAAAGCTACTAAGTTGATGGCTTCCGTTGTACCTCTGGTAAAAATGATTTCCGACGCTTTATCGGCATGTAAAAACCGTCTAACCCGCTCCCGTGCCATTTCATGTGCCTCGGTGGCTCGTTGGCTCAGATAATGAACCCCGCGGTGAATGTTGGCATTCGTCGTGGAATAACCGGTGGAAATACGATCGATGACACGCTGGGGTTTCTGGGTGGTTGCCGCGTTATCAAAATAGATTAACGGCTTACCGTACACCGTTTCCTTTAGGAGGGGAAACGAGGACCGAAGGGTATCGAACTGGGTTTTCATGATTAATGACAATTACTGGCAGCACAACCTGCGCAATTGATTAATTCCCCACGGAACCGTTTTTCGACCAGCATCCTCATCCTGTCTCTGAGGGGAGCAAGACTGATGGTGTCGATTACGTCGGTGGTAAAAGCATATTTGAGCAACAACTTGGCTTCTTCTGCCGATATGCCGCGTGATCGCATGTAGAATAAGGCATTCTCATCCATCTGGCCGGTAGCTGACCCATGGCTACACACCACGTCATCGGCGTAGATTTCCAGTTGAGGACGAGCGCGCATGCGGGCACTATGGCTACAGAGATTCTTGTTCGACTGATTGGCTTTTGTCTTTTGAGCATCCCCGCGAACCAGAATACTGCCACCAAACACGCCGTTCGATGTGTCATCCAGCACATATTTGTACAATTGGTTGCTGGTGCAATGGGGTACTGCGTGGTCTACCAGTACGTGATTGTCGGTGAATTGATTCCGTTCCCCCAACACCACTCCGGATAAGTTTGCCTCAGCGCCCTCCCCGATTAACGTAATCGTTGCGTTGTTACGGGTAAAACCGTTACTGAGTACAACCTGGTTCATCCGCAGTGTGGATGCACTTTCCAAGCGGAAAAACGTGTTCGATACGCGTGTCGTCACCTGATTGTTCATTTCCAACTCATAATATTCCAAACTGGCAGAATCGCCTACAAAAACCTCAGCCACCTGATTGGCCATCATGTGATTGCCCGACAAGTTATGGTCACACAGTAACAACCGGGCGTGCGCACCGGTTTCCAAAATGACCAAGATTCGCCGTTGAACCAACATGTCTTCAGGTGCCTTCAGCACGTTAATCACTTGAATGGGTTTTTCCAAATGCATATTGGCTGGCACATACAACACAAAACCGTCCTGCACAAAACCACCGTTGAAATGAACCATTCCATCGTTAGAAGTGGCAGATAAGGTGGCGAAATAGGGTGCCAACAAGGCCTGATGGGTTTTGCCCATTTCTTTCAAACTGCCACACAAAACCCCTTCAGGCAGGTGGTGGGGCTTATCTCCCTGATAGAATTGATCGTTGATGAGAAAAATCAGGTTGGTAGACAGGTTGGGAACCTCGCAACTGAATACTTCTTGCGGATTTACCGGTATGTCCAACTGACGAAGATTCATCCCGAAATCGGTTTCCAATATCGGCTTCAAGTCACAATCTTTGTATGCTTCCATCGAGGTAGATGGAAATCCGATGCGCTCAAACGACTGAAACGCAGCCGACCTGGGGGCGTTCAATAAGTCGCCGGAGGAAGCCCGAATGACGGACTCGTACTCGTGATACAGGTCAATATAGGCTTTGGGGGTAATCATCACTCGTTGTTGTCTTGTTTAATCCAATCGTAGCCTTTTTCTTCCAACTCCAGGGCCAATTCCTTACCGGCGGTACGTACAATGCGACCTTGATACAAGATGTGAACGAAATCGGGTACAATGTAGTCGAGCAACCGTTGGTAGTGGGTAATGAGCATGGTGGCATTTGTGGGAGTACGCAGTTTGTTGACCCCGTTTGCGACAATGCGCAGTGCATCAATGTCCAAGCCGCTGTCCGTTTCGTCCAAAATGGACAGATAGGGTTCAAGCATGGCCATTTGGAAAATTTCGTTGCGTTTCTTTTCACCTCCTGAAAAGCCTTCGTTTACAGAACGGTTGGCTAGTTTACTTTCCAACTCAACAATGGCTCTTTTTTCGCGCATCATGGCCAAAAATTGAGCAGCAGACGGCGGTTCCTCGTTGCGGTACTTGCGATGCTCGTTGACAGCGGTCCGCAAAAAGTTGGTCATGCTTACTCCGGGAATTTCGACCGGATACTGGAAACCGAGAAAAAGACCTTCCCGGGAACGGTCTTCGGGTGATAACGCCAGCAAGTCCTTGCCTCTAAACAAAACGGTGCCTTGTGTCACTGTAAATGCGGGGTGACCGGCCAACACAGCTGACAAGGTACTTTTTCCCGATCCGTTCGGACCCATGATGGCATGGACTTCTCCCTCGTTGATGGTTAAATCTATGCCACGAAGTATTTCTTTACCCTCTATCGAGGCATGCAGATTTTTTATTTCTAACAACATGATTTTATTTATAGGTGGTTTTTCGTGTTTTTTTTCGTTGAACCGGTCTTTTCATGGATGTTCGTTGCTTTTTTCTGAACATATTGATCAAGATAACAACCAGCAAAATTAGTAAGACTAGCACTGCAATGCCGCTTACCAGCACCCTGCCCCCACTGGTATCCTCCATCTGCTCGTGTACATTCTCCAAGTACCAACGTACCAGTAATACCCCTGTGACAACCAAGAATACCATAAGAAACACTAAAGAAATCACCAGTGCCGGACCTTTCTTGACCGGTTCTTCCACTTCTCCCTTATCCCTTCGTTTCGTACTCATTGTTTCAATTCATTGTAATGTTTAACTGTTTGCTTCCAGTCAATGAGCGCCTTGAGCGCAATCAGGCTAAATATACCGTACATAACTGCGGTAAAAACCATCCCCATACTACCGTAAAGAATGGTCGAAAATACATCGACCACAAGCCAGACCACCCAATTGTCCCAGTATTTCTTTGATAGCATCCACTGGGCGCCAATACTTGCCATTGTCAACAAGGCATCCAACCAGGGATAGGCGGGGGGGGCGAAGTATTCGGGATAAACGGCCTGCAATCGGATAACACCCCAACCCCACAACAAACCCGCTGTAACAATAACCAGTACGCAAACAAGCCAGGTTTTCCATCCAAGCAACCGGATACGCAGTTCATTTTTAGAGTCCGATTGCCCTTTTTGGGGGTGTCTCCACTGATAGTAGCCGTACAGACTGAACACAGCATACACCACCTGCAACAGCATCACCGAATACAGCCTTGCTTGAAAAAACAATATGACGTAGCAGACAAAGTTGAACAGTCCCACCAGAAAATTGACCGGTAATTCCTTCCACGCCAGGAAGACGGCCGTTAGTCCGCTGATTACACCCAGCATTTCCAAAACGCTCAAGGGGTATCCCCACAGGGTAAACACTGTCTGACTCAATACCTCCATCAACCGACGCTGCCTTCCAACGTTACTTGCAATAATTTCTGAGCCTCAACGGCAAATTCCATGGGTAGTTTGTTGATTACCTCCCTGGCGTATCCATTTACAATCAACGCCACGGCATCCTCGGTTGAGATGCCCCGTTGGTTGCAGTAAAAAAGCTGATCCTCATTGATTTTCGAAGTGGTTGCCTCATGCTCAACCACAGCTGTATCGTTGTTGATATCAATCACGGGAAACGTATGGGCGCCACAGGTGTCACCCAACAATAAGCTGTCACATTGTGAGTAATTCCTTGCGTTGTCTGCTTTTGGAGACACTTTAACCAATCCCCTGTAACTGTTTTGGCTTCGTCCCGCCGAAATGCCTTTGGAGACAATGCGGCTTTTCGTATTCTTGCCAAGATGGATCATTTTAGTTCCGGTATCGGCTTGTTGGTAGTGGTTTGTCACAGCTACCGAGTAAAATTCACCTACGGAATCGTCGCCTGCCAAAATGCAACTGGGATATTTCCAAGTGATGGCCGATCCGGTTTCCACCTGTGTCCACGATATTTTTGATCCGTTTCCCTTGCACAAGCCTCTTTTTGTGACAAAGTTGAAAATGCCTCCCACTCCGTTCTTGTCGCCCGGGTACCAGTTCTGGACGGTGGAATACTTGACCTCAGCCTTTTCCAGTGCAATGATTTCTACAATTGCGGCGTGCAACTGGTTCTCATCGCGCATGGGTGCCGTGCATCCTTCCAGGTAACTTACGTAGCTACCCTCGTCTGCCACCAACAGCGTGCGTTCAAATTGACCGGTATTGGCGGCGTTGATGCGGAAGTACGTCGATAATTCCATGGGGCAACGCACTCCTTTGGGAATGTAGGCAAATGAACCGTCGCTGAAAACGGCACAATTTAGAGCAGCAAAAAAATTATCCCGATAACCGACCACGGAGCCCATGTATTGACGGACCAAGTCGGGGTACTGTTGTATGGCTTCGCTGAAGGAGCAAAAAATAATACCCAGTTCGCCCAAGCTTTCCTTAAAGGTCGTCTTTACTGAAACACTGTCAATTACAGCATCCACGGCAATACCTGTTAACCGCTTTTGTTCCTCAAGGGGTATACCGAGTTTGTTGAAGGTTTTCAGCAACTCAGGATCAACCTCATCCAAGTTTTGTTTACCAGCTTGTGATTTGGGCGCCGAAAAGAAGGCTATTTTTTGGTAGTCGATGGGGGGAATATTCAAGTGAGCCCAACTGGGCATTGGCAATGTCAACCAGTGCTTGTATGCTTTTAACCTAAACTCCAACATCCAATCCGGTTCGTTCTTTTTGCTCGAAATAAAGCGAACTACGTCTTCGTTCAGTCCAACGGGTAATGTTTCCGAGTCGATGTCGGAAACAAATCCATATTTGTAATCTCCTTGAGTTACATCATCGAGGATAGTATTCTTCTCGTCTGCCATCATACAATCAATTTTGGTTCGGTCGGCTTATCCGGTTTCGACCGTAAAGATACATCAGGAAAGGATGGAAACAATGCCGGAGCGGCTTTCAAAACAGGCTTGTACAATTGTGAAGCCTCTACACGCTTTGCACTGATGAGGCTTCTGTCTGAATCAAACAATTCGTAGATATTCAACAAGATACTCAGCACAACTATGCCCTTAAGCAATGCAAAGCCACCGCCGGCCAGTCGATTCAACCAATTCAATGACAACACCTTGACTACCCCACTCAAAAAATCGGCAAGCGTATAAGTGAGGATCAGTGTGCTCACAAACGGCAAAAGAAAACCCAACACGCCTGCCAGTGGTACTGGAATTCTGGCATGTTGGGATAAAAAGAGACCAATTGGTTTGTCGAGATAAACGGCAATGATAATCCCCATAACCAAACCTACACATCCGGCCATTTCATGAAAAAACCCACGCTTAACTCCCTCGATAGTACTCAAGGCAAGCGACAATCCTAACAAGACGTCCAGCCAGCCCATATCAACTGTGTTGTGTAAAAACAGCCCCCCGATAGAGGGTTGTTTTTACAAGGTTTTCCGTACTTCTACTTGCTCAAACGACTCGACCAAGTCACCAACTTTCAAATCCTGATAGTTGGCAAAACTTAATCCGCATTCGTAACCAAAACTGACATCCTTGACATCTTCCTTGAAGCGTTTCAAAGCGCCCATTTCTCCGGTATAAATGACAATACCGTCACGGATAAGCCTAAGTTTGTTGCCGCGTTTTACCTTGCCTTCTTTTACCATACAACCGGCAACGGTACCCACCTTCGTGATCTTGAAGACATCGCGCACCTCGATGGTTGCAGTGATTTCTTCCTTGATGTCGGGAGAGAGCATGCCTTCCATGGCAGACTTAATTTCCTCAATGGCATCGTAGATGATGGAATACATCCGTACATCCACACCTTCTTTATCGGCCAACTTTCTGGCAGATTGAGAGGGACGTACCTGGAAACCAATGATAATGGCGTCGGAAGCAGAGGCTAACGTTACGTCGGATTCCGAAATGGGACCGACGGCCTTGTGAATCACATTCACTTGGATTTCTTCGGTCGTAAGCTTAATCAATGAATCGGACAATGCTTCCACTGAACCGTCCACGTCACCTTTGACAATGACGTTCAATTCCCTGAAGTTGCCCACAGCGATACGCCTGCCGATTTCGGCAAGTGTCAATATCTTGTTGGTCCTCAACCCTTGTTCGCGTTGCAGCTGCTCGCGTTTGTTGGCGATTTCCCTAGCTTCCTGTTCACTTTCCAACACGTGGAAATTGTCACCGGCCTGGGGTGCACCATTCAAACCCAGTATGAGTACAGGTTCAGATGGACCTGACTCGGTGATGCGTTGACCGCGTTCGTTGAACATGGCCTTGATGCGTCCAAAGTTCGTGCCGGCTATCACGATGTCCCCCAACTTGAGGGTACCGTTCTGCACCAATACGGTGGCAACGTATCCACGTCCCTTGTCAAGAGACGATTCGATGACACTGCCTATGGCTTTACGATTCGGATTGGCCTTCAAATCCAGCATTTCTGCTTCAAGCAAGACCTTTTCCAACAATTCCTTGACGTTTATACCTTTCTTGGCTGACAAATCCTGCGATTGGTACTTACCTCCCCAATCTTCCACCAAGAAGTTCATTTGCGCCAGGGTAGCCTTGATTTTTTCGGGATCGGCACCCTGTTTATCAATCTTGTTGATGGCAAATACGATGGGCACGTTGGCGGCCGTGGCGTGATTGATGGCCTCAATGGTTTGAGGCATCACGTTGTCGTCGGCAGCTACAATGATGATGGCAATGTCGGTCACTTTTGCACCGCGGGCACGCATGGCGGTAAACGCCTCGTGACCCGGCGTATCCAGGAAGGTAATCTTACGACCATCGGGAAGCATCACGTTGTAGGCTCCAATGTGCTGAGTGATACCACCGGCCTCACCAGCTATGACGTTGGCTTTACGGATGTAGTCAAGCAAGGATGTCTTACCGTGGTCGACGTGTCCCATGACTGCGACAACAGGTGGACGGGGTAGCAAATCCTCTTCCAGGTCTTCTTCCACCTGAATGGCTTCCATCACCTCGGCACTGACGTAGTTGGTCTTGTAACCAAACTCGTCGGCCACAAAATTGATGGTCTCGGCATCCAACCGTTGGTTGATAGACACCATCTGACCAATGGTCATACACACTGATATGACGCTGACTACAGGCACGTCCATCATGTTGGCCAAGTCGTTAACTGTAACGAACTCGGTAATCTTAATGATCCTGTTTTCTTCGCTTTCGCGCATGGCTTCGTCCTGACGACGCTGCGACATGACTTCGCGTTTTTCCTTGCGGTATTTGGTGCCCTTTTTGGGTTTGGAGGTGAGGCGTGCCAACGTTTCCTTTACTTGCTTAGAAACATCTTCAGTACTGACCTCCGATTTAAGCACAGGTTTCTTCAGACGAGAACGCAAATCGCCTCCCCCACTTGGTTGACCTCCGTGATGGGTAGTACTGGTAGAGGTGTCGTTGACCCTTACCTTGCCGTCTTTGATGCGGCTTCGTTTTTTCTTTTGAGACGGATTGCCGGCTGCAGCGTTTTCCTGGGGTTTATCCGATGACTTCTGCTGTGGCTTTTCAATTGTACTTTGGGGAGCGGTTGGGCGTTGGGGTTTGTCGGCTTGTATTTTATCCTCACGTTCCTTACGCTTTTCGGCTTGGGTCTTTTTCTTTGGACGTGTTGATTGATTTAGGGCTTCAAGATCTATGGTCTTGATTACCTTGATGTTCGACTCAATTCGACGGTCTCCGAGAGTAAAGAGTTCGGTGGAGGCCCTGGGCTTGACAGCAGGAGCCTCGTCGGGTTTAACCTCAGCAAGCGGAACTTCAACCTTAGGGGTCTTTTCCTTAGGTGTTTCAACCTTTGGTATTTCTTTAACCGGAGCAACCAATGCCGGAGTCTCCTGTTTCACTTTAACAGGAACCGGTTTTTCTATGGGCTCAGGTATGGCTTTTTCCTCAATCACAGGTTGAGGTTCGGGCGTTGGAGCGGGAACGGGCTCAGGTTTTGGTTCGGGCTTTTGTTCCGGTGTGGGTGCAGGTGTAGGAGCGGGTGCAGGCGTAGGAGCGGGAGCGGGTTTTTCCACCGCTACAGGAACAACGTGTTCCGGTACTGATGCCGCATGTACTTCAACCACGGGCATTTCCTGAACCGCCGGTTGTATTTTCTCAACAGGAACCTTTTCGTGAATAGGAGCCTTTTCGTGAATAGGTTTGGATCTTCTGTTGATAGCGTCTATGTCTATTTTTCCCACTTGTTTGATGTGGGGTCTGAGATCAATCAAGGAGTCTTCACCCGGATTCACATCGTCTGTTGAAGGTAGTATTACTTCCTTTTCTTTTTCCTCGGCAACAGGGATGTGTACCTCCTCAACCTTTGGAGCGTTTTCGGCCATTCGTTGCCGTTCTCTATTCAACCGTTCCTGAACCAGGCGTTCAGCTTCTTTTTTCAGTGTCATATCCTGGCTGAACTCCTTCACCAGCATTTCGTATTCTTCTTCCGAAATCTTGGAATTGGGGTTGTTTTCCACTACATGACCTTTCTTTTGCAGGTATTCCACCAACGTGGACATACCTACATTCAAATCTCTGGTTACCTTATTTAATCGAATGGACATAAACTGGGGTTAAAAAAATTAATTATTTGAGCCTGTGCGTGAACCTGTCGACTGATTCTTATTCTTCAAATTCGAATCGCAGGATTGACAGCACTTCGTCCACAGTTCCCTCCTCGAGGTCGGCTTTTTCTATCAATTCTTCACGCGGAATAGCCAATACGTTTCGGGCAGTATCACATCCGAGCTTCTTCAGGGCTTCAATTACCCATGCGTCAATCTCGTCCTTGAATTCATCCAGGTAGATATCATCCTCTTCAATATCGTCCGTTTCACGGAAGACATCAATGGTGTAACCGGTCAGGATGGAAGCCAACTTGATGTTCATACCCCCTTTGCCAATGGCTAAAGACACTTCTTCAGGTTTCAGGAATACTTCCGCCTTCTTGGTGTTCTCATCCAAACGAATGGACGAAATCTTGGCCGGGCTAAGTGATCGCTGAATAAACAAGTTAATGTTGGATGTATAGTTTATCACATCGATGTTCTCGTTGCGTAACTCGCGCACGATACCATGTATGCGAGCTCCTTTGACGCCGACGCAAGCTCCTACCGGATCAATACGCTCATCGTACGATTCAACGGCCACCTTGGCGCGTTCACCCGGAATGCGGGCAACTCGTCTGATTAAAATCAAGCCATCGTGAATTTCAGGAACCTCCAGTTCAAACAAGCGTTCCAAAAAAACGGGAGATGTACGGGAGAGTATGATCTTGGGGTTGTTACTTTTATTTTCCACACGTTCAACAACTGCCCTCACGCTTTCCCCCTTACGAAAGAAATCAGACGGAATCTGTTCTGTTTTCGGTAACAACATTTCATTGCCCTCGTCGTCAAGCAATAAAATTTCCTTTTTCCAAATCTGGTACACCTCAGCGCTGACAATCTGGCCAATCCTGTCGATAAAACGGTTGTAAAGGCTATCCTTCTGTAATTCCAGGATCTTCGAAGCCAACGTTTGACGCAGGTTCAACACGGCTCTGCGACCAAAATCGATAAAGTGGACCTCGTCCGTCACATCTTCTCCAATCTCAAAGTCTTCATCAATTTTGTGCGCTTCGGTGAGTGTAATTTGTGTATTCTCATTTTCCAACGCATCGTCTTCAACGATTTGCCGATTCCGCCAAATCTCAAAGTCACCCTTGTCGGGGTTGATAATGACATCATAATTTTCATCGGTACCAAACATCTTGGCTAACACGTTCCTGAACGACTCTTCAAGCACACTGACCATTGTAGGACGATCTATGTTCTTCAGTTCCTTGAATTCTGAAAAGGTATCAACCAGACTGATTGTTTCTACTTTCTTTGCCATTGGTGATTTGATATTGTAGTAGTATAATAGGTTACTTAAAAACGAACCGTGGCAGAAACTCGTTTAACTTCGTTGTGTTTAAACGCCAATGCCTCGGTCACGGTAACAGGCTTTTTAGTTGTTTCCGACTTGACCTTTCGGGTCACCTCCACCTGAAAACCCGCTTCATCCACGGTTAAGAGTATGCCTGTGAATTTCTTTCCAGTTGACGGCAATACTTCGACTTCCATCCCCAACTGCTTCACAAACTGGGGAATGACCTTGAACGGTTGTCCGAGGCCGGCAGAGCCCACTTCCAAGGAATAGTCTTCCACAGTCCTGTCGAAACGAGACTCAATGTGTTGTGTCAGACTGACACAATCATCTATGTCAACCTGATCGGAGGAAGAGTCAAAATCGATTTGAATGTCGTTATCTGAGTTGATTTTAACATCAACCAAGAAGAAGGAGGTTCCTTCCATCCACTCTTCCACCACCTTCACGAGGGCTTCTTTTTGCATGTGGTCTTTTTTTGCCGGTAAAAAAGGGGGACCAAAGCCCCCCGCATCATCATTAACGCCGGCAAAGATACAAAGAATCAACACTATTGCAAAAAAAATCAGCAAAAATGCTCAATTTCAGCATAATTAAGGCCGTCTCGTTTTACCAGGACGGCCTTATTTCAATTACGATAGAAAGAGTCGATGATTACAACTCGCCGGCTTGAGCCTTCTTCATCATATCTTCGTTGGCAGTAATAGCCACTTCAACGCGTCTGTTCTGTTGACGACCAGCTTCCGTATCGTTCGTAGCTACCGGTGATTTTGAACCCAAACCTTGGGTAGTGATGCGCTTGGAGGCAACGCCCTTAGATGTCAAGAAATCCTTAACAGCTGCTGCTCTATTTTCAGACAATGGCTGATTGATGGCATCAGAACCCGTGTTGTCGGTGTGGCCATAGATTACAACATCGGTATCGGGATAATCACTCAATGTCTTGGAAAATTTGGTCAACGCGTCCTTGGATGATTCACTGAGGACGGCCTTTCCAGTTTGGAACAAGATACCTGATTCAAACGTTACCTTGATACCTTCACCAATACGATCTACTGCTGCGTTCTTTCCCAATTCGGCTTTCAGTTCATCAGCTTGCTTGTCCATTTTCTTACCAATCAAGGCACCCGTGGTACCACCTACTGCAGCACCTGCAATTGCGCCAACAGCGACGTTGCCAAACAGCTTACCGACGCCTGCACCTACAGCAGCACCTGCCACTGTTCCAATAGCCGCGCCCTTTGTCAAGTTGTTGAGAGATTTACATCCTCCAAACACCAAAGACACGCTTAATAAACTGATCGTCAAAACCTTTGTAGCTTTCATACGTTCCTATTTAAATTATTCTAAAAATTCATATCAATGCAAATATACACAATAATAATTGTTACCGCCAACCCTTATTTCATAATTTGTTTTTAAACCACTCTTATTCAACGGAAACATAAGGCATAAAGGCAAAAAGTTGTATCTTTACAGCCTGAATACAGGTTAACGCTGTTTCATCCACATTCATTCACTTGTAACGCTCATCCTATGACGCAAAAAAAAGCTATGCTGGTCATCCTTGATGGCTGGGGTATTGGAAAAAAAGACATCGCCGATGTCATATACAACACACCTACACCCTACTGGGATTCGTTGATTGCCACCTACCCGCACTCCCAACTACTGGCATCCGGAGAAGATGTAGGTTTGCCCGACGGACAGATGGGCAATTCCGAGGTTGGTCACCTGAACATTGGGGCAGGCAGGGTGGTTTACCAAGATTTGGTAAAAATCAACAAAGCGTGCAGGACAAACAGCATTTTGGAAAACCCTGAGATTGTCAGAGCGTATACCTACGCTAAAGAGAACAACAAGCCGATTCATTTTATAGGCCTTGTTTCCGATGGCGGAGTGCACAGTTCCCTGGAACACCTGTTTAAGTTGACGGAAATTTCTAAGATTTACGGCATCAGCCGTTCGTTTGTGCATTGTTTCATGGATGGTCGCGATACCGACCCAAGAAGCGGAAAGGGATTCATCGAACAACTGGAAGCTCACTTGGCTACCAACGGCGGAGCCATTGCCTCCATCATTGGACGATACTACGCCATGGATCGCGACAAACGCTGGGAACGCATAAAAGAAGCCTATGATCTTTTGGTCAACGGCAAGGGCATAGCAGTCACCGACACGGCTAAGGCCATGCAGGAATCGTACGACGCAGGTGTAACAGACGAGTTCATCAAACCCATCGTACACGTTGACGCAAACGGAAAACCCCTAGCAACCATTCAAGAAGGCGACGTGGTGATCTTTTTTAACTACCGCAACGACCGCGCCAAGGAATTGACCCTCGTCTTAACTCAACAGGACATGCCGGAAGCAGACATGAAAGCCCTTTCACTGCAGTATTTTACCATGACCCCTTATGACGATAAGTTCAAGGGTCTGCACATCCTGTTCGATAAGGACAATGTAAAGAACACCCTCGGCGAAATCGTCTCAAAAGCGGGCATGCATCAACTACGCATCGCCGAAACTGAAAAATACGCGCATGTGACGTTCTTTTTTTCCGGAGGCAGAGAAAACAACTTTGACCTCGAAGACCGCATCCTAATTCCTTCGCCCAAGGTTGCCACGTACGACCTAAAGCCAGAAATGAGTGCCTACGAGGTTGCTGATGCCTTAACCGAGGCTATCGGGACGGAAAAATACCAGTTTATTGCTGTAAATTTCGCTAATGGCGACATGGTCGGCCATACAGGAGTCTACTCCGCCATCACCAAGGCGGTGGAGACAGTTGACGCCTGCCTGTCCAAGGTCATCGAGGCCGCCAAGAAACACGGTTATGATACCATCATCATTGCCGATCACGGAAATGCGGACAATGCGAAGAATGTAGACGGATCTGCAAATACTGCCCATTCGCTGAACCCCGTTCCTTTCGTGTACATCAGCGAAAACACATCGGCCACCGTATCCAACGGCATCCTGGCTGACGTGGCACCGTCATTATGCCACTTGTTGGGCATTGCTCAACCTGCCGACATGACAGGCCGCTGCCTGATTGATTAAATCCGAATGCTTCACATCAAAGATACCCTCATCAGCCTCGACCTGTTCGACCAGTTTTTTTGCTGTGACCTGCAACAGTGCCGTGGTATCTGCTGCGTGGAAGGTGATTCCGGCGCACCGCTCGAGCTCGATGAAGTGGTCGAAATAGAAAACATACTACCCATTATTTGGGACGACCTCTCCGATAAAGCCAAAGCGGTCATTGAAGCGCAAGGCGTGGCTTACGCCGACACCGATGGCGAGATGGTCACCTCCATCGTGAACGGAAAGGACTGCGTGTTTACCTGTTATGGCAAGGATGGCATCTGTTACTGCGCCATTGAAAAAGCTTGGCGCGAAGGAAAGACAGCCTACATGAAGCCCATATCGTGTCACCTGTACCCCATCCGGACCAAGAAATACCCCGAATATACCGCAGTGAACTATCAGCTTTGGTCCATTTGCTCAGAGGCAAGGCTCCTTGGAAGAAAAACCGGAATTCCCCTATACGTTTACCTGAAAGAACCCCTGATCCGAAAATTCGGACAAGAGTGGTACGACGAAGTCAGTATTGCTGCGGAGATGCTTTAACAAGAACAATAGGATTTCTTCTTTTTCCAACGACTTTCTACATTTTCTTGTACTACTTCTCATAAAATGCCCTATTTTTGGAACGTTTTTAGGGTAAGCTTACAAAACAGGTTGACATGAGTACCTCTTCTTCCACTTCTACCTTGCAAAAAGTCAGTCTAACCAGCCTCGTTGTGACGCTGGGCATTGTCTATGGAGATATTGGCACCAGCCCCCTGTATGTGTTTAAGGCCATCATCAGCGGTGGCAGGGGCGTCAGTGACCTTCTGGTACTGGGGGGCATTTCCTGTATTTTCTGGACATTGACGCTGCAAACCACCATTAAATATGTACTGATAACTCTTCGAGCCGACAACCACGGAGAAGGAGGCATTTTTTCCCTTTTCGCGTTGCTCAAGAAGAAGTCGACTACCATCGTCATTCTCACCATGATAGGGGGTTGTACCCTCTTGGCTGACGGCGTCATCACTCCCGCCATCACGGTCACTTCTGCCATTGAGGGGTTACGCATCGTTCATCAAGACATACCTGTCGTACCACTCGTATTGGCTATTTTAGCGCTCCTATTTTTGTTCCAACGATTCGGAACCCACGCCATTGGCAAACTCTTCGGACCCATCATGTTTGTTTTCTTTTTTATGTTGGGAGTGCTTGGCATTTCGCAAATCGTAACGATGCCCCACGTGCTGCTGGCTCTCAATCCAATGTACGCCTTAGAGCTGCTTATACAATACCCGAGCGGAATTCTGCTGCTGGGTGCCGTATTTTTGGCTACAACCGGTGCTGAAGCCCTCTACTCAGACTTGGGCCATTGCGGAATAAAGAACATCCGTTATACATGGATCTTCGTTAAGACTATGCTTGTACTGACCTACTTGGGGCAAGGTGCTTGGGTACTGAACCATCCAACCCATGCGCAGTCCATCAATCCTTTCTTTGCCATCATGCCGAATTGGTTTCTGATGCCCGGTATCATACTTTCAACTGCTGCCGCGGTCATCGCGAGCCAAGCGTTGATCACCGGCTCCTTCACGCTAATTAGCGAAGCTATTTCCCTAAACTTCTGGCCTAAATTCAAAGTTTCCTACCCAAGCGTGTTAAAAGGGCAAGTCTATATACCACTCATCAACCTCTTTCTTTTTATCGCTTGCTGTTTCGTTGTGATATTCTTTGGAAGTTCATCAAGTATGGAGGCAGCCTATGGGCTTTCTATTACCATCACGATGATAATGACCACCTTGCTGCTCTCTCAGTGGCTACCCTCCCAAGGCTGGAATAATATATTCCGAATCGTTGTCATATGCGTATTTCTGTCCATTGAAAGCATCTTTCTTCTGGCCAACCTGAATAAATTCTCTCACGGGGGATGGGTTACCATCCTGCTGGCATTTTTCTTCCTCGTCATCATGTACGGCTGGTATTACGGACGAAAGATTAAAAACCGGTACATATCCTTCACTAACCTGAATGAACACTTGGATATGTTTCGTGATCTGAAAAATGACTCAAGCATACCCTACCTAAGCTCAAACTTAGTCTACATCACAAAAGCCGATGACCCGGCACAGGTAGAATCGAAAATTATCTATTCCATTTTCAACAAGCATCCCAAAAGGGCCAACACCTACTTCTTGCTTCACATCATCAACGACGACGCTCCAAGCACGTTTGAGTATCAGGTATACCAAATCATACCAAACACACTCATCCGAATTGATTTCGCGCTCGGTTACAAGATTGAACGCCGCATTAACCTGTTTTTCAGGCAAGTAATTGAAGATTTGGTTTTAAAAGGTGACTACAGCCTTGAAAGCCCCTTTGTCTCGTTGAGAAAATACCACATCAAATCCAACTTTTTGTTCGTCAATCTTGAACGCATACTAACCGTCGATAATAAATTAAGGGGTTGGGAAATGTATGTAATGAACCTCCACAACATACTTCGATACGTCAGCAATACGGACGTTAAGGCCCTTGGGCTTGACTCCAGTTCCGTCATCGAAGAAAAAATCCCCATCTTGTTCCCCCAACCCTACGCCAACCGGATACGACAAGCCACTGGTCTGAGCGAAGAGCACCCAGCAGTATAAGATTTTTCGGGAAATGTAACGTTTTTCCGATTTGTACGTCATCTAATTGGTGATGCCACAATGAAACCAGATTTATTCAGAGATGAAATTTTGCCGGTTCGGGACAACTTGTTTCTGACAGCCTGCAGAATCCTTGAAAACAGGGATGATGCTGAAGATGCCGTTCAAGAAACAATGATACGGCTATGGAACCTGCGAGACGATCTTGGGAAATACGACAACCTGATTGCATTGGCCATGACCATTACGAAAAACCAATGCATTGACAAGATTAGAAGCAGGGCGAAAACCGTATCCATAGAACAAGACGTGTACAGGCGGGCAGGCCCGGACAATCCCTACCTCCGGCTTGAGCGTAAGAATACGGAAGAAGTAGTGAAGGCAATCATCAAGGACCTGCCTGCCTTACAGAAAGCAATCATCACGATGAAAGACATCGAAGGATACGAACTTTCTGAAATTGCTGAGATTACAGGGGGTAACGTTGAGGCCATCAGGGTGAACCTGTCAAGAGCCAGAAAAAAAGTAAGAGAAGCATTTGTCAGATTGACAACTTGAAGAACAGCAGACAATCATGAAATTGAAACAACAAAACAGGATAGAAAACGTCACCTCGGAAGACATTGACAGACTGCTCGGAAAATATTACGAGGGGCTGACCACTCTAGAAGAGGAGTCCTTGCTTCATACGTGGCTCTCTCAGATGGGCATTCCGTCGCGATTTGACGCAGACAAAGCGTTGTTCGGCTATTTTTCCGGACAAAAGAACACGTCCGTCAAAAAGGTCAACATCGTACGAATTGCAAGTTGGTTCAGCGCCGTTGCTGCCAGCCTCGCCCTACTGTTCGTGATCGGTAACTCCTTCAACAGCAACAACAGCAATTACGTATTCATTCAGGGGAAAAAATACACCAATCTGACCTTAGCCAAGGAAAAAGCGCTAACGACTCTTTCTTTGCTTCACGAACCCCAGGATGAAGTACGCAAAAGCACATCACTGCTCAACGAAGGCGACAAACTGATTCAAGAACAATTAAACTTGCTCGATGGTGCCAATTTGTAAACACCGGTAAGAATACGAACCAGAAAACCATGAATGGAAACAGCATAAACGCAACAGAAATGAACTACCCCTCAACCATATACCGTCTGATCATTTTTATGGTCCTTATGGGTTCTATCGCTCAGGTCAACGCTCAAAGCGATCTGCATATAAACAACGTGTTCACCCATTTCGAAAAAAATAAAAATGCCGTGATGGTGAGCCTTTCAAATGAAGTGCTGGACGATTACAAATTTTCATTGTTCAAAAGCATTAACATAAAAGACGACGCTTCCGCCGCTGATTATGTCAGAGAACAAATCGCTCTTGACGAAAAAGGAGCCAAAAAAATCAAACAGGTCATCTCAAATGGAAAAGTAACCTCGATTTACCTTGACCTTACTCCCAAAAAGGGAATGAACCGCCTCATTTTGTTTAACGAACAAGTCAAACCGGAAAGACAGCTCATCCTTATCTATATAGAGTCTGAACACAGTACCGATGATGTGTTAAAGATACTGCTGAAAAAGAAATGAATGCCAGCCAATTAACTGAAGGAATTACAGAAAATACTTTAAAATAAATACCATGAAAAAAGCAATTTTGACACTGCACGTCCTTTTCCTTATTGCATTAGTTGCATCTGCGTCAGAAAAGTCAGGCAGTGATACCACGTTTTATTTCAACGATAAGGCCATAGAGGTAAACAACAACGACAATCAAGTAGATGTGAAGGTCTTTAAAATTATGCAGGATGGAACAAACACCGAATTCCACTCTGTTTACACAGGTGTCTTTAGCGACACAAAAAGTGTTGAAAAATATACCGTCTTCGAAGATCTTGGTTTCAGAATTCCTGGCATCGGCAGAAATAGAAAGTACAAAAGGCAAATGGACTTCATGCAAGCTCACTGGGCAGGATTTTCAATTGGCTACAGCAACATGGTTCAGAAAACAAGCAACAACAACTACAAACTGGCCAGTTTTAACGGTGTGATGATTAGGCCCGAAAATTCCCTCGAGTGGACATTGAACCTCAACGAGCATATCGCACCCATATACAAGGACATATTCGGACTCACTACCGGTTTCGGCTTGACATGGCGAAATTACTGCCTAGAAAGCAACCATCACTTCGAAGAAGTAAACGGAGTGACTGAGTTGGCTTCAGCCAATCCCGGAACAACCTATTCAAGAAGCAGGCTCAGAACCTTGCACCTCACTTTTCCCCTGATGCTTGAATGGCAGCCGAAGTTGGGCAACGATCACAATTACTTTCTTACTGCAGGAGTAATTGGGGAAATCAAAGCATTTGCCAATTATAAAATAACTTATTCGAACGCATCCGTCGAAAACATCAAGAAGAAAATGGCAGAAGGGCTGAATACAAGGCTACTGACACTCGATTACATCGTACAGGCCGGATATAAGGATTTCGGTCTCTTCGCCAAATACGCTCCGTTCAGCTTTTTTACCGCAGGTGAAGGCCCAGAAGCCCAAGCAGTCTCTATAGGAATTGTCTTTCACAACAATTTTTAAAAAAATAGCTTATAAACAAAAACGGCGACCAGTTATGGTCGCCGTTTTTGTTTATAACGCGTCTTATTATTTACGCGTATTTCGTTTCCTTTCGTTCTCGTCGAGGATGATCTTACGCATGCGGATGCTTTTGGGCGTCACTTCAACGTACTCATCTTCCTTGATGTATTCAAGTGCTTCTTCCAACGAAAAAATGATGGGAGGAGGCAAAGTTGCCTTATCATCGGTGCCGGAAGCCCTGACGTTGGTCAATTTCTTGGTCCTATTGACGTTGATGACCAGGTCGCCTTCTTTGGTGCTTTCGCCGACAACCTGTCCGCCGTAGACATCTTCTCCAGGGAAGATGAAAAAGCGGCCCCTGTCCTTGAGTTTGTCCATACCGTAGGCAACTGCTGTGCCGGTTTCTATCGCAATCATGGATCCATTATCCCGCTTATCAATCTCCCCTTTATAGGGCTCATAACAATCAAAACGGTGCGCAATAACGGCTTCGCCTGCAGAAAGCGTCATCAAAACGCCCCTAAGCCCGATGATGCCTCTAGAGGGAATTTTAAAGGACATGTGTACCCTTTCATTGCGCGTTTCCATCATGATCAATTCGCCTTTGCGTCGGGTCACTGCGTCAATCATTTTACTGGCCGATTCTTCGGTCACGTTGATGGACATTTCTTCAATGGGTTCACACCTCACGCCATTCACCTCCTTGAAAAGTACCTTAGGTTGACCCACCTGAAGCTCATAGCCTTCTCGCCGCATGGTTTCAATGAGAACAGAAAGGTGCAACACGCCGCGTCCGAACACGGTCCAAGTATCGGAATCAATTGCTTTTTCTACACGCAGGGCTAAATTTTTGTCGAGTTCCTTCATCAATCGATCGTGAATGTGTCTAGAAGTGACAAATTTTCCATCCTTACCAAAAAACGGTGAATTATTGATGGTAAAAACCATGCTCATAGTCGGTTCATCAATGGCAATGGGCTTTAGTGCCTCCGGTTCAATCGGATCGGCCACTGTATCGCCAATCTCGAATCCTTCAATGCCCACCATGGCGCACAGGTCGCCGGAAGCCATTTCAGCTGAACGCTTGCGGCCAAAACCGACAAATTCATGCAATTCCTTGATGCGACCCTTTACCTGAGTTCCGTCGCGCTTCATCAACATAATGTCTTGATTCTCCTTAAAAACGCCCCTGTGAACACGCCCAATGGCGATTCTTCCAACATAGGAAGAATAATCCAAGGAAGTAATCAACAACTGTGGCGTGCCTTCCAAATATGGAGGAGCAGGAATATGCTCCAAAATTTGGTCAAGCAGATACGTGATGTTATCCGTCTCATTGCGCCAATCATCAGACATCCATCCTTTTTTGGCTGAACCGTAAACGGTGGGAAAGTCCAATTGATCCTCGGTGGCGTCCAGACTGAACATCAGGTCGAATACCGCTTCTTGTACCTCCTCGGGACGGCAGTTGGGTTTATCCACCTTATTAACAACCACAATGGGCTTCAATCCGATTTCAAGAGCCTTTTGCAGCACAAAACGCGTTTGCGGCATAGGGCCTTCGAACGCATCCACCAACAACAAAACCCCGTCGGCCATGTTTAGAACGCGCTCTACTTCGCCACCAAAATCGGCGTGACCGGGCGTGTCAATGATATTAATTTTTACTCCATTGTAATTGATGGAAACGTTCTTTGAAAGGATGGTTATTCCTCTTTCGCGTTCCAACTCGTTGTTATCCATTATCAACTCGCCCGCCAACTCGGCGTTCCTGAACAATTGTCCGGCCAATAACATTTTATCCACCAAGGTGGTTTTACCATGGTCAACGTGAGCAATGATAGCGATGTTTCTAATTTCTTGCATCCTCTAAATTCGTGTGTGTAACCTAATAACCTATTGAGGTGCAAAATTACACGTTTTTTTGCAGATATTTCTTGTTTTTCAAAAAGAAATCCCTACTTTTGCACGCTCATTTAGTGTTTAATTCACAGAAATTCTAATTCTTATGTATTTATCCCCAGAGAAAAAGCAAGAAATCTTTGGCCAATACGGGAAGACCAACACTGACACTGGCTCACCTGAGTCCCAGATAGCATTGTTTTCCTACCGTGTCAGCCATTTGACTGAGCACCTCAAGTCAAACAAAAAAGATTATAGCACTGCGCGCGCTTTGAGAATGTTGGTTGGCAAACGCCGCCGTCTTCTCGACTACTTGAAGGAAAAGGATATTGAAAAATATCGTCAACTTATCAAGGAATTGGGCCTGCGCCGGTAAAATCGGCATTTGTCATTAAAAAGAGGTGGTCCCTGAAGAGTCCGCCTCTTTTTTTTTATATTTGCTGCGTTTATTTCCATGAGGCACACTAAACTGTATAACATGAGTATTGAAATTAAGAGAGTGACGTCCAAATCGGACATGCTGAAATTCATCAAATTTCCCTTAAAACTTTACAAAAACAATCCCTATTTCATTCCGGCTTTAAACTTTGACGAGTTGAACACCTTCAACCCAAAGAAAAACCCGGCATTTGATTTTTGTGAAGCTGACTGCTTTTTGGCCCTCAAAAACGGGGAAGTCGTGGGGCGAACAGCCGCCATTCTGAACAAGGATGTCAACAAGTATTGGAAACAGGAGCACGCCCGCTTTGGCTGGTTTGATGTGATTGACGATATTGAGGTGACTAAGGCGTTGATTGAGACAGTTGAGGAATGGGCCCGCGAAAAGGGCATGAAGGCCATCAAAGGCCCCCTCGGTTTTTGCGACCTCGATCCGGAGGGCATGCTTGTTCACGGATTTGACCAACTGGGAACACTTGCTACCATCTATAACTACGATTACTACCCCAAACACCTGGAACAGCTGGGATTCTCAAAAGATATTGACTGGAAAGAGTTTCTTGTCGATATTCCAGATCAGATTTCCGACCGATACACCCGTATGGCCGACATCCTGGCCAATAAATACGACCTGCACATTGCCAAACTAAAAAGCAACAGGCAGTTGATCAAGCAATATGGAGAGAAAATTTTTCAGCTGTGGAATGAAACTTACAATGTGTTGTACGGCTTTGCGCCACTGACAAAACGTCAAGAAAAGTACTACATCGGCATCTATCTCTCGTTAATCCGTATTGACCTCATCAGTCTGATTGTAGACAAGAACGATGACATTATTGGTTTCGGTATTTCCTTGCCTTCATTGAGTAAGGCCCTTCAAAAAGCCAAGGGGAAACTGTTCCCGTTCGGATTCCTACACATTCTGAAGGCCATGCGCAAAAATGACACGGTTGATCTGTACCTGATGGGGGTTCGTCCTGACTATCAACAGAAAGGTGTGATATCCATGATTTTTGCCGACTTAGTTCCAACGTACATTAAAAATGGGTACCGATTGGCTGAAACCAATCCAGAACTGGAACACAACGGGAAAATTCAGGCACTTTGGGCGGAATTTGGTCCTCGTCACCACAAAACCCGGCGCGTATTTATCCGTGAAATTTAGGGGTTTTTCGTACATTTGCGGAAAGCTCCTATCTATACACCCGCCACATGCAAGAACCTGTCGCATCCCCTTCAGTCACCTATGATGATGCCAACATCATAACACTCGACTGGCAGGAACATATCCGGCGCAGGCCCGGCATGTATATTGGCAAACTCGGCGACGGAAGTTCGGCCGATGATGGCATTTATGTGTTGCTCAAGGAGGTGCTGGACAACTGCATCGACGAATATATGATGGGGTATGGCAAGACCATCGAAGTAACCATCAACGAAGGATTTGTATCGGTACGCGATTACGGTCGAGGGGTACCCTTGGGCAAAGTACTGGATGTCGCATCAAAAATGAATACGGGCGCCAAGTACGATTCAAAAGCCTTCAAGAAATCGGTCGGACTGAACGGTGTGGGCATAAAAGCCGTAAATGCCTTATCATCCTTCTTTCGTATACAAAGTTTCAGGGAAGGCCAAACCAAGCAAATAGACTTTTGCCGCGGTGTTGTCACGGAGAATTCGATCCAGAAATCCTGCGGTGATGCCAACGGTACCTTGATTGAATTTATGCCCGATATCCACATTTTTCCCGGGCATGCCTACCAAGATAATTTCATCGAGAACCTGCTCAAGAACTACGTATTTCTCAACACCGGACTGGTCATTAACTTTAATGGAAAGAAGTTTAGTTCAAAAAACGGATTGGTTGACCTCTTAAACGAGAATATCACCTCTGAACCGCTCTATCCCATCATACACCTGATTGGAGAAGATATTGAAGTAGCCATCACGCATGGGAACCAGTACGGTGAAGAATATTATTCCTTTGTGAACGGACAGCACACCACACAAGGAGGTACACACCAGACGGCCTTTCGGGAAAGCCTCTCACGAGTAGTCAAGGAATACTACAACAAAAATCACGACTATTCCGACATCCGAATGGGCATCATTGCTGCTGTAAGCATCAAGGTGGAAGAACCCGTGTTTGAATCGCAAACTAAAACAAAACTGGGTTCCAGGGATATGGGCCCTTCGGGACTCACTGTAGCCAAGTTTATCAACGATTTCCTAAAAAAAGAACTCGACAACTACCTGCACAAAAACGGCGAGACGTCTGACGCCTTGCTCCGCAAGATTGCCGATTCGGAAAAGGAACGAAAGGCTATTGCCGGCGTGACCAAACTAGCTAGGGATCGGGCAAAAAAAGCCAATCTGCACAACCGCAAGTTAAGAGACTGTCGCTTTCACCTCACAGACTCCAAGGGTGAGAACTTGGAAGAAACCAGCATTTTTATCACAGAAGGTGATTCAGCCAGCGGTTCCATTACAAAAAGCCGTGATGTAAACTACCAAGCCGTATTCAGCCTGAGGGGCAAACCACTCAACTCCTATGGCATGACCAAAAAAGTGGTCTATGAAAACGAGGAGTTCAACCTATTGCAAGCAGCCTTGAATATCGAGGATGGCCTGGAAGAGCTGCGTTACAACAAGATCATTGTCGCCACTGACGCCGACGTGGACGGCATGCATATTCGGCTGTTGCTCATGACCTTTTTCCTTCAGTTCTTTCCCGAACTCATCAAGAAAGGCCACGTCTACATTCTCCAGACACCCCTGTTTCGGGTTCGAAACAAAAAGGAAACCCGTTATTGCTATTCGGAAGACGAACGAATCAAAGCCTTGGATGCCTTGGGACCTACTGTTGAGATCACCCGGTTTAAAGGCTTGGGGGAAATTTCGCCCGATGAATTTAAGCACTTCATTGGCAAAGACATCCGGTTGGACCGTGTGAGTCTGCGTAAAGAAGACGTTGTGAAGGAATTGTTGGAATTCTACATGGGAAAAAACACTTCGGAGCGTCAGTTATTCATCATTGATAACCTGAAATTGGACGAAAACCAAGACGTATGAGAATAGCGCTTTTCCCTGGCACTTTCGACCCCTTTACGCTGGGTCACGCCTCCATTGTTGAACGAGGCCTGCTGCTTTTCGACCGTGTGATTATCGCCATTGGTGTGAATGCGGATAAAAAGACCTATTTTACCCTTCAAGAACGGCTGGAACACATAAACTCGTGTTATTCAGATAACGACAAGGTCGAAGTATGCTCCTACGATGGCCTCACCGTTGAACTGGCGCAAGAAAGAGGAGCCGGATTTATTCTTAGGGGCGTACGCTCCATTACCGACTTTGAGTACGAGCGTCAATTGTCGGATATCTATCGCCGTCTATCCGACGTTGATACTGTCTGTCTATTTACCGAACCCTCCCTGTCGTTTATCCAATCAGGTATGGTCAGGGATTTGTTGCGCTACCACAAGGATATCAGCGCCTACGTGCCTGAGTCCATCCATAAACAGATTAACCGATGAGAAAATCCCAAAAAGGCCTACTGGCAGTTCTGCTGACCCTGTCTATCGTGTTCAACGCAGGAGCGCAAAATAACAGCCCAAATCAAGCCCTTAAGCTCAACACAGCCTTGACAGCAATCCAGCGGTTCTACGTGGACGATGTCAACTCAAAGATGTTGGTAGAGGAAGCCATTAAGGCCATGGTTGCCAAGTTAGACCCCCATTCAGCCTACATGACGGCAGAAGAGATGACCGAAATGAACGAACCCCTCCAAGGTGGCTTCGACGGCATTGGCATTTCCTTCAACATGATGAACGATACGTTGTTTGTTGTGGAAGTTATCACCGGTGGTCCATCCGAGAAGGTAGGATTGTTGCCCGGAGACCGCATCATCAAGGTGGACGGTGAACCGATTGCTGGTGTCAAGATGGCAAACAAGGACGTGATTAAACGGCTGAAGGGCCCCAAAGGCACCTTGGTAAAAGTGGATGTGCTTAGGAAAAACCAACCCGGCCTGCTAAACTTCCGGATTATCCGCGACAAAATACCCATTTACAGCGTAGATGCCTCATTCATGCTCGATAATAACACAGGTTACATCAAATTAAACCGCTTTGGAACAACCACACCGGAAGAATTCAAGGAAGCCTTCCTTTCCTTAAAGGAAAAAGGGATGGAAGACCTGGTGCTCGACCTTCAATCGAACGGGGGTGGTCTGTTGGGAGCCGCCATTCAACTGGCTGATGAATTTCTATCGGAGGGCAAATTGGTGGTTTACACTGCGGGGAAGAACAGCCCTCGCATGGAAGCCATTGCCAAGAACAACGGCTTGTACGAAAATGGAAAACTGGTGGTCCTGATTGACGAATACTCAGCTTCGGCCAGTGAAATCCTAGCCGGAGCCATCCAAGATTGGGACAGGGGCTTGATCATCGGTCGGCGCAGTTTCGGCAAAGGTTTGGTTCAACAACCCTTTCAATTGCCCGACGGCTCCACCCTTAAATTGACCATTGCCAGGTATTTCACACCGAGTGGTCGGTTTATCCAAAAGCCCTACGAAAATGCGGAAAATTACGATAAAGACCTCATTGACCGCTACAACCGCGGCGAAATGATCCATGCGGACAGCATCCATTTCCCGGATTCGCTCAAGACGCTTACGTTGGTAAACAAACGCACCATTTATGGAGGCGGCGGTATCATGCCCGACATTTTTGTTCCTTACGACACAACTCGGTATACTCAACTGGATCGTACCCTATCAACATCGGGCATTCTGAACCAATTCAGCCTTCAATACGTTGATGCACACCGAAAAGAGTTGATGGGCAAGTACCCGAAATCCGACGATTTTCTGGCCAAGTATGTAGTAACTGATGCCATAATTGATGAAATGATTGCATTTGCGCAGCACGAAAAAGTCAAGCTGACAAAAGAAGACCTTGCTTCAGACAGGACCCTGCTAAAAAAGCAATTGAAAGCCTATTTGATTCGTGACCTGTGGAAATCGTCTGAATACTATCGCGTTATGTGGACCGAAAACGAGTCACTGATTAAAGCGTTGGAAATATTGAACGACAAGAACAATTATCAGATTCAACTAGAACGTCATTAACAGCTATGAGCGTCATTAACGAAATAGTGAAAAGCAAAACCACGGCTTTTTCGTTTGAATTACTGCCACCGTTGAAAGGAAACGGTATGGGGGGGGTGTACAAAACCATCGATGCGTTGCGTGAATTCAACCCCAAATACATCAACATCACCACCCACCGGAGCGAGGTTGTTTTTCGTCCCTTGCCAAACGGGTTGTACGAACAACAAGCCGAACGCCACCGTCCAGGTACCGTAGCCATTGCGGCCGCAATTCTGAACAAGTACGACATCCCTGTGATTCCCCACGTGCTGTGCAGTGGTTTTACCAAGGAAGAAACCGAATACGTCCTCATCGACCTTCAATATCTGGGCATTACCGATATCTTACTGCTACGCGGTGACAAGGCCAAACACGAAAAGGCATTTGTACCTACCGACCACATTCACGCAACCGACCTGCAGGAACAAGTCAATCGGTTCAACCAGGGATTCTTTATCGACGGGACCCCAATTAAGAAACCAGGTACCCCCTTCGCATACG